>ERZ772884.370-NODE-370-length-34652-cov-5.153395_pt1 | contig 34652 bp, 30 predicted proteins | sample MGYA00580574_ERZ772884 | MGnify/ENA primary metagenome ERZ772884 (study PRJEB29015, sample SAMEA2737690) | human gut metagenome | biome: human gut; feature: human-associated habitat; material: faeces | place: China | collected 2012 ... | reverse complement strand
TGATTCTATTGAACCCTCTCAGGCCGCTTCGCGTCCAGCTCCCCCGAAAGGGGGAGCTTATGCGCGGTAACCGGCAGATTCTCTTTCCCCGGGAAGTAATACCCTATGGAAAGCAGTAAAAAGCTCGACCTTTGGGTGCGCAGTCATTGCACAACAATGACTGCGCGGGTTCTTTTCTTTTTTATTCTACCACTTTTTTGGAAAAAATTCAAAATTTCTCTTGACTTCAGTTTCATGAAGTGATATCATAGCGTCACGCACTTCAGAGCACTGAAGTTTGACACTGCAAGCTGCGGCAAAGGAGCCGGTCTCCCTCGCCGTTTCACAGGATAGAAAAAGGCAAAGGAGACAAAACACTATGATCATCGTACTCAAACAGGATGCCCCCGACGTACAGGTGCGCGAGTTCTGCCACGAGCTGGAGGATATGGGTCTGCAGATCAACGATTCCAAGGGCAGCGACACCCATATTCTGGGTCTCATCGGCGATACTAAGGCCATTGCGGAGAGCTGGGTGCTGGCAAACCCGGTGGTAGAGACCTGCCGCCGCGTGTCCGAGCCCTACAAAAAGGCCAACCGCAAGTTCCACCCGGACGACAGCGTTATCGACGTGGAGGGCGTCAAGATCGGCGGCGGCAACTTTGCAGTCATCGCAGGGCCGTGCAGCATTGAGAGCGAGGAGCAGATCACCTACTGCGCCCAGCGGGTAAAGGCGGCGGGCGCTTCCCTGCTGCGCGGCGGCGCCTTCAAGCCCCGCACCTCTCCCTACTCCTTTCAGGGTATGCGCAGCGAGGGTCTGGACCTGCTCAAGCTGGCGCGCCGTGCCACCGGTTCGCCCATTGTGACCGAGATCATGAACACCGAGCACCTGCCCCTGTTTGAAAACGTGGACCTCATTCAGGTAGGTGCCCGCAATATGCAGAACTTTGAGCTGCTCAAGGCTGTTGGCCGCCAGAAAAAGCCGGTGCTGCTCAAGCGCGGCCTTGCCAACACGCTGGAAGAGTTCGTGATGAGCGCCGAGTACATCATGGCCGAGGGCAACGAGAACGTCATCCTGTGCGAGCGCGGCATCCGCACCTTTGAGACCAGTATGCGCAACACGCTGGACCTTGCCGGTGTGGTCATGCTACACAAGATGACCCATCTGCCGGTGGTGGTAGACCCCAGCCACGCCTGCGGCCACGCATGGATGGTGCCGGAGCTGGCGAAAGCTGCGGTCGCTGCTGGTGCCGATGGTCTGATGATCGAGGTGCACAACAACCCCGCCAAGGCCAAGTGCGATGGCGCACAGAGCCTGACCCCCGACCAGTTCGATGAACTGATGCAGTTCATCGGCAAAGAGGTGGAGTTCTTCGGCAAAAAAATGAACTGAGCCCGCCCGAAAGAATATTGTTATACGCAGGGACTGCTGTGCCGACCGGGTTCAGCAGTCCTTTTTTTGCCGGAAAGTTCGCCAAGCCGGAAGCCTTCCCCCGGTCGGGGGAAGGTGGCTGCGCGCGAAGCAAGCAGACGGATGAGAGCGCAGGCAAGCAGCATTTTACCTTAAATACCCCCGATTTCTGTGCACCGGCGGGTTTTCATTTTCTTTTCACGGGTTTTATGGTATACTAAAGTGTATTTTGAAAATTCACTGCCGAAAGAGGTTTTAAAGATGAAAGCACACATTGCACGCAACCAGAACGCCGGGGTGCCGCTGGCGCTGGGCTGGAACCTTTCCCCCGCCGACCGGGGCAAGCTGGAGGGCATGGCACCCGCCTTTGGCATGAAGCTGCTGCTTGTTGCCCCCGCCGATGCCGGCAAGACCGTTGCCCAGCTGCTGGGCGAGGTGGAGGTAAAAGCCCCCAGAACACTGGTACTGGAGCCGGGCGCCTATCCCCCGGCGCTGGTGCTGGCAAACTTCCGCGATAAGGACGTGGACACCCTGCTGGACCTGATGCGGCAGGCGCAGGTGACCATCCCCCTCAAGGCGGTGGTCACTCCCGCAAACCGCAACTGGATGTTTGCAGACCTGCTGGCACATTTGCAGGAGGAGCACACCGCCTTTACCGCCGCAAAGGAGAGCCAGACCGTATGAAGAGCCGCATCACCCGCATGACCGCTGCACTGCTGGCGGCGGTACTGAGCCTTAGCCTGCTGGTCGGCTGCAAACCCAAAAAGGAGCTGACCCGGTACACCACCATCTTTTATGATGTGTTCGACACTGTGACGCAGGTCATCGCCTACTGCGAGAGCGAGGAAGATTTCAACACCCAGATGCAGGCGCTGCATCAGGATCTGATCGCCTACAACCAGCTCTACGATATCTACAACGACTACGATGGCGTTGTGAACGTCAAGACCATCAACGAAAACGCCGGGAAAGCCCCGGTACAGGTAGATGACCGCATCCTTTCCATGCTGGAGCTGGCACAGCAGATGTACGAACTGACCGGCGGCAAGATCAACATTGCCATGGGCAGCGTACTGGGCATCTGGCACGATTATCGTGAAGCCGCCGAGAAAGACGCCTCCGAGGCAGACAACACCCTGCCCACACAGGAGGAGCTGGAGGCCGCTGCCCAGCACTGCGATATCAACGACCTCGTCATTGACGAGGATGCCAAAACGGTCTACCTGTCCGACCCGGAGATGTCGCTGGACGTGGGCAGCGTGGGCAAGGGCTACGCGGTGGAGATGGTTTGCCGCGCCGCCGAAGCCCGGGGCCTGACCAGCGCACTGGTGAGCGTAGGCGGCAACCTGCGCGCCATCGGCACAAAGCCGGACGGCAGCCAGTGGACCGGCGGTGTGGAGAACCCGTGGAACGCCTCAGAGGTGTACACCAACACCAACTCCATTTTCGGCTCGCCCATCAACATGAGCGACCTTGCACTGGTGACCAGCGGCGACTACCAGCGCTACTTTGTGGTGGACGGCAAGCGCTACCACCACATCATCGACCCGGACACCCTGTGGCCCGCTGCCTACTACAACGGCGTCACCGTGCTGTGCCCGGACTCCGGCATGGCAGACTGCCTGACCACTGCTCTGTTCTGTATGCCGCTGGAAGAAGGACAGAAGCTGGTGGAATCGCTGGACGGCGTAGAGGCCATGTGGTGCACACCTGACAAGCAGGCCACCACCTCCAGCGGCTGGGATAGCCATCTGAAAAAGTAAGCTTTACCGTTTTGCAGGCGAACCGTTTTGAATGGCCTCCGCGTGCGCTCTGGCCATCATCAGCGGAAAATCTATTTTTAATTTCGGAATAGCGGAGCGTCTGCGGACGCTCCGCTATTCCCTTTTCACGGAAATTTTTCTTATGCAAAAAGGCTGCCGCACGGAATGTGCAGCAGCCTTTTGTTTTATTTATCCGGTTATCCCGTCTGGCATCACTCCACGATGATGCTCTTGCCGGTCATCTCGGCGGGAACGGGCAGGCCGATATAGGGCAGCATGGTGGGTGCGATATCGGCCAGGCAGCCGCCCTCGCGCAGCTTCACGTCACCGCAGCCAACTGCCACAAAGGGCACAACGTTGGTGGTGTGGGCGGTGAAGGGGGTGCCGTCCGGGTTCATCATCTTCTCGGCGTTGCCGTGGTCAGCGGTGATGAAGGCGCAGCCGCCGGCGTTCAGCACAGCGGTGACCACCTGATCCACGCAGGTGTCCACAGCCTCAACAGCCTTGACCGCAGCCTCGAACACGCCGGTGTGGCCGACCATATCGCAATTTGCAAAGTTCAGGATAACCACATCGTACTTGCCGCTCTCGATGCGCTTGACGCACTCGGCAGCGACCTCGGGGGCGCTCATCTCGGGCTTCAGGTCGTAGGTGGCAACCTTGGGGCTGGGGATGACGCAGCGATCCTCGCCCTCGTAGGGAGCCTCCACGCCGCCGTTGAAGAAGAAGGTGACGTGCGCGTACTTCTCGGTCTCGGCAATGCGCAGCTGGGTCTTGCCGTGGGCAGACAGATACTCGCCCAGAACGTTCTTCAGCTCCACCGGGGGATAGGCCACCTCGCAGTTGGGCATGGTGGCATCGTACTCAGCCATGCAGACGTAGTTCACCTGCTTGCGGCCGCCGCGGCGCTCGAAGCCGGTAAAGGCATCGTCGCAGAAGATGCGGGTCATCTGGCGGGCACGGTCGGGGCGGAAGTTCATGAAGATAACGGTGTCGCCGTCCTGCACGCGGCCACCCTCGCAGGTGACACAGGGCAGCACGAACTCATCGGTCTTGTCTGCGGCGTAGGAAGCCTCGATGGCCTCGGCAGCGTTGGCAGCGTGCTCACCCTCGCCGTAGACAAAGGCAGCGTAGGCCTTCTCCTCGCGATCCCAGTTGTTATCGCGGTCCATGGCGTAGTAACGGCCGGAAACGCTGGCGATCTTGCCCACGCCCAGCTCATCCAGCTTGGCCTGCAGGTCAGCAAGGAAGCCCTTGCCGGAGTGGGGGTCGGTGTCGCGGCCGTCGGTGATGCAGTGCAGGTAGACTTCCTTAGCGCCCAGATGCTTTGCCATCTCCAGCACGCCAAACCAGTGGTCGGCATGGCTGTGCACGCCGCCGGTGCCCACCAGACCCATCAGGTGGATGGCCTTGCCGGCCTCGATGGCGGCCTTCATGTTCTTGACCAGCACAGGGTTCTTGAGCATCTCGCCATCGTGGATGGACTTGGTGATGAGGGTCAGCTGCTGGTAGACGATGCGGCCCGCGCCCATGTTGGTGTGGCCGACCTCGGAGTTGCCCATCTGACCATCGGGCAGACCGACAGCCATGCCGGAAGCATCAATGGTGGTCATGGGATACTTTGCCATCAGAGCATCCAGATGGGGGGTCTTGGCAGCCACAACGGCGTTACCGAAGGTCTCGTTCGGCACCCAGCCGAAGCCATCCATGATGCACAGAAGAACAGGTTTCTTTGCCATAAAATTGAATCTCCTTTGAATTTATCACGCGTTGCGGGCAAGGCTAAGCGCCCCGCCTGCGGGTGCAGCCTGCGGGTGCATAACACCCGAGCGGCTGCTGTAAAAACAGATCAGCGCCCGGCTCAGCGCTGAAAAAACGGCGCAGCCGGGCGCTGAAACAGCTAGTTAAGAAAAGGCAGTTGCTCAGCCCTTGGTGGCTGCATTGACGATGACAGCAAAGTCGGGAGCCTTCAGGGATGCGCCGCCGATCAGGCCGCCGTCCACGTCCTTCTTGCTCAGCAGCTCCTCGCAGTTCTTGGCGTTCATGCTGCCGCCGTACTGCACGGTGGTAGCCTCGGCCACGGCCTCGCCGTACAGCTCGCCCACCACCTTGCGGATCTGTGCGCAGACTTCCTCTGCCTGATCGGAGGTAGCGGTCTTGCCGGTGCCGATGGCCCAGACAGGCTCGTAGGCGATGACAACGTTTGCCATCTGCTCAGCGGTCACGTCACGCAGGGCGATCTTGGTCTGCATACGGACCAGCTCCTCGGTAACGCCCTCCTCGCGCTGCTGCAGGCTCTCGCCCACGCACAGGATGACCTTCAGGCCGGCATTCAGAGCAGCCAGCGTGCGCTTGTTGACGGTCTGGTCGGTCTCTGCAAAGTACTGGCGGCGCTCAGAGTGGCCGACGATGACGTACTCCACGCCCAGATCCACCAGCATATCGGCGCTGATCTCGCCGGTGAAAGCACCGGACTTTTCAAAGTGGACGTTCTCGGCACCCACATGGATGTTGGTGCCCTTGGTCTTAGCCACAGCGGTGACCAGATCGGTAAACGGAGTGCAGATGACCACCTCGCAGGTAGCGTCCTTCACAGCGGGGATCAGCTCGTCCACCAGAACAGCAGCCTCGGAGGCGGTCTTGTTCATCTTCCAGTTGCCAGCGATAATAGCCTTGCGCTTTGCCTTATCCATTGTTATTTTCTCCTTACCTTCGTAACTATTTACAAATTGCCTGCACAAAAAGAAAAGATGCGGCGGCGTAAATGCCGCCGCACCCATTGTGATGCCGGAAAAATTATGCGTTCTGGATGACTGCGATGCCGGGCAGCTCCTTGCCCTCCAGATACTCCAGAGAAGCGCCGCCGCCGGTGGAGATGTGGGTCATCTTGTCGCCCAGACCCATCTGCTGCACAGCTGCTGCGCTGTCGCCGCCGCCGATGACGGTGGTAGCATCGCTCTCAGCCATAGCCTTAGCAACAGCCAGAGTGCCGGCTGCCAGAGTGGGGTTCTCGAACACGCCCATGGGGCCGTTCCAGACAACGGTCTTGGAAGCCTTGACAGCGTCAGCAAACAGCTTCATGGTCTCGGGGCCGATGTCGCAACCCTCCATGTCAGCGGGAATAGCGCTGATGGGAACGATGGTCACATCCACGGGAGCGTCGATGGGATCGGGGAAGTCCTTGATGCAGGCTGCATCCACGGGCAGCAGCAGCTTGACGCCCTTCTCCTTGGCCTTAGCCATCATTTCCTTGCAGTAGTCCAGCTTGGTGTCGTCGCACAGGCTCTTGCCCACTTCGTAGCCCTGAGCCTTGGCAAAGGTGTAAGCCATGCCGCCGCCGATGATCAGGGTATCGACCTTCTCCAGCAGGTTGGAGATGACGTTCAGCTTATCAGCGACCTTAGCACCGCCCAGAATAGCGGTGAAGGGACGGACGGGGTCGTTGACGGCGTTGCCCAGATACTTGATCTCCTTCTCCATCAGGTAGCCGACAGCGGTATCCTTGATGTAGTCGGTGACACCTGCGGTGGAGCAGTGTGCACGGTGGCAGCTGCCGAAGGCGTCGTCCACATAAGCGTCAGCCAGAGAAGCCAGCTCCTCGCTGAACTCGGGCATGTTCTTGGTCTCTTCCTTGCGGAAACGGGTGTTCTGCAGCAGAACGACGTCGCCGTTGTTCATGGCAGCCACAGCAGCCTTTGCGTTCTCGCCCACAACGTTGTCGTCGTCAGCAAACACAACGGTCTTGCCCAGCTTTGCGCTCAGAGCCACAGCAACGGGAGCCAAGCTGAACTTAGCCTCGGGGCCGTTCTTGGGCTTGCCCAGGTGGCTGCACAGGATGACCTTTGCGCCATCGTTGACCAGCTTCTGGATGGTGGGCAGTGCTGCGTTGATGCGGTTCTCGTTGGTGATGACACCGTCCTTCATCGGGACGTTGAAATCGCAACGGACAAGCACCTTCTTGCCGCAGTAGTTCTGATCGTCGATCGTCTTCTTACCTAAACCCATGGTAAAAACTCCTCTCAAGTTATAATTCTGAACCAGAGTCTCGCTCACAATCGGGGCGGTGCCCCGTACAGCTACTATTATAAACAAAAACTGCGTGCATTGCAAGGATATGAGATAGATAATTGTTTAACAAACATTTGCCATTGTTGCACGGAAATGTGTCTATTTTGCCCGAAGTGCGGTTTTTTCTGCCCGCAGACGCCGGAAATGCTGTTTTCCTTCATGACAAAAGGGGTCGAAAAACGCCCACAGGCGTTTCTCGACCCCAAATAAAAATAATTTTTCCGCTGTTGATGCGTTATGCAAAATATTCCTGTGCGCGGCGAGCGGCATCGTTGATGCAGTCCCGCAGCTGGTCCAGCGTATCAAACTTTTTGCTGGGGCTCAGGTAAGCGTGGAACTCCACCACCGGGTCGGTGCCGTACAAGTCACCGGAAAAGCCCGGGATAAAGGTCTCGCAGGTCACCTTGGTGGCATCATCGTTCACGGTAGGGCGGCTGCCCAGACCGGTGGCCGAGGGATACCACACCCCGTTGATGCAGGTGCGGGTGATATAAATGCCGCTGCGGGGCATCTGGAAGCCCTGCGGGTACAGCTGGTTGATAGTGGGCACCCCGAGGGTGTGCCCCAGCCCTGCCCCGTGCTGCACCGCAAATCGGATGGCATAGGGCATGCCCAGCATGGCGTTGGCGGCCGGGATGTCCCCGCCCTCCAGCGCGGTGCGGATGCGGGTAGAGGACACCGGCTTTTCCTCAAACTGAGCCATGGGCACCACCACTACCTCTACCCCAAGAGGGGCACAGAGGGTGCGCAGCAGCTCCGGCGTACCGGCAGCCTTTGCACCAAAGGTGAAGTTTTCGCCACAGAACAGCGCCCGGGCGTGGCAGTTTTCCACGATGCCGCGCACGAACTCCTCCGGGCTCAGTGCCTTGATCGCCTCAAAGTCCGGGGTGAGGTAATACTCCACCCCAAGGCTGTGGATCAAGGCGTGCTTATCCTCGGTGGAGAGCAGGCGCTTGCCCTTCATTTTATTTTCCACCGGCAGGCGGAAGGTGAACACCGCCGGAGCTGCATCATGGGTCTTTGCCCATTGTACCGCCCCTTCGATCACCGCCCGGTGGCCGATATGGATGCCGTCAAAGTAGCCCATGGCCACGGCGGTGCCTTTTTCAGGCCGTGCCAGCGGCAGCGGGGCAAACTGAGAAATGATCTGCATGGGTCTTGTTTCCTTTATTGCTCAATTACGTTCCACGAACAGTTTTTCCACCCGGAGCACCCCGCCGGTAATGTTAGCAAGGCCAAGGAACTGCCCGGCGGCATTGCGCACCCGGTAGCGTCCGTCTGCTGCGGGGTAGCGGCTGGTGGGACAGCCGTTGTACAGGTGCTGCTCCACCCATGGCTCCACCACCAGCAGCGGCAGTGGGGTGAACACGCTTTCCACCGGCAGCATCAGTGCTTCCAGCGCAGCGCTCCCCTGCTCCTTTGCTGCAAGGATCTCTTCCAGCGTGTGGGCATCTGCTTCGGTGTACAGACCGGCAGAAGTGCGGCGCAGCGCGCTCATGGTGCCCTTCTGCCCCATGGCGGCGGCGATCTCCTCCAGCATGGTGCGGATATAGGTGCCCTTGGAGCAGCGCACCGTCAGCACATACTCGTTTTCTGCCGGACTGCCGCCGTACTCGATGCCGTAGATTTCAATGGGGCGCGCCTTGCGCTCCACGGTCACGCCCTCACGCGCCAGCTTATACAGCGGCTGACCGTTGATCTTGACCGCCGAGTACATGGGCGGCACCTGCATCTGCGGGCCGATAAACTGCGGCAGCACTGCCAGCAGCTCCTTTTCCCCGGCGGTGACGGGTGCAGTTTCCAGCACCGTGCCGGTGCTATCGCCGGTATCGGTGCGTGCGCCCAAGCGCAGGGTGGCGCGGTAGGTCTTGTCGTGGTTCAGCTGCAGATCCACCGCCTTGCTGGCACCGCCGCAGAACACCGGCAGAACGCCGGTGGCCATGGGGTCCAGCGTACCGCTGTGCCCCAGCTTGCGTGTACCCAGCACACCGCGCAGCTTTGCCACCACGTCAAAGCTGGTCCAGTCCATGGGCTTGTCTACGATCAGGATACCCTGCATCATGCTTCCTCCTGCGGTGCGTCCAGCTCGGCTTCCACCTCTGCAAGGATCGCATTTTTGGCGTTTTCAAGGTCGCCCAGCAGTTCACAGCCCGCTGCGCGGGTGTGGCCGCCGCCGCCCAGACGCCGGGCAATGGCACAGGCGTCCACACTCTTTGCGGTGCGCACGCTGATGCGGTAGCTGCCGCCGGGCTGCTGGCGCAGGGTCAGACCCACCTTGACTCCCTCGATGCTGATGGGCAGACTGGTCAGTTCCTCCAGATCTGCGGGGTCTACCCCGCTCTGCCGTATCTCGTCCCTCGTCAGGTAGATCAGGGCACAGCGGCCGTCCAGATAGTACTCCAGATGGTTGCGGGCGATGCGCTCGGCCTCCATGCGGGCACGGGGCTTTGTGTCGAAAAGCAGGGTGTTCAACTCCTCCACATGACAGCCGGCTTCAATAAGCTTTGCAGCCACCTTGTGGGTGTTGGCGGTGGTGGAGGAGAACTTGAAGCAGCCGGTGTCGGTGGCAATGCCGGTGTACAGGCAGTCGGCAATGTGGGGGGTGATAGTCACCCCCATCTCCACGATGACCTGATACAGCAGTTCCGCTGCCGCAGCGGCACCGGCATCCAGAAGGGTAAAATCGGCATAGCCGTTGTTGCCTGCGTGGTGGTCGACGCACAGGTCCACATGGCGTGCGTACTGCGGCACACCGTTATTTTCGCCAAACAGCTGCAAACCGGCCACGTCCACCGCGATCACGGTGCGGGGCTCGAACTCGCCCTTGAACAGCCGTGGGTTCGTAAAGGCGTAGCGGGACGGAATGGCATCGGAGCAGAGCACCGCCGTTGTTTTTTCCAGCGCTTTGAGCGCATAGTACAGGGCGCTGCCGCAGCCGATGGTGTCACCGTCCGGGTTTTTGTGGCACAGAATCAAAATGTTGTCCGCAGCCAGCAGGCGCTGCGCCATCTGCTGCACATCCAGTTGTTCTGTCATCCAATGATCCATCCTTTCCGCAAAGGCAGTCAGTCCTCGGTCTGTTCGGTATCAGCAGGCTGTGCTTCCTCCTCGCCGTTCACGTTCAGGCTGCGCAGCAGCTCGTTGATGTGGGCGGCGTAGGCGGCACCGTCATCCTCCACAAAGATGAAGCGGGGTGCCTTGCGGATGTGCATTTTTTTGCTGACCTCGGTGCGCACATGGCCTGCGGCACGGTTCAGCGCTTCGATTGCGGGCTTGGGGCCGTCTGCGCGGCCCATCACGCTTACATACACTTTTGCCACATCCAGATCCGGCGTCACGTCCAGACGGGTGACGGTCAGCAGACCGCCCTCCAGCCGCGGGTCCTTCAGCCGGCCGATGATGGCAATGACCTCGCGCTTCATATCCTGCGCAAGACGGCCCATATTTTTCTGAGACATAGTTTTCTCCAAATTCTGTCCGGCAGCTTCCCAAAGCCTTGCCCCGGCCGGGGCAAGGCGGCATTTGTCTGCCAAAACGACGGATGAGGGCGCACGCTCCACACCTGCGAAAGATACGCCCTCATCAGTCTCACTTCGTTCGACAGCTTCCCCCGGACGGGGGAAGCCTTTTCTGCCGGGAAGCTGTTATATATTCGGTTTTTGCTTAGTCGCGGTACTCTTCCATCTTGAAGGCCTCGTACACGTCGCCTTCCTTGACGTCCGCAAACTTCTCCAGAGTCACGCCGCACTCGTAGCCCTCGGCCACTTCCTTAGCGTCGTCCTTGAAGCGCTTCAGGGATGCGATCTCGTCCTCGGCGATGACGATGCCGTCACGCACCACACGCACCTTGCTGTCGCGGGTGATCTTGCCGCTGGTCACGCGGCAGCCTGCAACGGTGCCCACGTTGGAGATCTTGTACACCTGACGCACCTGCAGCTCACCCAGAGAGACCTCGCGGAACTTGGGTGCCAGCATACCCTTCATAGCGTCGGTGACATCGTTGATGGCGTCGTAAATGACGCGGTACATACGCATTTCCACCTTGGTGGCAGCGGCTTCTTCCTTGGCCACATTGTCCGGGCGGACGTTGAAGCCGATGATGATGGCGTTGGAGGCATCGGCCAGATCGACGTCGGACTTGCTGATGGCGCCGACACCGGCGTGGATGACGCGCACACGCACCTCGTCGTTGGAGATCTTCTCCAAACTCTGCTTCACAGCCTCGGCAGAGCCCTGCACGTCGGCCTTGACCACGATGGCCAGTTCCTTCATGTCGTTCTGTGCCATCTGGCTGAACAGGTTATCCAGCGTGACCTTCTGGAAGGAGGAGAACTGCTTTTCCTTGGCGGCAGCAATGCGCTGCTCGGCCAGTTCACGGGCCAGACGCTCGTCCTCAACAGCCTCGAACAGGTCGCCTGCTTCCGGCACTGCGGTCAGGCCGGTGATCTCCACAGGGGTAGAGGGGCCGGCATCGCTCAGCAGCTGGCCCTTGTCGCTGCGCATGGTGCGCACGCGGCCCACAGCGGTACCGGCAATGATGACGTCGCCGGAGTGCAGGGTGCCGTTCTGCACCAGAATGGTGGCAATGGGGCCCTGGCCCTTGTCCAGACGGGCCTCAACGACCGCACCCTTGGCGCGGCGGTTGGGGTTTGCCTTCAGCTCCATGACCTCAGCTTCCAGAGCAATGCGCTCCAGCAGGTCGTTGATGCCCATGCCGGTCAGGGCAGACACCGGGATGCAGGCCACATCGCCGCCCCAGTCCTCGGTGATGATGCCGTACTTGGTCAGGCCTTCCATCACGCGCTCGGGGTTTGCGGTGGGCTTATCCATCTTGTTCATTGCCACGATGAGCTTGACGTTTGCAGCCTTGGCGTGGTTGATGGACTCGATGGTCTGGGGCATGATGCCGTCGTCGGCGGCAACCACCAGAATGGCGATGTCCGTGGACTTGGCACCACGGGCACGCATGGAGGTAAAGGCCGCGTGGCCGGGGGTATCCAAAAACGTGACCATGTTCCCGTTCACGTCCACAGTGTAAGCGCCGATGTGCTGGGTGATGCCGCCAGCTTCTTCCGCAGTGACGGAGGTCTTGCGGATGGCGTCCAGCAGGGAGGTCTTGCCGTGGTCAACGTGACCCATGACCACTACGACGGGGGCGCGGGTCTCCAGCTCTTCGGCGGTATCCACATGGTCGTCGATGATCTGCTCCTCGATGGTGACGGTGACTTCCTTCTCCACCTTGCAGCCCATCTCGGTGGCCACGAACTCGGCGGTGTCAAAATCGATGCTCTGGTTGATGGCGGCCATGACGCCGTTCTTCATCAGGCACTTGATGACCTCTCCGGCGGTCTTCTTCATCCGGGAAGCCAGCTCGCCCACGGTGATCTCCTCGGGGATCTTCACCGTCAGAGGTGCCTTCCGGGCGACCTCCATCTGCAGGCGGCGCATTTTCTCCTGCTCCTCGTTCCGGGACTTGCTGCCGCGGAACTTGCCGGACTGCTGCTTATTGCCCTGCTGACCCTTCTTGCCGCCGATGCGCTGCTTGCCGCCCTGATAATTCTGCACCTTCTCGGAGACCAGATTGTCCACGTCGGCAAAGCGTCCGGCGTTGACCTGCACGGCGGAGGTGTCCACCACCCGGCGCTCCCGCTTCCGTTCAGGCTCCTTGGGCTTGTCTGCCTTGGCAGGCTGCGCGCTGGGCGCGGCGGGCTGCTGGGGACGGTTCTGATTCTGGGGCTGGGACTGAGGCTTCGCCTGCTGGGGCTTCGCGGCCTGCTGGGCGGGAGCCTTGGGAGCCTCGGCCTTGGGGGCTTCGGGCTTGGGTGGCTCCGCCTTGGGCGCGGGCTTCACGGCAAACACCTGCTCCAGCGATGCGATCTGGTGGGTCTGGGTCATGCTGTCAAACACCAGATTCAGTTCCTCATCGGTGAGCACCTGCGTATTGGACTTGGGCTTCTGAAAATACTTGGAGATGATGTCCGCGATCACCTTCGGCGCAACGCCGAAGTCTGCCGCGACCTCCTTCAAACGATACTTCACTAAACTCATACGATAAAACGCACCTCCAAAATATGACAAGCGGAAAGCGGAACGCAGGGGATATGCGCTTCTGCGCTCTGCTTACTACTCAAAACTACTGCTTCTTTTTCCCTTTTCGCACATTTTTTACATGGGCTTTCGCTTCGGCCTGATGCTTCTTTACCTTTTCAGCCTTGGCGGAAAGCACTTCCAGAGCTTCCCGGTTTTTCTCCGGTTCGCCAAGCGCCGTCAGTAGAGTCAGCGCCAGCCGGACATCCGTCACGGCGGCGATGGCAAGGCTGGTCCGGCCGATGGCAAAGCCCATTTCCTCTTTGGTGGATTTCAGGCGGACGCACTGCTGGTCGGTTCCGGCGGCGAAGGATTTCGCCCGACGCCATGTATGGTCGGAAGCGTCGGCAGCTACCAGAATCAGGTACGCCTTTCCCGCCCGGGCAATGGCGCCCACCGGCTCCTCGCCCAGCTCCGCCATGCCGCCCTTACGGGCTATGGACAGATATTGCAGCGCCTTATCCATTCTCCATCTCCTTTTCCAGCCGCTGGTAGACCTCCTCCGGGATGGTCACTTCCAGACTGCGATCCAGCGCTTTGGAGCGGATGGCCTTTTTCAGGCACTCGGGATTGGGACAGATGTACGCGCCCCGGCCGTTTTTCTTGCCGCCGAAGTCCAGACTGACCTCGCCCTCGGGGCTGCGGACGACCCGGATCAGCTCCCGCTTGGCCTTCCGTTCCCGGCAGCCCATACACTGCCGCTGGGGAATTTTCTTCTGCATCGAACTGCCTCCTTATCGCCCTGAATTTTTATGCTTCCTCCGTCTCCTCGGCAGGTTCTGCCTGAGAGGCGGGCTTGATGTCGATCTTGTAGCCGGTCAGGCGGGCGGCCAGACGGGCGTTCTGACCCTCCTTGCCGATGGCCAGAGACAGCTGGTCGTCGGGGACGATCACCCGGCAGGCTTTCTGGCCGGGGATCAGGCTGACGTCAATGACATCCGCAGGGCTGAGGGCAGCCCGGACATACTGGCAGGGGTCTTCGCTCCACACCACGATGTCGATCTTCTCGCCGCCCAGCTCCTTCACCACGGCGCCCACACGTCCGCCGTGAGGGCCGACGCAGGCGCCCACGGGATCGATGCCCTCCATGGCGGCGCGAACCGCCATCTTGGAACGGGAACCGGCTTCCCGGGCAATGTTGCGGATCTCCACCTGACCGTCGGCGATCTCCGGGGTCTCCAGCTCGAACAGGCGGCGCACCAGATTGGGATGGGTGCGGGAGACGTGGATCAGCGGGCCGCGGCCCATCTTGTGGACTTCCAGCACGTACACCCGGATCATGTCGCCCTCGTGGTGGGTTTCGCCGGGAATCTGCTCGCCGGCCTGAAGCACGGCGTCGGAGGTGTCGCTGCCCTGACCGATCCGCAGGAACATGTCGCCGGTGGTGGGGTCGATGCGCAGCACGGTGCCGGTCATCAGCTCCTGTGCCTTGTTGGAATAGCTTTCGTAAGCCACGCCCCGCTCGGCTTCCCGGATGCCCTGAATGACCACCTGCTTGGCGGTCTGGGCGGCGATGCGGCCGAATTTCTGGATGTCCACGGGGATGTTCACCGGGTCGCCCACCTGAACGTCGGGGTTATAGTTCCGGGCGGCGTCGATGGGGATCTCCAGCGCGGTATCCTCCACTTCCTCCACGGCGGTCTTGACGATGTGCATGGAAAGTCCATGCTCGCTCAGATCGACCACCACATTGTCCGCCGGGACGTCCCGGCGATCCTCCCGGTCTTTCCGGTAGGCGTTGGTCAGCGCCTGTTTCAGACGCTCCACCATATAGTCCACAGGGATGCCCTTGAGCTTTTCCAGCTCCCGCAGGGACGCGAAGATCTCCGCGCCGATGTCCACCTTGGGGGCTTCCGCCTGCTTTTTGGCTGTCTTTCTTGCCATTTTATTCTGTCCTCCTATCAGAATTCCACACGAAGCCGCACCAGCGCGACCTCGGATTTTTCAAACGTTACGGTTTCCTTGCCCGCTTCCACGGTCAGCCTGCCGTCCTCGTAACCGCGCAGGACGCAGGGAATTTCCTTCATGCCGTTTCTGGGGCGGTAGAGCTTGACGGTGATGGGGCTGCCCAGATATTTCTGGAAATCAGAAGGGCGCTTCAGCACCCGTTCCAGTCCGGCGGAGCAAACCTCAAAATGGTAGGAGCCGGGGATCGGGTCCTTTTCGTCCAGAATGGGGTCAACGGCGCGGGAGATAGCCTCGCAGTCGTTGATGTCCACGCCACCGTCCTTGTCAATATACAGCCGCAGGAAATATTCGCTGCCCTCCCGGACGTATTCCACGTCCCAAAGCTCGCAGCCGTGTTCTTTTACGATGGGCTCGGCGAAGGCCGCCACTTGTTCGGTAACTTTCATGGATACACCCTTTCCCTGAGTCTGTCCGAAAGGTGGCTTTCACCTCTCTCAGACACGACCTTAATCAGCAAGAAAGAGAGGCGCTCGCGCCTCTCTTTCCTACCTTCTACCTGTTTACGTTAGGATTATATCACTGTTTTTCCTGTTTGGCAAGAGGGTTTTCACAAATTCCGGGACTTTTTTTCAACATTTTGCCCAATCAGCGGTGGAAAACGCCCTTGAAGGAAAGCGCTTCGGATGATACAATACTCAAAAATAATTTTCCAGAATACGCAACCTTTTCCGCTTCTCATACGTTCTATTGGCAGAAGTACTTCTAACGAACAAGGGGTTGTCTATGAAACTGTCAGCTGAGGATGCCTTTCGCTTATACGGCGACCGTGTTTTCTCTGCGGCGTTCAGTGTCACAGGGAATCAGGCGGACGCCGACGACGCGGTGCAGGATACATATCTGCGGTACTGTTCCTATGACAAGGAATTTACCGACGAGGATCACATCCGCGCATGGCTTTTGCGGGTCGCCATCAACCGGGCCAGAGATCAGAAGCGTTCCTTCTGGGAAAAGCACCGGGTCTCCTGGGAGGACTATATGGAAACGCTGTCCTTTGAAGCGCCGGAGGATAAGTCCCTCTTTGAGGCGGTCATGTCCCTGCCCGCAAAATACCGGACGGTGATCCACCTGTTTTACTACGAGGACTACAGCGTCGCCCGGATCGCGGAGATTCTCCACTCGCGGGAAGGCACCGTCAAAAGCCAGCTGAACCGGGGACGGCAGCTCCTGAAAACCAAACTGATGGAGGCGTGGAACGATGACGAATAAGGAAAAATACCGGCGTGCCTTCGGCGTGCTTCATGCCTCCGAGGACATTTTGACGGAGGTAACCCATATGGAAACGAAAAAGCATTTTTCCCTGCGGAAAGCGGTGCTGCTGTGCGCCGCGGTGATTGCGGTATTTGCCATGGCGGGCGTCTGCTATGCGGAAGACGTGGGCGGCATTCAGCGAACCATCCAGCTCTGGTGCTACGGCGATCAGACCGACGCCGTTCTGGAAATTCAGGACGGCAGCGACGAGCTGACCTACGAAGCTGCCGACGGGGTACACAGTGAAGGAGGCGGCGGCGTGGCCATCGACGCCTTTGGCCAGGAGCGCCCTCTGACGGAGGAAGAGCTTCTGGAAGACCTTCAGAACAGAATCGATGTGACCTACCGGGAGGACGGAACGGTGTGGGTCTACTACAAAGATCAGAGTATGGACATCACCGATCTCTTTGACGAAAACGGCGTGTGCTTCGTCCAGTTGAAGGACGGCAAGAAGACCGTCTATCTGACCGTCGAGTACGATAGCTGTTTCAGCTGGAGCACAGAATGCTACCTCCAGCCCACCCAGCGCCATCCCTGACTGCAAAAATTCCTCTGCTGCCACCGCAGCAGAGGAATTTTTTACTCCCGTTCCTTCACCAGCATGGGGGTGAACATAGGCTTGCCGAAGCGGGTGACGAACCGCTGGCATTTTACCAGAAACGCATAGTACACGTTGTACCCGCAGCCCAGCATCGTCTCCGCGTTGGCCATGCCCTTGGCGAGGATCACGTCCGCGCCCGACAGCGCCGCGGCGGCTTCCTCGCTCAGCATATCCAGCTGGGTGCCCGCCACCCGGTTGCCGTTGTCGATCACCGGGAAGGGAATTCCCACGGCGGCGGCATCCTCCCGGGTCGCGTCGTTCTGGGCGATTGCGCCCCGGACGCAGAAGGTGACGGAAATATCCGGATACGCCGCCGCGATTGCCTCGGCCAGCACCCGGTCAAAGCCGATCTCTCCGGCGTTGTCCGTCAGGTACACCAGCTTCCCGCCCCGGCGTAAATCCCGGCAAAAGTAAGCGTACACCTGCTCGTCCAGCTCCATTTCCAGCGCCTTATCCAGCATTTCCTCCAGCTTTTCAAAGCTGACCTGCCCCTGTAAGGCGGAAAAATCCAGGTAATTTCCCAGAATGGCGAATTGCAGCCCCGCGAAAACCGGGTCTTTCGCGCCAGCGACTTTCTCCCGGATTGCGGGAAGCCGCTCCAGCACGAAGCGGTTGGAATCCAGCTTTTCCTGACGGAAGCGGTCATAGTCAAGGCCGTACATGTCGTGAAGCAGATCGGCGATCTGCGGCCCGAACCACGGGGAGGACACCCCCTCCGGCGCAGCAATGCACAGCTTCATGATCTCTTTGGCAAAGGCCATTGCCTGCTCCTCCGTCCCCAGCGTCTGGGCAAGGGCGATGTTTCGCCGCAGAAGGCATTGCAGGCAGTAAGTGTCGATGGAAATACTCATGGAACCTCCGTAACGTTTACAGCTTCAGCAAATCCGTAAAGCTGTCGATTTTCCCGGCGTACCCCGCCGGGGTGCCGAAGCCGTAGCTTGCCCAGAGGAAGGGAACGCCCGCTTCCACCGTGGCCTCGTAATCCCCCTGGGTGTCGCCGATGTAGGCGCAGGAGGTGATGTTGTATTTCTCCATCAGGGTGCGGATGGTCTTTCCCTTGCTGGTGCCGGTGTCGCCGAAGCACAGATGGCCGGTGATGCAGCCGGTCAGCCCCAGCTTGGAAATGCACAGCTCCGGGTAGCCCTGCTGGCTGTTGCTGACGATGAACAGGCGGTGCGTCTTCGCCAACTCTTCCATCGTCTCCCGGACGCCGGGGTAGCCGATATGGCAGGGGTTTTCGTGGAGGTGGCGGTTTTCCGTCTCCATGCACCGCGCCATCAGGGCGTAGCGCTCTTTTTCCGGAAAGTCGGCAAACAGAACGTCGGCGATTTCCGTCATCACCCGGCCGAACAGGGGTTTCAGGGTTTCCGCCGTGATGCAGTACCGGGAAAGCCCCTCTTTGTTAAGCTGGATGTTGTAGCCCTCCGCCACCAGCGCCCGGGAATCCCAGAGGGTGCCGTCAATGTCAAAAATCAGGCTCTCGTAATTCATGTTTCCTCCAGATGCCGCTGGATGCGGCCGATGATCATATCCAGCGCCACCAGATTCTTTCCGCCCTCGGGCACGACGATGTTGGCGTACTTCTTGCTCGGCTCCACGTACCGCTCGTGCATGGGCTTGACCGTGTCCTGATACTGCTTCAGTACGCTTTCCAAAGTTCTTCCCCGCTTGTTCACGTCCCGCTTGATGCGGCGGCACAGACGAATATCCGCGTCGGTGTCCACGAAAATCCGGATGTCCATGAGGTTGCGCAGTTCCTCGTTCTCGAAGATCAGAATGCCCTCCACGATGATGACCTTTTTCGGCACGATGTGAATGGTCTGCTCCGACCGGTTATGGATGGTGAAGTCGTACACCGGGCATTCGATGGCGTGCCCCCGACGCAGCTCTTCCAGATGGTAGACCATCAGGCTGGTGTCGAAGGCGGCAGGCTCGTCGTAATTGAGCTGACTACGCTCCTCGTAGGTCATGTCGTCGTGGCGCTTATAGTAGTTGTCGTGGCTGATGACCGTGACCATGCCCTCAAAGCGGGAGATCAGATTGTTCATCAGGGTGGTTTTGCCGCTGCCCGTGCCCCCGGCAATGCCGATGACCAGAATGTTGTCGTCCATAATCTTTTCCTCCATATCTGTTACTCCTCCAACAGCTTCCGGGACAATTCGAGAATTGACTCGTCCGGGAGACTGTTGGTGAGGATGACCTCGCCTGTTCCGTTTTCCAGAAGACCTGCCTCCGCCAGACGGCGGCGGGTCTCCCGGGCGGTGCCGTCACCCCCGTCTAACAGAGCGACGCCGCTTCCCAGCACCCGGGAAATGGCCTTCGCCGCGAAGGGGTAATGGGTACACCCCAGCACCACCTCGTCCAGCTTTCCCTGATAGGGGGCGAACAGCTCCCGCAGAAGGGATTCGGCTTCCGGGGAATCCGCCTGCCCCCGCTCCACCAGCTCCACCAGCCCCGGCGCAGGGATTTTGTAGACCCGGCAGCTCTGGTCGTAGCGGTGCATCAGCGCTTCAAATTTTTCCTCCCGCAGGGTCATGGGCGTAGCCATCACGCCGATGCCGCCGCCGTGATACCGGTCATAGGCCAGCTTGAGGGCAGGCTCGATGCCGATAACGATGGTGTCCGGGTAGGCTTCCCGCAGGTCGTGAATGGCGGCGGAGGTCGCGGTGTTGCAGGCCACCACCAGCGCCTTGACCCCCCGGGCCATCAGCCGCCGCGCTGCAGCGAAGGTGAGCGCTTCCACCTCGTCCTTGGTTTTTGTGCCGTAGGGGGCGTTGGCGGAGTCGCCGAAATAGAGATACCTCTCCCCGGGCATGACCCGCCGCAGGTGCCGCAGCACGCTGATGCCGCCCACGCCGGAGTCGAAGACGGCAATAAAATCTTCTTTGGTGTTCATGGCTTCACCTGGTCATCTTCCGGGGCGGGCGCGTGGCCGCCCCATGTTTTCTATATAGTATCAAATTTCCGCCGTTCTTTCAATGGCTCGTTGCTTTTTTCGTGGATTTTTTGGAAGCGAATGCTCCCCCGGCTGCTGATGCAGCCGGGGGAAGAAATCACTATTTTGTAACAGGAATGCTGACCCGCTTGCTTTCCAGCAAAAGCTCATCGGTGTCATGATCCAGGACGCCCAGCACCAGCTCCAGGGAGGTGATGTCCCGAACCCGCTCCACGCCCGCGTCATACAGCCACATTTCGCACTTGCCCCAGGCGTCCGGCGCAAGCTCGTCGAACAGGAACAGATCAGCGGATTCGCCGTTCACATAGGTTTCCATCGTGTAGAGCCAGATATTCCGCTCGGAATGATTCTCTACCCGGAACCGGAAGGCGCCGTCCTCGCAAAGCTCACCCTCGCTGCCCGTGTAGGTAAGGGTGATGCCCGCCTCCTCCAGAACCGTCGTGCCGCTGTCATCCACCGACCGCTTGAACTTCCTGTCGGCGTACAGGGTAATGGGGGACGTGGTATCCAGCAGGCTGTAGTCATTGTCGTCCGTCACTTGCAGGCGGAAGGAGATCTTGCCGACTTTTTCAATATTTCCGCCTTTAAGGTCGGTGTCGTCGATCCAGATCGAGGTCATTTCCTCCCGCCCCGCTTCCAGCAGGATGAAAAAGAGACGATCCTCCGTCATGTAGCCATTGACGCAGTCCATGCTGCTCATGAGCATAACGTCCTTGTCCGAACCGTTGCGAACGTAGACGGGAATCTCCTCCGTGTATGTGTCCCCGTCCCGCCAGTCGGCCACGGCCAGGATGCCGTCCTTGTCGTACAGGACGGTCTGATGGTGGAAATCCTCCGGGCGAATCACCGCTTCCGTCTCCCAAGTGTCCTCGTCGTCGCTCCACAGGGAGGACATGCTGCTCACTTTTTCGGTAATGAACTCCGTCAGCACGTACTGCGCCACCATGAACGCGGTTACGATCAGAATTGGCCAGAGCCACTTGGGGCTGGTCTTTTTCCGCCGGCCGGAATACTGCCTGCATTCTTTTTGCCGGGTGGGGACGCTCCGGCGGACGGGTCTGTCCTCGGGCTGCTCAATGACCAGCGGTTCCCCCTCGTGGGTGTGCAGGCCGTGGGCGATTTCTTCGGTAAACGGCTCGTAGTAGCATTCCCGGCAACGCTTGCCGTTGTAGGGCGCGCCGCAGCAGGGGCATCTTTTCATTTGGGTTCACACTTCCGCACCATCCGGTGCCGCCTTCCTTTTGGTTTCCAATTTTAATTGTAACATAGGGGTCAACCCTCCGCAACAGCATGAACACGGGATTTTTTGCCGCTTCACGGGAAACCTCCCTCTTTATGGCAAAACCGTTGCATTCTTCCGTCCGAAACGGTATAATGTCAAAAAACACTCGGGAGGAATTTTTATGGATTTGAACATCGGCCGTATGCCCCACGGGCCGCGGAACTCCATCGCGGACGTGTCAGGCGTCCGCGTCGGCCACTGCACCGTGGACGATGAACGGCACAGAACCGGCGTGACGGTGATCCTGCCCTGCGAGGACGACATTTTCCGCAATAAAATGCCCGCGGCTTACCACGTTCTCAACGGCTTCGGGAAAACCACCGGTCTGATGCAGATCGGGGAGCTGGGGACGCTGGAAACCCCCATCGCCCTGACGAACACCCTGAACGTGGGGCTGGTTCACGACGCCATGGTGGAATACATGTGCCGTCAGGGGGAGCGCCTGGGGTATCCGGTTCTCTCCGTGAACCCCGTTGTGTGCGAGTGCAACGACGCGTCCCTGAACGACATCCGTCACCGGGCGGTGGGGCAGGCGGAGGTGTTCACCGCCATTGCCGCCGCGTCGGCGGACTTTGCCCAGGGCGACGTGGGCGCGGGCAAGGGCATGACCTGCCACGACCTGAAGGGCGGCATCGGTTCCTCCTCCCGGCTTGTGGAGATCGGCGGTGAGACCTTCACCGTGGGCGTGCTGGTTCTGACGAACCACGGGTGTCTGCGGGATTTGACCGTCGGCGGGGAAAACATCGGCAAGGAGATCGAGCGGCGCATCCGGGAGGACGCCCCGGACGAGGGCAGCTGCATCATGATCGTCGGCACCGACCTGCCCGTCACCTCCCGCCAGCTGGGGCGAATCATCCGCCGGTGCAGCGTGGGGCTTGCCCGGCTGGGCAGCTATATCGGCCACGGCAGCGGCGAGGTCATGGTGGGCTTTTCCACCGCCAACCGGATTCCGGCGCAGGGCGATTGCCTGAATTTCCGCTGCATCCACGAGTCCCACATAGACGATGCCTTCCGCGCCGTTGCGGAGGCCACCGAGGAAGCGGTGCTGCGCTCCATGCTGGAAGCCCACCCGGTAACGGGCTTCACCGGCAAGGTGCGCCGGAGCCTTGGCGAATTCTGGCAGCCCTGAACAGTGGAATAATTGAGCCGCATCTCTTGCCTCTCCCCTTGGGAGAGGTGGCTGAGCGCAGCGAGGACGGAGAGGGTAAACGAGGCTGCAATACCCTCTAATACCAAAAGCTATCAGGAATAAAAAACGCGCAATGAGGACATCCCCAGCCTTGGTCATCGCCAATTTTCTTGCTGACCAATTGCACGTTGCAATAAGGGCATTTTCTCGCCCATAGCGGTAGGAAACTGCTGATGGAAACTCGTTCCTCTTTGGAAATGGAAAAATCCGCTATTGTTGAAATCCGCTTTCGGCCAGAACATAGAAGATTCTTTCCGCGACTATAAGAAATACAATACACGCAACGCATGCAATCATCTCGAACATTTGCATAATTTGTCCAGTTAAGGTCCTGGAGGGGACATCTATCAACATAATATGTTCCACCTCCGTGCCGTTTTAAAGGCAATTCATCCGAGGCATCTTTTTCAAAATGTCGATACCATTTTTCAGACTCAGTATGATATTTCCACGATTTTTGAGGGCTACTATTCAGCAGAATATCCGACAATTCTTCAACAGAAATCTCTCTTTTTATTTTGCTTAAATCGATTTCAATGGTGGAAATCTTTTTCTCCTTCAACTTTTTCAGCTTTTCATCGTCAATGGGATGGGTAACATAGATTTCTATAAAGAAATATTTATCACCAGAATCTACTACGATATCCGGTATGATGTCATCAAAACGCTTTTCCAGTTCGACGTCGTCAATGGAAATCTCTCTTCCCTTGCTTATCAGTTCTTTCGGCTTGCCGGATTGCGGAAATTCGACATAGACGGGAGGAATGACCATTTTCTTTGAGCGCGAAAGAATGTCTTTTGCTGCCAAATGTAAGGAAGACTCATATCCATATTCGCAGTCCTCATTTGAACGGTGCGCAAAGTGATGCATACGCTTCTCCCCTTTGCGCGCTATAAGTTCGTCACCGCACGCAGGGCAAACACACCCACAGTCCTTTCCACTTTGTACTTTATCAATACTTACGATATTGCCATCTTTTAATGCATATATCAATTTCGAGTGTGTTGTCACTGTACTATCATTCCTTCCTAAAAAATATATCTTGTTCTGTTAAAGCGTCAGCCCTTTACTCCCGCGAGGGCGAGGAACTTCTTGTCAGACTGAATGGCGTGGGTCACGAACTTCCCGTCCCGGAACAGCGCGTAGGTGGTCACCGGGGCGGGGAGATTCTGCGCGGTTTCCCTGTCCGTGATCCGGACGGTTTTCAGGGGAATGCCGTGTGCCGCGGCCGCTTCCGCCACCCGGGGCACCCAATAAAAGGTGAACGGACACTGATCCGTATAGTAGAGAACGAAGCCGTCCTCTTTGATTTCCGGATGCCTGGCGCATTCCTTGAACGTTGGCTTTTCCGCCGACGGCGTCAGCGGCAGATACATGAGGGTGATCCCGCAGTCCGAGGCGTCTGCGACGGTGAAGCCCTTGTAGGCCAGATACTTGGGGTCAGAAAGAAACTCCCGCTTCCTGCCCTCCGCAGAAAGGATGCATATCCCCTGCCGCCCCTGCGCTTTGGCGTCCCGGATGCACTCGCCCAGCAGGTCGGAGGAACACCCATGCCCTTTCATGGACCCGGCGACCCACAGGCAGTCAATGTAAAGATACCCCGGCGCGTCGATAGGGACCCAGGCGTTCTCAGCCGGGATGTATTCGATGAAGCACTTGCCCCGTTCTTCGCTGCGGTAAAAAACCAGCCCCTCCGCGAACCGCTCCTTGAGCCACGCCTTTTTCCCGACGCTCTGCTTCCCCGACATGGCGCAGCAGATGTGCTCGGAGTCAATGTTTTCGCTTGTGATTCGGATGTATTGCATATGGTTTCTCCTTTTTGCAAATTTGCCCATAACCGGCATTTCCCGACAGCCTCACGGCTGTCGGGAAAGTGGTGGGTGAATTTACTTTTCCGGATTCAGGGCGACCTGATAGTCGAAGCTGCCCATGTGGAGAACTGCGCCGTTCTTTACGCGGCTCCACGCGTCCGGTTTCAGATTGGTGCCGTTGAGGACGGTGCCGTTGGTCGAACCCATGTCCTGAATGTACAGGTAGCTGCCGTCCCATTCGACGGTGCAGTGCTTGCCGGAAAGCTGGTAGTCTTCCGCGTTGAGAATGATGTCGGCGCGGTTGTCACGACCCAGAACCTGAGGCGTATGGGGTGCAAGGGTGAAGCTGGTGGAAACATCCTGATGGGACGCGACGGTCATCTGGACAGTCACGCCGCCGCTGGGGGTCACGGGCTTGGTGGCGACCCACGACTCGTCCGGAACGGGGGTCGTCGTAGGAATATCAAAATCACCAGTGGACGGGATGGATGCCATGACGGGGTTGTTATCGATGACGGGGTTGTTATTGATGGTCGGAAGATCCCTATCCCGAAGCCACTGCTCCTGCTTCTTCCGGCTGTTGTTCACCGCGACCACGACGATCACCACGATCACGGCTACCAGTGCGACCGCGCAGCAGATGACCAGAATGAGATTTCCACGGATCCAGTCCATGACGGAGGTCTGCGTTTCCGGCTCCTCGATTACTTCGGTGGGGTCGGTAACGCCGGTGGGAGCGGCCGGGATGGCGGCGGGAACCGTGGTCAGGTCAACGGCGACGGAATCTTCCCACCGGGTATCGCCCAGCTCGTAGGCGGCGCGAACCGTGGCGTTGTTGCTGTTGGAGGTCACGAAGGCAAGGTCGATTTTGATGACGGAGCCGTCCTGAATGGTTTCCCAGACCTGCTGAGCCGCGGCGGCGGCGGAGATCTTTTCCTCGGCGGGAACCAGACCGATGCCGCCTCTGGAAACCTCCGCCATTTTCAGCATGTTGTCGGCGTTTGTCAGAGAATAGGCAGAGGTGGAGTTGCCGGTGATACCGATGGCGTAGACCGGGATGGAGGTGGCGCTGACCACGTCGATGGCCCGCTGCTGGGTGGTGCCGCCGTCGGCGAGAATGCCGTCGGAGAGGATCAGCAGGCACCGGTTCGTGCGGTAGCTGGTCTTCTTTTCCAGACTGCCCATGGCTTCCACGATGGCGCTGTACATATCCGCTCTGACGCCGTCGCGCTTAAGAGTGTCGATGGCGGCGGTGCGGGCGTCCATGGTGTCGAGGACGGCGCCCTCAACGACTTTGCTGCCCACGGTGGTGATGACCATGGAGTCACCCTCGCCCATGCGGCTGCTGATGATGTCCAGAATGTCCGTCTGCTGCTCGATCTGCTCCTTGGACATATGGGTGGAGATGTCCACCAGACAGTATACCGTGGTGGGCAGCTTTTCCTGACGCACGGTGGTCAGGACGGGATCGGAGATCTGCTGGGAATCGATGGAAACCGTCAGGCTTCCGTTTTCGGGAAGGACGGTGCCGTAGACGAGAAGGTCATTCTGATGCTCCTCCGTCACGATCTCGTGAAAGGTCAGAAACGAATTCAGTTCAGCGGCCTGCGCGCTGACCGCGGGGCAGAGCAGAAACAAAAACAGGCAGACGCATCCTAAGAATGCGGTTATTCTTTTCATTTTGACTACTCCTTTATCCAAATTGCGATGGCGGTGTTGTTGTCCACATCCGTGCTTTTCCGCATCATGGCGCGGCAGCGGAGCAGATATACCCATTCCTCCGCTGTGGCGGCCTTGTGAAGATCGAGCATGATCTCGTCCTCCAGCAGCCGCTCCCACAGACCGTCGGAGCACAGCAGAAACGCATGGTCTCCGGGGGAAAGTGTGATGGGCGCATGAAGCTGGGGCTTGATCTCGTCGTCGCCGATGACCCGGAACAGCTTGCTTCTGCCCTCGAAGGACGGAATTTCCGACCGGGAATGCAGCTCGCCCATTTTGATGGAAAGCTGGGCGAGACTGTGATCCTCCGTGTAGTCTGCGAGGACGCCGTTGTGGAAGTGGTACAGCCGGCTGTCGCCGATGTGTGCCCATACCGCCTGATTTTTGTAAAGATACAGCGCGACCGCCGTGGTTTTCATCTGGTTCGCGTTGGCGCGGGTAGCGAGGATGTTCCGGTTCGCCTCGTTCATCCATGCGAGAATCGTCTCGCCGGAGGGCAGCGCCTCATCCGCCTGCCACTGGGAAAGCGCCTTGACGCCGATGGAGGACGCGGCCTTCCCGCCGCCGTGGCCTCCCAGACCGTCGCAGATGACGGCGCAGTACTGATCCGGTCCCGGACTGAAATAGGCGCAGGAATCTTCGTTTTCAGACCGGCTGCCGATATTTGTATACCAATACCCTTCAATTACCATAGCTGTTTACCTGTTGTTTCCGGGCTGATCGGGCGGGTCGTAGCCCAGAACGATCAGCGTGTAGTTGTCCTGATACGGCAGGGCAGCGCCCATGATCCGCTGGCCGATGTGGGACGCGGCCAGCTGGACGCTGCCGCAATCGCGCAGGATGGCCGCCATTTCGGCGTCGCTTACAGTACCGTAGACACCGTCGCTCATCAGAAGTACCCGGTCGCCGGGGAGCAGGGGGATGGGCGTGCGGTTGTAGTCCACATGGCGCAGCTCACCCATGCCGATGAAGCTGGTGAGCTTCCGTCCGTTGGGGTCGCGCAGGGCTTCCGCCATGGAGCGCTTGCCCTCCAGAATGTCGGGCATCCAGTCCTGCAGCAGATCGTGGTCACGGGAAAGCTGGCTGATCTGACCGTCCCGGTATAGATAGACCCGGCTGTCGCCCACGGAGATCCACCGCAGCGCATTGCCCGTGATCAGGGCGGACACCACCGTGGAGCCGCTGGTGTAAAGCCCCTTGGGGCCGAGCATCTGATTGACGGCGCGGTTGATACCGGCCACCATACCCGGCAGCGCGGTGGGAACCTGATTTGCCTGAAGGGTGGAGCCGAAGGTCAGCGCCTCCATGACGATCTTCTGGCTGACCCGTTCTCCGCCGGAGAGGCCGCCCATGCCGTCGGCCAGAACTGCCAGAATGCCCGTATTGCGGAGCACAGCCGTCTGACCGAAGCTGTCCTGCTGGTAATCCCGCCTGCCGATATCATGTATCTTGCCGATGGAGACACCGGGGATGGGGCAGACCGTTTCCTCCACGGTTTCCTTGGTGATGGGAACGGGATGTACCTCCGCGGGTGTGGGAGGCTCCATGGGCTGTTCGCCCGAGCGCTCATGGTCGCGGACGATCTTGCGCAGCATTGCCAGCAGCAGGATATCCACGCATGCGCCCGCCGCGAAAACGAAGCAGGCGATCTGCATGACAAGACGGAAACTGGGGACGGACTTGCGAGGGGAGGTGGGTTCGCTCAAAACCGTCGGTATGGTGTCTTCAGAATTTGTTGGGGCGGTTTCTTCAGAAGCCGGTTGGGTGAATGTATGGGGATTAATGTAGATGCCGGAGTGAGGGGCTTCTTCTGTGGCGGTGCTGGATGGAGGGAATGCATCGCCGGGGTCAAAATTCTCACTGGCGGGTCTTATGGGAGCCTCGGTAGTTGCCGGGGGCTCCTCGATATTTGCCGCGGGTTTCTCAGTAGTCGCCGGGGGTACCTCGGTAGCTGTTGGGGTGTTCTCGGTAGTTGCTGGGGGGGCCTCGGTAGTTGCCGGGGCCTCATCAGTGGGAGCAGTTGCTTTGTCCGATCCGTCTTTTTTGGCAGGCGCTGCCTCTGCCCCGTCGGCCTCCATGGGAACACTCGTTGCCTCTGTAGTCTCAACAGCGGCAGGCGCAGTTGTTTCCGTGCCTACGGTCGTTTCTTCGGTTGCGCCCGTCGCCGTAGCCGAGACGGGATTAACCCCGGTCGGCAGCGGGGAGCCACCGGGCACATCTTCTCCCGGGTCGTATACGAAGCCCAGATAGCCCGTGCCGATGGACGCGAGGATCAGCACCACCGCCATTACGGCCAGCAGAGACTGCCTGCGCTTTATCATTGCTGCTTTATTTCTTTTCATTCCAATCAAACCGATCTCCGCAAAGCGGCACAAATAACAGCTTCGTCGTACCAATCGTCAGCACGTCGTAGGCTTCGATTTTCTCTACGCTGAGAGCGGGCTTCCCATTTACCCGCACGATATTGCGGCCGGAACAGGGGCCAAAGTAAAAGGTGCGATCCTCGTTGTCGTAGGCGATGATGGCGGAATTCTCCGCGCTGATGTGGGAATCCTCGGGAATGGAAATGTCCATCCTGGCGCTGCGGCCAATGTAGTTGTTCTGGCTGTGAATCCGGTAGTCATTGCCCTTTGTGGCGCCATCGATGCACACCAGCCAGCCAACTACAGGGTCAAAGGTGGTGCTTTCCTCACTGCTTGCAGCTACGGGGGAAATAGGCTCCGTTTTCGGGTAGGTACCCATATTGCCGTTGCTGCTGGACTGGGCATGCTGATAGTCAGCGCTCACGGTGGGCTGATAGGACTGCACCTTGCCGCCGTTCGGGTCAACAGGCATGGTCGGGGAGGGGGTGTTGTCTACGGCGTGGCTGTTGCCGGTCTGGCCAAAATATTCGGTGGGTATAATCCCGTCTTCAAGGATGTTGTTCCCAAGGGGATTTTTGTTTCTCGCGGCCTCGGCGGCGCACATCGGGCAGGTGGCGTTTTCTTCCGAGTCATAAAAGTGACCTTTGCTGCAGCGAACGATTTCCATAATAATGAACCTCCTGTATGTAAATGGTGTTGATATTGTTTGTTAACAGACGGTGATGCGGTTTTCGGAAGTACCGACGCAGAAGCTGCTGCCGTGCTTCAGGGCGACCTTTGTCCCGGCGGGGACGCGCTTGCCGTGGATGAAGGTGCCGTTGCGGGAGCCTTCGTCTACGAGGATCAGGAACTCGCCGCTATTCTCCAGCGTGCAGTGCCTGCGGCTGACGGCGGCGGCGCTCTCCGGGAGACGGATCTGACAGTTGGGGTCACGGCCAACGGCGACCTTGCCAGCCGGTACGGGGATGATTCTGCCATCCGGCAGCTGCACCCGGAAGGAGGGCGTATATACGCCAGCGGGAACGGTGCCGCCGGGGACAGTGCCGGGGGTGACGCCGCCCGCGGGGTTCTTCTCAGTGCTCTTGCGGTTACGCAGGAGGAAGTAGATGGCCACGGCCACTGCCGCCACGGCGACCGCCGCCGCCGCTATGGTGACGACGGAGATCGAACTTCCGGCGGTCATGTAGGAGATACCCAGCTCATTCAGCGCTTGCATGACATAATCGCTGTAAATGGCGCAGGAATAGGAATCCACGATGCTATAGGTATTCAGGCCGATCACGTTGCCGTTTTCGTCGATCAGAGGACCGCCGGAGTTGCCGCCGGAGATGTTTGCGTTGTGAACGATTGCATTGGTGTTGCCCGCGCTGGCCATGACCATATGCCTGGCGACAGTGCCGGTGGTCGAGGTGATATCCTTGCTGCCGACGCTGAGGCTCTGCTCGTCCAGAACGGCGGGGCAGCCGAGAGCGACGACGGTTTCGCCTTGCTTGACGCTTTCGCTGGAGCGGATGGGCAGGGGCTTGCACTCCGTGACGGGGCGGGCGGCTCTCAGAATGGCGTAGTCGGGATAACCGCTTTCGGAGATGCGCACGATGCTGCATTTCACGGAGGTCGCCTCGCTGGGAAGTCCCGTGACATCGCTGAGGGTGAAGTTATCCAGCATGATCCAGATCCGGACATGGTCGGAATCAAAGGCGTAATTGTGTTCCGGCATATAGACGCTTGCCACGTGCCAGTTGGTGACGAAGTATTCAGGGGCGCTTCCCTTCGTTCCTACGGCAAAGCCGGAGCCGACGACGGCATTTTCCACGTTGCCATAGGAGTCGAAGCCGACGGCGAGGAGCTTGACAACGCCCTCTTTCGCCTGACTGATGACGGTGGGAAGATCGGTCTTGGCGCTGGCGGGGATCGCCAGCATGGCGGCCAGACAGATCAGAACCATTACCATGGCGGCCAATCGTTTGCATACATATTTCATAACTGCTCTCTCCTTTTTATACCATCTCGCGGGAACCCCGGGAGATTAAATACGACCTGCTCTGCGAAAAAGTATACCATCCTTTGGAAATATTGTCCATTCCCTATTTCCGGACTTACGGAAATTTCTGGTTTGCTTCCTTGGATGATTTCAGTATAGCAGGTTTTCCGGATTTGTGGTTGCACGGCGTGCAACAATTTGAAGAAATTCAAAAAGGCTGTGCTGGACGATGATCGCAGTCCATCAGCGGTCGCGGCATACCTCAAGAATCTTGCTGTCAGAGCCAATAAGCGTTTTCAGCATGTCACAATTATTGAACATGTTCGTCGTTGTTGTTGCGCTGGAAGCGTGGAAGTAGGACAAATCCAGGTACACCAGATTCTCGCAGCCATCAAACATCTGAAACATATTCGTTACCTTGGAAGTATTGAAACAGGACAGATCCAGATCGGTCAGGCTACGGCAGTTGTAAAACATATTGGTCATGTTCGTTACGTTGGAGGTGTCAAAATTATCCCCGAAATTGATTGCTTTCAGGTTGATAAACCGCCCAAACATATTGGAGGCATTCGGATTCGGGGCAATCTTCCCGTTGGAGGCTACATACAGATTGTTGCCGCTCATCCAAGCAAGAATGCTTCCGTCTCCCGCGTCTGACATGTCCCATGCGTCACTGGGTGCGCTCTTGAGACTGCTCAGGAAAGAAACGTAGTACACATCTTCAAGGAGATATCGTTCCTGTCCCCAGAAGTACGAAGTACTGTTATATGGTGTCGGCGCCATTACGTAGACAGTGTCAGTTGCGGATGCTTTTTTCGCGCTGCCGATGAAAATGCACAGCAGCAAAACGACCACCGCTGCGACGGGTATCAGCCATTTGGGAAGCGGCCGCTTTTGCTGGGACGGTTGGGGAGATGCGGGGGGCTGGTATGCCGGTTTCACTGCCGCCGGCGCAGGTCTCGGCGCTGCCGGTTGGGGCGGTGCCGACGGCGTGGGTGTCGGATACGTCGGTTTCGGCGCGGCCGGGGCGGCCTGTACCGCTGCCGGTCTGGGAGGGGCCTTCACCGTTTCGACCGGCTGGGGCGGCGTCGGCACTGTCCGGAATGGCTCCGCCTGCCCGCCCTGCGGGCGGACGGCCATTTGCAGCAGCGCGGTCATGCTCTTGGGGCGGTTTTCCGCCCGGATGCTCATGCAGTACGCCAGAACGTCAAACTGCGCCTGCGTCAGCAGCGGCTGGCAGGTCAGGGTGTCATCCACGATCCTGTCCACAGCCGTGGGCGGCAGAATGCCGGTGCAGCAGTAATAGATCGTGGCGGCCATGGCGTAAACGTCCGTCCAAGGGCCGATGCTGGCGTTGCGCTGATACTGCTCGATGGGGCTGAAGCCCTGTTTGGCCACCATCTGGGAGGACTGGACGTTGCCGTCCCGTCCCTGAATGTCCAAGTCCTTGGCCGCGCCAAGGTCAAGCAAAATCAGCCTGCCGTCCGGCCGCACCATGATATTGTCCGGGCTGATGTCCCGATGGATAATGCCATGCTCGTGAACTTCTGCCAGCGCCTGAATGATGGGCGTCAGCAGGGACAGGCAGGTGTCGAAGGGCATCGGCCCCTCCCGCTGCAGCTTTTTCAGCAGCGTCTCGCCCTCGATGAAGTCCATGACAATGTAAGCCGTTTCATTCTGGATGAAAACGGACTTCACTCCCACAACGCCGGGAATGCCGCCCAGCTTCGCCATTTTCCGGGCTTCTTTCAGGAAGCTGTCGAAGCCCTTCTGGGTGCCGGTCTTTCCCATCATGGCGTTGCTCCACACCACCATGGAGCGGTTTTCCCGGCTGACCATGCCGGTGCTCATGGGGAAATATTCTTTGATCACGACCTTCTGTTCCAGCAAAAGGTCAAAGCCTATGTAGGTGATGCCGAAGCCGCCCTGCCCCAGCATTTCGCCCACCAGATACTTTCCGTCCAGAATCGTGCCGGGCTTTAATGCGAAGGACTCCGTGTTCACGCTGCCGTAAGGGCGGCCGCACTCCGGGCAGAACTTCTGCTCTGCCGCCAGCTCATGCATACATCTCATGCATCTGCGTACTTCCATAATTCAATCCTCTCTTTTGGGGAACGTTCGGGTTCCCGCCGATTTCGCGTACTGTTCTGCATATCAATCCGCAAGCCAAGCATCCGTCACGGACAGACCCATCGACCACGAATACCCGCCGATCACCGTCGGCGTTACGATGACCGCGTCAAATGTCAGCGGCGTATCGAATGTAATCGTCTCGGAGGCAGCGCCGTCACCGGCGGGCAGGGAGATCTTGGCGATTTTCTGGAACTGCCCGTTCACTCTTCCCCACACCTGCCATTCTTTGCACTTTGTTCCCGCGTTCATGGATACTTCCATATTGACGGTCATTTCCCTGCATCGTACCAGCGGGGTGTAAAAAACCAGCGCGTGGGCATTCAGACTGAAGTTCCCGTCTTTCAGATTTGTGCTTTCCCAGTAACCATCCACATATTCGATATAGTTCTTGGGCTGTGTAGGCTTCGTAGTGGGTTCGGGCTTGGGTTCCGTGGCCTTGGGCACGGTTGCTTTGGGCGTGGTTGCCTTGGGCGTGGTTTCCGCAGGCGCGGGCTGCAAGACCGGTTCTGTGGCGGCCGCTTTCATGGAGACGTTCTGCCTGGGCGCTTTTCCCGTGACGCTTGCGATGCAGACGACGATTCCCAGCACTGCGACGACACCGGCCACGGCGGGTATCAGCCATGCGGGGAGCGGCTTTTTCTGCGGCGTCTTCGGCGGCGCGTTTTTGACCGGCGGCTTCACATCTGCCGGTCTGGGAGGGACTGGCGGCAGCTGCTGCGCTTTGGCCGGTTCTGCCTGCGGGGCTGGCTTGACCGGCTCGGCCTTCCCGCCTTTTTGCAGGCGGGTGACTATTTGCAGCAAGGCGGCCATGTCCTGCGGGCGCTTCTGCGGCAGAATGCTCATACCGGCGGCCAGAACATCAAACTGCTCCTTCGTCAGCCGCGGTTTGCAGGTCAGGGTGTCTTCCACGATCCGGTCAACAGAGGTGGGCGGCAGTGTGCCGGTGCAGCAGTAGTAGATCGTGGCGGCCATAGAGTAAACGTCCGTCCACGGGCCGACGCTGGCGTTCTTCCGGTACTGCTCGATGGGGCTGAAGCCCTGTTTGGCGACCATCTGGGTGGTCTGAATCGAGCCGTCCTTTCCCTGAATATCCAAATCCTTTGCCGCGCCCAGGTCCAGAAGGACGGGCTTGCCGTCCGGCTGCACCATGATATTGTCCGGGCTGATGTCCCGGTGAATGATGCCGTGCTTATGGACTTCTGCCAGTGACTGCATAATGGGCGTCATGAGCCGGATGCAGCTGTCAAAGTCCATGGGGCCGTTCTTCTGCATTTTCTGCTGCAGCGTCTCGCCCTCGATAAAGTCCATGACGATGTAGGCGGTCTCATTCTGTGTAAAGACTGATTTCACCCCGACGACGTTGGAAATGCCACCCAGCTTTGCCATTTTCCGGGCTTCCTTCAAAAAGCTGTCAAAGCCTCGCTGGGTGCCGGTTTTCCCCACCATGGCGCTGCTCCACACCACGGTGGAGCGGTTTTCCCGGCTGACCATGCCGGTACATGTGGGGAAATATTCCTTGATGGCGACCTTCTGCTGCAGCAGCAGATCAAGTCCGATATAGGTGATGCCGAAGCCGCCCTGCCCCAGCATTTCGCCCATCAGATACTTTCCGTTCAGGATCGTACCGGGCTTCAGCGCGAAAGGCTCCGCGTGCACGCTGCCGTAAGCGCGCCCGCATTCCGGACAGTAGGCGATCCCTCCCGACAGGTCGTGCATACATTTCATACATCTGCGTACTTCCATAGTCCATTCCTCTTTCTTTCGGGGGAACTCGTGGGGTTCCCGCCGTTTTTTGGAACCATTACAGTAAAATAATATCACCGCTTGATACTATTGTCTACTGATTATTTGGCAAATTTAGTATATCAGATTTCCAGAATTTGCGGTCGCACGCCATGCGACAATTTTGAAAAAATTCGCCCGGCTCTGAAAGGCAGAGCCGGGCGGGAGGTGGTGGGTCAGCGATGGTTGCTGTATTCCTTAAGAATACGCGCATCGGAGCAGTTGAGGTCCGTAAGGACGTCACAACCGGTGAGCATGTCAGCCATTTCTGTTACGGCGGAGGTGTCAAAATTGGACAGATTCAGGCTGG
>ERZ772884.345-NODE-345-length-35529-cov-4.711648_pt1 | contig 35529 bp, 42 predicted proteins | sample MGYA00580574_ERZ772884 | MGnify/ENA primary metagenome ERZ772884 (study PRJEB29015, sample SAMEA2737690) | human gut metagenome | biome: human gut; feature: human-associated habitat; material: faeces | place: China | collected 2012 ... | reverse complement strand
GCCGTGCGCGGATTAAATGAGTACTATCCTCTTGGGACTCCAGTTTCCTTTGCTTGTTAGTCTGGCGCCAATTTCCTATATGTGACCGCTGCGAAAAGGGGAACGGCAGTCGGGTTACCACAGCGTTTCTTTCGCAAAATATGCGCAATTCACAGACAGCGTACTGCTGCACATATCAAAAAGCCTACGCAGAGGGCGGCACGGCTATGCCGCCCAAAGATTACGCCTGCGATTGCAGTGTGGCACGCGCTGTCTGGCGCAGAAAAGACGTCCGCAGACGGCAAATCCCAATCTATACGCAAAAAGCGCATACCCCATAAAAGGATATGCGCTTTCTCCCGCCGTTATACGGCTTACCCCTGCACCGAGCCGAGTCCGAAACTGACCGCCAGTGCTTCATCGACGTGCCGCATGGCTTTTTCGTCAAGCGAGCCCATTTTCTCGCGCAGGCGGCGTTTGTCCAGCGTGCGGATCTGCTCGGTCAGGATGATGGAATCCTTGGTCAGTCCGTAGTTCGGCGCACCGACCGTGATATGCGTCGGCATTTTCGCCTTGTTGATCTGCGATGTAATAGCGGCGGCGATCACGGTCGGACTGTACCGATTGCCGACGTTGTTCTGCACGATCAGCACCGGACGGATGCCGCCCTGTTCACTGCCAACCACCGGACTGAGATCGGCATAGTAAATATCGCCTCGTTTGATGTTGCTATCCACTTTGGTTCACACTCCGATGAAATAGATTTACGGTGCTGCCTGATGGTTTTCCCGCAAACCTATTTTCCCCGTGTCACACAAAATTATAACTGTATAATGCAGAAAAGCGGAGAGAGAAAAAATCTCCTCCGCTTCAAAGCTGTCGCGAAACTACAGTTTCGCCGACAAGCAGGAACGGACCGCAGGCCGTTCCAAAGTCGTCCGAAAGTTCCTGTTCAGAAACTTTCTCTCTCCAGAAGTAAGAAAACCGTGATACATGCTCCCGGTTTTCTTGCATTTGCAACGCAAATGCTGTTTTAATAGCGCTGCCGCGCGATACTATCAAACTAACAGGATACCGACTTTGAGAGACAAATGAAGCGAGGGAAAATCCCTCACTTCATCTTATGCACGCAATGTCAGTAAATTACCGATAGAAGCGCGGCACGCGCTGACTGATGGCGCACAGCACCTCGTACGAGATGGTGCCCGCCGCGTCTGCTGCGTCCTCTGCCGTCCAGCCCTCCGGGCCGAACACGGTCACTTCGTCACCGCGATGTACGTCTACGCCCTCCGGAATACGCACCATGCACATATCCATGCAGATGCGGCCGAGCACGGGCGCTTTCACGCCGCCGAGCAGCACCTGCGCCTTACCCGAGCCGGTACGCAGATAGCCGTCCGCATAACCCATTGAGATAACCGCCATATGGGTCGGCTCTGCCGTCTCGAAGGTGCGGCCATAGCTGATGGTCGTATTCGCCGGAATATCGCGCACCTGCACCACACGCGCCTTGACGGTCATGGCGGGTCTCAGATCGAGCACCGGCGGCACGGAGGCATCCGGCCGATAGCCGTACAGGATAATGCCCGCGCGGGTCATCGTGCAGTGCATCTTCTCGTAGGTCTGGATGGCGCCGCTGTTCGCACAGTGGCGCAGCGGCAGGTCAAGACCGGCCGCTTGCAGACCCTCGCACACATCCGAGAAGCGCTTGTACTGCAGCTCGGTGTATTCCTCGCCCGAGGGCACGTCGGCAACCGCAAAATGCGTGAAAATGCCTTCGCTGATCAGGCCCGGCAGCTTGGAGCACGCAAGGATATCCTGCACGGTCTGCTCACACTCCCACGACGGGAAGCCGAGCCGCGTCATGCCGGTATCCAGCTTGTAGTGTACGGTGACCGGCTTGCCGGTGCGCTCTGCTGCCGCGCTGATGAGTTCTGCGGTCTCGCAGTCGTACACCGGCACGGTGATGCCGTACTGTACCGCCGTGTCCATATCCTTCTCGTCCACATAGCCAAGGATGAGGATGGGCGTTTCGATGCCTGCTTCTCGCAGCTCCACCCCCTCCGGAATGGTCGCTACCGCAAAATACGGTGCGTCCATCTTCTCCAGCCGCTTAGCCACCTGCACGGCACCGTGACCGTATGCGTCCGCCTTAACGACACACAGGACCGGCGCCTGTGCCTGCTCACAGATCACGCGATAATTATGCTCGATCGCACCGAGGTCGATCTCCGCCCAAGTGCGGTGTTGATTTACTTCCATTGTTTTCGTCACTCCAACAGAACCGTTTGGTTCCTGATTTACTGACAGGATTCCACCTGTATGGTCAGCACGCGCGCACCGTCCGCATACAGCTCGGCATAGACCGGCTGCAGATCGCTCTGCCGCAGCCACACCTGCTTTTCCACGCTGTCGTCTGCCTTCTCATAGCGCAGCACGAGCAGGCTCTCGCCGTTTGTGTGCTCGCTCCACACCTGCACAGGCACAGCATACCGCAGATCGTTCAGCAGGCAGAACCACGCGTCTGCCGGTGTCAGTCCGGTATGCCGAGGAGCAATATCATCCAGCTGCAAATCGTTGTACTGCAGCGTGAATGCGCCGTTCTCCTCACCCGAGATGCGCCCGCCGATACCGGCGACCGACTCCGGTGCGGTCAGCGTGAAAGAATCGCTGTCCTCTCTATTATAGACATAGTCGCTTTCAAATTCCAGTACAGATTCGTCCAAATCCGAGATTATTTTCAAATGCGCCGTACAGCTGTCCAACGATGCGAAATGCGCACGCACATCCTCGACACTCATTTCCGCCGAGCGGCCGCAGCCGCAGAGCAGAACAAGCGCCGCCAAACCACACAGCAGCCTGTTCAGATTACCACTCCTTTGACCGGTTTATCACCATGTTTTCGAGTTATATCGTTTCAGCAGAATCGGCAGCTGCGTCAGCATATCGCTCGGCGTCATGCCGTATTCGCTCAGCGCGTTCGCAGCCAGATCTCCGGCTCTGCCGTGCAGCCACGCCGCCGTACAGGCTGCCGGAACTGCGTCAATGCCCTGTCCGCACAGCGAAACCAGCATGCCTGCCAGAACATCCCCGCTGCCGCCTTTCGCCATGCCGGGATTGCCCGAGGTATTGCGGTATGCCGCGCCGTCCGGCGTAAAAATGCGGGTGCGGTGTCCCTTGTAGAGCACGATGCACCGATCGTCCTGCGCGAACTGTGCCGCGTCCGCAGCGGTCGCGTCCGGCTTGCCGCTGAGCCGTGCGAACTCGCCCGCGTGCGGCGTGAGCACGACCGGCTTTGCCGTTCGCCGCAATATATCCTTATGTCCGGTAATCGAATTTATGCCGTCCGCATCGAGTACAATCTGGCAGGCAGCTTTTTCGAGCAGAGTACACACGATTTCGGTCAGCGTATCCGAACGGCCGAGTCCGCACCCGATGAGCAGCGCGTCCGCCTTTTCGGCAAGCGCAAGCAGCTTCGGCAGTGCGTCCACGGAAAACAGCCCGTTTTCATCCTGCGGCATGGGCCGCACGACCGGCTCATTCAGCTTGACCGCCAGCACCGGCCACGCACCCTGCGGAACTGCCAGCGTCACAACGCCGCTTCCCATGCGGACCGCGCCCTGTGCCGAAAAATATGCCGCACCTGTATATCCTGCCGAGCCGCACACGCACAGAATGCGGCCGTAGTCGTTTTTATTTGTCTCCGGATTGCGCGAATGCAGTACGCCGTCCGCGAAGTCCTGGTTTATCTCAATCATATCGTTTCCTTTCAAGTCGAAGCCGCTGCCGCGTTCGCCTGCGCGTGCACTGCGTCGATTGCGAGGACGACCGCCAGCGCAAGTGTTTCGTCTGCGGAATCGGCAATGTCCAGCTGATAGCAGTCACCCCAGGTGAACCACTCCTTGGAGATGGACACGATCTCGCGGCTATTCTGCGTGATACGGTATTCATGCGCCCAGAAATCACCCTCGATTGTCCAGTCGAGACCCTCGATTTCGTATTTTTCGTAGAAAAATGTAAACCGCTTGACGATTTCCGCGCGTTCCACGCCGTCGATGTACACGAAGAACCGCGGCATCATGCTGAACACCTTCTGCTGGATAAACGCGGTCTCGTGTCCGGTCAAGTCGGTGACATACAGCTTCTTGCCCCACGAGAAAAACTCCCCTTCGACATGGTATTTGTCGGCGCCGGTTTCATCAAAAACGGTAAACCGATCCACCCAGGAGAACACCTTTTGTTTGATATATAATTTCATATTGATCCCACCCCTCTTTTCTTACAGAATAACACGGCGTGTGCTGACCGTCAAGCACGGACGTTCTGCCGCGCTGCCGCATAGGCTGACACGAGGAGGTGATACTTTGGCGATCAAGATTTTTGTCGATCAGGGACACAATCCGTCCGGTCCGAACACCGGCGCGGAAGGCAGCGGACTGCTCGAGCAGGATGTGACCTACGCGGTCGGCGTGTATCTGGCCGATCTTCTGCGGGCAGACCCGCGGTTTGAGGTGCGGCTGAGCCGCACCTCACCCGAGCAAATCCTCGGCACAAGCAACGCCACCAGTCTGGTCGAGCGCGTGCGGCTGGCGAACGAGTGGCCCGCCGATTACTTCATCAGCATCCACTGCAACGCGAACGTAAATCCCGCCGTCAACGGCACTGAGGTGTATGTTTATCGGGAAAATACGCAGGCGTACTGGCTGGCGCAGCATGTGCTCGCCGGCATTGTTGCGCGTGTCGGCACACGCGATAACGGCGTGCGCATCCGTCCGAGCCTGTATGTCCTGCGGCGGACACAGATGCCTTCGATTCTGGTCGAGCTGGCATACCTGACCAATGCTTCCGATGCGATGAAGCTGGAAAACGATCCGTTCGGGTTTGCACAGGGCATTTATAACGGTCTGCTCAGTTATTTTGACTTGGAACCGTATTAAAAAAACGAGAGGTCTTTTGACCTCTCGTTCTATCTTTCTTAACGCACTTTACTAACGTCGCAACTTTTCGCGCGTTAGCGCGCATTTAATAGAATTTGCAGTGCAAATTCCAAAAAAGCGGGAGCATGTATCTCGCTTTTTTGACTTCTGGAGGGAGAAAGTTTCCGTATGGGAACTTTCGGACGACTTTGGAACGGCCCACGGTCCGTTCCTCTTGTTGGCCAAACCGTGGTTTTACATACAATCGTGCAAATTACCGCATGATAGCTGACAATTTAGGGTGTCCGATTTCGGCTGACACCAAAATTGCACCAAAGCGATCACATCGCTTGAAGCAGATCAATAGCCATTGTTTCCTCGGACTTCAACACATGAATGTATGTACTATAAGTGATTGAAATACTGGCGTGACCAAGCCACTTGCTTACTACGGTAATCGGAATACCGCTTTGCAATGCTCGTGTTGCGAATGTATGCCGCAAATGATGAAGCGTAAGCCGCTTCTCGATTCCAGCATATTCTAAAGCACGGCGAAGTACCCTACGCAACTGATCGGCATAAAGAATAGTACCGTTACGCGATACCGCAACAGAGGAACTTTTAATACCCTGTTCTCGGTAATATGCCTGCAAGCTACGCAGTGCTGCAATCGCTTTATCATTCAACGGAACAATACGATTGCCACTTGCCGTTTTCGGATTTTTGATCAGTGCCGTTTTGTGCTCCAGCCGTTTACCGCTCTTGTCACGATCATAAACCAATGCAAGGCTCTTACTCACAGTGACAGTTTTGCGTTCAAAATCAATATCAGACCATTCGAGAGCCAGATATTCACCACAACGCAAGCCGGTATGAACCAGAAACACTAAAGACTGTGCATGAACAATCAGCGGACTGCCTTTTTTCGTAGTCGCTGCCGCTGCTTTTTCCAGCGCACGCACTTCATCGTTTTCCAAAACGACAATCTCGCGTTCCGGCTTGAATGTAGTCTTTTTCGGCATCTTTACATTCCGCATGGGATTCTTTGCAAGATCACCCTCGGAATGTGCGTATTCAAACACATCAGTCAACAAAACGGAAATAAACTTTGCTACCGTATATGAACAATCATCACTTTTGGAAACCAAAAGTTTCTGAATATCCGTACCACGGATTTTGGAAAGCTGCATACCACCAAATGCAGGCTTGATATGTGCCAAAAAAGTGCTTTCATAACGATCAAAGCTGCTACTTTCCATAGAGTGCTGCTTGAAAGTATACAACCAGCGTTCAGCATAATCACCAAACAAAACCTTGCGACACTCTACAACACCACGAGCCGCTTCTTTCTTAAAGTCACGCAGTTTACGCTTGGCTTCGGGTTCGCTTTTGGCATATAGAACACGCGGTTTCGTCATTTCATCACTTTTGTATTTTGCTACCCAACGACCATCACCGCGCTGGTAAACGCTACCCTCCCCATAATTTCTTGTTTTTGCTGTTTTATTCATAGTCTTGCTCCCATCTAAATTATGGGGCAGCTAACGATAGTATTATATCGCAGCTACACCAAAGTTGCAACGAAAAACTTACAGGTCGATAGTATGACCTAAGTTTTTCTGAAACCACTGATCGAGAGCGGCTTGGGTAGTTAAATAACTTCGCCCTACTCTTACCACAGGAAGCGAACCTGTATGAATCAGCGCAAACATTTTCGTTCGGCTGAACGGAAAGATAGCAAGCAGGTCAGCCATAGAGAACACTTTATATTCAGACATGGGGAATCACCTCTATCTCTAAGATTTACATATTCTTCGACAACTTCGCCGCTATGCAAGCATAGACGCGGCTCGGTCGAGGGCATCTAACGGGTTATCTTACTTAGCTGCGCGGCACTTGCGAGTGCCGCATTTCTGTTTTTAGAGAGAAATGTGTATTTTCACAACTTTTCGCTCGATAAAATGCGTTAAATTGTGCATTATCGTTGACTAAATGCAACTTTTGTGATATAATTAGTATAGTAAAAGAGATCGAAATTAGCTAATTTCAAACTTATCACTTGCATTTACCAAAGGGAAAGGTTATCATTATGAACAACTACCAAGAAGTCCGCAAGCTGTACTTTGACGATCTGCGAAACCTCTGTATTCGTAAGAACTAGTTTACACGCGGCAACTGTGCCGAGTATGATCGGCTGCTGGACATTGCTCGTCTGAACGACAACATCACAACCGATCATATCGTCACCATGGCGCGTATGATTGTCGAGCATACCGACTTTACTGATGAATGTAACTTTGAAAGCGTATGCTTTGAACTGCTGCATATCTGCAACTCGTTTATCGAGCAGATTGCTTAAATTTTCTTAGATCATATTAACCACCTCATTTTTAGAAAGGAATTTTCCCATGAAAAAGACCATCATTGCAGCGATCTGCGCCGCAACCATGAGCCTTACCGCAAATGCGGCTGCTTTCACGGATGTAAAATCTACGGACTGGTTCTCACCGTCCGTAGAGTATGCCGTATCGAACGGCTTGTTTAACGGTACTTCCGGCACCGAATTTTCTCCCAAAGCGTCTATGACACGCGGAATGTTTGTGACCGTCCTCGGCAGACTTGCGAAGATCGACAAGGCTGCTTACAACGGTTCTGCCTTTGACGATGTTCAGACCTCGGCGTATTACGCGCCGTATGTCAAATGGGCTTCGTCTAAGGGTATTGTGTCCGGCACTGGCGGCGGGAAATTCTCTCCCAATGCACCCGTAACCCGCGAACAGCTTGCAAAAATGCTCTGCACTTATGCCGCGTCCATCGGTGTGGATACCGATGCGGTGTTTACGCCGGATAAGTATTACGATTTTGCGGACTACTTATCTGTATCGCGCTATGCGGCGAACGCTATGAGTTGGTGCGTCAACGCTGGCGTTATCAACGGCGCAGACGGCAAGCTGAATCCGAAAGGAACAGCTACCCGCGCCGAGGTCGCAACCATGCTGATGAACGCGCAGGACGCACTTAAAGCGAACAGCGGCAGTAATGCCGGAGATCAGAACGGCAGCAGCGGTTCGGACACCGGCAAGGATAATACCGTCACGCAGCCGGATAAAGACAACACCGTAACCCCGCCCGATACCAATACCGGGAACAGCAAGCCGGAGGAAAAGCCGGACGATAACACCGGCAGCGGCGGCACTAACAGCACCACCGTTACGGATGAGATCGACCAGCGTCCTACCGGAAAATCTACCGTTGATGAAAACGGCGGTTATTGGGATTATGATATTGCCAACGCTACTTTTGACGCGATCAACGATCTGCGCGAGGAAAACGGCTTGCCGCGCCTTGCGTATTCGCTGAAAGTACAGGAATGGGCAGATATTCGCTCTAAGGAACTTGTAGGTGCAATCAGAGATAATCTGTATGACCCTCACAGCCGACCGGACGGAAAGCCTTTCTCTACAATCGGCATTGGCTCGCATACTGAAAATGCACTTGGTGGAATTATCAGCCAAACCGGAGAAGAATACAAAAATATCTGGTATGCGTCCGCAGGACATAAGAAAAACATGCTCAACGAGCGTTCCAAAGCGTCTGCTGTTTCAGTCTATGTTTTAGGCGAAAGAACTTACGCTATCGAACTATTTAACCTCAAACCTGTTTCGGACATCAAATAATTAGAAAGCACCCTGCTTAGGGTGCTTTCTTCTATTCTTAAATCCAATATTCGTTGTGGTCACTATCCATGATGAAGTCATGCTGATGGGAAACCTCGGTCACGATAGACGAAGGAGCGTCTGCCCATGTGCGAAGATTGCCGCTGTAACCCGAAACATCCGGCGAAGTATCACGACCGGTCAGTTGACAAATCACCTTGGCAAATGTTAATCTGGATACATCACCACTCAGACCGGCATTCGCTTTGGTCACATACGAAACCAGCGTGTTCAGCTGACCAGAGGTAGCCCAGATACGCAGATAACCATTCTTGGAAATATCCATGTTAATTTCGTACTCAACGCCATTGGTCATGCGCGTGGTATCAAACGCAGACGCAGGCAGAACGCCAATAGAAACAAAATACTTTGCTTCCTCCGGGATAGAGTATTCATACTTCGGAACAGTGGTCGTGCCGCGCGGCAGCCATGTGTTGCCGCCATTGGCAATCAGGCGATAAGCAACCGTACACGCTTCCTGCAGCGATACACGATCGTTCGGTCTCCAAAGTCCATCACCATAGCCGTTAAAAAGCTGATAGTGAATATCAGTCGAGGGATCATAAGTCGGTGCAATGACTTCGATCTCCGGCGATTCGCCCACAGCATGACCGTTATCGCCGGTGCCGGTAGCAAGGTTTACATAAGTCTTTCCGCCAGCGTCATTTTTGAACTCAACCACGAGCTTGATCACGCGGCTTTCGTTCGGTGCAATGTCACCAAGTTCCAGTGTGAACACCTTGTTGGCAAAACTCCACTTATTGTTCAGAACGCCGTCCACATAAACATTGTTCTTTACCATAGGAGTAACCAGAGTAGTGTCCAGCGTATCTTTCAGAACAACTCGTTTCCAAGTCTGGTTTGAGTTGTTTCCTACGGTGATCGTAAAAGTTGCCTGCTTGCTTGCATCAGCAACGCCATCACCTACACGAACCACTGTCTTATCGACCTCTTTCGTGACGAAAAAGCCAGTGGTTTCATTAGGGTTTTTGTCCACCCCCGGAACGGTTACACCGTTGTCCGTTGCTGTGCCGCTGCCATTATCACCGCCGAGAACTGCTACATTCGTTACGGTGGTATTGGCTGCGGTATCGAGCACCTGTACAGCGAAAGTGATCTCTGCGGATTCACCCGGTTCAAGATCACCTACGAGTACGGACAGCGCGTTGCCGCTGAGATTGTAAAGTGCAAACTCGTTGTTGAGATACACGCCGCCTACCAGCTTAACGCCAGTCGGGAGCGTATCATTCATTACGACATTCTTCCATGCAGCAGTTGCCTTATTGCCGTTCTTCGCGATAATGGTGTAGGTGAAAGTATCGCCTACATTGGCAGTGGTGACGCTGGCAGTCTTGTTGACAATCGGAGCAGCTTCGCCCTGGTCAATCTGTACGCCGCCGTCCGGCATAGGCGTTTCCTTGCCGTTATCATCGAGGATAGCGGTATTGACAATGAACTTGCCCTGCGAACCATCATCAACAGTTACATCGAAGCTAAGAACGGTCTGTGCGCCTGCTGCGATAGCATCCGGCGTAAAAGTGATCGTCTTAGTGTCTGCGTTGTAGGAGTAGTTTACCGTTGCAGAACCGTTCTCCTGCACATTGCCCGCAAAGGTTACGCCATCCGGGATAGTGTCGGTTACGGTCATGTTCTCCCAATCAGCGGTAGCTGCTGCGCCGTTTTCAAGGCGAATGGAGTAAGTGATCGTATCGCCAACTGCTGCGGTGGTCTTATTTGCGGTCTTATTGCCCGCATGACCGTCTGCCGTACCATCTTCAATGTCCACACCATTATCTGTACCGCTCTTGTCCGGCGTATTGCTGCCGCTGACGAGGGCGGTATTTTCAATGTGCATACCGTAAGCATCGCTGTTGACAGTTACATCAAAGCGGATAGCCTTGGTCTGGTTCGGCGCGATCTCACCGAGCGATACGGTCAGGGTCTTGCCGGTATTGTCGTACTGATATTCTGCGGAGTAGCCGTCTACGGTTACATTGCCGCGGAAGGTCAATCCGTCCGGAATGGTATCGGTCATAACCGCGTCGCGGATATTCACATCCGCACCAGTCGCATTGGCAGCGTTTACGGTGTAGGTGATCGTATCGCCAACCTTGGCAGTGGTTTTGTCTGCGGACTTGGAAACGGTCAGCAGAGCGTCACCGTCCGCGATTGCTACGCCATCGTCCTTGTCCTGCACCGGGTCTGCATTGTCAGAGGTCAGTGTTGCAAGGTTCTGGATAGTGGTGTTGTACGCGGATTCGTTTACCGTTGCGGTAAAGCCGATAATCTGCTTTGCATCCGGCTCAATCGTGCCGACATTGACGGTCAGCAGGCGGGTATTCTCATCGTAGGTATAATCGTTCGTGTTCTTGCCGTTCAGCGTGACAGAACCGTATTCAAAGGTCAGTCCAGCCGGAAGAACATCGGTGATAACGCCGTTCTCAACCGGAACAGTTGCGGTATCATCGTTCTTGACGGTCAGCGTGTACGCAATCTTATCGCCCACGCGGGCAGAGGACTTGTTCGCAGACTTGTCGATCTGCGGCTTTGCCTTGCCGTCACCAACGGTTACGCCGTTGTCCTTGCCACTGGTGTCCGGCATGTTGTCGGACTTCATAACAGCGGTGTTGTAGATAGTCTTGCCGTAAGCGGCAGTATTGACTACTGCAACAAAAGTTACCGTTGCGCTTTCCTCAATACCGAGATCACCGACCTTGACGGTCAACACGCGGGACGCTTCATCATAACTGTAATCGTTGGTCAGCTTGCCGTTCAGCGTAACCGAGCCGTACTGAATATCCAATCCGTTCGGAATGGTATCGGTCAGCACAGCGTCCTTGATTGCCACGCTTGCGAACTCGCCGTTTGCCAGCTTGATGGTGTAAGTCACCTTATCACCAACATTGGCAGCGGACTTGTCCGCAGTCTTGGTGACTTCCGGCTTGGTCTTGCCGTCACCGATCTCAACGCCCTTGTCCTTGCCCTCGGTGTCCTTGATGTTATCGCCGGAGAGGACAGCGGTGTTGTGTACGGTCTTGCCGTAAGCCGACTTATTGACGGTCACAGCGAAAGTGACGGTGCGGGCAGTGTTCGGCTTCAAGTTGCCGATCACAACAGACAGCTTGCGGCTGGCGTTGTCATAGCTGTACGGATAGGACTTGCCATCCACCTGCACGCTGCCGTCTACGAAGTCAAATTCAGCCGGAATGGTATCTGCCATTTTAGCGTTTTCGATTTCGTAAACAGCACCGTCACCGTTGCCGACCTTGACGGTATAGGTGATCTTGTCACCGACATTCGCGGTTTCTTTATCCGCAGTCTTGGTCACATACGGCGCGGTATCGCCCTTTTTGACATACACGCCATCGTCCTTGTCCTCGTAAGAGTTGGTTTTCTTGCCGTCCGCAGCGGTCACATAACCGTTCGTACCCTTGGCAACAGCGGTGTTGTAAATCGTCTGATTGTACATATCACCGTTAATCTTTGCCTTGAAAGTGGCAATCACAGTCTTGCCAGCGGCAATATCACCGAGGTTTACGGTCAGAATGCCATTCTTTACAGTGTGGGTAGCCGCTACATTGTTCACATACACGCTGCCCTCAACGAAAGTCAGACCGGACGGAATGTTGTCAGTCAGAACAACGCTTTTCCATGCGGAACTTGCCTTTTTATCGTTCGACAGCTTGATCGTGTAAGTGATCTCATCGCCTACCTTAGCGTCCTTGACGCTTGCCGTCTTTTCGATGGACGGGAGCGCGTCACCGGTGCTGTACTTATAAGTAATCGTGCGAATATAGCCGCGATACTCATACGCCGGAATGGACTTGGGCGCGGATTCTGCCTTACCTGCCGTAGTGACAGACTTTGCAATCTCCTTGCCGCTCATGTCTACGAATTTCTCAACGATGATATTGTACTTGCCATCGTTGTACTTCGCGTCATGCCATTCCTCGGCGGTATGGGATACCGTAGCTTCCATGAGGTCTGTATAACCCCAGAACGATTCTGCAAGATCATTGTACGGATTTCGCACATGCAGTGCCTTTAGCTTTTCGCGGGTAACAGTGCGGTTGATCATGCTGTTTACCAGCGTTACAGTTTCGGTTCGGGTGATCTCCTTGTCGGGACGGAAAGTGCCGTCCGGATAGCCCTGAATCCAGCCTGCTTCACTCGCAGCGTTGATATAGCTGTATGCCCAGTGACCCTTTTCTACATCAGAGAAAACCTTGCCGCTGGTGTATTTGAGGTTCTGGAAACGAGCCGCCAGCGCAGCGAACTCGGCACGGCTGATCGGCGCGTTCGGCGCGAAAGTGTCCTTGGACTTACCCTCCAGCAGACCGATATTGTACAGCGTTTCGACCGGCTCATAGAACCAGTTCTTTGCGCTTACATCCTTGAAAGTGCTGTTTGACATACGGCGCGTGAAACTGGGATAATCGCCGTCATACAGGCGGTAGAAGATCATAGCGGCTTCGGCGCGGGTCAGATCACCGTTCGGATGTACGCCCTTGTCGGGATAGCCGATGATGTAGGTCAAGTCCTTGTGCGAATACACATACTCAACACTTTCGGTATAATCCGCGTAGGTGTAGTTTGTGATCGTCTGCGGGGACTTTTCCTCGTGTGTGACGCTGTATGTCTGCTTTTTGGCAATCTCCTTGCCGTTTTCTGCGTCAAGATATTTTGCCGTCACCGAGGACAGCGTGCTTGTCTTTTTTGCACCTGCTGTATCGTTGGCGGCGAACGCGCTTGCCGGAATGATCGTTGCTGCCATAGCAAGCGACAATCCGGCAGAGGTAATGCGTTTGAGAAAATTCATTTTTATCGCCCTCTTTCGTCATTGTGATGTAGTCGGAAACAGTATCGGTGTGCGCGACCAGCGCATGAGTGCTGCATGGGAACCACCCCCTTTCAAAGTGTCGCGGTTACATTTTGAATATATATAAAAACAGCCACGCTAAGCGCAGCTGTTCTTTATGTAAATTTATGTAAATGTAATTATACCACCAGAACAAGCAACGAGCCAATAGAAACACTAATCACAAGCACTACTCGATTTATCCAGCATACGATCGACATAATCTTTCCTTTCGGTTGATCTGAGGTAAATACAAACAGCACAAAGTTAATCAACAGCACATACATAAGCGTCGGAACAAAATACTCCATTTTTCAATCCTCCCGAAATTTTATAGAAAACCGCCCTCTACGGCTTAGCAGTGTTGCCCATCAATATCCGATCACCGAAAGCAGCGTGTAAATGAGCATTATCCAATCACAGAGGATAACCGCCGCTATGCTAACTTTTCCGATGATTCGTGCTTTTCGGTCATTCATTTCTGCCATATCAACTGCCGACCAAAGACCCAGCAGTGAAAGGAGCAGAACGAAGATACATTTCTCAATCATCGTTCCGCTCCTTACACATAACCGCACCCGTCCAGAACGGACAGGCTGACTATGAAGCCAAAGAGGAATGACGCGCCGAAATGAACCGGCTTACTAAGAAGCACGGATTTCAGCTTGTTTTCGGCTGACACCAGCAACGACGCATACAGTATGAGCAGAAAGAATCCCGCCACAAACAGCCACTTTACAGCCATTCGTCACCGGCTTTCTCGCCCTGTGACAAGGACAGGAAGTAACGCAGACCAGCGTCTACACGCTGCATATTGAGATCGGACAGTTTACCGATTCTTTCGCTGATACGCTGCTTGTCCACCGTCCGCATTTGTTCCAACAGAACGATAGACGGATAGGTCAAGTCGAAACTGCAAATGTAAATGTGTTCGGGACGCAGACAGTTCTTGTGCGTCCGGCTTGTGATCGGCGCGACCGTTACCGTAGGTGCAAACTGGTTTGCCAGATCGTTTTGCAGCACCAGCACAGGGCGTTTGCCGCGCTGTTCGCTGCCGATTGCACCTCGGTTTAAGTCGCACCAGTAGATTTCACCTCTGGTCATGTAAATTCACCTCTCTTAAATTTGTTCTAAGCCGTCACAAGGATAGCTGCCTGTCCAGCCTTGCAGATCAACGCATATCATTCCGCAGAGCAGATACGGCGCAGACGCTACAACAGGCGTTATACCTTGCAGTTCCGGCGGCACATTCCAGTTGCCGTTAAAGCGTACTTTATCGCCAACGAGAAACATATGCGGCTGCGACTTTTTCGGCGGTTTCGGCTCTGGCGGCAGCGGCTTAATGAACACACTGGTTGAGCAGCCATGTTCAAACTTGCAGTCCGCGCCGAAGTAGCTGCGCCCGACAAAGCGGTTTTTTTCGCCAAAATGACACCATTCATCGAAAACGCAGCCCTCGTTAAACGCGCAGGACACGCCGAATGTACACTCTGCACCGAAATGACAGTGCTTGCCGAATGAAGTCCACTCACCAAATGAGCAGCCCTCGCCAAAGATCGTATTTGCGCCGAATATGCAGCCGTCCGGGAAATTGCAGTATTCCGGGAATTGCCTCATCATCCCATAGTTGCCTTGCGGACAGTACAGTATGCCGAACCCATCGCGTTTCAGCGCGTCCAGCGCGGATTGCGTGATAAGAGTTGCCATACGATCACCCGTTCAGCAGACACGCCCATGAGCGGCGCAAGGGAGCGTCGATATGCCCCCAAATTTCCTCATGGTGCGCGGTCAGTTCGGCAGCATGAACGGCAGCTTCTTTCGCTGTACTGAAAATCGTGCGTCCAATGTCGCACACACGAAAATAGCGCACAGAACGCTGCTTGGACGGCGTTTCCGTAATCAAGAGCATTTCGTTCTGCTTTGCGAGAAAGCCGATTACAGTTGCCAGGTAAATGCAGTATTCTTTGAGTGGAGCGACGCGACCGGGGACATAATAAAGGTGTTCAGCCGCAAAAAACAGCACATCGCCCACAGCGGGCTTGTTCAGCTTATCCATAGAGATCACCCGCACCGATCATTCGCATTACCTTGCATTCGGTACAATGCAGTTCCAAAAGGCTCTGCTCGTCCGTAATTTCGTGCGGATAGCGGCAGTATTCGTCGCAAATGCACACTCTCAAGTCATGCGTGTGCTTTTCCATGCAAACGCTATGCACGACCTGTCCGCATACCACCGGCAGACCGCAAATCAAACATCTTGCCATAATTCTTCAACCTCCTGCTTTGCCTGTTCCAGTTCAGCAGCCCTCTTGGCTGCGGCGTGTTCCTCTGCGCGGTTTGCTGCAAGCAGCTTGATAATCTGCTCATCACTCGGCAGACACGCCCAGAAAATGCAGCGACCGTAAAGATCGTGATCGAGGGAGTGCGTACCGTACAGACCGGAATAGTGCTGCACGCGCATACTGCCGTTAGGGTACAAGCACAGCACATCGGTTTTCGGCTGCGGCAGTGCGCGGTTAATTCCAATCCACTTCAAAATCATTTTTATCACCTGTTTCTTTCATTCATACAGCCGTTTTCCGGCTGACATTTGCTTTTGCCTATGTAACCAATTCCCAGACTGCGCTGCTTTCGCTAAAACGCACTCGTATTCTTACACTTGCCGATTAACTTACGACACCTCTCACTCACCGCCTGCGACGATCTCGGTTTGCACCGGAACGCTCGGACGATTTCTTGTGGGGAGTATCTGCCCCGCTGTCTTGGCACACCTTATTAGTGGCTCACCGACCATTACGCTGATCGGCACGGAACTCGTTGTCTGGGAACGCCTTATTCAGTTTTCAAGGTACAGAGTGCCTACTTCATATATTGCTCGTTCCCTCATTTCCAAGAGAACTTTTCAAACCATTCGCGGAATATCTCACCTACGAACTATCAAAGTCTGTGAATTGCGGTACTTTTATCGGCTCGCCACCGATTAAGTACAAATTATCGGACATTTGATGTGGTATAATATATATGTTGAAAGAAATAAGCACAAAATTGCTAAAAAGCGTTGACTTGTACATCGTTTGGTACTATGATAAATGTGTCACCATTCATGCACTAAACTTTGTACCGTCTGTGATGATTATAGTACAAGTTCTTGTACAAGTCAACCGAGTTTTGTACAAAGTTTAGAGCTTTTCTACAATGCACAAAATTTGGGGGATTTATTATGTCTAATCTGTACAATCGGATACACGACCTTTGCGTAGAGAAAGGTATCAGCGTCGGCAAGATGTGTACCGAACTCTCTATCAGCCGTGGAAACCTCACGGAATTAAAAAAAGAGCGTATTAAAACGCTCAAAGCAGAAAATCTCACAAAGATCGCAAATTATTTTAATGTATCTATTGATTATCTGCTGGACAACTCTGAAAATCCGACTGTACCGAGAAATGACCCGGCTTTTTCATCGTATATAGTAGACGAGGAAAAGAATCTCCCCGACCTTAATGCGGAAGATCGTGTCGATATAGCGCAACGGCTTAATGCCATAATGAGCGACCTCGGCTCGAGCGATCACGCACTCATGTTCGACGGAGAGCCGATGGACGATGAAACACGCGAACTGCTGCGGATGTCGTTAAAGAACCAATTTGAATACACCCGCAGATTAGCAAAGAAAAAACAAAGCGAGAAATAAAAAGGGTTTTTCTATTGAAGATTCACAGCACAGTAAAGAGAGTAATCGAGCAATATCAGACGCGCGACCCGTTTGATATTGCTCGGCAGATGGGGATTGTTGTTTTCTACGACCCCTTTAACAAAAGCCTGCGCGGCTATTATGCAACATCGGATGACTTGCAGGCGATACATATTAACCAGTACTTATCACCGGAGCATATGCGTCAAGTTTGTGCGCACGAGATTGGTCATGCTATAATGCACCCGCTGGACAACACGACTTTCATTCGCGCCAACACGCTTTTCATGCCCAGCAAGTGTGAATTAGAAGCGAATCAGTTTATGGCCTGTCTGCTTTATGATATTGATGAGGTGATTCAGCAGGCTAAAAACGGTATTACCATCTCCCAACTTGCGACGGCCTATGACATTCGCCCCGAATATATGGAATATGTACTGCGCAGCCACCAGAGCGAGGAGAACCAATGCTTATAGACCCAACCGAAGATCTTCCCGAACTCACCGCGAGGGAAATCGAGATCGTCGAGGAATTTGCCGCCGATCTTATCCAGCGGTCAATCCATGTTACTTATCCGTCCGCGCACCCGGAGCAGGAGATCGACGAGCAGACCATCGTCAAGCTGACCGAAAACCTACGGAATATCTGCTATTGCAACGCCCGATTAGCCAAGGCGCGTGGAGAAATCCTCACTTGCGAGGACGAAAAAGAAAAGGACACAGGAAATTAACTCCTGTGTCCTTTGTTTATGTCTGCAACCTTACTCGGCAACCGTCCGTTTGTGCGAGATCGTACCGGGCGCAGCGTTGTCTTTTTCGCAAGCGTCAGCCGCCTGCAAACCCGCTGCCAATCCGTCGAAGAACGCAACGCCCTCAAAATTCTTTTCAATCTGTTCCATCGTCAAATCGGAATGAAAAATCGGCTCGTTCATAAATTTCACGCTCCTTACTGCTATCATTTAACTACGATATTATCGTATATGTCAATAGGTTCAGCGGATTTTGCCTTATCTCTTTGAGAAAAATACGGTGTTTTTCTTTTCTGTTTTGCACAATTATTTTCACCTGATTTTAGATTTTCTACCAAAGTTTTCACAAATCTATTGACACTAACTCTGTTGGTATGTATCATGTAGGCAAGCTAACAGAAACCCATTCGGTTACTGTATTGAAAGGTGAATATCGTGAAGAAATATCAAATGTCAAACTCGGAAGAGATCGTAATGAATGTGTTCTGGCAAACGCCCGAACCCCTTACCGTTTCCCAGTTGAGCCGCCTGCTTGTGGGGCAGGATTGGAGCAAAAACTACATTCACAAGGTTTTGCGCTGGTTGAGCGATAAGCAGTTCATTAAAGTTGTCGGAATCGCGCAAGAGGGACGCTATCAGGCACAACAGTATGTCCCCACACTCACCAAGGACGAATACCTTGCCTATATGCTGGAAGAACAGGGCGTGAACAATTCGCTGTTCGCCCGTATCGCGGTTACGCTGTTCAAGAAGGACAAAAAGCAGCGCACACCGGAGCAGGACGAAAAGCTGATTGCCGAACTGGAAAAGATGGTAGACGAATACGAAGCCCAGATCGAGGAAAAGAGCAAAGAGAAATAAATATGCAAGTCACTATTTTCTCATTTCTGTCTGCGCTATTGTGGAGCAGCTTGTTGATCGTAGCGATCTACTTGCTGCGGCATACGCGGTTCAAGCAGCATTTCGGCGTTCTGTCCATGGTGCTGCTGTACCTGTTCTGCGCGGTGCGGCTGTTTCTGCCGCTGGAATTTCCGCATACGCTGATTGCAGCGGACGGTGTTATTTATCCGCACATCTACAATCTGCTGACGCGGGAGCGGGATATGCTGGCAAACAAGCCGCTTGTGCTTATCCTGTGCGCCGCGTGGCTGCTGGGCTTCTGCGAGTTGCTTTTTCGCTATATCCGGCAGTACCGCAAAGCGATATACAGCGTGGAGCATTATGCCGAGCCGTGGGACGAGCGAACCAATGCCCTATTAGAGCAAGTCCAGTGGCAGACCAGACGCAAGATCACAGTACAAGGCTACACGGCTTTGAATATCGAATCCGCGTTCGGCATGGGCGTGCTGCACAAGCGAATCATCCTGCCGGACAGAGACTACACCGAAACCGAACTGCGCTATGTTCTGCTGCACGAATACACGCATTTCCTCAACCACGATACCCTTGTGAAGCTGCTGGTTACGCTGTTCTGCATGATATTCTGGTGGAATCCCGTAGTGTACCTGCTGCAAAAGGACTTGGAGCAGACCTTGGAGATCAAGTGCGACCTGTCCGTTGCGCGAACGCTGGACGAGCAGGAACGCGCCGCCTACCTGCGGACGATACTTTCCTTGATGAAACAGACCGGGCGCAAGCACCGCTTGCCGTTTATGGCAACCGCGCTATTTCAAGCGGACGCACAAGCCGAGATCAAGGAACGGTTCGTTATGGTTATGACCTACTCGGCACAGCGACACCGCCACACCGCCAGCGCCATGCTTACCGGCGTATTCGCCCTGCTGCTGATCGCGTCCTACACGATTTTGCCGCAGCCGAAATTTGAAGCACCGAGCAGCGAAAAAGCAGGCGTTATCAACTTCGACAACAGCTCAGCTTATATTAAGCAAGATCGAGCCGGTCGGTGTTGGCTTTGTGTCCAAAATGAGCAGTCGATAGAATTAACCGAATCCGAAACTGAATTTTATAAGCACACTGGAATGACACTCGTAAAGGAGTGAACTATCATGAAGAAACGACTTCTCTGTGCATTGGGCGCAGCAGCTATGATGGCATCCGCTGTCCCAACCGCATTTGCGGCAGATATTCCGCAGACACCCACGCCGCAGAGCAGCAGCAAAAGCACGATTGCGCCGTATGCCGATGTGATCGTATACAAATATCGCATTGAAAACGGAAAGCAGCAATACCGCCGCTGGAACGAAACCCGCGGCTATTGGGTAGACCCGTACTGGATTGATGTTCCCCACTAAAACCAAGATATTGTGCAAAGGCTGGTAATTCCGATGGTTCATTAAAAAATCCACATAAAACCGAAAGGCTGGACACCTCACCGCATAGCGGTGCAACGGATTCATGTGGATATACATAGTATAGCCGATTTTACAGATCGGCGCAAGCGTTCAATAAAAGGCGCGGGCAATATGCCGGTTAAGGCAGCACCCGCAGAGAGTAATACAGACCAATAAAAGGAGGCGTATTTCATGAAAAAGTTAATTTCGTTAGTATGCACGGCTTCCATCATGGCAAGCATTCTTGCGCCTGTCGCTTCGGCAATCAACCTCTCTAATGAAGCGCAGACTGTTCGGTATTCTACTGAAATTGCTGGTAAACAGGCAGATGTGGAATATCGTTTGGAAAACGGCGAAGTTACCTATGCCAAGATCACTGCGGGAGAAAATGTGACCGAGCGTATCGGTAATATCATTTATCTCAACGGTGTAAAGATGGCAACTATCCATGAAGAACCTGCTAATTACGAAGATGAAACGGTACAGCCTTGTACCGGTTGGATGAAGCAAGACAACTGTTTGTACGGAACTGTCCCTGCCGACTATACAAAGCCTATTTCGGAGAAGAATAGAAACATCGAATTAGAGAATAATATTATGAGCTACACCATTGACGCTCTTTCCAGCGCAATTGCCATTGTTTTCGGCGTGTCGGGAGATTTTTTAGATCTCGCTACGAATCTTCTCAAAAGCATAAGTACGATGGCGAACAATGCTCAGTATAAAACCCTCTATTTCCATGAAGTAATTAAAGGTCACAAAACTCTCCCCAGTATGTGGCAGCAAGTAAAATGCAAATATTATGTTGACTCGGCACATAAAAAATTCGCCTGCAATGACACATTTTATCGGGCGTGGGGGTAAATGTTATGCCTGCTTGGATTTTTATAGCACTTACTATTATAATAGGAATGTGTTTGAGGCATTTGAATCCGTTTCAAAAAATTCAGCACCACTTCTCTAATCGGTTAAGCGCATCTTCATTTTCACATACTCAATTACTATTATGCAGTAGATCGTCTTTAATAGTTTTAATTGCAGATATGACGATTTATAGGATTTTTACAACGATTATATTGCCAATTTGGTGTTTAATTATCCTTATCCTTATATATGCAATTATTCATTGCATAATATTTATGTTTGCAAATGCGGCATATGACTTGGTGAAAAAAGACAAATAAAAATTCAGTAAAGGTGTTGTAAGGGTCACGGATTATATCCTGTGACCCTTGCAATATTTATTATTTACTGCTGCCCCAGAAACAGCCCAGGACACCGAACAGCAGTAGCGTACAGCACACACCGCTCCACCAGTGCGGCAGATACGGCAGGCTATGACAGAGCCGGTACAGGTTGATACCGCCGCACAGTATGGTTATAAGCATACCCAGTAGCAGTAGGGCAATGGCTGCACTTTCAAGGTTCATCGTTCTGCACCTCGTTTCGGCGGCGATCTGCGCGGATTTCCTCAACCACCAGCAGGCGGGTTTGCAGTTCCTTAAAAGAAGTCCAATGCGACCAGATTACAATACCAATCAAAGCTATTGCAAATGTATAAAAAATTGCAAACGCCCAACAACTCGTCACTAAAAATACTGACCGCGAAGTAAGAGCCACTTCAAATGCCGTCCAATTCTCGGTGGCATAAAGCAAAATCATTTGCAACAGCGCATAGCCGAAAAGCACTGTACTGCCGATAATACCAGCAGAGCAAAGCAACACCAACAGCGGGTGCGTAAATTGCTTTTTCCAGTGCAATTTGCGTTGCAGATTTACATATCGTGAACTTAGTTCACTGTCTGAAAACCGGTCATAGTAAGCACGCGCAAGATCATAGTGTTTTTGTTCGCGCTTTTCTATGCCGGAGCAGGTCATGCGTTCTGCAAGCCACTGATCTATTGATTCCACGCAGCGTATCACGCAGTTTTTGATTTTTCCTATGTTCATCGTTTGACTTCCTTTCTTTCTAAAATAAAAAATGCGCCCATAATTGGACGCAAATTTACACTTTGTTTTCAAATTGACAATCAAGATATTGTATCATATAAAATGTTAAATATTTCTGAAAAGGAGGAATCACCATGACCATTTCCGATATATGGGAACTAATCAAAAAGCATTTTAGTGATGACGATACATCAATAGATAACTCTCAATCTTCCAAATCTACTACCATTAAACAAAACATACAAACAGGCAATATTCATATCGACAACTCTCAGAATAATGGTATCGATCTGCGCCATGCTCAATTCAAAAATCTTCAAATAGGAAACATCGCCCCTCACGACAACCAAAGCAATGATTTCGAGCAAGCACACATCACTAAACGCTTTATTGCAAGTACGATTCCGTTTGTTATATACTGCTATATTTTATATCGCATACTCAAACCAGCACTTCTTCAAGACACCAATCTCATAACTAAAGTCAACATTATAGAAATCGGCATTATAAAAAGTATCCCATTCATAATGCTTTCTCTTATAGCGTTTATGGGTTTGGATATATTACGCAATTACCGTCAAAAGCCATTAGGCTCGTGTTCTTGGTATTATGTACTATTGTCTGTTTTGAATATTGTGGGTAGCTATTCAATTTTATCCCAGCAACAATATTTTTTTGATTTATTTACTCCATCATCATCACAAACGCTATTGCAAGCACTTTATATTCCTATGGCTATGTTGAACTTTTTGGCAATGATCGGACTTGCTGGATACTGGTTTCACAATATTCTATACGGGAAGTATCACTTCAAACACATAGATTTCAAAAGAGCATATAACCTCGCTTTAATCTGTAATTGCCTTTTTGGCATAATGAGTGTCTATCTATTAAACGCAATATAAAGCAACATTACAATCGACAGTGCAGGTCAAACATACTAAGTCAATCGTATCGTACAGTCTGGTCAGCGTGCAATGAGAAATCCAATCATATATACAGCCACAAATCCCAATATGAGAGTGAACCAACTACATTTGATCATTTTTCCACGAAAACGCAAAATCTTTAATGCAATCATACAAGTAACTGAATACCACAGCGTTGCCGGTATCAACAGAATGGTTAAAACAGACTGTGTGTGCAGATGATAACCATATATCATATAAAAGGCAAAGCAAGCTATCCCCCCCAGTACAAAAATACTGCCAATAGATTCTAAACACAATGCTTTGAATTGCCATGACCGCGTTTGCGTAGGTTTCACTAACATTGCACTGCCTGCAAACACTATCACAAGCCCAAACAACACCAGATAAACAATTATTTTCTCCAATAAAAACAACATTTCAAAACCTCCCGAAATTTTATAGAAAACCGCCCTCTACGGCTTAGAGGTCAGCTTTTATGTATTGCCCGCAGTAATGCGGGCATTTTGTTTAACCAACGATCTTCCAGTTGCCATCAACCTTTTTCAGCGTCAGTTCAAACTGCGAAATCTGCGTCATTTGCGTTGCAGCGTCCGCATATTCCACGGATACATTTGCTTTCACACTATCGCCGTCCTTGCGGAGAACGGTGTTTTTAAGCTGCGTGAAAGTGTAGTCCGCGCACTTGATCGGCGGCATGGAATCGCCGCTTACATAGTAGGTCAGTTCCTTTTCCGTTGCAGTCGGATAGAGTGCAAAGAAAGTGTTGAGGAAGTCGGTAATATCCTTGGTATCGTCCGAGGAAACAGTGCCGTTCGGCTCTACGCGCTCCGGCTCATAGTCGGATTTACCCGGCTTTGCCGTAATAGTCGGTGTCTGGGTAATCACCATATCGCCGCTGCTGTCCTTGTGGACGGCGGTTTCATACGAGCCGGAAATGCTGTCTTTTTTCGTACCGTCCGAGATCGTCTGCGTTACCGTGAACACGACCTCAAAATCGCTTTCGCTGCCGCCGATCTGCTCCACAGACCAAATCTGCACATTCTGTACGGACGAGGAAACGGCTACATCGCTTTTGACGCTCTCGTTCGTCATACGCTGCAAATCCTCGGTAAGATAGACCGTCAGCGCATCGGTACGCTGGGCTACGGAATCCTTGTTGTTACCCCACGAGTAGTAGGTTTTCACAAAGTTTGTTACAAACGCTTCTACACCGTTCGTATCCTCTACACGGCGATCAATGATCTCCTTTTCATGGATGGTATGCGTATCAATCGCAGTGAAGTCCTTGTAGATGGCAAAGCCAAGACCGCAGGTGAACAGCAGCCACAGCGCGATCACAGCAGGCTTACGGCTGTTTGCCGTGTAGACGCGCAGCTTCTTCGGCTTCTGCTTTTTCGGCTGCTTCTGCACCTTTTCGGTCTGCTCTGCCTGCTGTTCGGTTTTATCTTTTTTCTTAAACACAGTTAATTCTCCTTTTCTCATTATTTCTGAGGAACAGTCGCGCCGCCCCAGCCCCAGCCGCCGAAGCCATAGTAAGCCGTCCAGCTTTCAATGGTATCGAACGCCACGCCGCCGATGTTGGACGCGATCTGACCGTTGCCGATATAAATACCGACATGACCGGCGTTACCGCCGCAAACACTATCCGTTGTACTGGAGTGATAAACAGCCGGGTCATTGTAGACCATTGCACCGATCGGAATGTTCGCGCTGGACTTGCTCACTGCATAGAGAGAGCGGTTCTTACCAGCGCAGCAGATGTTATTGATCGACACACCAGCCTTACGGTAAACGGCTTCTACCCATGTTTCGCACAAGCCGCGCCCTGCAGGTATACCGTACTTGCTCGAATCTCGTGCGATCTCTGCAATACGGTTTTGTACATCACTTCCCAGTGCGTCACCGCCCGTCTGCGTCAAGAACTGCTTTACCAGCTTTACATAGAACATATTGCCGTAGTTATACCGCCAGCCGCCGTTGATCGGCGTGGAAATCTCGTTTTTGTAGGTGACTTTCACGCCGCCGGAGTGCTGCCGGGAAAACTCCTGTGCCAGTTCAAAGGTGTACCGTTTTCCGTTTCGTGCAACAAAGTCCAGAAAGCCGCTGCCGTAGTTGTACGCCTGAATCACAGCGTCCATATCGCAGCCGAGCCTATCGGCTTTCGCTATCAGTTCAGCGAAATACTTGCAGCCCTGTTTGATACTGTCCTCTGTGCCGAGCGTGTTCATCGGCAGTCCGGCAGATTCCGAGGACTGCATAACATCTTCCAGCTTGCCCTCACTTTCTACTTGGATAATGGCAAGCAGGACATAGACATAATCGCTGATACCGTTCTGCCGCGCGTATTTCTCAACCATCGGTTGATGAGCAAGGACTTCCGGCGAGAGGTCCACACCGATATACATTCCAGACCCAGTACCGCCGCCGGAATCATCTTCATCGGCGGCGATAATCATAATCATTCCTATCAGCATAGCGAACAGCAGGACAAAGCTAAGTACGCCTGCTGCCGCCGCCTTTTTCATCATTTGCGCTCACCTCGCTTCTCAGCGGACTTGGTTTTGCGCTTTGTGGTTTCTGTTGTGGTGGTCTGCGTGGTACGCTCTGTTGCGGCAGACATACGAGCCTTAGAGGATTCACGCTGCTTAAATTCCGCGCCGAAAGTTTCCTTGTCCAGTCCGGCAGGCATAGACGAACGCTGCTGCGGCTTATCTACCGCAACCGGGCGTTCTGCCGAGCGTTCCGGCTTGCGATCTGCAATCGGTTCTGGACGCTGCTTGCGCTCTCCACCGAATGTTTCCTTATCCAAACCGGGCTGCGGCTTGTCATGGACGGTAGGACGCTCTGCCATCGGGCGATTCGGTGTGCGCTCCACAGGCGGCTTGCTTTCATTACTCGGCTTGTCAGCCACAGTCGGACGCTCCTGCGGCTTGCGTTCAGTCTGCGATCTTGTCGCAGTCGGACGATCTTCGCGCTGGTTTGCGGGCGGCTGCACATTGCGCTGACTGTCGGTAGCTGCATTATGCGTTTCCGGCTGTGACTGACGCGGCGGCTTTTCCACCGTTGCGCGTTCCGGCGCAGGATTGGACTGCGTAGTTGTTGCAGGTGCATTGCTGCGGCTCTGTTCACGCCGTGCCGACATTTCCTCGCGGCGGCTTGCCGTTGTGGTGCGGCGGGCTTCAAGCTGTGCAGCGCGGCTTTCACGGCGTTTCTGCATGGTTTCGCGCACGCTTTCACGCGCGGATTCCACATTGCTGCGGACAGCGTATTCCGCATTAGTCGGCAAATCCTTGACCTTTTGTGCGGTTTCTGCTGCCTTATCTTTAACGCGGGACGGCGTATCTGCAATCTTGCCGACCGTTTCGCCCACACGCCGACCGAAATTCGACTTTGTCTGTTCCGTCTGCTGCGATTGCTGGGACTGTGTATCCTCACGATCGGATGTTTCGCGGCTTGCTGTGCTTGTGCCGGAAGAACCGCTGTGCTGTGTGGTCTGGTTACGCCCGGAGCGTCTGCCGATACCAAAGCCCACGCCAAACGGCAGAGCCTTTCGCATGGTGCGCGAAAGTACACCACGAGAACGACCAGCGATTGCACGACCCATGCGACCGCCTGCACCATCTGGCTGCAAGCCGATCATGCCGAGCAGTCGTTCCTTTTGCGTATACACGCCTGCAAACACTACAAGCTGCATAATCAACACCAGAATAAACGCCATGCCGCTACACGATGAGTAGACGATAGAGGACAGCATAAGAACAAATGTTGTCAGCAGCGTTGTACCCACGCGGAGCATGATCGTATTGAACAGCGCGATAACAGCGCGTTTGCTCGTCCCGGCGAAAGCAGGCATCATACTGATAAGCAAGCTGATCGGCAGGAACATTGCGCTGATGAGGAAAAGCACCTGTGAGAGCAGCATACTGCCCGCCATTACAACCGCAAATACCGAAATGATGATATTGAAAATCAGGAACACGCAGGACAAGCCAAGACGATTGTTTACCTCTGTAATCGTCAGATTGCCGTTATCGTAATCTTCGATTTCTGCCTTTACCACTTCTTCACGATCTTCACCCTTATTGCTTTTCGGAGAAGTGCCGAGCAGATCATTCACTCGTTCCTCACCGATAGCATCCACATCAGTATCACCAAACTGCATGAGCAGCCACGGCTGCTTTACTTGAATACCGAACAGGCAATCGCGGATAGTTGCAACACCTGTTGAAGTGTTCGCTGCATCCGGCGCGAGGATTTTTGCACTGGCGTTGATAACACCGTTGCTTATATCGCTGGAAAACTCGTTGACACCCTTGATTGCAGACGGCGCATAAGCAATAAGGCAGAATGACACAACAAACACAACCGCATAGTTGAGTGCCGCGTGAATCGCCTTTGTCATTTCATGCTTAATGCAGGCAGCATAAACGCAGTACACGCCAACCATCAGCGTAATGAGCGCGATCATGCCGGGAAAAAGACCGGTCGTATCAAAGCCGCTGGGCGAAATGCCGGTGATAAGCTGAATATTTGCACCCACGGTATCCGCTGCACCGCTGATAAAGTCCAGGTCATACGCCTGCTGAATCAGATAGCCGACCGCGTTACAAATATACAGGTTCAGCGTCCAGATAAGGTTCGTGAACATATAGAACGCATACTGAACGGTTTTACCCAAACCGTCTTTCCAGTTCCACGGCAGCCAGTCCCAGCTTGTATCTACATAGAAATCAAGCTGATAATTAGCAATGGAATACTTGCTGAACTCATGTGCTTCGTCAATGGTTTCGTCCAGCAGTCCAGCGGCGTGAGCCTGCACCGTGAACAGGTTACAGAAAACAAAAGCCATCACAACCACGATAAAGGCTGTAATGGCAATCCGTTTTACTTTTTGTGTGTTGCAGCACTGTGTCATGCGTCACACCTCGCTTTCAATCAGCGGCGGGCGCGTATCGAACGCATTGAACAGGTAATCGAACATGACATGAAACTTGATAACGCCGACACGACCGTACAGGTCTTGGAAAAGACACTGACCGTTTTCCAGATTGCGAAGCCGCTTCTGATTGTTTTCATCCTCGGAATCCAGACCAAAAAATTCAAGCGTTTTCTTGATCTCGTTAATATCCGTAGAGCGGAACGCAAACTTCATGCCGATATTGTTCTTGATATTCTCGTCTGCCACATCACCGGCGTTCTGGGTGACAAAGTAAACGGCAGCGTTCATCGAACGACCGGCACGAACCAGCTTGTTTGCCAGCGTTTTGCCCTGTGCCACATTGAGGAACGCCCATGCTTCATCAAGACCAACCATCTTGAAGATACTTCTATCCGAATGGATGAAGTCCAGCGCAAAGGTGGAAATGACAATCAGCATGGAGATCGACAACATTTCGATGGTGGTATAGTCCGCAGGCGCGGTGTCCTTGTCCGGCAGAACCAGATCGGCAACTTGAATGATGTTAAGCTGCTTTTCAAGGCTGATGGTCTGCTGCACCTTGCCATTTGAGAACAGCAAATGAGCAAAGTCATAGTCCGTGAACGATTCGATATGATCTGCAATCGCAAGCGCGGTTTCCGAGCCATCGTCCCGCAGCGCATCAATGACACGGAGCAGTCCGCGCATTTCGCTGTTGGTCACGGCACGAACCGCACGGCGCAGGACAGGGAACAGTTTACCGTCACGCGAGGAAATGCCCGTAAGGAAAGTGAGTACATCCAGCGCAAGGCTTTCTGCATCCTTGGTTTTCCGCATGATGATATACGGGTCAAGCATACCCTTGTTTTCCTCGTCCGAGGTCAGATTGACAATATTGATCTCGTCCGCGATCTCCGGCAGCTTCTCTTTCCAAAGCCCGCGTTCAGATTTCGGGTCAAGGATAAGAGCCTGTGCGCCGTTCAGAACAGCGTAGTAAGTAAGCAGGTTAAACGACAGCGATTTACCGCCGCCCAGAGAGCCGAGGAACGCACCGGACAGCGCATTGGTAACAGAACCCTTAACGCCCTGTGCCGCTCTTGCAGGCTGCACATACACATTCTGGTCTGTATCGACATTATAGCCGAGATAGATACCGTCACGCTCACCGAGCATTTGCGTTGCGCCGAAGCCCAGACCGGCGAGAAAATCACTGGTAACATACTGCACATAGTCGTTCATATACCGCTTACTGGACGGGATAAACTCGTTATGCAGTCCCATCATATCACCGATGGGACGAACCAGCTTGATACTTGCGTCATCGTAGAAGTCGCGTACCTGATTGCAGCGGCGTTTGAGTTCTTCCGTATCCGGCGCGGTAACACGCACCACATAGGACAGCTTGTACATACTTTCCTTGCTCTGATCGAGAACGGTTTCCAGTTCGTCCACGCTTTCCAGCGCATCCATCACCTGATTGGTGGTTTCGGTATTTGCTTCCCATGCGTGGTTTTCAAGGTCTTTCAGTTCTTTTTTCTTGTTACGCACGGTAGCGAGTGCAGCCTTATTGGTTACGATCTCGACATTCATGCTCGTGTCGATAGGAAAATCAAACTGCTGCTCTTGGAAATAGAAAATCTCGCTGGACGGAAAATCCAGTTCACCTACCACATCAGAGATTGTAAAATATGCGACATAGCTTTCCGAATCCTCGGACTTGATACGCATATACCGCTGCTTTTCCTCAATCAGACAGCGGGCAGGCTTGATAAGATCGTACCGCTTAACCAGCGTATCACTCTTACGCTTTTTAAGCGGCAGCGTAAACTCGAAATCTTCATACGCTGTGCCGGTTCTGCCGTAGATGTGCTCCAACAGATAGCCAAAGTCGTTCTTATCCAGCCTGCGTACCTTGAAACGGCGGGACAGCTTATTTTCCATCAGCTTTTCCATGCGGGAATAGCGGCGGATTTCATCATTCGGCATACTCACGAAGTCACCCATGAACGAGTGACCGATAGCGTTTACGGCATCGTGCAGCAGGTTCTTTGCCGCGTTTCCTATTTCCTTAACGGACAGTTCCTTGTCCGTTACGACCAGCTTAAAGCCGATGAAAAAACGGTAATCGACCTGTGTATCACCGAGAGAAGCAACGAGATTTTCCGTCTGTTCATCAATCTCGGCGCAGGCGATCTCTTTCAGCCGTCCGGTCACACTTTTCTTGGAACGCTCCTGTGCGGCGCGGATACTGCTTTCCGTACTGATCTGCAAAGCGTGGATCTTGCCATCACGGTTCTGCGCGATCAACTGCCGAAAAGCGTCATGCACCGCGTCTTTCTGTTCCAGCGAAAGGAACGAGTAGTTGAACGGGATAAGTTCATAGTACGCGAAGCACTCGCCCTCGTTGTTCCAAACGAGGTTATTTTCGATATATTTAATGGGATACGGCACGAATAATCTCACTCCTTACTATGGTAATGTCCGCATTTTCGCGGCGTTTTCGCAGTCGAACAGGCTTTCCGGCAAAGGTGACTTTCGGACGCAGCGCATAGGCGATCACGCCCTGCAAAAATTTGTACGGCTTTTTGCCGTCAAAGGTCTTTTTGCTCATAAACCATGTAACGCCAATCGGGATACAGCCATACAGGAACAGGGGATTATCCGTAAACGAGAGCGGCGGCATATTTTTGAACATCATAACGGCAAATTCCATCGAAATAAACCAAATGATCTGCGCGATCGTCATAGGAATCGGCAGCTTTGCGTCACCGAATGAATGAATAACCTGTTCTACTTTCCAAATGCTGCTGTAACTTCTAAGTTTCTTCACATTTTGTTTCTCCTTTCGGTGTTTTTGTATAGCGGGATGGAAAGAGGGGGAGAGGAACGAGTTCCAGACGCGCGCGTCTTTCCTCTCCCCCTACGCGGTTGATGGATAACTTCGGTGAAGTTACCCACAGCCGCGCTACACCCCCTCACCATTCTCGCGGCGTCCCTCCTTTTTCAGAGAGAATTTTTTGCGTATTTAGGGAATTTCTGCTTTTCTGCGTTCACTCCTAAAACAAAGCTGATTTAACAATCCTATCACAGCGGCAGTTCCAGCATCATACCGCTTACTTCGACCCAGCGACCCTCCAGGTCAAGTTCACGCCCATAAGCGGTGCTGTCAAAGTAGCGGCGCAGCGTTTCATTGGAGATCAAACCCTCCTGCAACATCTGATCGGCTACATCAGACATACTTTCACAGCCGTCCCAGACACTAATATCATCGACTTCATTTGCCAATTCATCAAGGCTGTTGTAATAGCACATGATTTCTTCCAGATTATCTTGTACATAATCCGGGAAGTCCTCAACCAGCGCACACAGGCGATTGACTTCCTCAATCGGCGTATATTCCTCGATCTGGAACGGCAGTTCGTAGTCGTGGATTGCATATTCCTCATACCGATCATTCAGACCGATACGCTCCTTGACTTCATCGAAGTCAATCGGCGGCTCAAACCACGCGCCGACAAGTTCGCCCTCGTTGTACTTGCCAAGATTGGCAATATAAACGCGCATATCTTCCATAATAACACCTCATTTCTTCCATACAATCACCTTACAACGGCAGCTGCAACATCATACCGCCGACTTCAACCCAGTGATATTCAATGTCAAGACCACGCTCTAAATCGGTACGATCAATGTACCGAACCATCCTTGACTTAATGAAATCCTCGTCCCACATCAGCTTATCTACCACATCAGACAAACTATCGCAGCCGTACCAAGCATAAATATCATTGACTACATTTGCCAATGCGTCAAGGCTGCCGTAATAGCACATGATTTTTCCCAAATTGTCCTGCACATAATTCGGGAAGTCCTTAACCAGCGCACACAAGCGATTGATTTCCTCAATCGGCGTATATTCGTCAATGTCAAACGGCAGTTCGTAGTTGTGAATTGCGTATTCATCACTCCAGCTATTCAGTCCAATACGCTCTTTGACTTCATCGAAGTCAATCGGCGGCTCAAACCACGCTTCAACAAGTTCACCCTCGTTGTAACACTCGCTAATATTGGCAATGCAAACGCGCATATCTTCCATATAAACACCCCCTTTCTAAATATAGAAAAACGGCTGCACAGAACAGCCGCTTATTCACGCACCTTGTAGAAGCCATGAAAACCGCGAATCAACTTGTCCTTTACTGCAATGGAATCGCCCATCTTGTAAAGATCGAGCCACTTGTAGAGATCATCTGACAGTTCACCGAACGCGCCCATTGCGATATAGTGTTCAGCCAAACCCTCATAAGTAGCTGCACCGCAGACCTCAACGACCTTTTCGGTCAGTTCTTCCAAGTTTGCCACCGTCATTTCGCGCGTATGATAAACTTCGCGGTAAAGGAACGACAGTTCGTTGCCGAAGCAGCCGACAGCGTTCTCCAAGGCGCGGGCAGCACGATTGAAGTCCTCAACCGTTGCGCCGTCCGGCAGATTTACGCTGCCGTTGCTCAGTTCATCACAAACCATGCAGTCATAGCCTTTGGCAAAATCGCTTTCATTCTCAATGCAGCCCCGTTCCAGCAGCGATTCTACGCTGATCGGGAAATGAAAATAGTTCGTACCGTTCGGAAAGGTACATACACCGTAAATATCGGCACTCATAAAAACACCTCGTTTCCAAGCAATAAAAACGGCGTTACAGCCGCTTACTTCTTGACCTCGTAAAAGCCGTTCACGCCGCGAATCAAATGATACTTTTCTTCCAGCGATTCACCCATAGCATTGAGATCAAGCCACTTGCGAAGTCCGTCTGGCATATCGCCATATTCGCCCTTGTTGATATAAAACTCAGCAAGCGCAGCGTGAGAAACCGCATTGCATACCTGTCGGACTTCGTCTGGCATAAGGGCTAATTTGTCTGTTTCCATATAACCGCTGCCATAAGCCAGCTTATACAGATAAGACAACTCATTGCCAAAGTAGCCGATAGCATCCAGCAGGGCGCGTGCGGCAGTATTGAAACCCTCTACATCCGAGCCATCCGGCACGAGCAGGATACCCGGTACAGAACTATCCGTTACAATGTTCGTAGAATTGGTAAGGAAATCACTTTCATCACGCACAATCCCGCGCTCCTGCAAACTTTCCAAGCTGGTAGGCAGACTGAACACTTCCAGACTGCCCGAAATGCGCGTGGTTACTGAAATGCTCATATAGATCACCTCAATCCCAGACGAAATAGTATTCGACCACGCCGTTCGGCGTAATCAGATAGTGTGTATGCGGACGAGAAAGCATACACTCGCACAAGCCGTCCCCGTATTCTGTGCTTGTCGTATTGACAGAGAAGCCTACACTCATTTCGTGACGATCAATCGTCACGCGGGCAACATCAGCCAGCGTTTTGCAGCCACGAAAGAAACGCGCAAACTCCATACAGCCGAGAACATTTTCTTCCGAGCCGAAATACGGCGCGAAATATTTCATGTTATCATACAGCCATGACGGAACCGGTACACCCTCGCACAGATCATCGTGCGAATAGCCGCGCAGTTCTTCTTCGCTGCACCACTTTTCCGCAGCGCGGCGGGCAATGAAAATCTCGCGCTGGTGTTCGTCCTCCCAGCCGTTTGTAAAAACCCATGAGATAATCGACCGGCACACCGAAAAAGTTAGACAGACCGTTCCAGATCGGCTCACTTGCCGTCACATCCTCGCCCTTATCCAGCCGGACGATAATGCCCAGCGGCACACAAGTAGCGCGGGACAGTTCTTCTACCGTTATACCGCGCAGCAGGCGCAGTTCTCTAATTCTGTTCATAGTTTATATTCTCCTTGTAGATTAAAAAATAAGGCAGTTCAAATGAACCGCCTTATATTAAGAAATCAGCGAATTGCCGATAGCAAGCAGGAAGTTCTTCACGCCGTCACCATTGAAGATCAGCAGCGAACCAATCACGCCGATTACCCCCAGCGCAGGCAGCTTCGAAAACTCACGCTTAACGATAAACCAAACGCCGATAACAATCAGCGCACCGAGGTAAAGAGGCGAGGCGTTGTTCATAATCCAGTTGTACATATTCGTACCGAAATTCATAAGTAAATCTCTCCTTTAGTTTAACGGATATTGTTAGCGGAAATGAATTTGCGATCACATCGGAATCACCCCCTTTCACCGTCTGACATGACGATCTTCTCCGCATCCGTAGTAAGCTGCTCGTAAACAGTACGCAGGCGTTTGGGAATTTCCCGATTGTCGATCATTTCCTGTACAATGTTCGTGCCGTTCTTCTCGTCTATCATCAGAGCAGTTTTCAGCGTAGCCGCGACCTGCGAGGACAGCCAGTTCATGGTTTTTCGCCAGTCGAACGGCTCTGGTCTGCTTGCCAGCTTCATTTTTTCGCGGTACTCACCGAGGAAAAGCCGCCATTCACGGCTTGTTTTCCATGATTCACGATTTTTCTTAGGATCACGATCTGCAATCCGCATATAGTAGTTGATATACGCGAACGAAATGCGTTCCGCATCCTCGTAAACACAGAGGTCTTTTACCGCGTTCAGCGCATGATCGTTTTTCAGACGCAATTCAAAGCGGTTTTTGACCTCGGTATCTTCCAGCGCGATACCGTTCTTGGAAAGCTGCTCATAGTCCTTTTCGTAAATGCAAAAGTACACATCGGAGCGGGTAGAGCCGAGGTAAAGCGTTTTACCCATGCTTTCACTGTACTGCTCGTCCACGCCCTTGATGAACGCACCGGACGAATATACGGAGTGCTTATTGAAAAGCGTGATACATTCGCCGGATTCACATTTGTTGATAAGATACGGAATATCCAACAGACCGACACGATCATTGATTGCAAGGTCAATGCGCTTGAACACACACTTTTCGTCCAGACACAACCGGAAGAAATCGTACCAATCACGATCTTGTGCGACAAAGACCGCTTCCATCTGCCGGCAGCCTTTACCTTTCAGTTCAAGGATAGTGCCATAGGTTTCGTCCGATGAATGAAAGACCTCAATATCACCGTGATAATAGCGACCGTCATAATGACTTGGGTGTTTTTCGTCATGCGTCATGTACTTCATGTTGATTTTCAGCACTTTTTCGATCACATACTTTGCGTTTGTGGTCTTAAAGCGGATTTTCACATAGTCGATGAGCATATACAGCGGATTCGGCTGCAAAAGATCAAAACCGTGTTCGATCTTGTCACGCATACGAGCCGTTGCTTCATGCCGTCCGCTTTCGATTTCCCGATAGTGAGATACCGAAACACCAGCCAGCACCGCGAAGTCTGCTTGCAAAATGCCGATCTTTTCACGCCGTTCTTTCAAAGTTTTCTGCCACTCGGCAGGAATAAATTCTGTCATATCGTTTCCTTTTCTGCGACCGCTGATTTCAAAAAAATCGGCGGTGGAATCAAAAGTCCAAAATCCTTAGCTGTGGTGCGGAATTTGGGGAATTTTTATGAGGGTACAAAGTCGATTGTAACCCCCCTGTTAGTCACGGGGGGTTAAGGCGCGGTG
>ERZ772884.322-NODE-322-length-37099-cov-19.108979_pt1 | contig 37099 bp, 43 predicted proteins | sample MGYA00580574_ERZ772884 | MGnify/ENA primary metagenome ERZ772884 (study PRJEB29015, sample SAMEA2737690) | human gut metagenome | biome: human gut; feature: human-associated habitat; material: faeces | place: China | collected 2012 ... | reverse complement strand
CGGCGGCGCGGCGCTGGGCTTCCAGCTGCTTGTGGCGCTGCTGCACGATCTGGCAGGCAGAGCCAAGGTCGAGCGATTTCTGATATTCGACCATGATTTCATCACGGTCCGGGTTTTCCTCCAGCGCGGCGCAGTCACGGACAATCTTGGTGACGCTCTGGGTGATGGCGGCCTTCATGGCCTTGGGTGTGCAGGTCAGCGTGACCTTGAGATTCATCTGTTCAAACTTCAGCCAATCCAGCCCGAAGCCGCTGGTCAGTTCGGTAAAGAAAGCCCGGACATCGTCCTCTTTCTGCTGCTTGATGCCGACCTCCACATCAGCAATTTTCTTGCCAAGCGCTTCATCGGCGGCTTTGTAGGGGTTCGAGACGCACTCTTTGTAGACAGCTTCAAACTGTTCGTAGGGGGTCATAATGGCCTTTTTGACGGCCATGCGCTGGGCCTCATAACCCTCCAACTCCTTGCGGACTTCGGTGCGGATCTTCTTGACATCGGTGCGGGTTTCCTCGGTCACGGCCAGAGCCATGACGGCGCTGGTCCGCTGTTCGATTTTGGCTTTGACATCCCGCAGCCGTTCCTCGATGATGGGCAGCTGCTTTAAGTTGATGACTTGCAGTTGTTCGGAATTTCCGTCCATGTGGTATACTCCTTTCTTTGTGTGCGGGGTTTAGAAAAGCTCCCGCGTGATGGTGATTTTTTCGCGTGTCTTAGCGCCGAAGTTGCCGCTCTCCAGCATCCCGGTCTTGCGGAACTCCGACTCGGTGTAGATATCCGAGCATGCCGTTATGCCGTTGACTGCTCGGTGGAAAGCGGTAAACGCCTGCACGGCGATGGTTATGGATGGAGCTTCAACCTCCGTCCAGCCGCCCTCGTAGGCCATGCCGCTGCTGCTGTAGGTGAAATAGAACTTCATCAAAAACACTCCTTGTCAGTCGCAAAACGGTTCGCAGACTTTGAACTCGAAACCGCCGTCAATCTCTCTGATAGCGTAGTAACCAGCAAAGTAATAGCCAGGGTCGCTGAAATGGGGCGCTCCATAGGCGATGTTTGCTTTCCATTCTGCGTGAATCGGACGAACCCTTCCGTGACAGAGCTTTTCAAAGCACCATTTGACAACTTCATCCTGCGGAAGATTTGTCTGAACATTCCAGATGCGAAAAAAGTCGCCATACGGCTTATATTGCCCGCAGTGGGTTTGTTTTGCTTCAATCATTTTGTACCTCTCATTCTCCGAAGCATTCGGTGACTTCCCACGCATCGCGGGTCGTCATGCACTGGTCGCAACCAACAATCTCGTTGTCGGCGCTGATGTAGATGGTTTCGCAGGTCTGCTCGCAGATTGGGCAGACAGGGTAGGTCGGATCTTTGCCGTCACGGTAGCCGGTGTTCCGCAAGTTGCGGATGTAGGCGGCATCGGGCAGATTACTCACGGCGGCCACGCTCCTTATCGTCCAGCTTAAACCAGATTCCAAGGCAGGTATTTACGCCCAGCAGGCAGCTGATGAACAGGATCACGCCGTTCAGCAGGGGCATGTCGCCATCGGCCACGGAAACCACGGCCATCAGCACCACCAGCATCAGCGCAAGGCAGATAAGCTGCATTGCCTTTTTCAGTAAGCGGATCATGCTTCATCCTCCCATCTGCACCGGCCCGGCAGCGTTGCCATGATGACATCCCCCAGAACACGGGCAATGTCATCGGGCAGGCCCAGTTCCGGGCCGTAGGCGCTGGTCAGAACTACAGTGCCGAAAATCTTTGTGCAGGCCAGAAAGCTGGCAACCTCGTTGACAACGGGCCTCGGCCATTGCAAGCGGGCATCCTCGTCCACCATCAGCAGGTAGTGGCCCTCGATGTTGCGGACGGGAACAGTCTCCACATAGCCGCCGACAACTTTCTGCACATCCTCCAGCGCCGGTGCGGTAAAGGTCTGCACTCGCATATCACCGTTGGTGGCGATCACAAGTCCTCGCATCATTTTCTATCCTCCTCTCATAAAATCCCGCGAGCTTTAAGCTTGATTTCCATTTCGTCCATCCGTTCCTTGGCATCGGGGTGGGCCATATAGTCGTAGAAGCACTGCGTAAAGGCCGCCGCAAAATTTTCCATGTGTTCATCAGATGCGCCAAGGGGATTTTTAGTTTTGATTTCTTGCGAGGGCATTTTGGCTCCTCCTGTACGTTCGCTCCCTTGGGTGGTACAATAGCCATGAAGGGAGGTGAAATTATGCTGATGTACCGTGTCGATTTGACCAGCCTTGAACCGTCTGAACGGGTTGCAGCCGTTAAGCGGATTGATGTGGTCGCTTTCGATACCTATGATGGATACGGCACCAGCGGCTTGGAATACGTTGATGTCGCATGGGACCGCAAAGAAGATTTCGTGTCTTCTCCCGTGTTCCCAACAGGTTGCCGCTGTACTAAGATGGGCAACTAACCCTCATTACACTTGAGCGTGGCGTAACAAATATGCAGCGCCACCGGGAAATCCGGGTCGTATTCAAAGACGATCCGGATTTTCTTTTTGTCCGAAAGGTACTTCAATTCTTCGGGCTGCTCGGCAAAGCGGGCCAGCGCTTCTTCGCGCTTCCAGTAGCCAACCCCGACACCGTTGCGGTGGACATCAGCGGGTGCGTAGCCGTAGTGCTGGAGGATTTCGTCCTCAGGTGGCCACGGCGCTTCGGTCTGTTTGTTCATGTTGGTTCACCTCCTTTTGTCAAAAGCTCGTTTGTAGATTATTCATCTACATCACTGGCAAAAAAAATCGGTTCTTTCTCTTCGATAGAGATTTCCAGCAGGTCGCAAAGTCCCTTGATCTCCGGTGCAGTGAACTCGGTCTTATTGTTGATCTTGTTCAAAAAGCCCTGGTACGACAGGCCAATCTTCGCTGCAATGTACTTCAACTTGTAACCGGAACTCTCAATCTTGGCCTTGAGCAAATCGGTATTCGTCATTTTTGTCACCTCTTTTCGTAGTTGGCGTGTAGATGTTTCATCTACTGGTTCGTATATTACCACCATGTAGCTTGATTGTCAACACTTTTTTATCAAAACTTGAAAAATTGTTGACGCTGGAGCTACTGCGTATTATAATAAAGGCATCAGATTCAAGGAGATAAGAAGAATGACGATTGGACAGAGAATCAAAATCCGCCGCGAAGAACTTAATATGTCTCAGGACGACCTCGCAAAAAAGGTTGGATATAAGTCACGGTCATCAATCAATAAAATCGAACTGGACCTGTATTCTTTGAAACAGTCCAAAATCAAAGCCATTGCGGACGCGCTGGAAACAACGCCGTCCTACATCATGGGTTGGGATGAAGAAGCCGAAGAAGCAAAAAAGGCTGCCCCCAGTGAAGAGGACAGCCTTAATGCAGAAATTATCAAGTTGTTTATGGGTCTGACTGCCGATCAGAAGAAAGAGGCGCTGAATTATCTGCGCTACCTTTCAACGAAATCAGAAAATCCCTGAACGCGATTTTATCATCGTAGGACAGGCCGGACAATAGCATGGTGAGTTCCTTCAACTCATCGGGGTTCATACCACTTCACTCCATTCCCAAAAATATTGCCGGCACAATGGCATTATAGCACAGGCATACGCTTTTTGCATGAAAATGCAAGAATATAGCAAAAGAATGTAAAATCAATCGAGGAGGATGTTACTATGGCACGTTGCAGAAAATGTGGCAAGAGCGGCTTGTTCTTCAAAGTCAACTCCGAGGGCTATTGCGGATACTGCGCCCAGCAGCTGCGGGATGAAGAAATCGTCCGCCACAACCAAGAGCATAAGCGCCAGATGGCAATGGCTGCAGCTGCCGCAGGTGTCAAGCCTGCCGAGCCGGTCAGTGACCTGAAGTACACGCTTGGCTTGATAGGCAGCAGCACCCTCACACTGTACGCAAATCGCATTCAGACTCATATCGGCAAGACGAGTGAAACCATTCCGCTATCTGCGGTTCTGACCTTTACGGTAGAGGAACACAGCATCGGCGCTTGTACTGTTACCGTTGCCACAGCGCAGGCGGCCACAGCAACCATGAATCTCGGTTATGGCCTTGCCAGTGCAGTAGGCGGTGGCAATCATCAATATCAATTTCCTCGTACAGAACTGCCTACGGCCTATAAAATGCGCGATTATATCGCCAACTGGTCGGCCGCTCAAGGTGCAGCTACCGCACCGCAGCCCGTTCAGCAGGTAGTGGAGCAGAAACCGTCTCCCGCCGATGAAATCCGCAAATACAAGGGCCTGCTGGATGACGGTATCATCACGCAGGAAGAATTTGAAGCTAAGAAAAAGCAACTGCTGGGCCTGTAAATTTGAAAGGAGCGTGACGGCATGAGAAAAAAGTCCAACCTCAATGCGGCTACTCGTGCCGTCATCTATGCCAGGTATTCCAGCGCCAACCAGCGCGATTGCTCCATTGAGCAGCAGGTAGCCAAATGCCGCGAGCTGGCCGCTCGTCTCGGCCTGACCGTCATCGATGTGTACGAAGACCGCGCCATCAGCGGCAAAACGGACCGCCGCCCGAACTTCCAGCGCATGATGAAAGATGCCGATCTGCGGCAGTTCGATGTAGTTCTTGCATGGAAGTCCAACCGCATGGGTCGGAATATGCTGCAAGCCATGACGAATGAGGAACGGCTGCGCGATAACGGCATCCGTACCGTCTACGCCGAGGAAGATTTTGACGATACCGCTGCGGGCCGCTTCGCCCTGCGGAACATGATGAATGTCAATCAGTTCTATTCGGAGAACATGGCTGAGGACATCACGCGCGGCCTGATGGACAATGCTGCAAAGTGCCTGTCCAACGGCAGCCTGCCGCTCGGCTACAAACCGGGCGATGACCGCCATGTCGTGCTGGATGAAGCAGAGGCAGCTATCGTGCAAGAGATCTTTACTCGCGTGTCGTGCTATGAACCGTTCATCGACATTGCCCGCGATCTGAACCGCCGGGGCATCAAGACGAAAAAAGGCTCCGAGTGGGGGCGCAGCAGCTTTCACACGATCTGCCGCAACGAGCGGTACAGGGGCATCTACATTTACCGCGATGTTCGCATTGAGGGCGGTATGCCGCGTATCGTCTCGGACGAGCTTTTCTACAAAGTGCAGGAGGTATTGAAAGTGAAGAAGAACCCGCAGGGCCGCCGTAAGCGCAGCGGCTATGAAGAATATCTGCTGACCGGAAAGCTGTTCTGCGGCCACTGCGGCAGCCCCATGACGGGCATCGCTGGCACCAGCAAGACCGGGGCCATGCACTATTACTACACCTGCCAGAAACGCCGCACTGACCACAGTTGTGATAAGAAAGCCGTCCGCCGCGACCAGATTGAGAGGGCCGTGGGCGTTGCTATTCAGCAGCAGCTTCTCACCGATGAAAATATTCAGATGATGGCCGACAAGCTGATGGAGTACAACGCCCGCACGGAAACCAAATATCGTTTGCAGGGGCTGCAGGATCAGCTGAACGCCAACAAAACGGCAACTGCCAACATTTTGAAGGCGATTGAAATGGGCATCATAACGGATGCCACGAAAGCCCGTTTGCTGGAGCTGGAAAAGGAGCAGGGCCAGCTGCTTGTCAAGATTGACGAGGCCAAGGCCGAAATGGTTCCCATCAGCCGTAATGACTTTGTCAAGCTGCTATATATCTACAAAGAGGGCGAACCGACTGACAAAAAATATCTTGCCGCCCTGTTTGACAACTTCCTCGTCCGGGTCGATCTGTATGACGATCACCTCAAGATTACCTTTGACCCGACAGGAGGACGGCAGCCGATAGATATGCCCATCGGCGCGGAAAAATCTCCCGAAAGTCCGGGCGATTCTTCCGAATCCTCGGATTTTGAAGCATCCTCGCAGGATGCAGAAAAGTTCGTTTTGGCTCTCCACAACTGCACCAAAGAAAGCACCTAGAAACGTAAGTTTTTAGGTGCTTTCTTTTTGCTGTACCGCAGCGTTTACCGCACCCCCGTACAGGTACGCGCCTTTCGCGTCCAGATACTCAATTAGGCATTCTTCTACGCTGCCGCCGTGCTTCCAGGCGGCAAAGCCGCTGCCGGGTCTTCCTGCTGTTCGCCCATGGTTGTACTGCCGCTGTCCTCCACATCAAGGGGCAAATCAAGGCTTGTGCAGTGGTTCAGCGGGTCGGCGCTGGCCTTGTGCTGCCTGCCGTCCTCGCCGGTCACGTTGCGTTCATGGCCGTTGGTCAAGGCGCGCTGTATCTGCCGCCGCTGGGTCTGTATCAACCAGTTTGCAAACGTCCCGGCGGCTGGGTCGTATGCCTATATCCGGCGCACCAGCGACCGGCTGTGCAAGGAACATGATTTATCCGTGGTAACGTCACAACTGTATAGGTGCCGTAAGGTAGAAAGGCCACGAACATGAAGTACGATGAAAGAGCCTGCCATTTTAACATGGACACTGGGTGCGTGAAATTGCTGCTCCGGGATGGGAGAAAAGTCTTCAGTGACTGCACCGTGGTCGAGGATGAACTGGATGTGACCATGGCACAGCGGTCAGAGTTGGGCTACCTTATCTACAATGACCCACTGGGCTATGCAGATTTGATTCTGAATGGTAATCCAGAGGAATACTTGAAAAATGTGGCCGGGAGCCATGGGTTAGAAGATTGATCTTCCCATAGAACTGCCATTAACAAAAAACACCGCCCATCTGCGTAACGGAACTCAGGTGGGCGGTGTTTTGCTCTATTGTCTCAGGGACGGTGTCGGAATTTACAGCTTATGCTAGGGCAATACCGCATAATTCTAAGTGCCGATACGGCGAGCGAGGTGCGGCAGATGCCAAGCCAAAAGCGCAGATAATACTGGATGTCTTATCGAGCATTTTGGCAACGCAGATGCCGTGCCGCAGCTGCCGGAGCGGTGCTTAAGCCGCAAGGCGGGAATTGTGCGGTGTTGCCCTAGGCTTTCAATGACTTTGGCACATTTTTCAATTCCAATTACCCCGCTGTCCAGCGCGACATGATAGTTGGCGGCATCGCCCCACTTCATATCGGTATAAAAGCGGTAATAAGCAGCGCGGCGTTTGTCCTTCTCCTTCAGCCGGGCTTCAGGCGATTTCTCCCGTTCCCCATAGACCCGCACGATGCGGTCAGCCCGGAACTTCATGTCCGCGTGGACAAAGACCTTCAGGCAGTCGGTGCGGTCCTGCAGGATAAAATCGGCGCAGCGTCCTACGATGACGCAGGGCTCTTTTTCTGCCAGCTCCCGGATGATCCGGTATTGTAGCTTCCAGAGCAGGTCCTCGTTAGTGGGACCGAAGCTGCGGTCAGTGAAGGCAGAGGCGAGGAAGCCGCCGGGAGTGTACTCTCCGGCCTCCTTGACGTAGTTTTCGTCAAAGCCGCTTTCGGCAGCCAGTTTCTGGATCAGTTCGGCGTCGTAGCACCGGATGCCCAGATGCTCTGCCACCAGTTTGCCGATGGTTCTGCCGCCGCTGCCAAACTCGCGGCTGATGGTGATGATGCGTTTTTCCATTAGACTTCTCCTTTCGTGCTCAGTTCACGGTAGGTCTTGCAGATCAGATAGCCTGCAATCAGGAAGGTGAGGACATCCGACATGGGCATGGAGTACAGCACGCCGTCCAGCCCGAAGAACCGGGGCAGCAGCAGGGCAAAGCCCACACCGAACACCACCTCACGCACCATGGACAGGGCGGTGGATTCCGCCGCCTTGCCCATGGCCTGCAAAAAGATGAAGCACGCCTTGTTGACACAGGCCAGAATGATCATGCACAGGTAGATGCGGAAGGACTTCACGGCAAAATCGGTGTAGTAAACGCTCTCGTTGGCGGCACCGAACAGGGCAATCAGCTGCCGGGGAAGCAGCTCCACCAGCACCAGTGCAACGGCACCCACGGTGGCTTCTGCCAGCAGCAGTTTCGTGAACAGCTCCTTCACACGGGTGGGCTTTTTGGCGCCCATGTTGAAGCCCACCACGGGGATGCAGCCAGCCGCCATGCCCACCACGATAGAGATGACGATCTGGAAGAACTTCATCACGATGCCCACCACCGCCATAGGGATCTGGGCGTACTGCTCCTGCCCGAACACGGCATCCAGTGCGCCGTATTTGCGGATCATGTTGTTGATGGCTGCCATAGCCGCCACAAGACTGATCTGAGACAGAAAGCTGGTCATGCCAAGGGTCAGGGTACGGCCGCAGATGGAGCCCTTCAGCCGGTAGTCACCCTTTTCAGGGCGAATGATCTTCATGTGCAGCAGATACCACACTGCCAGCGCTGCTGTGACCAGCTGACCGATGACGGTAGCCACCGCTGCGCCCATCATGCCCCAGCGGAAGCCGAAAATGAAGATGGGGTCCAGAATGATGTTCAGCGCCGCACCCGCAAGGGTGGACACCATGGCAAACCGAGGATTGCCGTCGGCACGGATGATGGGATTCATGGCCTGCCCAAACATATAAAACGGCACACCCAGCGTGATATAAAAGAAATACTCCTGGGAGTGGTGGTAGGTCTCGGCGTTCACCGTTCCGCCGAACATGGCAAGAATGGTGTCCGCAAAAATCAGATAGAACGCGGCCAGCACAATGCTGCTGACCAGACACATCACCACCGCATTGCCGACGCTCCGCTTTGCCTTGGGAACCTCGTTCTGCCCAAGGCTGATGCTGACGAAGGCGCAGCAGCCGTCGCCGATCATCACCGCGATCGCCAGCGCCACCACCGTCAGGGGAAACACAACGGTGTTGGCGGCATTGCCGTAAGAGCCAAGATAGCTGGCGTTGGCAATAAAGATCTGGTCCACGATGTTATACAACGCACCCACCAGCAGAGAAATGATGCACGGGATCGCATACTTTTGCATCAGCCTGCTGATGTGCTCCGTGCCAAGGAATTGATTGGAGCTTTCCATGGGATTCACCTTTACCTTTCCATTTTGGGGCAAACAAAAACAACGGGCAGCCCTCATGCAACCGGTTTTACGCATGAGTGCTACTCGTTGTACGAAATTATTATAGTCCGTCTGCCGGGAATTTGCAAAGGCAGTTTTGCACAAGAATTATGCTGAACATTCTGCGCAGATTGCACGAGCCAAACTTCGTGGAAGATGCCCTTGGAAGCCAGTCGCCCAGCCGTGGCACAATAAGGTGGAGCGCAAAAGTACGCTGGAAAGACTGTTTTGTACAGGCTGTTCCATCTGGATGAAAGAGGAGCAATATGGCACAGTATCAAGCAGGAATGCTCATGGTTTATGGGAAACTTGGGGTTCATGAAATCGAAACCGTTGGTCTGCAGAGCTTTTGCGGAAAACCGGCGAAAATCACGATACCCTTCGCCCTTATTTTACGGATTCCCACGACCACAGCTATATCCCCACGGCAAAAGAAGGTGCTCTGCGCCCGCTGCCCCGGCACAGCAGGCGGAAGCCGATTTGGCACGCATCAAAGAGGTGCGATCATGTCGAAAAAGCAACGGAATTTCAAAGAGAAGCAATGAGTCCGGATGGCTGTTCTCTGGGCGGTGCGTGTCTGACACGCCTTCTTGCCTTGGGGAAAATCCCGGTCGAGCCACTTAATGCCCGATTGGATAAAGATAGCCGTTCTAATTGGTCAAAATATCGGATTTGTTCGATTGCGCTTTTATTATACACATTTTAAGCTTTGCTGTTGGCAGAGCTTTTTTGCTTCCATCATAGGGGGAACCTGCAATTTTGAAAAACATTGTCTGTTTTTTGCTTATTTGACTACAAAATTTATATAAAAACATGCAAAATTTATGTTGAAATTGTTGCAGAAAGAGTTTATACTAGAACCATCGCGGATACAAAGCAAAAGAATGGGAACAGTAAATCATATGAAGGATCTTTATGATGCCGCACGGCACCTTGTCTGGCTGACACAGTTTGGTTTATCGGTTGTGCTTCCGCCGGTGCTGTTTCTTTTGGGGGCTGTCTGGCTACGCAAACAATTCGGCCTTGGCGGCTGGGTCATCTTGGTTGGGTTCGCGCTCGGCATGGTGGCTGCCATCGGCAGCCTGCGCAGTTCATTAAAGACAATTGAGCGGCAGGGCAGGGCCCCGAAAAAAAAGCAGGAGCCGCCGCCTATCTCGTTCAATCAACACTAATTGTTATGGAAGGAGCCTGTATCCATGCAAAAGCATCAGGACATTCTGCAGCAGGTTGGGCGCATGGCTTTGGCAACCGCCGGTTGTTCCGCCATTATGCTGGCCATCTATGCAGTGGTTGGGCGGTTTACCACAGCGGTATTGCTGGGTGGCCTGCTGGGCACTGTGATTGCTGTAGGCAACTTTCTGGCACTAAGCATTACCGTTTCTAACGCGTTGGACCGTGCCGCGGCAGGGGATAATTCCGCAAAAGCGTGCATGAGCATTCAAAGTTCCAGCGTTGTGCGCACGGCAATTCTGGCAGTCATTTATGTTCTGCTGTTCCATGCCAAAGTTTGTGATCCGCTGGCAGCATTGTTGCCGCTGCTGTTTGCACAGGCTGCCATTAAGTTGATTGAATTCTTCCGCAAAGATTCCAAAGGCGGTGATGCAGTGCCATGAACGGGCCTAAGATTTATTTCATGATCCCTTTGTTTGGCGGAATTCCCATCACGCAGACAACGGTTTCTTCGTTTGCGGTTATGTTGCTGCTTTGTATTGCCGGTATTGTGCTGGGCAGCAACCTGCAAAAGCGTCCCAGCCGCCGCCAGGTACTGGTAGAAAAAGGTGTTACTATGCTGTACGGCATGGTAGAAGACACCATGGGCAAGCATAATTCCTATTGGACACCTTATATCGGGGCATTGTTCCTGTCTTCCATTTTCGGTTCCTACATCGGAATGACCGGTATTTTCCGTTCTTCCACAGCGGATCTTTCCACCACCGTTACCTGGGCCTTAATGACAAGCGTGATCTGCTGGGCTTGCTCCATTAAAGCAAACGGTGTACTCGGTTGGCTGAAAGGCTTTACTGAACCGGTTGTCGTTATGACGCCGATGAACCTTGTTTCCGAAATCGCGCAGCCCATCTCAATGGCATTCCGTCACTTTGGCAACATTGCGGGCGGCAACGTTCTGACCAGCTTGGTTTATTCCGCTCTGGCAACGGCTTCCGCCGCTCTTTTGGGCCTGGTTGGCAAAAGCATTGCGGTCGGAATCTTGATTCTTTTGGGTGGTGTGGCGCTGCTGGTTTTGGGTGTGCGCAAGAAAAAGTTGGCTTACAAAATTTTTGGTGTGGTGTTTACCACAACCGGAATTTTGTCCCTGCTGGGCTTGGCAGGGGTGCCGTATCTGGAAGTCGGTATTCCCGGCATCATGAGCCTTTATTTCGATGTATTTTCTGGTGGGGTGCAGGCCCTGGTGTTCAGCCTGTTGACGATGGTTTATGTCAGCAATGCCTGCCCGCCGCTTGAAGAAGGTTAACGTAAAATTTTATTTATTTAGGAGGATACCTCGTATGGAAACAGCAATCGTAAAAGCCGCCTGTGCAATCGGTGCAGGTATCGCAATCGGGTTTGGCGCTATCGGCCCTGCAGTTGGCGAAGGTAATGCCGTTGGCAAAGCGCTGGAAGGCATGGCCCGCCAGCCGGAAATGGCAAACCTGCTGCGTACCAACATGATCCTTGGCTGCGCCATTACCGAATCCACCGGCATTTATTCGCTGGTTATCGCCCTGTTGTTACTGTTCGTCTTCTGATGGATACGATAGCCGAAAAGGAAAGGAGGAATGGCTCGTGACGGGCTTTGAAAGCTTTGTTGGCATCGACCCGTGGACAGCGCTGTTCACTTTCTGCAATATGATGATCACCTTTGCGGTGCTCAAAAAGTTCCTGTTCAAACCGGTCAAAAAGATGATCGACGACCGCCAGGCGGAAATTGATACCATGTACGCCGATGCGGATGCAGCCAAACAGAAGGCTGCCGAGTTGGAACAGGAATACCAGCAGCACCTGCAAAGCATCCGGGATGAACGCGATACGCTTTTGCGTGAGGCAACCGCCCGCGCCCAGAAGCGCGAAGAAGAAATTGTTGGCGAGGCCCGTGCCGAAGCAGCCGCCCTGCGCGCCGTTGCTGAAGCTGATATTGCACAGGAACGCAAGAAAGCAGTCAACGACCTAAAAAATGAAATTGGCGGCATTGCTGTTGATATTGCAGGCAAGGTAGTTGAGCGCGAAATCAACGAGACGGACCACAAGGCCCTGATTGATGAATTTATCCGGAATGTGGGGGATGCCTCATGACCGAAACCGGAAAGCGTTATGGCACAAGTTTGTATGAACTGGCTGCGGAAGAGGGCCTGACCGAACGGATTCTGGCGGAGCTGGATGTTGCTGTCAACGCAATGCAGGAGCCTGGCTATCTGCGCTTGTTGATGACGCCCAGTATCCCCAAAAAAGAGCGCTGTGTGTTGCTGGATCAGGCGTTTGCGCAGGCGCATCCGTATCTTGTCAACTTCTTAAAGATTTTGTGCGAAGCAGGCATTCTGCCAGAACTGCCTGCCTGCGCAAGAGCTTACCGTGACCGATACAACCAGGACCATAACATTTTGGAAGTTACGGCAGTATCTGCTGTTGCACTGGACGAAAGTGCCCGCAGCAGACTGCAGGAAAAATTGCAGCGTGTAACCGGCAAAACCATTACCCTGACGGAAAAAGTGGACCCCAGTGTTCTGGGCGGTCTGCGGCTGGATCTTGGCGGAACCCGCCTGGACGGCACTGTGCAGGGCCGGCTGGAACGTCTGCGCAATGAAATCAGCGGTGTGGTGATTTGATTTGCACCTGCCGCCGGATTCCACCTTCATTTTATAGATTGTGTGGTGAACCAAACAGTGCAACTGGAACCTGAACAGATTTCCCGCATTATTCGTTCCCAGATCAAATACTACCAGAATGCCATTGAGCAGACGGAGACCGGTACTGTTACGATGGTAGGCGATGGCATTGCCCGCGCCGCTGGCCTTGATAACTGTATGGCCGGTGAGCTGGTGCAGTTTGATAGCGGAACCTATGGTATGGCGCAGAATCTGGAAGAAAACAGCGTATCAATCGTTTTGCTTGGCGATGACAGCGGCATCAAAGAAGGCGGTACCATCCGCCGCACCGGCAAAGTTGTGTCGGTTCCGGTCGGTGATGCTCTGATTGGCCGCGTTGTCAACGCCCTGGGCCAGCCTATTGATGACAAAGGCCCGATTGATGCTGCCGACTATCGCGCCATTGAATCCCCGGCACCCGGCATCCTGGACCGTCAGCCCGTCAAGCAGCCTTTGCAGACCGGCATCAAGGCCATTGACTCAATGATTCCCATTGGCCGCGGCCAGCGTGAGCTGATTATCGGCGACCGCCAAACCGGTAAGACCGTGATTGCTACGGATACGATCATCAACCAAAAAGGCAAAGATGTCCTTTGCATCTATGTTGCTATTGGCCAAAAGCGTTCTACTGTGGCCTCTCTGGTTGAAAACCTCGAGAAAAACGGAGCCATGGCTTACACCACTGTAGTGTGCGCCACAGCTTCGGAGCTTTCGCCCCTGCAGTATATTGCGCCTTATGCCGGCTGCGCCATGGGCGAATACTTTATGTATCAGGGTAAGCATGTGCTTATTATCTATGATGACCTTTCCAAACATGCGGTTGCCTACCGTGCTCTGTCGCTGCTGATTCGTCGTCCGCCGGGACGCGAAGCATACCCCGGCGATGTTTTCTACCTGCACAGCCGTTTGTTGGAACGTGCCGCCAAATTGAGCGATGCAAAGGGCGGCGGCTCGCTGACAGCTCTGCCCATTATTGAAACGCAGGCTGGTGACGTTTCCGCTTATATTCCAACCAACGTCATCTCCATTACCGACGGTCAGATCTTCCTGGAAACCGAGCTGTTCCATTCCGGCATCCGCCCGGCTGTCAACCCCGGCATTTCTGTTTCCCGTGTCGGCGGCAATGCGCAGATCAAGGCGATGAAAAAGGTTGCCGGTACCTTAAAACTGGTTTACTCCCAGTACCGCGAGCTGCAGGGCTTTGCCCAGTTTGGCTCCGACCTGGATGCCGACACCAAATCTCGTCTGGCACAGGGCGAGCGCATTGTGGAAATCCTGAAGCAGGACCGCAACAGCCCAATCCCGGTAGAAAAGCAGGTTGCCATTTTGTATGCAACAGTCCACGGCTATCTGAAAGACATTGCCGTAAAGGATATCGCCGCGTACGAAAGCGCGCTGTATCAGTACCTTGATGAAAATGTAACCGCTGGCGGTGTGATGGAAGCCATCCGCACCACAGGCGATATGAAGCAGGATACCGAACAGCAGATGAAAGATGTGCTCGCCGCATTCACGGCAGACTTTATCAAAAATGCCGGATAATCACAAAATACGCCAAAGGGGGTGCTGCCGGTGGCTGGTTCCATGAAAGAAATCAAACTGCGCATCAAAAGCGTGGAAAGCACCATGCAGATTACCAAAGCCATGGAGCTGGTAGCGTCCAGCAAGCTGCGGCGCGCCAAGGAACGGGTGGAAAACAGCCGTCCCTATTTCGAAACGCTTTATGCCACGCTGTTTGATATTGCGGCTGCGGATTCTGAGTTCAGTAGCCCATATCTGGCCAAATGCGAGAAAAAGTGCTGCCTGTACATTGTAATTGCAGGTGATCGCGGCCTTGCGGGCGGCTATAACAGCAACATCTTAAAAGCCGTGGAAGCGGATGCTGAAGGGCGGGAATATTGTGTGCTGCCCATCGGCAAAAAGGCAGTGGAATACTTTGAGCGCCACAAGATCCGGATTCTGACGGATTCTTTTGCCATCGCAGGGGATATTTCGGTCAGCGACTGCTTTGAAATTTCCCGCCTTGTGTGCCAGAAGTTTCTGGAAGGCGCTTTTGATGAAATTCGCATTGCCTTTACCCAGTTTATTTCCATGCTGACCCAAACTGCAATCATTCTGCCGGTTCTCCCGTTTGATGCCGAACCGCCGGAGCCGGGCCACGAGCATCAAAGTCTGATGCTCTATGAGCCAGACAGCGCCGCCGTGTTTGATGCCATTATCCCGGAATACTTGGCCGGGGTTGTGTATGGCGCTTTGTGTGAAAGTGTTGCCAGTGAACAGGGTGCACGCCGCACCGCCATGGACTCTGCCACCAAGAACGCTGGCGAAATGATCGAGCATTTGAACCTTTATTATAACCGCGCCCGTCAGGCAGCAATCACGCAGGAAATCACCGAAATAGTGGCCGGTGCAGATGCTGAAAGCTAGGGTACACCAGAAAAGCCGAAATTTTATCCGATTTCTTTGCCTTCAGGTATGCCTTTGGGCAATATCTGATGCAACAGTGCTGAGAGTTTTTTCAGACACACCCGGAAACAAGCCCGACAGCACGCTAAAAATTCACTCAAAGGAGTGTGTGCAATGCCAGAAAAACACATCGGTAAGGTCGTGCAGGTCATGGGACCTGTTTTGGATATCCGCTTTGCCGACGGCGAGCTGCCGGAACTGCTGAATGCGATTGAACTGCAGAACAACGGCAAACCGCTGATTGTAGAAGTTGCCCAGCATATTGGCGATAACGTGGTGCGCTGCATTGCTATGGCCGCCACCGATGGCCTTGTGCGCGGTGCCGAAGCCGTGGATACCGGCGGGCCGATCAAGGTTCCCGTTGGCGATGCGTGCCTTGGCCGTGTGTTCAACCTGCTGGGTGAACCGGTTGATGAACAGCCTGCCCCCACCGGGGTAGAGCATTGGCCCATCCACCGCCCGGCCCCTGCTTTCGATGAACAGGAATCTTCGACTGAACTGCTGGAAACCGGCATCAAGGTCGTTGACCTGATCTGCCCCTATGCAAAGGGCGGCAAAATCGGTCTGTTCGGTGGTGCCGGTGTCGGCAAAACCGTGCTGATTCAGGAACTGATTTATAACATCGCTACCGCCCATAACGGCTATTCTGTTTTTACCGGCGTTGGCGAACGCACCCGTGAGGGCAACGATCTTTACGGCGAAATGGCCGAAAGCGGCGTTTTGAGCAAGACTGCGCTGGTCTATGGCCAGATGAATGAACCGCCGGGAGCCCGTATGCGTGTGGCGCTGTCCGGTCTGACCATGGCGGAGTACTTCCGCGATGTCAAGCATCAGGATGTTCTGCTGTTCATTGATAACATCTTCCGCTTTACCCAGGCCGGCTCCGAAGTTTCGGCACTGCTGGGTCGTATGCCCTCTGCCGTTGGCTATCAGCCCACGCTGGCAACGGAAATGGGTGCACTGCAGGAACGTATTACTTCCACCCGCAAGGGCTCTATCACTTCTGTTCAGGCTGTTTATGTACCTGCGGACGACTTGACCGACCCGGCCCCCGCCACGACCTTCACCCATCTGGATGCTACCACGGTTCTGAGCCGTGATATTGCTTCTCAGGGCATTTATCCGGCTGTCGACCCGCTGGATTCTACTTCCCGCATTCTGGCCCCGGAAGTTGTCGGGCAGGAGCATTACCAGATTGCCCGCGCCGTGCAGCAGGTTTTACAGCGCTATAAGGAACTGCAGGATATCATTGCCATCATGGGCATGGATGAACTTTCGGAGGACGATAAGATCACCGTCAACCGCGCCCGTAAGGTACAGCGTTTTCTTTCACAGTCGTTCCATGTTGCGGAGCAGTTTACCGGTATGCCCGGCCAGTATGTGCCGTTGAAAGAAACCCTGCGCGGCTTCAAGATGATTTTGAACGGCGAATGTGATTCCATCCCCGAAAGCTGCTTCCTGTTTGCTGGTACGATTGATGACGTTCTGGCTAAGGCCAAGCAGCAGTAAGGAGGCAGGACCATGTCCAGTTTCCCACTTAAAATCATGACGCCGGACGGCACTGCTTTTGATGGGCAGGTACAGTCGGTGTCCTGCCGGACCATCACCGGGCAGGTTCAGTTGATGGCCCGTCACATCGATTATTGCACTGCCCTTGGCATGGGGGAGGCCCACATCACATTGGAGGATGGCACCCAGCGCAGCGCCGCCTGTATGGGCGGTATGTTGAGCATGTTTGGCGGCGAATGCCGCCTGCTGGCCACCACCTTTGAATGGGCCGATTCCATTGACAAAGAACGTGCTGAGCGCAGCAAAGCCCGCGCCGAGGAATTGCTGGCCCAGAAAAACCTGGATGCCCGTGAGCTGGAACTTGCCCAGGCCCGCTTGAAACGTGCTTTGGTGCGCAGCAATGTTGCTGCGCGTGCTCAGTTTTGATTGATCCGCTCCCGGCCGAATAAATCACAAATAAAAAGTTCCTGAAATCGCAGCAGGTTGCTGTATGGTTTCAGGAACTTTTTATTGTAAGCTTTAGCATTTACGGCAATGAGCGAAGCGAACTGTGATTAAAAGTCAGATTTGCTGTAGCATGCAGTAAATGTAGTTTTGCCCACTTGTGGGCAGCGGTACGAGTGATGCAAGTGAAGGAATTTTTCGGTGCATCTTGAAATGCGTGCCGGTATAAAGCCCTTCTAGGGCTTACTCAAGCCTCCGGCTTAGCCGGGAATTATGACTTTTGGGATAGTCCCAACCTTAATCGTTCCCTTTACCCGACATGCGGAAATACAGCCCAATAGCCAACAGCAGAGACAAGACATCCGCCACAGGCTGTGCCCAGATCAGTCCAGTTTCGTGAAAGATCGCCCCAAGGATGAACATAGACGGAATGTAGATCAGCCCCTGACGGGAGATATTGACGATCAGGGATTCCGTCGCCGCGCCGCGGGCTTGCAGCGCATTGATCAGCACATACCCTTGAAGATTTGTACGGTCTGACTGTTAGTAAATCAGACGGAGAAATCTGTCTGAAAGTCGATACTTCCAAAGGCAAAGACCGCTCACGAACTCCGGAAAATGCTGTATGTCTGGAAAAAGCAGGCTGACAAGCTATCTTCCGAGGAAATCAGTAAAGACAAATACGATGAGTGGCGTTACCATTACCCGGAGTTTGATACCACGCAAATCTGGGCGAAAGTACCATTGCAGGCACTTAGCGACGCGCTGGTCTAATGTTCCAAGACCAGCTCAAACCAGATAAATAAAGACGACAAAAAGCCCTTAGCTATGAGTTTTTACCCACAGCTAAGGGCTTTCTAAATAAATAATATGGATTTATTTGTTGCACAACCACCTGTCAATCATTCTCTAACCCCAAAAACACTGGCTTACAAGAATAATAGCTCTCATGCAACCGTTATCAAAAGACTTCTTGAAGTGCCTCAAACCCGCATAAACACTGGATTTTTAAAGCATTTCAAATTATTCAAACTCGATCGTTGCTGGCGGCTTGGTGGTATAGTCGAACAGAACACGGTTGATATGCTTTACTTCGTTTACGATGCGGTTTGCTGCGGTGGTAATGGTTTCGGTGGGCAGCAGGGTAACTTCCGCGGTCATAAAGTCGGTCGTGGTCACAGCGCGCAGGGCGATGGCGTAATCATAGGTGCGCTCATCACCCATAACACCAACGCTGCGCATGTTGGTCAGCGCGGCAAAATACTGGCTGGGGCGCTGAGCGGCGGGCAGCTTATCCACTTCCTCGCGCCAGATTGCATCAGCATCCTGTACAATGGCAACCTTTTCCTGGGTGATATCGCCGATAATGCGGATGGCAAGGCCGGGGCCGGGGAACGGCTGGCGGGCGACCAGATATTCAGGCAAGCCCAGTTCACGGCCAGCCTGGCGGACTTCATCCTTGAACAGGTCGCGCAGCGGCTCCACAATTTCCTTAAAGTCTACATAATCCGGCAAGCCGCCAACATTGTGGTGGCTCTTGATGGTAGCAGATTCACCGCCCAGGCCGCTTTCCACAACGTCCGGGTAGATGGTGCCCTGTGCCAAAAAGTCTACAGCACCGATCTTCTTGGCCTCGTCCTCAAACACACGGATGAACTCTTCGCCAATGATTTTACGCTTGCGCTCCGGCTCGGTAACACCGGCCAGCTTGTTGTAAAAACGTTCGCGGGCGTCCACGCAGACAAAGTTGATGTCGAACTGGCCGCCCTCGCCGAACACTTCGCAAACCTGCTCACGTTCGTTCTTGCGCAGCAGGCCGTGGTCAACAAACACGCAGGTTAACTGCTTACCAATGGCCTTTGCCAGCATGGCAGCACATACGCTGGAATCCACACCACCGGAAAGAGCGCACAGCACCTTGCCATTGCCGATCTTCTCGCGCAGGGCGTTCACGCTATGCTCCACAAAGGAGTCCATCTTCCAGGTACCGGCACAGCCGCAAACTTTGTAAACAAAGTTATGCAGAATCTTAGTACCGTTTTCGGTATGCAGCACTTCCGGGTGGAACTGCACACAGTACAGGCCTCGGGCGGCATCCTGTGCAGCGGCAACCGGGCAGTTGGGGGTGTGGGCAATAATATCAAAGCCGGGGGCAGCCTGCTCGATATAGTCATTATGACTCATCCAGCAAACATTCTGGTTCGGCAGGCCGTCAAACAGCGGGCTGGTGGTATCCAGATCCACAACCGTCTTGCCATATTCGCGTTCCGGAGCCTTGCAAACCTTACCGCCCAGCATATGCATCATCAGCTGGCTGCCATAGCAGATGCCCAGTACCGGAACACCCCAAGTATATATTTCGGGATCGATGGTAGGGGAATCCGGCAGGTAAGCGCTGTTGGGACCACCGGTAAAGATAATGCCCTTCGGATTTTTGGCCTTGATTTTGGCCAGGTCAGTACGGTAAGAATAAATTTCGCAATAAACGTTGCATTCACGGACACGGCGGGCGATCAGCTGGTTATACTGGCCACCAAAGTCCAACACAATGACAGTTTCCTGCTGCATGTGGTAGCTCCTTTCCAAAACATCTAAATTTGCATATATAACAGCATATACAGATATTATACCATAGCTCCCGGCAAATAGGTAGGGGGCTTGAGAAAAAAGTCGAGATTCTTCGATTCTGATTTGTCGCACAGCCGGAATCTGTTCACTTATTCTGCATAGAATCAGATTGTCGGTCGGCGCCCCAAAGCCATAAAAAATGCCGCACATCGGGCAAGGAACCGGGGCCGGTTCCTCCTTCCAATGTACAGCATGGTATTTTTGCTATTGTTTTATCTTTTCCGTTATTCGCCGCTGCGCCAGGTCCACAAAAGATATTTTACATTTGTTTTCAGGTAGCGGTGGAACAGGCGCTTCGGGTCCTGCATCAATCGGTAAAGCCATTCCAGGTTGTGCTTCTGCATCCACATGGGCGCACGCTTAATGTTGCCCGCCTCATAGTCAAACGCCGCACCAACGCCGATCATCAAGGCTTGTACGCGATCCTCATGGGCGGCCATCCAGCGTTCCTGTTTGGGGGCACCAAGGCCAACCCACACAAAGTCCGGCTTTGTTGCGTTGATTTCCGCTACCGCCTGAGCGTCCTCCTGCGGGGTCATCTCGCGGAACGGTGGCGACATCATACCGGAAATCACAACACCAGGGTAGCGCTCTTCCACCTTTTTGCGCAGCAACTGCAACGTTTCCGGGGTAGAGCCATAAAAATAGTGCCGCCAGCCTTTTTCTGCGCTGACCGCCAAAACCTGCTTCATCAAATCCGGCCCCGTAACGCGCTGCGCAGCAGCATACCCCTGCCTGCGGCTGAACTGCGAAAGGGGACCGCCATCCGGCAGCGCTATGACCGCATGGTTCTGAATATAGCGGTACTCGGCATCCTCGTGCGCCGTTACGGTGGTATGTACATTGGCCACGCAGATATATTTCCCACGCCATTGTTCCAGCTGGCTTTCCAGCAGCGTCATGGTTTTGTCCATGTCCGTTACCACAATGTTCACACCCATAATATCGCAGGTTTCCTGCATTTTCAGGTCGATCACATACAACCCGTTTACAGTATTATCCATTGTGCGGGAAGAGAGAAAGTCCGAATAGACCGGAATTACACTGACCTTAATGCCGTAATTTTCTGCAATCGCGGTGATCTGCAGCAACTCGCTGCGGTTCTGGGTTTCCTCCGCAATCACAATATGGGTAATCCGGGTACTTTCCAGAATCTTATGCAGATCGGCTACTGTGCCAAGGTAATTCGGCAGTTCCACTACCGGGTTCTGCGCTGCATAGCCGGCATACTCTGCCGATACATCCTTGCCCTTTACAACATCATTATAATAGCGTAATGCCAGGTTTCCATTGCCGACCAGCAAAACGCGGGCCATAATATGGCGCCGCTTTGCATACCAAAGGCTGATCCGGTGCAGCAATAACCGCTTGATCGTAATGACCACGCTGGACAGCAGGTAATAGTAAACAAGCAGCAGGCGGGAAAACTGCGAAAGTTGGAATACATACAAAATGGTTGCTGCCAGCGCAAAGCCGCCCAGGTTTCCCAAAAGGGCTTTTGCCAGTTCTCTCACTAAGCCGCGCCGCTTAAAAGTGCGGTATTCACCCTGTGCAATATAAATCAGAATGATTGCCGCTGCGTATACAAGTGCCAGCGGGCGGAAGCGGGCAACATCGACCCACCAGAACGCTTCACCCCAGGGGCTGTGCATACGTAGCAGGCTGGAAACCTCATACGCTCCCAACAGCAGGAAAAAGTCCAGAAAAGCATCCAGAATATGCAGTGTTTTTGATGTAGAATGGTTCATGATACAATTAAAAGCCGCAAAAGTATGAAGAAAGACCGTTCCCTTTGCGGCATGTGAAACGGGCTTTCTGCCACGCATGATGGCCCCGGAATATAGTAGGGCAGCAAACCGTAACTTGCAAGCCTATTATACCCAGCGTCCAAAGCGGAATTTTGGCTCAATTGGTTCTTTGATGGAAATTTCTTTGTTCAGGTAGACATCAATGGCATTTTTCTGTAAAAGTTTTGCCGTTGAACTGCTTATCTGTGCCATCCCGTCTTTCAGGTTTGGCGGGCGGGTTGTAACAGAATGGCAGTCAGAACACATCAGATGAACTAAGTTCCAATCCAGCAGTTTGTGCAGCCATTTGGCCGTATGTCCACCGCGCACCAAACCCGAAGCATTGATCTGCGCCAATGCGCCGGAGCTGACCCAGCGGTACAGCAGGGTAGGATCCTCGGTAACATAGGGGTAGCGCTCCACATGGGCCAAAATGGGAGTATACCCACGGTTTTGCACCGCAAACAGGGTATCCTCAATTCCACCAGGATGGATGCTGGTCGGGAATTCAATCAAGATATACCGCGACCCTGCAAATGCCAATTTGGAAAGATCCAGGCTGGCCAACGCTGTGGTAAAATAGACCTCTGCACCCAATTTGACGGCAAGGGGAAGTTTGCGTTCTGCCAGCTGCGCCACAACGCTGCGATAAGCCATTTTGCGCTGCTGCACAAAAGCATCCAGCGTAATGCGCTCATAATGGAAGTGCGGTGTGAACACAATGCCAACAACCCCGTCTTCCATTTCTTTCTGGATCAAGGACATGGAAACATCCAGGTTTTTGGCACCGTCATCAATGCCAGGCAAAATATGACAATGGAGATCAACCAGTTGTGAACTCATTATGCCTTACTCCGGCTCTTCTTTCCAGCTGCGTCGTCATTGCTGTACCCGTAAGAATAAGAATAGTAGTAGCCATCTTTCTTACCGGCTTTTTTAACATCGTATCCGTTCATTACTACGCCAAGGACGCGGGCATTCACAGCTTCCAGGTTTTTCTTGCTCAGCTGGGCACCTTCAATGGTGGTAACACCCGGGCGTACAACCAGCAATGCCCCATCCACATACTTGCACAATACTGCAGCATCGGTAACAACAGAAACCGGCGGCGTATCTACAATAATATAATCGTATACCTGCTTCAGGGCCTCAAAGGTATTTTCCATCGCCTTCGTTGCCAACAATTCCGATGGGTTCGGGGGGATGGTGCCAACAGGTAGCACCACAATGCCCAGGTCTTTGAAGTTGACCAGTGCATTGGCCAGTTGGGTACGGTCCTTGCCCGTAATGGTGTTGGTAATGCCGATATGATCACGCGGAATATGCAGGTAGCGGGAGATGGTAGACTTACGCATATCGCAGTCAACCAGCACCACACGCTTGCCACTGTCTGCCAGGGTAATCGCAAGGTTTACTGCGACGTTGCTCTTCCCTTCGCCGGGGACAGAGGAGGTAATCAGGATAGTCTTGCAATCGCTGGTTGCGGCAAGGAACTCCAGGTTGGTTCGCAGAGACTTGTAAGCTTCTGTAAACTGGAACGGTGCATCTGAGCCAACCATAAACAGCTTATGATGTTCACGCTTTTTACTCATTCCTTTTTACCTCCCTGACCATACTGCGGGATCACGCCCAGAACAGTCATATCCAGATACTTGGTAACATCTTCCTCCGTGTTGATCTTATTGTCCAGCAAAACCTGCAGCACAATAATACCAATCACCAGAACAAAACCAACCGCTGCGGCCAACATCGTGTTCTTCTCAATGTTGGGGGAAACCGGCTCCGTTGCCAAAGAAGGATTTGAGATCACTTTGACGGAACCCGCTTCAACAGCCTCTTTGATCACATCCGGAGCCACTGTAATGATCTGTTCACACACCTGCCGTGCCCATTCCGGGCTGTCGCTCTGCACAGTGATCTTCATAACCTGGGTATCGTCCACAGCTGCTACGGTAACGCGCTTGTTCAGCTGAGCATAAGTCAGGTTCAGGCCCAGGTTATCAATAACCTGCTGCAGAACCGTATCACTCTTGATAATAATGCTGTAAGTAGAAACCAGCTTGGTTGCAGAATTGATCTGGTCACTGGTAACATTGGCATTGACATCCTGCCGGGTATTGACAATCATCAGGGCAGAAGAATCATACTTTGGGGTCATCAAAAACTTAGACGCCATAAAGCCAACCAACGCAGCAGCCAAAGTTACAAAAATCAGTTCAAGAAGATGCTGGCGAACCGCACTTAAAATTTCTGTTAGGTCAATTACTTCATTTTCTTCATTATCCACAAAAGGCACCTCTCTAATCTCTTAATTCCTGTTTTCCAGTCAAAGATGGTTGGCCAGGTCTGCCGCTTCGGTCGGCTTTTTGACGCAAAGCACCACTCTTACAATTGGGGCCCGCAGCTGCCCCACATGCAAAATCTTAGCACGCATGTTTATGTAAAGTAGTTGTGCTTTACGGCAATTTGGCCACAGATAGCTAACATGATTTTAGCACAAATTCAGGTGTGTTTCAACCGTACATCGAAATGTCTTGATTTTTGGCAAAATACACAATTTTGTTTGCATCCCTTCCGCAAGTGATAACAATTTCTCAAAACATTTTTTACCATTGATGTATAAATTGCTCTTATTTTTCCCGTTGTTTGCTCCTGTGCAAACATATGTTAAGGCAATACCGCATAATTCTAAGTGCCGATACGGCGAGCGAGGTGCGGCAGATGCCAAGCCAAAAGCGCAGATAATACTGGATGTCTTATCGAGCATTTTGGCAACGCAGATGCCGTGCCGCAGCTGCCGGAGCGGTGCTTAAGCCGCAAGGCGGGAATTGTGCGGTGTTGCCTTAACGCTTTTGCTGCAAAATCTGCTCTGTCCGCATTCCCGTTTCCCGATAAAATTCATCCAATTTTCCCTGCTTTTTTGATCACACGCACTTCCTCGGGCACTGCGCAAAAACCTGGCGATTTTTTCAGTTTGCTTGCGGGTACGGCTGTCCGCTTTTCTTCCAGCGGGCGTACCTGCCTGCCCAGTATATGCTGTACGCAGTCAAGCTGCAAGGCATTTACACCGCGTATTCCTACCTCAGCGTCCGCGCCACTGTGGACTTGCCGCTGCCAGAAAATTCGATCCATGCAATTTTATTCCAGCTTCGCCTCCTTGCCCAGCGCCTTCTTTTTGCACTCACTTCAAAACCGCAAAAGGACATTTATTATATCAGCTACAAGGGGAAGTTGTCAAAAAAATTGCCAAAGAGATACAAATAGGCTATAATATAAAATAAAAAATTGTGTATTGAACGGTTTTTACCCCATTTGCACCCGGAAGGAGGTGGCAAGCACGGATACTTTACAGACAAATAGTACAACACAAACTGCTGAGATGCTCAAATTAGAGGGCGTTGTTGAGCATGTGATATACGAAAACCCGGATACCGGTTATGCCGTGTTTGAAGTGGATGCCGGTGGCACCGATATTGTTGTGGCAGGCAACGTGGGCAGCGTGGATAACGGTATGTCCATTACGGCGTATGGCTATATGGTCAACCACCCCAGCTATGGCGAACAGTTCCGTGCCGAAACCTGTGAGGCCAGCCTGCCGCAGGATACCGCGGCTTTGCTGAGCTACCTTTCCAGTGGGGTATTGCCCTATATCGGGCCTTCCACAGCAAAAAAGATTGTGGCAAAATTTGGGGCGCATACATTGAACGTCATCTCCGAAACGCCGGACAAACTCTGTGAGCTAAAAGGTATCACCCCGCAAAAGGCCGCCGCCATCTCCAACGAGTTCCGACGTATGTACGGTGTGCGGGAAGTGGTTGCCTGGATGGCCAAGTTTGGGCTTTCCGCCCAGATGGCTGTTACAGCCTACCGCGCGTTTGGCCCCGCCACGGTAGAAGCACTGAAAAAGAACCCCTACATGCTGTGCGGGGAGCCGCTGAACCTGAAATTCAGCCAGGTCGATGGTATCGCCGCCCAGCTGCAGGTAGGACAGGGCAGCGACCTGCGCATTGCCGCCGGGCTTTTGTACGCTTTGCGCCACAACGCCAACAACGGCCACACCTGCCTGCCCGCAGATAAGCTGATCGAAAGCACTGCGCGCTTTATTCGGGTGGAGCCGGATGCCGTAAAGGCCGGGCTGCAAAGCCTGTTGGAGCATGACGAAATGCGCGCCTGCACCTTTGACGGAACGAAATATATTTACCTGCCAGATCTGCTCAGCGCAGAGCAGGATATTGCTGCGCGGCTGGGGGAGCTTGCCACATTCCCGACAGAAGGCCCCAAAACGCTGGAAAGCGATATCCGCGTTTTGGAATTGACCCAAGGTTTTGAATATGCCCCTTTGCAGCGGGAAGCAATCCGCTTAGCACTCTCTTCCCGCGTAATGGTTTTGACCGGCGGTCCCGGTACCGGCAAAACCACAACGGTCAAAGCGATTCTGAATTTGTATGAAGGTATTTATGACCGGGTTGCCCTGTGTGCCCCCACCGGCCGCGCCGCCAAGCGGCTGACCGAGCTGACCGGCCACAGCGCTTCCACCATCCACCGATTGCTGGAAGTGGACTATTCTACCGGCAGCGTGCGTTTTATTCATAATGAAAAGAATCTTCTCCCGTTTGACGTTATCATTCTGGATGAGATGAGTATGGTAGATGCCAAGCTGTTCCAGGCGTTGTTGGCCGCCGCGCGTTACCACTGCCGCATTATTATGGTAGGTGATGCCGACCAGCTGCCCAGCGTTGGCCCCGGCAGTGTGCTGGGGGAAATCTTGCAGGCAGACGTTCTGCCCACCGTACGGCTGAATGAGATCTTCCGCCAGGCGCAGAAAAGCATGATTGTACAGAACGCCCACCGCATTGTGGAAGGGCAGATGCCCATAAAAGGCGGGCGGGATGATGACTTTTTCATGATCGAATCCACCGGTCTTGCCTGCCAGAGGCTGATCTGCGACCTGGTCAGTACCCGGCTGCCCAAAAGTTATGGCTATGACCCCGTGCGGGACATCCAGGTGCTTTGCCCCACCAAGGTTGGCCCCACCGGGAGCGTAGAACTGAACCGCCGCCTGCAGGCCATTTTGAACCCGCCTGCACCGGATAAGCCGCAGATCATTTGGGAGCAAAGCGGCCGTGTGCTGCGCTGTGGCGACAAGGTAATGCAGATCAAAAACGATTATGACATTCCCTATGAGCGGGACGGTGCCGAAGCCGGTGTGGGTGCCTATAACGGGGATATGGGTATTATTACTGCCGTTGACCCCGAAAGCCGTGCTGTGACGGTACAGATGGATGACCGAAAGTATATTTACGGTGCTGACCAGCTTGCCGAGCTGGAACCCGCTTACGCTGTAACAGTGCACAAAAGCCAGGGCTCTGAATTTCCGGCCGTCATTATGCCTGTGGCAGATGTACCCGCGCGCCTTTGTTACCGCAACTTGTTGTACACCGGGGTTACCCGCGCACGCCGCCTGTGCATTCTGGCGGGAACCCGGCGCACCGAGCAGGCCATGGTGGATAATGTGCGCCAGAACATGCGTTACAGCGGGCTGCGCTACCTGCTGCGCGAGGCAGTCACTCCGGCTGAAAAACGCAGATGAAACAGAGAAAACGCATATCTCTGGATTGGCTGGACCGTGGGCGAACGGCTCTGGAACCGCTGCTGGCCCTTGCCTATCCGCGGCACTGCCCGCTGTGCGGCACGATACTTGAGCAAAGCGCCTGGAAAGCCGCCGTGTGCCGTTCCTGTATACCGGAAGCCGAGCGTCTGCGGCATCTTCCACCGCGTCTGCCTGTAACGGAGCACGCCTTTTACGCTGTCAACACCTGCGCAGCTGCCTTTTACTATGCAGACAGTGTGCGCCATGCTATCCTGCTTTGCAAGGAGAACGGCAACCCCTGGTATGCGCGAGAACTGGCGGATTTGATGGCTGTGCTGATTTTTGGCGCACAGCCCGCCCGTGCCCCAGGGTACCGCCCGGTATACGAGAATCTATCCGGCATTTCGCTGTACAGCGCCATTGTTCCGGTGCCGCCGCGCGTAAAGAAGAACCGCGCGGAAAATATGCCCCTTTTGCTAGCGCAGCGCCTTGGGCGCATCCTGCACATTCCGGTCATCCAGCCGCTGTGCCTGACCCGGCAGGTTTTACCGCAAAAATCGCTGGACCAGCAAAAGCGCTTTGCCAATGTCAAGGATGCTTACGCCTGCCGTACTGGGGTTGACCTTTCGGGAATGCGGCTGCTGTTGCTGGATGATGTGATCACCACTGGTGCCACCATCTCTGCCTGCGCCAAAGCGCTATTGGAGGGTGGCGCTGTGAGTGTGGACGGCGTGTGTGTTGCAGCGACGGAACTGATGCCCAAAAGCCACGGTGCCGCCGGAACACCAAAAGAAAGCAAATAACTTTTATCTGCCGGATGGTTGATGGCAATTCACAATAGATAACAAAGTGCTGCTTCTGGCAGCAAGGAGTACCAGATAAACATGAAGCAATATGATATCGGCCTTGATCTTGGCACAACTTCCATTATCATTGCCACACAGGAACAGGGAGTTGTGTTCCATCAGCCCAGCATTGGTGCTGTTGATACCCGCAGTAGCACCATTCTGGCAGTGGGGGACAAAGCCCTGCGCATGGTGGGGCGTGTGCCTTCTTATATTGATATCATCCGCCCTTTGCGGGACGGTATTATTCAGGACCACCGCATGACAAACGAACTAATCGTGCGGTTTATCAATGAGGTATGCCGTTCGCGCATCATCAAGCCGCGCGTATCGGTCTGCGTTCCGGCAGCCATTACCGGCATTGAAGCTGACGCCGTGGTAGAAGCCGTCATGGCAGCCGGGGCACGGCAGGTTTTCCTTGTGGATGAGCCTGTCGCCGCCGCCCTTGGCGCAGGGCTGGATATCCGCAAACCCATGGGCTGCATGGTGATTGATATCGGCGGCGGCTCCACGGATATCGCCGTGATCAGCATGGGTGGGCGGGTGCGCGCCGCCAGCCTGCCGGTCGCCGGCAACGCTTTTGACCAGTGCATTGCCCAGTATGTTCAGGAAAAATTCAACATTGCCATCGGCCCCCTAACCGCCGAAGCGCTGAAAAAGCAGGTTGCCTGCTGCACCAAAAGCGAGTTTGAGGGCGTAATGGAGATCCGTGGTCATTCCTGGGAGACCAACCTGCCCGCCCGCCGCCTTGTCTATACGCGGGACCTGTACCTGCCCGTGCAGGAACTGGCCGCCCGCATTGCCGCCACTGCCCGCAATGTATTGGAAAGCACCCCGCCGGAACTGGCCGCTGATGTTGCCAAGAACGGCATTCTGCTGACTGGCGGCGGCTCCATGCTGCGTGGCCTGGCTGGTTATATTGCCGGGGAGCTGCATGTGGATGTTGCCATCGCACCAGACCCCATCAACTGTGTGGCACGCGGAACCGCAGCCAGCTTAACGCTGGGCCAATACCTGACAGCCGGTTTCCGCGATGCCACCCCCAGAGCGTGGCATAACCGACTGCAATCCCCAGAAGGTTTTTCCAATTAAAGCGCAGCTTTTGTGCAGGTTGTAAAAAGTATGATTTTCTGCGGATACCTCCGCCAGCCTACTTTTCTATCTGGCAAAAGTGTGCTATACTATACAGCGTTTGCCAAAATTCCCAGCCCTGCATGGTTCCGGGCTGGTTCTGCCATATAATATAAGGACAGGTTCATTATGCCCGATACCATTACCACTGAATTTCTGGCCCTGCGGGACCGCTATATCGCTTCCTGCTTTACTAAGCTGAACCCGGTGCAGCAGCAGGCTGTGTTTACCACCGAAGGCCCGCTGCTGATCCTGGCAGGTGCAGGCTCCGGCAAAACCACCGTTCTGGTCAACCGCATTGCCAATATCATCCGTTTTGGCCGCGCCTATGGCTCCAAAGAGGTCAGCCGCCCGGTTGCGCAGAGTGATCTGGAGCAGCTGCGCACCGCCATCATGTGCGGCCAGCCGGTTCCGCAGTCCCTGATGCCGCTGATGAGCGTTGCCCCGGCCCGCCCGTGGAATGTGCTGGCCATTACCTTTACCAATAAAGCTGCCGGAGAGCTGAAAGAACGCCTGAAAGCCATGCTGGGCGATACCATGGGCGGTGATGTATTTGCCTCCACTTTCCACTCTGCCTGTGTACGGATCCTGCGCCGCGATGCCGAACGCATTGGCTTTCCCAAAAGCTTTACGATTTACGATTCCGACGACCAGCAGCGTGTCATCAAGCAGATCTACAAAGAACTGATGATTGATGACAAGTTCCTGCCGGTCAAATCAGCCATCTCCCAGATCAGCGGTTACAAAGACAAACTTCTTTCCGCCAAAGATGTCGCCGCCGAAGCGCCGCGCGATACCAAGGCTGCTTTGATTTCCAAAATCTATACCGCCTATTCCAACCGGCTGCGCACGGCTGGTGCCATGGACTTTGACGATCTGATTTTCCATACCGTGCAGATGCTGAAAACCGATGCCGAAGCGCGGGAATACTACCAGCAGAAGTTCCGCTATGTCGTGGTGGACGAATACCAGGATACCAGCGTGGCCCAGTTCCACCTGGTGCGCCTGCTGGCCGGTGGTTCCAACAATGTATGCGTTGTTGGCGATGACGATCAGAGCATTTATAAGTTCCGCGGTGCTACCATTGAAAATATCCTGAACTTTGAAAAAGTTTTTGCCGGGGCCAAAACCATCCGCCTGGAGCAGAACTACCGTTCCACCTCCAACATTCTGAATGCGGCCAATAGCGTCATCAAGAACAACAACGGCCGCAAGGGCAAGACCCTGTGGACCCAGAACGGCGATGGTGACAAAGTTCACCATTATACGGCTGCTTCGGAACAGGATGAGGCCAGCCATGTAGCCGAGGTTATTGGCCAGAACCTGAAAAATGGTGCTTCCTTAAAAGACCATGCCGTTTTGTACCGCATGAATGCGCAGTCCAACCCCATCGAAACTTATTTTGCCCGTGCCGGTATCCCGTACCGCATTGTGGGTGGCCAACGCTTCTTTGACCGCAAGGAAGTCAAGGATATCAACTCTTACATGGCCGTTGTGGTCAACCCGCGGGACGACGTGCGCCTGCGCCGCATCATCAATGAACCTGCACGAAAGATTGGTGCCACCACCATTGATAAGATCGGGGAACTGGCCGCCGCCAACGGCGTGCCGATGATGGAGATCATCCGGGAGGCTTCTTCTTATCCCGCACTGGGCCGTGCCGCCAGCGCGCTGAACGCGTTTTACTCCATGTACCGTGAACTGTGTGATCTTTCCGTCACCCTTCCGCTGGATGAATTTGCCGGTGAAGTGATCCGCAAGACCGGATACGAAGCCATGCTGAAAGCGCAGAAAGAAGAGGGCGAGACCCGGCTGGAAAACTTGGGCCAGTTGATTTCTTCCGTAAAGACTTATGCGGAGCAGAACGGGGAAGACGCAACCCTTTCCGGTTTCTTGGAAGAAGTTGCCCTGATTGCAGACCTTGATTCCTATGATGAAGATGCTGATTCCGTTACCCTGATGACGATGCACAGCGCCAAGGGCCTTGAATTCCCGTATGTGTTTATCATTGGTATGGAGGATGGCGTTTTCCCCGGTGACCTTGCTCGCTACAGCGAGGAAGAAATGGAAGAGGAGCGCCGCCTGTGCTATGTCGGTATTACCCGCGCCAAGAAAGAGCTGTATCTTTCTTCCTCCCGCAGCCGTATGATTTTCGGCCAGACGCGCCGCAACCCGCCTTCCTGCTTTTTGGATGAGATTGACCCCAATGTGATGGACGAAACCGAAAGCCCAGAGCTTGCTTACAGCGGCGGTTTTGGCGCCGGGTACGGCAGCTACAGCACCAATGTTCCCGGCGGGCGCAGCGGATACTCCGGGGCTTCCCGCGGGTATCTGAACAGTGAATACAACCGCGGCGGCTTTGGCAGCAAGTATGCCGGCGGCTTCCAAAGTGGGTTTGCTTCCGGCGGGCACGAAAGCCCGAACTACCCCGGCGGCCGCCACACGGTCCAAAGCAGTAGCTTTGGCGCCGGGTATGGCAGTAGCCGCGTCAACCATCATTCCGGTGCTCCAGTTGCTCCGGCGGGCGGTGGCGTTACCACTGCGCCCGCCGCACCCGCACGCAAAAAGGCCGCCAACTTTGCAGCCGGGGACCTTGTGGACCACAAGGTGTTTGGCCGCGGCAAGGTGCTGAAAGTAACGCCGGTTGCGGGGGACTGTATTGTAGAAATCCAGTTTGACCGCGTTGGCATCAAAAAAACAATGGCCAATTACGCCCCGCTGACCAAGCTGACCAGCGAAGAATAAACCACTGATAAAAAAGGAAAAGAGGGAACGGGCCCATGCTTGTAACATTGATCGCCCACACCAATGACCCCGAAAAGACCATTGCCGCAGCCGCCAAGCTGTGCTATTCTGATGCACATATCGAAACCCTGCTGGATGGCCTAACGCCGGAAAAGACCGCAGCCTTTTTGCAAAAGCTGAATGACTTCGGCCACGCCAGCCCCATTGAACATGCCAGCTTTACCTTTGGCATTGAGGGCGTTTCCCGCACCTTTCTGGCGCAGGTCACCCGCCACCGCATTGCAAGTTTCAGTGTGCAGAGCCAGCGCTATGTGCGGCTGGAAGATTTCCGTTATGTGATTCCCCCGGAAATTGAGGCTGACCCTGCGGCCAAAGCGGCTTTTATTGATGCAATGAACACTGATGCCAAACACTACCTGGAGCTGGTCAAAGCACTGGAAGAAAAGCATACCCACACCTTGATGGAGCAGGGCATGCCGGAAAAGACCGCCCGCGCCAAAGCCAGCAAAATGGCAAACGAGGACGCCCGCTTTGTATTGCCCAACGCCTGCGAGACAAAAATGGTAATGACCATGAACTGCCGCAGCCTGAACAACTTTTTCAACCTGCGCTGCTGCAACCGTGCCCAGTGGGAGATCCGCGCCGTTGCCGATGAAATGCTGCGCCTTGTATACCCGCTTGCGCCGCATGTTTTTGCCGCAGCTGGTCCCCGCTGCCTGGCGGGTCCCTGCCCGGAGGGCGGTATGTGCTGCGGCAAGCAGAACGCCGTGCGTGATAAATATGCAACACTGAAACAGGAGGCTGAAAATCATGGGTAAACTGATTATTTTTGAAGGCCTGGATGGTTCCGGCAAGGGCACACAGGCAGAACTTGCCTGCCAGAATTTGCATAGCAAAGGGTATGACCCGCTGAAAATCAGCTTCCCAGATTATGACAGTCCGTCCTCCGCACTGGTCAAGATGTATCTTTCCGGCGAGTTCGGCCAGCGCCCGGATGACGTGAACGCTTATGCAGCTTCAACGTTTTATGCTGTCGACCGCTTTGCCAGCTACAAAACCAGGTGGGGCAATGTCTACCGTCAGAATGGGCTAATCATCTCTGACCGTTACACCACCTCCAACGCTGTTCACCAATGTTCCAAACTGCCGCCGATGCACTGGGATGGTTTTCTGGAGTGGCTGTTTGAGTTCGAGTACAAAAAGCTCGGCCTGCCTGCGCCGGATGCGGTTGTATACCTTGCGGTTGATCCCGATGTCAGCCAGCGCCTGATTGCGCAGCGCTACCACGGCGATGAAAGCAAAAAAGATATTCAGGAACGCGATACCGAATACCTGGCCCGTTCCCGCGCCGCCGCTGAATACTGCGCACGCAAGCTGGGCTGGCACCGCATTGAGTGTACCACAACGGTAGACGGCCAGAAAACCATCCGCACGCCGGAGGATATTCAGTCCGAAGTGATGGCATACCTGGAGCGGATTTTGAGCTAAAACCGTTGGCAGCAAAAGCCACACGTTGAATACGGCAAGGAGGGGATAGAACATGCTTTGCAAAGCAACGGAAGCTGATTTGGAGCAGATGGTTGCGTTCCGCCGCAAAACGTATGGCGGAACCCGCCAGGATGCTTTGGACTGGCTTTGTGGAATTGTGGGGTTGGATAATATCCTGATCCTTGCCCGGGACCCGGCCCCCGGTGCAAAGCCCATCCCGGCCGCCATGATTGGTGCGGTTCCAGTGGAATGCGGGCACCACCACGGCGTATGGCTCTGCTGCATGGCAACGGACCCGTCCCTGCAGGGGCGCGGGCTGATGCCCAAACTGCTGGCAACCTGCCTGCGCGCCTTTTCCGCCAAAGGGTGTGATTTCGCTGTGGCGGCACCGCAAAGCACGCGGGCCGCAAAAGCGTTTTCCCAGCTGAATTTTCAGGGGCGCTTCCCGCTGCGCATCATCCGCAAGCCCATTGAACACAATTTGTGGGCACGAGCAGAGTTTGATAACCTGACAGTCCGCAAATTGATCGACACCCGCATGCGCTACCAGCCCGCCTGCATCGCCCTGCCGGAAAGCAGCATGAACACCATGATCACCCGGCTCTACCGCCGCGGTATGACCATTGTTTCCAACCAGCGCGGTTACGGCCTCTATTGCCAGGAAAAGGACGAGTTGCTTTTTATGGAGCTGCAGGCCGATAACGACCATTCGGCTGATATTCTGCTGCAGGCCGCGCGGGAACATACCGGTCTGACCAAAGCACGGCTGCTGCTGGCGGAAAATCAGTTTTTGTACCTGGGCGAGGGTAAGCGCTGTGGTTACGGCATGATTTGTTACCTTGGGCAGCCGTTCCCCGTTACGGACGTTTATTTCCGCCTGTTGCTGTAAGACTGTGCATACGTGAAACAGGGCAGTTCTGCTGCCTGGTAAAGGAGATTTGGAATGAAAATCAATCGTGGTGATTCCCAGGACAAGGGCTCGCAGTCGCGCCAGGTTTATCATGCTGCGCCAGCCCCCGCACCAAAGCGCCCGGTACAGCCTGATCCTGACCCGCAGGACCTGTACGAAGACGCCGAAGGTCCAGACGAGTACGCAGAGGATGACGATGATGAACCCGTCCGCCGCCGTTTTCCCATTGGGCTTGTGGTTCTTGTTGTCATTTTGGCTATCGTCGGCATCGGCGGCTGGAAAGTGTTCCAGTTCTACGGCGAAGTTGCCGGCAACGGCGAACTCGGCCCGGAGCAGACCGTTACCATTGAACAGGGTTCCACTGTTGCAGACATCACAAACGTTTTGAAAGAGGATGGCGTCATCCAGTATGACTGGCTGTTCAAGCTGTATGCCAAATACAGCGGCCGCGCTTCCGGTTTGCAATATGGCGATTTTACCCTGCGCTCCGGCATGGATTATAACACGATCCTGAAAACCCTCAGCGTGCAGCAGGTCAAGCGCAAGACCATTACCATCACATTCCCCGAAGGTTACACAGCCGTTGCTATTGCCCAGAAGATGGAAGAAAATGGCTTGTGCTCGGTGGATGATTTCCTTGCCTGCGCCAACGGCGAGGACGGTTCCGATTTCAGCCAGTATGATTTCTGGAATGCCATCCCGGATACCGAAGGCCGCCTGATGAAGTGCGAGGGCTACCTGTTCCCGGACACTTACGAGTTCTTCACCGATGACTCGGTCTATAATTACGTCAACACCTTCTATAAGGAATTCGACGCCAAAACTTCCGACCTGTGGGATACCATCAACGAAAAGGGCACCACAATGAATGATGTTGTCATTCTGGCCAGCTTTATTCAGGAAGAAGCCGGTATGCCCGCAGAAGACGCCAAGGTTTCCGCCTGCTTCCACAATCGTTTGGAATCCGATGACCCGCAGTGGGCAGAGCATAAGCTGGAATCCAATGCCAGCAGCTATATTATGAACGATAGCGACAATAACTACCTGTGGAATTCGCCCACCGCCGCTTATTACGGCTGGCCGGAACAGGGTGCTATTCCGGATGATGTGCTTGCTCATTACGACACCTACCGCATCAGCGGCCTGCCCGCCGGTGCCATCACCAATCCCGGTATTGATGCCATTGCCGCCGCGCTGAATCCCGACCAGGAATATCTGGACGAAGGCTATTATTTCTTTGTTACCGGCAACCCGAACGGCGACCACCCTGGCGAATATTTCTATGCCAAAACGGCAGACGAACACCATCAGAACTGCATCATCGCCGGTTGGGGCTGATAAAAGCTGAACTTCACTGAACAAAGGAGCCGTTATCTTATGTTGTCCTGTCCGGAACTGCTGTCGCCTGCCGGCAGCCTTGAAGCCCTGAAATATGCCGTCATGTATGGTGCCGATGCCGTATACTGCGCACTGCCGCGCTTTGGTATGCGCGCCGCACCGGTCAACCTGACCATTGGCGAGCTTCATGATGGCTGCATTTTTGCCCATGCTCGCGGCAAAAAAGTATACCTGACCCTGAACAACCTGCCCACCAATGATGAGCTTTCCGAGCTGCCGCAGTATATCAAGGACGCGGCCGAAGCCGGGGTGGATGCCTTTATCATTGCGGACCTTGGCGTACTGAGCCTTGCCAAGCAGTATGCTCCGGATGTGGATGTGCATTTTTCCACTCAGGCAGGCATCACCAATTATGCTGCTGCAACCATGGCCTACAACCTGGGCGCCAAGCGTGTGGTGCTGGCGCGCGAGCTGACCCTGACCGATATTGCCCAGATCCGCGATAACACCCCGCCGGAGCTGGAACTGGAAGCCTTTGTGCACGGCGCCATGTGCATGAGCGTTTCTGGTCGGTGCCTGCTTTCCAGCTATATGACCGGGCGCAGCGGCAACCGCGGCGAATGTGCCCAGCCCTGCCGCTGGAAATACTATCTTGTAGAAGAAAACCGCCCCGGCCAGTATATGCCCATTGGCGAAAATGAGGACGGCAGCTACATCCTGAACGCCAACGACCTATGCACCGCACCGTTTTTGGACCTGATCTGCAAGGCTGGTGTGGATTCTCTGAAAATTGAGGGGCGCGCCAAAACGTTCTATTACGTTGCGTCCGTTACCGCCGCTTACCGCAAAGCGCTGGACCAGTACCTGGCAAACCCCGCCAGTGATACGTTTGATTTACCGGATTCCGTGCTGGATGAGCTGAACCGTACCAGCCACCGCCATTATTCACCCGGTTTCTATTTTGGCAAAGAGAAAGCCCTGCAGACGCCCAGCCATACTTATGTGCGAGATTGGGATTTCATCGGCACTGTGGATTCGTGGGAAGACGGCGTTGCCCATTGCACCCAGCGCAGCAAGTTCTGCCTGGGAGATTCGCTGGAAATTTTGCAGCCAGATGGTTCGGTCGTGCCCGTAACCCCTGAATGGATCAAAAACGCGGAAGGGGAAGCGGTGGATGCCACCCCGCACCCGATGATGCAGTATACCATTCCCTGTGCCACGCCCTTGATGCCGTACAGCCTGCTGCGGATGCAGAAAAGGCAGTAAATTTTCATTTATCTATTTGCAACAACCAAAAGCCCCACCTGCCGGATGCAGAATGTTCTGCCCGGCAGGCGGGGCTTTTTTATTTTTATTCTTTACTTTTAGGGCAATACCGCATAATTCTAAGTGCCGATACGGCGAGCGAGGTGCGGCA
>ERZ772884.309-NODE-309-length-38209-cov-3.768386_pt1 | contig 38209 bp, 37 predicted proteins | sample MGYA00580574_ERZ772884 | MGnify/ENA primary metagenome ERZ772884 (study PRJEB29015, sample SAMEA2737690) | human gut metagenome | biome: human gut; feature: human-associated habitat; material: faeces | place: China | collected 2012 ... | reverse complement strand
CTTATGATGCGACGTTTACAAAGATAGGAAAAAAGAGCGCCAGCATATGGGAAATGTTGACTTCCGACCCTATACTGCCGGGAAAAGTCCCTTCTCTTGCGGAACTGTTAAGTTTGTACCGGCATGATATCTTTATCATCGCGGCCTCTCCCGTCTACCTGAACGCTGTAGAGGACGATCTCGTTAAAGGAGTGGCTTATCTTCCCTGTCCGAGAAAGCAGCTTAAAATCGCTTCCAGCGCTTCCTACAATGGAAGATTAAGGGAATATGTGCGATGCGGTGGAAGCAGAATGATGAAAGACCTTAATGCAAACATGACGACTCTAAACATTAAACATGCTGGCGTGCTGATTCATGAGCTGGGGTAATGGTAGGTACACTTAGCCTTTGATGCAGCTGCAGAACGCTGGCTGTCACTGCCGGTGCCCACCCAGCAACGCATTCTTTCATTCGTACGGAGGAGATATTGCCTCGATTACACAGTCATACTGTCACGCGCTAGTTCTACGATTTCTTTGCCCGGACAGGCCTGGAGCCGATTATCCATGAACGGTTGTCCCTGCCCTGTCTGAATAACCGGCTTTAATTCTCTGTTAAGCCCCCCCTAAGACGCTTTATCTTTAATATAGTAATGTATGCCTTCATGTTAAGTACTGACAATATTTCATAATGACAGTTGCTACAGTTTGGTCAGTCATCCCCTCGCTGTAATTCGTTGATACCAGATTTTCGCACCCAGGTGGAAAACGATATGATTCATCATCGATGATAATAAACTTGTTGTTCCCCATATGTCTGGCATGTAAAAGGCATTCTCTGTACCGAATGTATTCGGTATCCTTTACTTCCTGAATTGAAGGTGTAACACCTATTATTCTGTGCCTGAATGGTACCGGGAAAAGGTATTTAAGCCCATCTAAAGACATCGTTTCCCTCCAGCTGCTGGACACGACTATTTGTATTTCTGGACATTGTATTAATATTTTTTCCAGAAGAGGCATTCTTTCAAATGTCTCATTCATCCTTCGATGGAGAACTCCATCAAAATCAAGATAAAGCAGGACAGTACCTCCTGAACAATTGCAAGATGCTAGTTGAGGTGATCCTGTAAACTCTGGTGGGTTAATATTTTTAGAACGTCTTTTAACTATACTGTCATATAGCATAGCACTAAAGATGATAATAACAACAACTGTTGCAAACATCACCCCACCAGCAGAAAGTGAAAACAATGCCCCTGCCATTTTCACCCCCTTTTTACATCATACTTAACTTTAAGTTTAGCAAACCCATCAAACTCTTTATTTTTCAGTTTTAATTCATCATCTATAACATTCAGCTCACCCAACGAAGCGAACGGTGATAGAGATAATTTAATATCTTTTATTACGTCCGTATTATTTACCACTTCATTTATTCCTTTCATGGATTTGTCCAACCAAAAATGGCTGTCTGATATAAGTGAAAGAATATACTGAACATCATCCTCTTTTTCGCACACAATATTTCTGCCATCAAACTGGACAGTGTCTTGATTGAAGTAAACAGCAAGGAACTGCAACTGAGCATTGCTTAAGGATAAGTTTTTGTAAACTTCTTTTAGGCCGCCGGTGTACTCTGAATCCGCCATATGAAAAGCCTTAAATACCTCATCATACTTATGCTGAAGCCTTTTCTTTGACCTAAGACTTTTAAATAGCAGATAAGATAAGATAACAATCACAATCATCATGCCGTTAAAAGCAATGTTATGTTCGAACATAGAAACCTCCATAAATATTTAATGTTTAGTGAAATTTACATCGTTCAAATGTAAAATTCATTTATTATTAACCTCATTATCTCCATGCCCATTGGGTCACGTTTTACGAGGCATTTACTATATATCCCTGTTTTTGAAGTGCTGCCGATACCGACACGATATGATATACAGCAAAACAATTCGTATGCTGGGGAATTTCTTTATTATTCTATCTTCATTCAACCACTTACGAGGTTCCTTTGTATTCGGCTTCTGTCGATGGTCAAAGCGCCCATTTCTGTATATAATTAGCTCAACCTCCCCTGTTTTCGGGTTTACCAGTATGCTTCTATAATAGCTATAGCATGATAAGTATCCTTTATCATGAATAATAACTTTGCCGTTTTCATTTTTGCACATGTATGGCATAAGAATTTCAAGACCTATGCTCATGTCTTCATAATTGTTTTTGCTCACTGAATGACGAAAACCTATTTCTAATGGTTTCCCCGGTTCACCTTTTTCGAGATGCAACGAAAATGACCTAACATAAAAATAAAGAAGATTCTTACAAAAATCAGGGTAAGGAGGATTTGTCAGAAGTTTTAGATCCGGACGGAATTTGTCATTAATCATATATATGGTTTTTTTTTGCTTCGGGCAAAAATAACTATTGTCATACTTGATGCCCCTAGATAATTCAGGTCTATTATAAAGCATCTTCCTACTATATTCATCTTTCAATGCACATGATACATAAGCAGATAAATGTTCCAAACTAGGGAGAAATATATCATGAAGCATTGTTTTATCTTCATCAATAACGCCACCCCATTTAGCTATAAGGTTTCTTTCATACTGTTCTTTGAGCGCATTTGTTTTTTGTATATTTAGAAATAACGTTTCAAGAATCATGCTTTTTTCGGTAATTATCTTTATAGACAGTGCTCTACGTCTTGCGCTTTCTTCCTTCGCCCTCTCAGCTTCACGTCGCCAGTACTCAATGCATGTTTTTTTTGTTTTCTCTTCTTTATTTATACAATCCTGCAATGATATAAAAAAATTTTCTTGGACATGATGTACATTGGTGTTCATTTTCAGGTAACCTTTTATAAAGTTAAGTAAGTATACAAAAGATACTATAGCTAGTGTTTCTTTGACGCATTTCCATTTACGTACTCGTATGACGCTAAACACTAACAACGGCAGCAAAAACGACGCCACCAACGAAAACTGTCAAGAAAGCCTCCGACATACATACTCCTAGAATTTTGCCAATGAATTAAACACTCCGATTATATTTCTATGTAAGGGAGGGCTATGTTTAGTTCCCTTTTGCCTTATCAATTGCCTGTTGCAAGCGATAAAAATCAGGCGCACCGGGCATAATGGTTGTGGTTTTGTTTTGCGGGTTCTTCATGTTCATAACAATAAACACTGGCGTGCCGCTATAATTGAGTTTATCCGCCAGCATCATATTTGCATCAAGAACATTCTGAAGCTGATCGCGCATTTCGACAGTAAGCAAGAAGTTACCTTGCTGATCCAGTATTTCTTTATATCCCAAACCATTGACCAGAGCCGCCAGATTAGCAGGTGTATAGTCCTTCCTGTCCTTCATTGCCCTACCCGCTTCACTCATGAGCTTATTATGGAACTCGTAGTATTTTTCCTGCCCGTACTTATTAAAGATGTAGAGACCAATTTTTGCCCCCATCCCGGAGATAGGTGTGCGGTCAGCAAAAATGGTGAAGTCTTTAAAGAAGGTCCGAACATTTTTATTTTCTGCAATCGCCTTTTCAAGCACGGGACTGGACTGCTGACAGAAATGACACATGTAATCGAAAAATTCAATAACAGCTACATCTGCGTTATCTGGGCCGTAGTTTGGCGTGAATTTTGTTTCAAGCAATACGTCTTTTGTATTCACAACATCTGAGGTTTTTTCTCCATCTCGGTTGGCTTCAAGACGCTTACCAGCTTCCACCAGGTTCTCTGGATGTTCGATCAAATATTGTGCCGCAGTTTTTCCAATAAGTTCCTTGTCCTGCTCAGTCAGGACTAAACCGGCTGGCTTATTTACCTGGTTCGCTGTTTGAGCTAATGCATTGATACTATTTGCCAGTTCGATTTGCTTTTTGTTGACAGACTCATTAGCCGAGTCATTTGAGTTCATAATATTACTGCCATTCCCCCAAATTACCGAACCAGCAACAAAACCACCTACTACCAGTGCGATATGAATCAGAGTCTGTTTTTTACTATTTTGTTTATTTTCCATGTTTTACCCCTAAGTGATATTTTCTTTAATATGCGTATCTGATGGCTCTGATTGCTAATTTACTTACTGGATTTTCGGCTACTGTTGTCAAGTTCATCTACTGCGTCCTGAATAACCTTTTGGATATCGACATTACCGGCCGTCATGACAACATTATTGACAGACCCCCTGATATCCTGAGCATCATCCAGAATACTGGATACACCGTCAGCAATCGGGCCATTCTTCAGTGAAGTGTAATGCTCGTTCACCCATGACGATTGCATAAAGTTATTCCTGGTGATTGACGACGGAAACTCCGCATCCGGAACCGAAATATTTTCAAGGCTATCTTTTGTTTGTGTATAGGCAAAGATGCCTCCAATGATACCCACGTATACCACTGTTCTGATTAATCCCATGAGAGACTCCGTTTTATGCGCTGTAGATGACCACAGGACTTAATTCCCTGCTCATTCGCACGGGTGATGATTTATCATGATGCCCGGCAGCTGGAGTGGTTGATTTCAGGTCAGTCTGGACCTTACGGCCGTGCGAGTACACATCATCAAATACTCGGTTCATTGAGCTCTTCCGCGTTGTAACTTTGTCATCGAGAAGCATGATCGGCTTTTGCGTTCCGTCGACATCGACGAAAGTAACTTTGCACGCAACGGGCCCGCAAACATTGGATTGAGCGGCAAACGAAACAACCACTATCGCAGCCACTGCCATTAATTTCTTCATTGTTTCTCCCGGAGAGTTATTTTTTCTGATTGGCCGTATTCAGGCTGTTAAGCATCTGGTCAGGGTCACGTAACCCCGCAAATACCATCGGCTCACCCTTCAGGCTTAAACCGCTAGGTGTGCCTGAGAGTTTGAACATGTTTCCTGCATTAAACTGGTTCTGAATAGAGTCAATGCAGGCCTTTGTCGGTTGCGTATCAGGCAAGCCATTCCCTTTCATTGCTCTGGTCAAAGCTGCAGGCTTGTCATCTGCACACCACACCGATGCCATATTTCGGGCAATCATGGAGTTCATCCCGGCACGTGGGTATGCGATGAATTTAATTGTGATGCCTTTATCCAGATAGGATTGCAGATCGCTATGTAGTTTCTGGCAAAAGCCACAGGTGATATCAGTAAAGACACCGATGACATATTTCTCTTCCGGTGCTTTGTAGGTGATAGTATCGAGCTTCTCAATATAGGATCGCATCCCTTTACTGATAAACTCGTCCGTGGTGTTTTCCACTTCTTTACCTTTCACCTTGAATAAATTTCCGGTGAAGATGTATTCACCGTCAGAAGTGACGTAACTGGTCCCCTCTTTTGAGAAGACCGAGTAAATACCGCTAACCGGAGATTTTTCTGCAGAGACAGGATTGATACCAACGGCTTCAATTTTTTCCTTTAATTCTGCAGGTAAATCAACATCAGCATAGGCCGATGTGGTTAACAATATCAGAGCAACAGCAATGGGTTTAATCATGTCCTACCTCCTAAATTACTGTATCAAACGAAACAAAATATTTTTCCGACCAGGAGGCATTTTCCCACCGGTATGGAAAAAAAATTTTTGGTTGTCGTGTAACCTGTAAAAGTTACTTTTGAGGAGCGGGTTAATGACTAGATTATTTTTTGGAGCGGCGCTGTTCGCAACTTTAACCGTCAACGCAAATGCAGCATTCAATCCCCCCCCGGATCGACCAATGCCCCAAAATGTCCCCGAGACGGTAAAAAACGAATGTTTAACTGACGCCGCGCGATTCTTCGGGATTGACCGTGACCTTGTCTTTACTCTTTTTGATAATGAAGGAGGTAAGATTGGTTCTTTCGTCCTTAACACCAATGGAACATGGGATATTGGCCCAATGCAGATTAATTCATCAAATCTTGCTGAGGTGAAATCTCACTTCCCTGCAATCACCTGGCGTGAGCTCGCTTACGATGCCTGTGCTTCTTTCTGGGTAGGGACATGGTGGCTACACCGGAAAATTATAGACCGTAAGGGTAACGTGTTTGAAGGTATTGCGGACTACAACAGTAAAACGCCTCGCGTCAGAGCTAATTATATTTTCAAATTTATGGAACGATATAACCGACGTCTGCAGCGTAACGGCAAAATGACGCAGCTCAATGCATGGACCGGCCTTGATCGCGTAAAGCCGAATCCTCCAGAGATAACGGGTAAGCTCGCTAACAACCTTCATCAGCAGTCCGGGCAATACGATAAGCAAAAGTGACTTTAACCACTCCGGTACTGGTAGTTTCTGTATCTACGAGGTGAGTTTTATTCAATTACTCCTGTTAGTTTTCGAGTCTTCTTCAGGAAGTATTTACCGTTGCCACGGACTGTGCATGCATAATGATCAAAAAGCCGCAGTCAAAGAAAAGTGACTTTTGAAGCGTCCCGCTTTGCCTGTCAGGCTTCGGGAGCATGTTTGATAAATAAGTAAGGTCCACCTTGTGGTGAACCTTATACCGCGTAAGATAACTGGCAGATCAGGCGCTTATCAACGCCATTCTGTTGTTAAGTATTCTTCCATATATGACATTGAGCGCGGGTTGCTGTTGCTCACCGGCTCATCCAGCCTTCCCAGTGCCCGGGACAGCGTGGAAAAGTAAGGTTGCTTCTCCCATAATGCACGCTCGCCGATCACGTAAATGCGTTGTTTCGCCCTGCTTACAGCGACGTTCAGAAGATTGGGTTTTTCCGCCGCCCAGGCTTTCGCCCCCTGGCTTTTTATGTTGCCTCCCAGCACGAGGATAACCACTGCAGCTTCCTTACCCTGTGTTTTATGTACAGTGCCCGTTCTGTCCATCCTGAATCCCAGTCTCTTTGCGATCCGACTAAGCTGCTTAGCGCAATCCCGGAATGGCGAGATCAGAAACACGTCGTCAGGTTTGAGTGAATGCCGGTGACGCAACGCCAAAAGTAACTTTTCCACCGCCACCCCTTCCTCCGCTACCCAGTTTCCTTCGCATGTCCTCCCTTTCACATCCAGCCATCCACTTTCAGGAAAATCCGCAAGGCCCGGCTTTATCCCGTGGACCATGAGCCCGTCATAGGCAATATGGTTACTGATACTGAACATTGGTTCATCACAGCGCCGGTGAACCCGTAATGGACAGCCCACCCAAATCTGTTCAGACTCCGGGTCGGGCAGATAGGTGCCAACATCCATCGTCTGATCTGCCAGTATCTGTGCTGAGACTTTTCCGGGCCACCAGCAGGAAGGGATCTTATAGTGTTTTGCCAGCGCCCCCTCTACAGTGGACGGAATACTGCTGACCGGTTCCAGTTGTTTTGGGTCACCTACCAGAACCGTTCGTTTTGCTCTCCAGACAGCCCCAATCGCATGCTGAGGTTGTGCCTGTCCGGCTTCATCAATCAGCAACCAGCCTATCGCTTCCTGACCTGCATCCCTGAACATCCGGGGCATGGATGCAAAGGTGCTTGATATAACCGGGACGACCAGAGATAAGGAGTCGAGGGCCAGAGCCGCCTGTTTTTCGGTCAGTTTTCGCCCTTTTAACCAGTCCATTGCAAGCCCTATATTGGCGGCTATTTTTACGGGGTTATTTTCAATAAACGCCCGGTGAACGTCTAATGCTGCGATAAACACGTCTTCCCTCGCCTTTCTCCAGCGCTCATGAAGCCATGGTGCTGACAACTCCCTTTGTTCATCTGTTGCATCCCGCTCCGGCCAGGAGGCTCCTAGATCGGATATAGCCTGCTTCAGCAATGTATTATTCTGTTCCTGCTCTTTACAGACCGCCTGACCGTTGCTGATCACCTGAGTGAGCTCACGCTCTAGGCTCCTGAGTTCATTGTCTGCATTATGTTTTTCTAATTGCGCCTGCTGCAGTTCCTGCCGTTGCTGAGTCAACGTAGCCCGCAAAGCATCTGATTCGTCTGTCAGCCGTTGATAACGATCCCACCATGTCTTCGATATCCTCCCCAGCGAAAAGAGATTAGCCAGAAGGCCGGGTTTATTTTTTTCATGCTGGTGGATGCGCTGATCGAGTTCGTCCCGTTCTCCACTGGACAGAGTCAAGGTCATTTCCATCGCAGCGAGTCTGTCAGAGAGCGTCTGTAGCGCGTTCCGACATTCCTCAATCTGAAGCGTTGCGGTTTGCTTCCTTTCTTCCCACACTCTTCGTTGTTCTTCGAGCCACTCAATTTTATGCGTTAGCCCTGAACTGGCGACCAGTTGCTGACGCTCGGCTTCCTCCACCGCCTGTGCCTGTTCAAAACGTGAGACAGCCTCAGTCCAGGTCAGTGCAGGCTCTCTGACTTTCCGGGGCGGTCGCAGTAAATTCAGATGGTATTTCAGCCCCTCTCCACGTTCGGGTGTAAATTTCTCCGGAGGTGCTTCATCGCCTTTTTCACTTTTCTGCAAATTTCCCCACCAAAGTGTGTTAACGAATTGCTCTCGGTTACTTTTATTGCCCAGTCTTGCCGCCAGAAGCCCCCAGGCAGGCCTGTTAAGTATTACGGTAGCCAGCCCGCCAAAGTAATCGCTACGATCTGACACATCCTCCGGTACCGCTTCCATCCCGGGCAGCTCAAGTGAGATATTCTCCACGGCTCCGTTATTGGACGATGCAATCACGATGGCACTCCCCGCCAGGGACGGGTGAAGCGAATAATAGGGTATCAGCCTGTCATCGTATTTGAGGCTGTCTTTGGTTTTAAATGCAGAGTCTCCGAGTTTAACCAGTTTACTCGCCCGATCGGTGACGACTGCGGCCACCACATCACGCAGGAGTGTTGTCTTCCCCGTTCCCGGAGGACCATTAACGGCAAAAATACCCGGTGCATTGTGATTTCTGGTCCAGATTTCATTGACGGCCAGCTGCTGGCTGAATGCCAGCGGGTACTTTGAAGGCCAGGAGCCAGCTGGAGGCTGTGTGGGCAGCAGTTTCTCAAAGGCGAAATCCAGGCCTTCTTCAGTGCGTAAATCGAGGCGCTGTTGGTTATCCCGCGTTATCGCCATGATGAAGTCTTTAAAACCGGCCCCACCCCCTCCTTGCCTCCACTCCGCGTCGAGCTTTCGCAGCTCCTGAATGAAAAAACTATTAATGAGGTCATCGGGCACCGCTTCTTTCTTTTTACTGTCTTTCTTTGCACTGTCTTCCTGAATGAGTTTTGCCTTCCTGGTCAGGGAACACTTAACCACACTGACGATTGACGTATCCATGGCTTCTTCCGGAAAATACAGTTTTGCGATGACCAGTTTCTCAAGCGTCTTCAACCATCCTGTGTCGGCCTTCTGTCCCTCCTCCTGTAATCGATAAGCCTCAATGTCCACCCACTGCATGAGATGAAGGGTCAGATTATCAAAATCGTAAAAACCGCTATCCACCAGCGGGAGGCTGTCGTTTGGTGCGGGCAGGTCTGACACATCGGAGCAAAGGGGAGCATGAAGAGCATAAACGCCGCGATCATGCCTGAGTATCTGAGCCGCCGACCATGCAGACAGGGATAACATGAACGTGGCTGGCTGGGGGATGCCTTCTTCATTGAAACCAATATCAAAAAGCCTGCATTTCCCTGATTTGCGTTCTTCAGGTACCGCTTCATGGGCACCGATTTTATCCTCCAGCATTTTGGTAATCACACTTAGATGATAAACCCCCGCTTGAGCGGAGTAGCGCCACACTTTGCCAGGCGCAACATCCTTACGGGTATGATCCGGGTCATCCCAGGGAAGCATGGTTCCTGCGCCTACTTTGTAAACCGGGTTGAGTTTGTCCCGGGCATTTTCCTTATCAATATCCTGAGGGGTTAATGCTTCAATGGCTCTCCAGAAGAGGAACACATTTTCGGTTTTTATTGCTGATTCATTCACATAAACCTCACTGGTCTGTCTGTTCCTGACGTCGTGACTCCCGGTAACACACTACGAAGACGGTCTGCTTATCCGGCCGGGAGAAGAAAACGTCAGCTCCCTGAATTTACCGGGCAGAATTGCCGGGGTGCTGTGTCGATGGCCGAGGAAAAAAGTAACTTTCCGGACCTGTGCAGCGCATAAACAATGACTGTTTTTCATAGCCGGTCAGCGATAACAACTGTGTATCCCACGGATACACTATGGACTATGGCCTGTAAAGCCCCCATTAGAGTTGAGGCTCCAGTCGGGTGTGATGAAAATAGGGGGTTGGAGGTGAGGTTAAATAGTTTATAATCTAATCAAATGAGAGAGGGCTGAGGGCTACACAAGGATGATAGGCTTTAATGTGTTCAACAACTATAACTATGAGGTACACAATGGCTAATTTTCTGTATTGGGATTATGTAACTTATTGTTTTTATGGCCTATTTGCCATCTCTATCGTTTTGCTAGTCTTAAAGAAAGTTCTTAAAAACCGAAAACAATCTTGTGCTGCCGCAAAACCGGCTAAAGGTTTTGAGAATTCGTCCGGTGTATCTGGAATTCATGCTTCTATACAGAGACCGTCTCATCAAAATGGAGGAAGGGTTGAGGCTCTTCATGAAAATCTAGGCAAAAACTACGATTTTGACCGAGAATATGATTTTGAACGGTATTAATACATTATTCAGAAAATATACACTTTTAAGTTAATGGCCTGATTTTTTCAGGCCATTAACTTATCTAACTTTTAATTTTTCCTATGCTTATCTAGGAATTCTTTAGTCTTCGCTGTTCCCTCGTTTACTCCAATATCCTTTGGCAGACTCGCAATAAATTTGGGATACTCGGCAGCTACATCAGGCCCATAACGAGAATCATTTGAAAGAGCATGTTGAACCTGCCTAGTTAACATCTCGTTTTGGTCCGCCATCCGAGTAAATTTTTCATCGTTCATACCGGAATAGTTACCTGCTTTATTTAATGCTTGCCCTAACTGGATATTATTGCTGATGTTTCCGATGAGAGAGCCTGGCGCTCTACCACTACTTATACCCATTGCGTCCGGCACATTATCCTGAGAGCCTATTTTCGGTGCGATAGCATCACCACCAGGGATAGCACCAGCAACACGTTGTACAATGTCAGACGCGATCTCATGCCCGGGCACAGAGTCTCCTGTAGCTTGCCACGCTGCTGATGCCTTATCCATTGGATGTGAACTGGCTCCATTATTTTCTCTCAGTTCTTGGCCCAATGCTGCATCTGCACTACCTCTTGCTGCCTTTCCTGTCGTACCGCTTCCAGTGACTTCGGCATTTACGACATCATTCAGCCCGCCACTGAAACCATTATTTTTCCCATCCGACGCTTGTCTTCCAATCCGTTCAACTCCTGATTCGGACATTGCTGCACCGGTGATTTCATTATACTTATCGAGGTATGCTTTGCTTTCTGCCAGGCTTGCCTCACGCTCTTGCCCGGTTTGGTTACGTGCGTTTTCACTATGCAATGTTGCCTGAGTTAATGCTGCTTTAGCATCCTGTGTTTTGTCACCGGTACTACTAAAGCTATCAAAGCGTTTAGGTGCTTCACTTGATTGCAAGTTCCTCATTGTTTGCTGTGTTGAAGCGTTGAAATCGTTAGAAGGTGCGTCACCAAGAAGAAGAGGTTGGACTCTTCCTGTAGTTGCTTCTCCAACTGAACCAGCCTGTTTTCCTCTCTCAATTGTGTCATTTGTGGACCCCATTGGAAGATTATTCTTAACCTGGTTTAAAGTATCTCTGTCTGCCTGAGAATGAACACGACCTTCACCTGCGCCACCTTCATTTGCAACGTGTAAACGACCATTGTTCTCGTTAAGGCTTTGAGCGGTAATTCCGCCAATTGTATTACCTGGCTGAGCTGTGGAGGCTTCTCTGTGTTGACCCAGGTTCGCAGTTGATTGAGCTCTCTGGCCGGCAACATTTCCACCAATCTCTCCTGCTGTTGGCACAGCTGACGTATCAGGGGCCATTTGAGTTTGCTCTTGGTAATTCGCATACTGCCCGCCACCTCCCAAAGCAACAAATTGATCTAATTTTTCGGCAGCTGGTGCAAGTATCTGTTCATTTGCCCCCATCATGCTGACTGCATTTTTAAACATCGCAGATGTCTGTTTAATATCAGACAGGTTTTTGGCGACTGTTTCCCCGGATTCCATTTGAGTTTTAGCTTGCGCCTGGTCAAGTAATACCTTTGCAAAGGCATCATTACCATTTTTATCAGAACCGAGCGTGTTACTCCTGTTCATCATATCGCGGGTTGACTTCCACTGACCAGCTATCGCATCTGCATTAAGACCTGAAGCTGACGCCCAAGCTCTTACTGAATCCTCGGTTGCCGGTGTTCTCATGGTATCTGAGATCATATTGCCATCAATATTCAGACTGTTACTCATAGCCAGTTGAGATGCTTGACCACCAGTTTTGCTGAATGCATTTGTTTCGGTGTTACTAATAGACTGGGTAAATTGTTGCATTTGTTGTGCAACCTTCTGAAAACCATCAGAACTTGTAAACCCATCCTGTGTAATATTCGATTCCAACTGACCGATATCCTTAGAAAAGGAACTTCCATTTCTCATCATGTTTTCAAGGTTGTCAGTAAGAGCCTTTTTCGCTGAGTCAGTTAAGGATGAATCACTATTTATTTTTCCAACAATGCCTCCTTTCAATGCTCCAGATATTCCTTTTCCACCGCCGCCACCAAGTCCCAATGAACCTCCCAGTTCTCCTGCTGCTTGAAGAACTGCACTTAAGGCACTACCTTTGGCGGCTTCAGAAGAAACACCTACACTCGAGCCAACACCACTACTGATGCTAGATGCTAAATCCTCAACTAGTCTCTGATTAGCCTGGGTACCGGACGAAGCCATTTGTGAATGCTGCCCCTGAAACGCAGAGTTCCATGCCTCACTAAAAGCTTGTGTAGCAGTTCTGCTAGACATTCTTGTAGTTCCAATATCATTTCTACCTGCTGCAGAAACAGTATCCTGCAAGTTATTGCCAAGTGACAGAGAGGGCATTGAACTACGAACGGCCGCATTCAGAAGCCCGCCTGTTGACATACCGGCACCGGTTGAAGTGGCTGCGGTGTGTGTCTGGTCACCAAAGGACTGTTTACCCGCATTACCCGCCGACCACACTTCTGGTGTGACATGACCAGTATTGGCAGGAGCATCCGGCGTGACATTTTTCAACGCTCCCATCATAGGATGAATGCTGGTGGTCAACAGGAACAGCGTCAGCATCGGCACCATGCAATACAGCGCGGAAGCTACTGACAGGTAGCTGCCGTACGTCTCCTGAATACTCCCCATATTCGCCCAGTTCATCGTGGTCTGTACACCCAGCGACGACCATGTGTCAAATTGTTGATTTAATACCATTTTTACGTATGCGTTGACCATAACCGCCGTTATCGGCCACATGTTAACGAAGACTATCAGTTGAAGGTATTTTGCAGCTGAAGTTATGCCTTCACCTCCCAGGAAGAGGATCGCAATCAGAGCAAATGGGGCAACCATGTAGCTGAACATTTCCAGGAACGATATTGCAGCGCCTGAGATGTTCAGCCAGAGTTGCCCCTGACTGACCATGGCATTGGTTCGTTTCATGCTCGCTTCGAAAAGCTGGTAGTCAGCCGCTATACCCAACGACTTGCGATACTGCAGCACACCTTTATCTATTTGGTTGAGTACAAATGCAGCAGTAGTGATATTGTGAGCCTGACCGGCACTTCCAAAAAGCGTGGAGGCTGCACCACCGATAAAATCAGTTTGTTGGCCACTATCCTCTTGCTGCGGTGCGACAAACTGATTCATCTGACCCAGATTACGCATAATAGACGCGCCCTGAGGAGAGTCGAATGCGGCTTTAACCGCCGCCCAGGCATCCGTACAGGACGCATACTGCAAACCTGTAGATGTCACCATTGGGACGCTTGCTGTCTTGAGGCTGTTGGCCGTCATTGAATCCATCACGTTCATTACTGACGCAAGATCAGTGGCATAGATTTCATTCAACGCCACCCCTCTCAGGGGTGTCTGAACTTCTGAGTCCTGGGTCGTTTTAATACAATCGCGTGCAATAGACTGGATGATTCTGCAGACATCAAAAGTGACAGGTTTTTCGCTCCCGCTCATCGTATTCGGGAAAGCCTGACAGAACCCACTGGATTCCCCGCCCCACTCCATGTATTTGACCATTTTTGTCATCGGCCCCAGCGTCAGGCTGTCATCGAGCGTGTCAGTGACCTGACCCACCGGCGTAAGCGGATCAAACGCTGCTCGCCAGTCCGTAATTAGCCCGTGAAGTAATCCGGTTGTCAGTTCACCGGTTGACGCAATAAATAACGGTACATCGTCTATGTTCCTGACCTCCCCCGTTTTAACCGATTCCAGAGTGACATCAGCTTTAATGACGGCAATTGAATAGAACAACAACCCCATTATCCATGAGAATATAGGGACATCGTTTTTTGTGGGGGCAAGGACCCATTTCATTGATTTATAGAAGAGTCCAATTGCTGCTGCATATGCAGCAAATCTGAGCCATTCATTAGAACCATGGCTGGAAAAAATCAGCGCGATCCCGTTAAAAGCTGTATAAACAAAATCAATATCACCAATGGTATAAATCGTGTAATTACTCATATCAGCCACCATTCCCGCTATCGCCATAGGTCCGTTTTTTAACGTATGCCGTATCCCAATAAGCCAGGACCGTTTTTTCCTCAGTATTCTGGATGGACTGTACTTCTGAAGCGCTGCGGATCTGATTTCTGAAGGTTTGGTTTATTTTGTCTAGTTGGTCCTTAAACGATGTCATCGCCTCTGAAGGCAAAGTCATATTTGTCATTTTATTCTGTACACTACTCAGCAACTCTATCGTGAAATTTTTTGCCGCGATCGTGCTGATATCATTGATGTATTGAACACCCTCAGCAGCTGACAAGGTCTGAAGAGTCGGAATGATGTTATTAACACCTAACATGCTGATAAGTTTACGTTGGTCCTGCGTCAACTCAGTGTCATTCCTGACAGCTCGCTGAACTTCGAGCAACGTTTCAATAATGGTTTCAGAAAGTCCTTTGAATTGAATAGAGTCCTGACGCATTTCAAGACACTGAGCTTTCCTGTTACTGCGTAAATCAGGAGTTGGGTTACAAACATTTAACTTAACATTTCCCGTTCCTGTCCCCTTTATGAAATCAGCTGCTTTCATCGTAGGCGGGATCGGTGTTATCGCAGAATTTTCCCCATTACTATCCCAGCTGACGATAAGTGTTCCAGTAAGCGACATTATTTGTTCGGCCAGTTTGTAACCTGTTAGTTCAGTCACGCCACCTACATTTATATTGCCGTTATCAATGCTCATAAATCCCTGGTAAACAATATTTCCTGCATATTTTTCTTTAAATGCATCAGGGTCTTTCGCATAGTTCTTTTTATTGACTTCACTCGCAGGCTGACTCATGGTGCTACCAAAATCCGGGAATATACCTGATACCATGGAGTCAACAGCGCCGCCACCGAGCCCGATTTTCTCAGTAAACTCCTGAGGTGTGCCCAGTCCATTTTGCAAAAACTCATAGGTCGCGTTGCAGCTGTCTTTAGCAAATTTGTTAAGCGCAGCGAGCTTGTCCTGAATGTTGGCAATGATCGCTGCGCAGTCGGCACAGATTGCTGATACTGCCGTATTAAAGGCATATACCGCTGAGCCCTGCGCAATACCGCGTCCAATCTGCACAAGCTGATCACCGTTGATCATGCTGAAACTACCGAGGAAAATATCAATGCCGTTACACCCGACGCTGGCTTTCGGGAAACTGACATTGACGAGGTTAGTATTCACCTGAGGCTGGCGGTATGAGAAACTCCCCCCAACAGCTCCGACACGTGACGCCGTTCTTACTGAAGCGGGATCTGTTGAAGCCACCATTCCCTGAAATATGCCCTCCATGACGTTGGCAGCATGGACCTGCTGCATCGAGAACGCGCCAAAGAACATAGCCGATAAAAGTAACTTTTTTATGAAAGTTACTTTTTTTGAAAAATCAGTAGCCACTAAAGCCCCCTTCTCGTTCTGAAATATGGGTATCAACCCGATCGGTTGTTGGCATGTCATACCCGCTGAGTTTTTCATCCATAATGTTCTGAAGGAGATAAGGGTCCTGTTCATAGCGATATTTGTTCACGGTCAGAACGTCTCTGTCGCCAATTGCATATTGTTTCTTAATATCGAGCGTATTCTGGAATGACGCTTCGTCGAGAAGGTTCATACCTCTGGCTGCAAGAATGATCGTATTTTTCAGTTCGTCAGCAGATACCAGACCGGTACTGACTCGGGTAGCCTGAGAACCATCATTGGACATGAGATAAATAGTAGGAACTTCTGTGATGGCGTATTGCTTAATCATATCCATAGTTGCCCGGCCATAACGGGGAAATAAACCATTGTGGAGAGGACGGCCGTCAATACTTACCGGCATAATGTCTACGTGATAATAATTCTGCATGAAATTCAGTATCTGGCTTTGCTCATGACAGTACGCACAGGTACTCTGGAAAAAGAAGAATAAACCTCCTTTCTGAAAAATGGAGGTCAGTGCTTTTTGCTGATTTTCTTCCAGACCTGCTCGGTGCGCATTTAACGCGACAGTTTCAGTTGGCTGCCGTCTCTTTTCTGACATCATCGGGTTATTAATGAAATAGTCACGCGTCCTGTCAGAGAAACGGGTGGCAATATCAAGCATTAAACGTTGCGCAGTATAATAGCGGGACAGGTTTTCGTTGGTCGGGTTATCCATTGCCGCATAACGAAGATTCAGCAGATTTTCTTTAAGCCAGCGTGAATCCAGCTTAAGTTCTTCCTGTTTGTCCTGAGAAGGCGAGCCCGTTAGCGGCTGTTGCGGTTGTTCTTCTTCATCTTTTACCGGCTCTTTATCGTTATACCAGAAGAAACCTTTTTTGAGGGCTTGTCCCGAAACAAAAGGAGTGTTCCCTACATTCTGCGTATCTGCCAGGCTGATAGTGGAAAGCACCAGCAACGAACTAATGGCGGCTTTCAGGATAAAAGTTTTGGTGTTTTGCATATGCTACCCCTCGATGGTTAGCATTATCATCCCATAAAAAAAAATCCGTTTTCTTCTATAAGGAAGATGTTCTGTACGAAATCTGAAATTTTTCTTCCAGGATGTTAATGGCTAAATGCCTCCGGATCCTGCCTGTTCGGGAAAGCCAGGATAGTGGCTCTTGGGAACGTGTTTACCTTTCACATGACTATTCAGGAATACCGTCACTGTTTTACGTTAAATGTGAATGACTGTGATTTTATAGAATATGAAACAATAAAGGGGGGATAGTTTCCTGTCCTACGAATACGTTGACCTTATGTTGGTATAAAGGTCAACGACAGAAAGTAATAGATGATAAAACCTATATAACATGAACTTGTTTAAAACGGCCTGATTTTACTGGGACCTCTAAATCGGGACACGGTTTCTTCTGCTTGCATCAGGAGCGACAACTGATGCGATAGATTACAATTTCTGGCGGCGAGTATTTCCTCAACTCTCGCCTTACGGTCAGGATTTTTTATCATCCGGAGAAAACGGGAAGGACCCGAAAGATATTCGGCCAAACGAATACTGACTGCATCTGAACTGGCCGAAAACATAGCATCCAGTTCTTTTTCAAATCTGATTTTTCCGGATGGACAGGTCGTCCTTTTTAACGGTGCAAGTTCCTGAACAAGTTGCAGGATACAATCAGGAAAATGGTTTTTAAGGTCTACAGTTTTTAACTCTGTGTGAATGACAGGCAGGAATAAATAAGAGGCGCAACGGACATTAAGGTCAGGAGAAATCGTACGCAAGCGGTTATGGATGCAGTCTGAAAGATGAAAAAACCCTTGCTCATCTGACGGCGTCGTTATTCCCGTCGATGCAAAAGCGATATGGCAGATGGTGCTTGCGGTGTGTAAAAGCTGATTTTCCATGTAATCTTAAAGTCTTTTATTCAAAGGGAACAACGGACTGAGAATAACGCATAATGGCAACCTTGCATTTTTTTGCGCTACATGTTGGGCAGGAATCATACCTGTCCGGGGCATGTATGAATGGTTTTTTACATACCAGGCAATAATCTTTATAGTCAGCTTCCGACATACCATTCAGAACTTCAACAATCCTGTTTACCTTGAGCGGGTAGTATTCTGGCGTATATCCCGTGTTTATTAACAAATCAACAAGTGCATTAAAATCCATTTCTCTTGTTGATTCTGTAGGATTTTGAGGGTCATATCCGAAAATATGTATAGCATTGTTCACAACGACATTTGACAGCAACATGGCGGATTTCTCACCCAGCCATTTACCGACCCCTTTTCTTGTATTTGTCCCTTTGGGGTACTCAAGGCTATCAGCAACTTTACGGCCATACAGATGTGTTATTGTATATTTGTTTGCATCATATTCAACTAGCTTTATCGCACTTGCCAGGCTATTAAGCTGGCTAACCTCACTCTTTTTAAAGGCCATTATTCGCATTCTCCTTAACGTGTACCTGGTCCGAATCTGTCGACCGGCAGGAAAAACCACTTCGTGTATCCAGAAAAGTTACTTTCAGCGAAGTACGCTCGGGTGTTGTCATTCACCATCCTGAATGAACCTTAATCAGTTTACCACTCCCCAGAATGAAGCCAATTAATTTTTATAACATAGAGACATCGTTAAAATAATTTTAGTTTCTCATATGAATCTTTAAGCGCGAACTCGACACGTAAGTTTTCCATATTTTCTCTGGGAATTAAACCTTCCAGAACATCAGCCATTATCTCGTAGCCCCATGCATAAACTTTGTGATCACGCCGTCCGGTATCATAGGTTATAAATCTGGGGAAGAGAACCACATTTGTCACCTCCACAAAGGCCGACATCTCTGTATCGAGGAGCATCTGAAAAGCGTCATTCGACAGGGCCAAATAAGCCCTGACATAGGCTGGTTTAAATCTTGCCAGGTTCCATAGATTCACCAAGAAATTCATCTGGATAGAGACGATATTTTTCCTAAATAACTCAAGGTCGACGGGTTTATATACATACTGCTTCCCGCTCAATAATTCACATGGCTCATTAGGTTTCATCTGAGCACTGTCAAAGGGTCTGCCGTATGTTTCGAACTTCAGTAACTGAGAGTCATCCAGTATTAATTTTATTAACTCACCCCATAAAACAGGTTTCCCGTTGACACGAGGAACTAACAGGCTACCTGGCCTAGCTTCTGACAGGGCAATTCTATTTAGACGCGCATCAGTGGCAGGATGGAAAAAACGCTCCAGCAGGTTGTCAGGAATATAGCGATAGTCCGACGCGAGATCACGAGGCAACACACTGAGTAGTTTTTTCTGACTCCGTATCAACTGCAACTCCGAGCGGAGAAACGCCTTAATGACCGTGTCAGTCTGTACGTTGGGTTGTACGTCCATACGCTCTCCAGGGTACTTTTAAATCGCGCTACTTACGGTTGCTTAAGGGGATTTTATTATATCAAAGCCATCTTAGAGATACTACTGAAAAAAACAAGCACTAATATTATTAGATACTAAATCATAAAAAAAACCTGTCCCTTTAACGAGTGTTGGTACTTATAACATTAGACACTATTTATAGAAATTGCACAGTTTTGCTGTCTTTCATTAGTACCTTTTCTTAAAAAAAGTACTCATGAGGATAGTTTTTCATTAGTACTTTTTCAGGAGAAAGTTACTAATGGCAGGGGTAGCAGCCACAGTTTTCATTAGTACTTTTTCTGCGAATAGTTACTTATGTATAAGAGTACCTATTACAGGATCACTAAAAAGTTACTTTTCTGTCTACCCACGACTACGTGGAGGTGTTTCCTGAGATAGGAACGCATACAGCCAGGTCCACAGGCAGGGGAATATGGAGGAGTCCAGTAAAAAAGTTACTTTTCTGGTCTACGGTACGGCCCCAAAAAAAAATTTAAAAAAATATCAAACCCCCTTGTTATTTCAGAAAAATCATTTTGGATTCCTGTAGTCTGTGTGGCTGGAGGAGTTGATATGAACCCGATAATTACGGCACATCAGGAAATCGTTATCGAGAACTCGGTTCGCTATATCGAGTTACTGAAATCAGAGGCGTCTAAAATTCTGGATGAATACTGGGAGGCTTGGAAGGCGCGGAATCAACTTATATCCCAGACAACGTATGCGAACGGGGGCAGATTTATACCCGGCCGCTTTGCACCAGTGTTGAGAAAGGTTGGGTCATCGCAAAAACTGACAATTGTGTGGAAGGATTTTTCGCCCAAGTTCAAAAACAAAATTGAACATCATGGCGTCGTTGTTAAACCTAAACTCGGAGGTTACAGCGTTAGTTGTTTTAAAAATGCTCTGGACTGGGAACTGGAGATGATCCAGAAGACGGAAGACAAAATTAAACCGATCCGCGAACTACTCGCGGAATACCATCAACGAAAACTGGCCGACATCAAAAGACTGGAAAAACTGAAGAGGTTATTATAATGGCTGACAACGCAACCCCTAAAACTGAACCGCGCAATCAACGGAACGCTGGAAACAACCGTCCTTTAGGGATGGTGATTTCAAAATTAAAGCCGCTTTCAAGTGAGTTTTATACACACTTTCATGAAAAAAACAGAGCCTGCCTGCGCCAGTTCAACGCCATTTCCAACGCAATTTATAATATTTTTCGGCTAGTCGAAGGAGACCAGGCGACAAGTACTAAGGTTCAGAAATGGCTCTCGGGGGTTTACGATGAACTCTCTGGTAATGTAAATACATTCAAGGAACAGATTGACAAAAATGTCGCCAAACTGCCTCTTGATGATTCATCATTCGAAGGATTTGACTATGGTGAATTTGAAATTCGCTGGAACCATCCATTGACCTATAAATTGCTGGATATTATCCAGACCATCAACGTCCTGACTCGTCAGGCACATCAGCTGTGGCTATACGGTCTGATATCGCAACAGGTTCATGACCGAATTAACCTACAACTCCTGAGCTCACTGCGGGTTGCTATGGACAACATTACAAAAATATTGAATGCCGAAAATCGCGTGAATGGTAAATACGATGCATTGCCTTTCATCCAGAGCATTAAGCGATTTAAATCGGTGGAACTTTATATTGCCAGCCTCGAAGCAAAGCCCCCGGTTCAGACCGGTAACAGTGATAATGCAGCTGAAACTGACACTGACACTGAGCAACCGTTAAAAGCGGAAGAAGCTGCAGGCAACGGTAAACCGGTTGATAAAACCCAGCCTTCAGTCACTTCTGTTTCGGTACAATAACTCACAGGTTGATATGAGTATTATATCCAGGCTTTTTTTTAAAATTAGGGTCGCCCTCTTCGGAGGGCATGACCACGACATTACCTTTGATACGGATGATGAGTATGACATCCCGCATACGCCTAACAAGGATGTACAAAGCTACCTTGATTACCCAAGTAAGCCTGCAGGTATAACGCTCTTTTCAGAGCGTGAGATTTTATCTGTCCATGCTAACCGGTTACAAGAAATTAATATGTATATCGGTTTGCCAAATTCAGATCTGAGTGAGGAGGCATATACCTTCACTAATCTGGTCATTAAACCATTGTATGAATATACACGTTGGATACATCTTTTACCTGCGTCTGAAAACCATCACCATGCCGGGACAGGGGGTCTGTTAACGCACAGTTTAGAAACGGCTTTTCTTGCTTTAAAATTCGCGTACAGTACGGAATTACTCCCCATTGGTCTGCAGGATGAAGAACAGATCCGTAAACGTCGTTATCTATATGCGGCCTTTATTTGCGGTCTTTTTCATGACGCAGGCAAAATATTTGATGTCGACGTTATTTCGTCCACCCCGGGTGTTAAAAGCACATGGCGTCCGCTCTCATCCAGTTTGATGGACTGGGCAAAGTCTAACCGTATTTTTTCCTATGAAGTTATCTGGCGTAAAAGGCAGGCTAACGAACATTCAGTCCGGGCACCAGTATTCCTGGAGCGCTGCTTAAACGATACCTGTCTTAATTATTTAAGCGACGTTGTCAAAGAGCGTTTGTACGATAAAATGCTGTCGGCTTTAGGTAATTATACAACCAGTGATGATTTTATTTCACGGTGTATGAGAACGGCAGACTGGCATTCCACCGGCACTGATACCAGCTATCGGTATGACAAACAATCCGGTATCCGGGCATCTGATACTGCTGCACGAGCTATCGCGATTCTGAAAGACAATATCAGTACTCTTAATATCAATGGGTTCGACTCATCGTCAGTTCGCCATGACAAAAACTCACCGCCTCCTGTCCATATTATGATTATTGGGGGCTCTGTTTACATCAACGAACATGCGGCTCTTGATTTCATACTGAATCAGTTTAAACATCTTGGGATTAACTTCCCGGATGGCGATATTGGACGCAAAGCGTTAACCGACCTTCTGTTAAGCGGTGGCTATATTGAGCCATACGGCGAACAGCGGGTTGCCCACTTTTTCCATCGCGGTGATTTTACGGAAACTGACATACAACGAATGTTTGATGAGGGTATCAAAGGTCTGAGCTGGTTCTCCCTTTTAAAAATTAAATGGGTTGGCTTTCTTTTTAAATACGATATTCTGCCAGAAAGTACGCCTGGTATTTTTAGCATTAACGACACTAATGACTATGTTTTTGTCGACCGCAAAGGGAATGATACACTCTACGCACGCCCTCTTTCGCATGGTACAAAATCAATCCGCCTTGGTGTGAACCAATCCAATGACAATGCTCAAGTCTTAAAGGCTGATACACAGCCTGTAGCAGAAAGTGAAATTGCAGTTTCAGAGGCTGATAATACTGCTGAGGTTGAAAATATTGAGCTGCAATCTGTTGATAACCAGCAGGCGCAGGAAAATACTAATAAAAAGTCCCTGAACATAGATAATTCTGAACCTGAAACACAAAAACGTGTTACTAAAAAACCTGTTAAAAGCCGTCGTGAAAAAGGGGAGCTAACTCCTGATGAGCAGATCTCAAGGCTCCAACATCAGTTCAACAATAATGCAATTAATGCAAATGAATTGGCTTTAATCGATGGAGTCCTGTATGTATCAGAAACCCATATTCGCTCCATAGCTCCGCTTGAAGAACCGCGCTTAATGGAGACCGGTCTTTTTGTGCTTTCTTTACGTTCAGGAAGCCTCGATGAAGAATTCAGCATTCCATGCAATGACGGGAAACGATACGTACAGTTAATTGACGAAGTATCTCTTGTCCAGTTACGTCATCAACCTGATATTAAAGAGGTTGAGATGCTTCCTTTGCTTTCTGCTGATTTATTTGGTGGGATTAAGTCTGATCACGAAGGAGTGTCTTTCACATTCCCGCCGCCACTGGCTAAGGTGCACCCTGAACCGCTCCCTCCGGAACGTTATGAAGAGCAAGCGCATGAACTGAACCGTACTGAACATGAACCGTCTGGCATACCATCAGCGGAATATCCCGATGTTGAGGAAGATGATGCTGAACAGTTCTGGGAGGATTACGCATCCTATTCGCACGGTGATAACCTTCTTAAAAGTGAATCCGGCCCTATAAATCAAACCTGTGACATCTCTGATTTTGATGTGACACAGGCCAAAAAGTCACTTTCAGAGTGTACCCCTGATACCGTTACCTCTGTTACAGGAAAATCCCCGGCCGAAGCGGAGAACGATTCTGAGACAGAGGAAGATTCTGATGAGGAAAGCGGTGACATTAACAGCGATTTTGAAGCGCTGTTTTCCCGTCAGAAAAATATTATCACTGATCCTTCAGTAGTCATTGCAGATAACCTTGAACAGTTAAAATCTATTGCTACACCGGTTCAAGCGTATGCTGATGCCGGAAACAGCGATACGCTTCATTCCGATATTGATACGATTATTAATCAGTTAAACAAAATACGATTGAATAACTCGCCGATCCCGATTAGAGAGTTACGTCTTGCAATTGTTGTGACTGATATCAATTTTTGCATGCGGTTGAGAATCTCTGATGACATTGCTTCATGGGGTTTTCGTCAGGAGGAGTTAACTGAACTGCGCGATGCTTTTGCGCATTTTCCTGTTGCTAAATTAAAGGTGGGTATTGGCAGGCCTATTAGCCACTACATGATTCGACTTAGTGATCTTCAACAAGGTGCGCTGCGCAATAACATTTTCTACGAAGAATTTATTTCGTTTTTTAACCATCAGGAAGTAAGCCATGAAACGTAGAAGCCGTAACAATCTCCATACGCAGGAAATGCTTTACCGCCCTGCCCTTGAGTTTCGCTCAGCGCTAATCCTCATACTGTTTTCTGTTTACGTGCTTATCGACTCATGGACCAGTAAGTACGGTATCAGTGAAATCCCTTTCTATTGCTCTCTCGGGTTAATAGCGATGGCATGCTGGAGGGTATGGCACGGCGTGCCGGTCTTTATAGCTCACTGGCGATTATTTCATCGCACGATGGACTTTTTGTCACTCGAAGACTTCCGGATAATTAATAACGCTCATTTTTTTGCTGATGACCGGAAGTATCAGAAACTGGTCAATTTGCAGGAGTCAGGCGGAGCACCCTCGAAGAATAGGGTTTACAAGCTCTTTCGTAAGAAAGAAAAGATTGTGATCCCCCAGCGCACGACGTTTCTGTGCAATGGTTTCAAATGGGGCCCGGAGCACTCTGAACGTACCTACCAGGTTCATAACCTTTCCAGCGATATGCATGAGGTTCAGTTACCTTTTATATTAAATCCCATTACCCGTCACTATCGTAAACTTGCTTTCGATTTGGGAGGGAATTATGCGATCTTCGGCGTGGATAAAAAGGTCCCAATTTTCGTCAATGAAGAAAATTTCTTTGGACATACACTTATTACAGGTAACGTAGGTACCGGGAAAACGGTTCTCCAGCGCCTTCTTTCTAGTTCGATGCTTCACCTTGGACACATCGTGCTCGTCGTGGACCCTAAAAACGACTATCAATGGCAGGACGGGTTAAAGGAAGAGTGTGAAAGTCTTGGTAAGCCCTTTATGCATTTCCACGCAGGCACTCCATCAACGTCTGTATCTTATGATGTCAGCGCTAACTATGTTAAGGATACAGACCTTTCTGCCCGTATTATGAGCATTATTTCAGGCACTGAAGGAGGTGAGGATCCATTCCTACGTATTGCAGAGGGCCTTGTCACAACGGCGATCGGTGCTCTGAAGTTGGGTGGTACAAAACCGACTATCCAGAATATTTACTATGCCATTCGCTCTAAACAGGACCTTATCGTTACCACCAGAAATGCTCTTCGGGGTTTTTATACTTACCATCTCGGGAATGATTGGCATTTAACTGTTCAGGTATCACAGAATCTGGCTCTTGCAGACGAAATCGATAAGCTTAAAGAATATTTCTACTGCAACTACTTTGAAGATAATTCGCCCAAAAATCTGCATGGCATGGATACGGTTCTGGAATGTTTTAAATACATATCTGGTGATGAATCTCACTATTACAAAATTACTGCCAGCCTGATGCCTATGCTTAAGCGATTGTCCCAGACCCCTATGGATATATTGCTTTCGGCGAACGATGTCGCGAACCCAAACCGTAACATCGTTAACAGCCATGGACTCTTTAACAGCGGTGGTGTGCTCTACATTTCACTGGACGGCCTATCAGATCCGGCGACAGCACGTGACCTCTCCCAGCTGATTACTTCGGATATCGCTGCTGAGGCAGGTAGCCGCTATAACACAGCCTCTGATTTATCCACCGTTCCTAGGGTTTCTATATTTATTGATGAGGCCCATCAGGCAGTCAATATGCAGCTGATTAACCTTCTCGCCCAAGGGCGTGCTGCTAAAATCGCCTTGTTCATCTCTACGCAGACCATTTCTGATTTTGTATCGGCTACCAGCGCCGATACTGCGGACCGATTGACGGGACTTTGTAACAACTATATTTCCACACGTGTAACTGACGCGAAGACTCAGGAGCTTGTTCTGACCAAAGTGGGTCAGACCAATGTCTCGATGAACCAGGTTACTTATACCACCAGCGCAAGCACTAAACAGTCACATACAAATTTTAATGGTTCCATTTCCGAACGAAAATCGACAACGATGGTAAGTTCTATTCCACAGGAATTACTGTCGATGATCCCAACCCTGCACTTCATCGCCTGCTTACAGGACGGGCGTAAAATTGTGGGTCAGATGCCTATAACCGTACCGGGCAAATCAATGCGTAGATCAACAACCGTCGTTGATATGGTAATGACTTCTCCTTACAAACTTAAACTGAGACGTAATCTCGATGTTGAAGAGATACTTAGCAAATCACAGAAGGTGGGCTGACTATGGAATTCAAACAGGTATCAAGGGCATCGTTATTCGGTATGAATTCCTCTCAACCCAAATACATTTCACGTGCAACCAAGACACTGAAGTTGTATGGCATAGATGTTGATGATGAGGGCCTGCCGGAAATACTGTCTCGCTATGCGAAGAAACTCACTGGTGACATTTGTAAGGTATACGCTCAATACACGGTTGATAGCCTTGACGTGCTGGCCCGGACGCTGGCGGAGTTTTTTATTATCCGGTATGCGGTGACTATCGTTACGCACGATGACACAGAGGTCACCTGCAACTGGTCTGTATCTCAGGGCCCGTTTACCGAGTGGCTCAAAGATCTGTTGAATAACTGCATGGCGAAGAGCCACACGTTTGAAGTGCAGATTGATAATAATCAGGAACGCATGGCTTTCATACAGCTCAATGCCGAGCGTCTTGGCTGGTATCTTCTGCCGGAATTTATTGATATTGCAGGCTTCCTGCCCGTTTTCCTTGAGATGCCTGAACAGGTTGAATACCAGGTGATGAGGCGCAAGCGACACGGTAAGGTACCAGACATCCACCAGCACGATCTGGGGATTTTCGAAGAGGATGCTCTGATATCCGGTTTGAAAGAAAAGTTACTTTTTTGGAGTGGCAACCTGAGCGACCCACAGGATGAATACACGTCTCTTTTTAACCGTGTCATCGATCTTTCCATTTTGGGCAACCGCCACCAGCCCGCGATGTACCGTAAGAGTAGTATTATTCAGTCGTTCCTTGATGAGTTTTCTGCCTCGGTGCTGACTCTTCCCGTCCGCTTTAATGACGGTACTCTTCACGCACTCTGGACGCCATGGGCGGAGCCCTTTAGTCAGTTCTCCCGCTTGCGGCCGGTTGAAGAAGATACCGTATACATGCCAACCCCGGGACAGGTCCGCTGGATAAATGAAGATGTCCGCAGAAAAGTTACTTTTTCGCTTATATCCCGGTTAATCGCATCGGATGACCTGGCGTGTTCGGGAATTCTTCATGGCTGGAAAAATCACTACCTCAACAGAGAAAGCAATATTCGCCTGGCAGCCCTTTGGGCAGAGCTATTCACAAATAAAACTGACTGACAGAGGTGTAAAATGGATGGAAAGGATATGTCGGCGCAGAGAATGACGATGATCCGGTTTGGATTAGGGCTGGGTCTGCTGATTTATTTTCTGTTTAACGTTTACCTGGAAGACACCAACAAGCTTTATAAGGATATTACTGCCGAGGTTAACGCCAGTAAGTTGCTTATGGATGTGGAGAGATGGCAGAAGGTGACGCGCAATACGGAAAAAACGTTTAATTACCTTTTTGTCGAATTAAACATCACGGCTTACATGAATAAAACTCTGTTGCCTGAGGATGATAAAACCAAACCGGCGCGTGGAATGAACCTCGCGGCAAACAAATTCATGAGTCCAAGCTATACCGCTGCCCGAAACATCCCGTTAATGGTGTATCAGGCGATTTACCGCTGGTATTTGCTGGCTGGCTGGTTTTTCACGTTCCTCCCATTAATGATAGCTTTGGCACTGGATGGTTATTACCAGTGGAAAATGAAGAGATTTGTTTTTGGCGATGTTACAATTCAGCTTTATCGCCTCTGGTTCCGTTCGTTGTCGATAATCGGTATTTTGATAATTGCCTATCTGGTCATCCCTAACCTGAATTTATTTTATGGACTGACACAGTATTTTCCGCCGCTTGCCCTGGCGTTGCTCGCTATTGCCATTAACCGGCTTCTCGCGCATTACCAAAAACTCATGTGAGGAAGAATATGTTTAAAAAAAGACCATCGAAACCTGAAACAGGCTCGGTTCAGGACGTGGTATCGCGTGAAAGTAAGAAGTTTTACCGTTTGTATAAATCGCATGTGTTATCAAAAATAACCCTGACGATTATTGGTATAGGGTTTGCTGGTTTTAGCGGCTGGTCCATGTATCAGGATAAACAGAAAAACGGTAAAGGGGCAGACCATATCGCGGTTATCCGTATCTATGGTGAAATGGGTACTGGCTCGCCTACAGGCGACGGTGTCATTATTGCCCGCGCTTTACGTGAAGCATGGGATAACCCGCATGCAAAAGCGATCCTGATTGAGGCTGAATCGGGAGGCGGCGGTCCGTCGGACGCTATTAATATTTATCGTGAGATAAACGAGCTTCGCGACTCCCTCCATGGAGCACCGGGGCTCACAATTGAAAACCCCGACCCCACAACATCCCAGAATAAAAATGATATGCCACCAGCACCCTCTGAGGCGGTCAAACAGGCGTTGCTGAAAGCCGTGGGTACCGGTCATGGCAGACTGCCAGCTGCTGCCCGGGACGTCCGCCCCATCATCGTCAGCATTAAAAATATGTGCGCCTCGGCCTGTTATTACGCAGCCTCACCGGCTGATGCGATTTATGCGGATCCCAACGCCATCATTGGCAGCATTGGCGTGCGCATGGACCACTGGGATGTGTCCAAGATCATGGACCGCCTTGGTGTGGCTAACGAACCGTTGACGGCCGGTGCCTGGAAGGCTTCTCTTGACCCCTGGCGTCCAATTGATGACGAAACAAAGGCATTTCTGCATAGTGAGTTACTAAACAAAATGCATGACCAGTTCATTAATGATGTCGAAGCCGGTCGCAAAGGAAAGTTACTTTCGCGTGAACAGGCGGATAAAGAACAGCTCTACACGGGGCGTTTCTGGCTGGGGGACCGTGCGAAGCAGTTTGGCCTTATCGATGATACAGCCACCAGCACAGAGGTGCGTGAACGTCTGAGTATTGTCTACGGCACCACGCGTTTTCGCGACTACAACGCGCCAAAAGCTTCGTTAAGCAGCATGTTAGGATTGTCACTGGACGTGAACGTTAAAGAGGCTTTATCCAGTGCGCTTAACACCACCAGCACTGTGAGGTAGAGATGGACCTGACCATGTTGTCGACCATTTTTCTTGTGTTCGTCATGCTGATTCTGTCATGCATCATTCTGTGTGTCTGGCCGCTTATCAGTAACATGTTCAGCGAGCAGCGCACACGAAATGCATTAAAGAGGGTGTTAGCGGACCTTGAGGGGACACTTGTTTCTGACATTACCCTACCCCTCAACGCCTCCCAGACAACGCAGATAGACCATATCTTTATTAGCACGAAGGGTATTTTCATTATCGAAGAGAAAAACTATACCGGTGACATTTATGGCGCTCTCGATGATAAAACGTGGACGGTTGTATACGGTTTCGGTAAAGCGAAACATAAGATGTTAAACCCGTTTGTTCAGAACAAAACCCACATATCCGGAGTGTGTCGGGCCATAAAGCGGGATGATAAGGGTATAATCAATGTTGTGTTACTGACGGGCCGCAGTAAGTTCATGGCAGACCCTGCACCTGAGTGGTTGTGCTGTAATTGTGATGAACTCGGGAACAAGTTCACCGCGTACGATACTGAACCTGTGTTTAGTGTTGAGGAGACTGGCTGGATCGAAAATGACCTGCGTAAAGCAATGCTGCCGCAGACGCTGCTGACCGACCTGGGACACGTGTATTCACTGAAACTGAAACACCGACAACCAATATCTGTACAGCACAGGGTTACCTATTTTACGTTACTGACTACCACCCTGTTCTTCCGTGCTCTGATAAAATTATTTTCGCGTAAACGCTCAGAGGTCATTCACAAGCAGTATCGTGAATAGCTCACATCCATTTTCCACCGTTCTATATGCACAGGGCCACCAGCGGGCCCTGTTTAGCTAAAGTAGTCGGATGCAGGAGGATTAAGGTACGGAACGGACTGCCAGGCGCGGATCATGTTAACCATCTGCTCAGCGATCCCCATTGACTGGTTTAGCCGGTATGCCGTCCGGGCTACCATTCCTTCCTGACGTTCATCAGATTTCACATCAACCAGCCTGAAGCGCCACCACTCTTTGCCGCAGCTGATGACACAGATATCAAACTCGGCATTAACCACCGGCAGATAAGTGTGTTGATTCAGTTCCAGCAAAAGCGAATATGCCTGTGGCATATACCGTCCATCGAATGACCCCGCCCAACGATATGTTGCGATGAATGGCGGCGAGTCCAGAGATTTGAGAAATGTCATGTCAGATCCACCAGCAGCTTTACCAGTCTCTCATTATAAATATTGGAAAGCCTCCTCAAAGCCCCCTTTTTCAAACATACAACAAAGTGATTTTCCCGCGCCCCAAAAAAAGTGACTTAAATCGGCATTGTATCCGGGTCTGGAACCATGTTTATTGCGAGTTTTTGTTACCGGTGCTTTTGGTGGGTATTTAGCAACAAGATTCAGGTGATCGGGTATTCATAAACAACCAGAAATTATGTGGCGCATTGATGAATTACCTCGGTGAGGTCCGTTGATGAAAAGTGCCTTTTGTGGTGAATGCCGACCGGGATATCAGGGGGAGTCGCCGTCTCCGGGCAGGGGCCGATATGAACGGCGACGTCTTGTCATATACATTAACGCGTTTACGATCGAGCCCGGTCCATTACGACCACAATTTACTGATGTGGATACATTCGCCCACCAGCTGCAGTTTTTTTTACCACTTAGCCTGCATAACGGCATCACTACGGCGAGAATGAGACATACAGGGTGACAATTAAAGTAATCGTTATATCTGAATGCCTGTCATATAAACATATCGTTATTGTGCAACGACTTCCTCCCGGTCTGCGTACGCTATCCAATGAAATCAACCAGAACCCTACGGGCAATGCTTTGCTCTGGCAAATCACTGTAGATACGCCGCATTGCTGCTTTGTGGAATGGGGAACGATTAACCACGTCCACCAGCGCTAACCTGCTTTTGTTGAATGATGCCCTAACCTCACTGTAACGCTGGTAATGAAACAGCCTGTGGAACAGGTTCATGGACAACACCTGGTCTCCTGTGACTTTGAATCGTATTACCGCATCCCTTACCTCAATCTCTTCTGCCAGGATTTCACCATCAGCATAGGAACCCACAATACCAGGGGAAAGCAGGTATTCCTCATCAAGTGGATCGTTCATGAAACGGCTATACATTTTCGGCTCCTGTTTAAGGAAATCGTCTTACCGGGGCATCCCAAAAGTTACTTTTCCCGTTGAATGTCGTGCTTACTGGTTTACCCACTGGTGAACAGGTTTAAGCCGGTCAGTGGAATATTGACTACTTTCTCTTACCGGTCCTTGACCTACGTTATCTTATAACAGATTATGAGCCTCGTTGTGTTTTGGGATTATTACAGACGATGTCTACATTAAAGGCACTGTTAGATTTTTAAAGGATGGTCTAATTGATGGATTTAAAAATAATGAAACCAACAGAAGCATATACAATGCTTATGGAGAACGTATCTTCAGTGTTAGATTGCCGAGAACAGGGCATACAATCTGGATTCTTGCTAGAGGACATGGAAGACCTGGAAGCAATCAATTGGTTGAATTCTTTAACATTATGGCATGGTGGATACGATAGAGTTTACTCACCTGGCATCTTTAACGGTTTTCTTGTTGAATACTGTAAGCCCGAGTATGCCATCGGCCTTCAACACTTTTACCCTCAACTCGCAGCGCGAGAAGGGATTGAATTTACTAATGAAATATGGGACTCATCAATCGATATTCTAATAGACATTTATGATTATGCTTTAAGAACTCGCGAATTAGATGGTAAACAGCATTGGGGCGTAGTCTTCAGAGATGACTATTTGCAGCAATGGGATAATGCATTCCTGAATAAGAGAAGACCAGGTCTTATAATACCAAATTTCTTAAAAAAATGGTTGAGGCTAAGCTAATCGTCCAAAAGTTTGTTGCGAAATTTGTTGGTACTAAATTTCTTACTTTACGATGAGCGATAAAGGGAACCGCATGGCTCCCCCATCAGCAGCTGGCAATGTTTGTCCAGTCAGACAGACACCAGCGTTTTAATTTCTTCCACACCAAACGCTTTACACTTCATTTGCGTTTTCTGCCCAACAGTTTCAGGTGCTTTCCACATGCCGTATAACTTGTCTTTGTCTGCCATAAATTTCGCCCCTTGCAACTCGCATGACGGAGCCTGTTTTTTATCATTCCATGTGGCATTTACAACGAACGTCCAGACCTTACCCGCCTTTAATTCTGTCGGCATATCGTAGGAGAAGGAGACAGTCGACGCGTGTTGGCTGTTATCCGCAACCGTCATCGATGAGGTATCTACCCCGGCAGCTTTGAGCTCATTGATAGCTACCTCGCGGCTTGCACCGCTACTTTCCTGCTCTTCAATCTGTTGCTGAATCCACCCTTTATCACTGGATGTAAGCGAGGATGCATGGCTGTTGTTGCTGCTCATCATCCAGTACATAAGTGCAAGAGTTGTCCAGTCTGCCCCACTTCGCTCACGTTCACGAATGACAGTGCGTACGTTATCCGGAGCCGCCTGACGCAGGTTACTATAATCCCGCCCGGAGGTTCCCGGGATGTGCTGAGCTGGCGCGATTGACGACGATTTTTCGGATGTTGTACTTGATGCAGAGATAGTCCCTTTCTTAGCCACCAGCTCCGACCCGCTCACTGATTTCTTTGGCGTAGTGCCTGCAGCAGCGCCTTCGTTATCTCCCTTGGTCTGAGATCGACTACTGACAACAGCATACCCACCAGCCTGGTTCTTCACCTTCCCGGAGGTGCTCTCTGACGGTTTATGCCCTGAGGACGCGGAAACTGCCCCGACCGTTAATGCGGCTCCAGAACCTGCAATCATCGCTTTCTGGCTGGTGGTCAGTGGTTTGGTGCTAGCCGGTGCTGGCGTATCGTTAACCGTGCGGCTTGCCTGGCTTCTGGTTGAAGAGGTGTACGACTTGGTAATGGTCGATGGGCGGAAGGATGATTTGTAGGAAGACCGATTGGATTTATACCCAGCTTCCGCAGAGGTGGCCACCAGCATCAGACAAATAAGTGAGATCGAGGTTTTGCTAATTTTGCAGCGCATGGTTTATTCCATTTCTTGACGAGTCATTCTGAAAGTAACTTTTGGCCCAGAGAGCGTTAATCAGCCACTCACAGGTTTTTGAAAACGGAGTCCGCTCTTAATGCCAGGTTAACACCCAGCCAAAGGAGGTTACCCATAACCGAACAGGTCAGAATGTTAGTTAACATTCCTTGTTGCAGCAGGGTAGCCAAAGGGACACCCGTGGAATCAAATGCTAATGCAAATCCCATCAGCACATAAAAAAACACGACCGGGAATGAGCGCAGATAATATTCCGTCATTATCGCCGTTGCTCTTACAGCGTAAACAATATTGCGGATTATGGTTTCTGACCTGGACGGGGCATCCTTGATATTTATCTTCATGCTCGAATCTCTTATTTTTGGGTTTAATACAACATTTTACAGTAGCCATGTAATGCCCTATCCCCTTAACTGTTGGATTTTGCCATCCCGGATATTTTTTCTTCATCCTCTATTCCAACATTCAATCTTTTCCAGGCATTTTGAATTCAGCGCGACAAATAGCGGCAAAATGATAAACCCATCGTTCCTGGTTGCTGATAAGACTGAAGCCTGCCGGGAACCGGCTGCAGTTTATTGTCATTTTCTGGACTGGATTACACAGAATGTTTATGGCAAATTTCTGGCTTCTTTCTTGTTCTCATCCATATGCTATTGGTGATGTAGTATGTCCAGGTTCCTGAGGGGTGTTGGTTTGGGTATGGCAGGCATTGTGTTACTGCTGTGCGGACTTATCGCGCTGTATTATTTTGAGTCGAAAGCAGCGCTAAGAGCAGATATCAAGGCCTGTCCAACGGTTACAGCGGGTCAGGCAACCGATGCCGTCATTCAGGACATACTCGAGCACAGAGAGCGCATTTTCTCTAAGCCACAGCTGGAGCGTCGGGACATAGTGATTGAACAACTGAACGTCCAGATAGGCTATTCAGGAACCCTTGTCCCTTTCAGGATCAACGGTGTCGATGATCGCCGGTTTTTTGGCATGTCGGGATGTGCCTCTCTCGACACTGTTGAATATGCCACAGAGTTTTTGACCCAGCAGTAGCTTGATCGGGCACATGTAACGAGCAGCATATTTTTTCTGATTGCCCGTTTCGTTTGGCTCAACCGCTGTCACCGGTTGGTTGCGCCAGCATTCTTCAACCAAACCAGTTGCTCAACGTGTTTTCCCTTTTCATATACCGCAGGGCTCGGGTTCATGGACAACGCCTGATCTCCTGTGACTTTGAATTGTTTTACCGCATCCCTTACCTCAATCTCTTCTGCAGGGATTTCGCCATCAGCGCATGAATCCGAAATACCAGGAATGCTGCTGATCCATCCTATCTGGGGTCGGATGCTTACCGGGCTGGCCTGAACAAGGCTTACAGACAGTGCAGTTAACTATCCACCATCTGGCCCACGGGGCGCGGATAACCTGCTATTGAGCGTTGATGCATTAGATTGCCTGACCGGGGTAAGTGCGAGCGAACCCCGGAATCTATGATGCTAATAGTCCTTGCCCCTCCCATTTTTATAACCGTCATCCAGAAAGATAAAAGTCAACGATATATTGGCGAAAGTTACTTTTTCCTGACGAGTTACTTTTTCCTGATGAAATGGAAAGCTTATAGGCTGCTTGAATGGTGTGAAAAATTCGTCCTCGTTCTTCAACATTTGCACCAGCAGCCAGATCACGTTCAATCCTATTGCCCATAATACTAGATGAATATACTTACCCTCATCTATCGCCTGAGGAAATGCGCACAACGTGAATAAAAAGGATAATGGTAATGTCGCGAAGAAGAAGAGTGTCATTGCCTTAAGTCCACGGAGGCCGCACGTCAAATTACTGACAATGGCTTGAGACCTTGACGATTTGACATGTATTTTGATGTCCATGCAGATACCTTTTGTTTAAGGGGTATTTTGTTACGGCCAGTCTAACGAGACTACTTTGGGGATATGTTTAAATTGTACATGATCAGATTGTCTATTGCGTCAGGTGATGTAGAGTGCCTGCCAGTGTGAAGGAAATAATTTTTCCTCTGATTGCCTTCATGACCTCTTTCAGAAAGCAGTACATGACGGTTATGCAACCTGCATCAGTTGAAGGGAGAGGATCGGATAAGTCCAGTCTGTCACTCCACCCTGATACGTTGTTTAACGTTGACTTTTCTCGCGTGAAATATTTCTTAATCTCCGCCGGTGCTTACCTGAGATCTGCCTTTCAAAGGCGAACAATACGGCGGCTACCACGCCCAGGCCCAGAATTACGACTCCATATTGGATGAACTGCATGTCGCCGTCTTCCATCAGCAAATGTAATGGGTAACAATAAATACCATAATTGAACATTAACGCAAACGATTTCGTTACGGTTTGATGACTGCAAATAAAGCCGGGATAAGCGGCCACCTCTGTGCCCGCGAGCACTTTTGGTCGCCTGAAAAAATCGCAAGCAGAAGAAAGGTTCTGGGGTTCTGGGGTGATCGGCATGTGCCAGCTGGCCCACCTGGTACTTTAGCGGGTTGGTTTGTACGTGCTTGCCCCACCAGCTGGCCATCATGCTATTCCCATGTCCTCGTCTGCGTTAAAGGCGATCGTCTCTTCATCCATGAACGCCGGATAATGAAACTCCTCAACGGCTTTAATAACGTCCGGAAGATTGCGCCAGCTTTCATCTACTATGCCCACGGATAACTGTTCTGCTTCCTGTCGCAACTGACGTGCGGTCTCGTAGTTGTCCCAGCCACTCTCATAGCTTGCTTTCTGATAGAGGTCTTTTTGCTGTGCTTTTATCTTTTCGATCTCATCAGGGCTGGTTACATGGCGGTGCCACTCCAGTGTGCGGGCATTGCCTGTTAACACCAGCCTGTCACCCTTATCGCGGATCTCTATAGTCCTTTCGGAAAAACTCACCGGCCCCTGGTCACGTCCTGTCAGATGGTCAACGAACTCATCCCGCCCTTCTTCATCCTGGACAATCCATTCACCCCGCGTAAAAGCTTCTTTTGCGCACTCAAGGGCATCATGTATGGTTTTCGCTTTACCTACCAGGAACGTACCTTCTGTAACGTACGTGCCATACAGCGGGTCATCTTCCGGATACTCTACCTGACCAGTTACGTATACGATGAAGGGGTACTGCCGTTCCCTATGACGGACAATAAATCGTTCGCGTTTTGCCATAGCCTCTTTCTGGTAATAACGCAGCGGCTGAACCGACCATGGCACGATTTGCTTCCACCAGTCTGGGGCTAAACGCATCGCCAGTTGCTCAACGTGTGTAACCATCTCATATACCGCAGGGCTCGTTATGGCGCCACAATCCCTTAGCTGAACCACGCACTGAGCAGCTGAGTCCTGACTCACCCCCAGCATGCTATCCATCATCTCTTCATCTACCTCGATACCGTTTCGCAGAAGGCCTTCAAACGTCATTAGAGTGCCTTCATGTTTAGCAAGGTCCACCAGCGTATTCACGATATGGGTAAAAAGAATGTCGCTGTGAGTGGCTGGTGTGTTTTGAGTTTTCATTCGTGACCCCCTGTTTAACTAAAATATTGGCAAGGTATGAGCGAATATTCCATTCATGCACACCAGGATACCAATTAAATAACGGCCATCAACCCCTTATTCTCACCGGAAGCTATTTCCGGCTTACTGGAGATGCATACCAAAGCGGTTATAAATTCCTTAGTCATTTCTTGCATTCAGAATCATCCAGAGTTTTTGTGAGTTAACATGCATCATATCGGCATATTAAAGACGACAGGGAAATAAGGATTAATGATTTTCCTGATTGTGTTTTATGAAATAAATTATCGAACAAATGAACGTATTGACGTCCACTCTATATTTACTATTATTTGCATGTACCGTATGTCTCCATTCCTACCGGCATTTCTTTGAAAAAAGGTCAAGATATGAAGCATTCAGATCAGTTTGACAACCCTGTTAATGATAATGATTACATAGCCGAGCCGGAAAGCATCAAAGCCTGGTTAAGAGAGTTTAAGGACTTGCCACCAGCTCCCCCTGAACTGATAGAAGCGCTTAACAACATGTTAGGCAACGATGGCGACTGATGTCTAAATCCCCAACAGAACGCAAAGCATTTAGAGATAGCACAAAAAGTTAAACAAGATAACGAAAAAAAGTTTCCTGTATTCATTTAAACGAATCGCAACCGAAGGAATTGATAATGCATAAATATACCGTATTGCTCAATGATGGCACCGTAGGCACACTCATTGTTGATTCAGTTGATGAGGGACAGAATGTGACAGTCGATCTGCATGACGAGAACGGCAATCCAATCACAGCGACAGGAACTGTCGTGGAAATTTTGGAAGAGTCAGAGTATATAAACTGGCACTACGGCGGCAGTATAACAGCGTGTGCACGCACTTAGAGGGTACAACCATGGCTGTTAAACCGGATCGCCTGGCTTCTTCAACACCCCATACAGGAGCTCAGCGTAAAGAAAAGAGAGATATCGCCAGCAAGCATTTATCTCACTGTATCGCTGTGCTGGAGGAACTGGTAGACACATATGACCCTGATACCGAGGGTCCATTCAGTGCATGCCATCCTCGCACAGGTGCCGCGAGCATGAAGCGACAGCTTGAGAACATCCTCAAGGCGCTGAAAACGGCAAAAGTTTGATATCGATACCACGACAATTGGAAATGCTCCATTGTTTTTGTTTAGCTGTAAAGTTGGCTTTTCAACGAAACTGTCAGACAGTCCAATCCCTCTTGATGAAGAAGATTTCGCGATATAGAAGATGTTCCTGAACTGGACTATTTCAGACTGGTGACCAGGTATGACCGGTAATACTCTGTGTTAAACTGGTTTGCGATTCATTTCCTCCCTGTGTAGA
>ERZ772884.296-NODE-296-length-39218-cov-8.778694_pt1 | contig 39218 bp, 33 predicted proteins | sample MGYA00580574_ERZ772884 | MGnify/ENA primary metagenome ERZ772884 (study PRJEB29015, sample SAMEA2737690) | human gut metagenome | biome: human gut; feature: human-associated habitat; material: faeces | place: China | collected 2012 ... | reverse complement strand
CAGTTGTGGTGAGAGGAAGTATATCTCCTCTCAATTACAATGGATAGCGTCGGAGAGTGGGAATGGGACGGGAAAAATATAAATGTTTTTGTAGTGAGCAAATGGTGCAGTGGTTCCAGGGAATGTTTATTATTGAACAGATTAAATGATTTTGCTTTAAATGAAATATGTGTTTGATTTGCTTCGCTAAACGGAAATACTCATACGGCTTCAAATTGTTGGCCTTGGCCGTTTCTGCAATGCTGTAGAGAATCGCACTGGATTGTGCTCCTCTGGGCGTGTTGAGCATAATCCAGTTTTGCCCGACTGTAAAAGGACGATTTGTTGCGATTGGTTTCGTATCATGCACGTCAAATAAAATCCTCTGCTTGCAGTTAAGGATGCACGGAATTTGTATCCGGATGAGGAATAAAAGAAATCTTTCTACTTGTCAATCTGCTGTAAATTATCGACTGAATTTGTGCAAAGCTAACAAAGTGAAAAAGAGAGCCGTTCTTGTCTTGACACTCCACAAGGAATATGGTATTGTAATCATGCACAGAATAAGTCGCTATTCAAGTGCCTGATTTGTTTGTGCCTTACAAAAAAGAAAAATGTACGTGAGCAGCGTCGTTGGATTGTTACCGTTTGGCGGGCTAGACCAACTCTGCATAGCACAAGCCGAAAGCGTGTTTCAGCCTTCGGTATGTTTGCTGTGTCAAGGGTGGTCTTTTTTTATTGCCTTTTTCAACCCCGAGGAGGAGAAACAATGCAATATACCGTCAAAAAGCCAATCAACAACAATATTTTGCGCGTGGTGGATTCCACGGGCTGTGAGTTGATCGTCACCGGGCGTGGTCTGGGCTTTGGTGTTAAGCCGGGCTATAAAATCGAGGCTGAAACCGTGGAGTGCAGCTACCGCATGACCAGCCCTGCCGTGCAGCAAAAGTTGGTGGAACTTCTGGAACGGATTCCGTATGAGCATCTGCTGCTCACCGATGAGTTGGTAGAAATCATCCGGCAGCGGCTGAAATACCCACTGAACGAAAGCCTGCTCATCACGCTGGCCGACCACATCAGCTTTGCCATTCAGCGCAGCGAACAGGGAATTCGCTTTTCTAACCCGCTGATGACTTCCATTCGGGAATTCTACCCGGAAGAGTATCACCTTGGCATGGAGTGCCTTGCCACCATCCGCCAGCGTTTCCATGCAGACCTTTCGGACGACGAGGGCGGCTTCATTGCGCTGCACATCGTCAACGCAGAGCTCAACACCACCATGAGCGTGGTGAACGATGTCACCCGCTTTGTGGATGGTTGCGTGCAGGTAGTAGAATGCTTTTACAACTTTCATTTTGACCGGGATACACTGGATTTCAGCCGCTTTACAGTGCATTTGCGCTTTTTTGCACAGCGCGTATTTCAAGGAAAACAGGAGCAGGAAAACGATACCCATGACGAAGTGTTCCGCGCTCTGATCGCCCGCAATTGCAGTGAACACTACAAATGCGCCTGCTGCATTGCGGAGTATGTGCGCAATACCTGGCACAAGGAGCTTTCGGACGAGGAACTGGTGTTCCTTACTATCCATCTGAAACGGATTTGGATGGGAAAGTAAGCTTTTTGTTTCGCCTTTGATTCTCCACAGGTCTTTCCTGTGTAGATATATGCTGGTTACGAACTTAAGAAAAAGGAGAATTGAAGATGAAAGACAAGATCTTTGGCGTACTGCAACGCGTGGGACGCAGCTTTATGCTGCCCATTGCACTGCTGCCTGTGGCGGGCCTGCTGCTGGGCATCGGCAGCTCGTTCACCAACGAAACGATGCTGGCGGCTTATGGCCTGAACAGCGTCATCCATCCGGGCACCCTCATTTATACCATTCTGGACGTGATGAGCCAGACCGGCAATGCGGTGTTCAACAATCTGGCGCTGCTGTTTGCCATGGGTGTAGCCATCGGCATGGCTCGCAAGGAAAAAGAGGTCGCGGCACTGTCCGGTGCAGTGGCCTATATCATTATGAATACAGCCATTCAGGCCATGATCAATGCGGCGGGCGGCGTAGAAGCTATGCCTGCCAACTCCACCACCACCATGCTGGGCATCACAACGCTGCAAATGGGTGTGTTCGGCGGCATCGTGGTCGGTCTGGGCGTGGCTGCGCTGCACAACAAATTCTATAAGATCGAGCTGCCGCAAGTGTTGGCCTTCTTTGGCGGCACACGCTTCGTGCCCATCGTCAGTTCTATTGTGTATCTGGTGGTCGGCATTGCCATGTTCTATATCTGGCCGGTGGTGCAGAACGGTATTGCCGCGCTGGGTGCACTGGTGCTGGCTTCCGGCTACGCAGGCACCTTTATTTACGGCCTGCTGGAGCGTGCGCTGATTCCCTTTGGACTGCATCATGTGTTCTATATGCCGTTCTGGCAGACCGCTGTGGGTGGCACCGCCATCATCGACGGCGTGACCGTGACCGGCGCACAGAACATCTTCTTTGCCGAGCTGGCTTCCAAGTCCACCACTGTGTTCTCGGTCAGCGCTACCCGCTTCATGGCCGGTAAGTTCCCCTTTATGATGTTCGGCCTGCCCGGCGCGGCGCTGGCTATGTACCAGTGCGCCAAGCCGGAAAAGAAAAAGGCGGCAGGTGGCTTGCTGCTGTCTGCTGCGTTGACGGCGTTCCTCACCGGCATCACCGAGCCGCTGGAATTTACCTTTATCTTTGTGGCACTACCCATGTACGCGGTGCACTGCGTACTGGCCGGTTTGTCCTTCATGCTGATGCACATTCTGAATGTGGGCGTGGGCATGACCTTCTCCGGCGGTCTCATCGACCTGGTGCTGTTCGGTGTGATGCAGGGCAACGCCAAGACCCACTGGGTGTGGGTGGTCGTGGTCGGTGCGGTGTACTTTGTGCTGTACTACATCATTTTCCGCTTTATGATCTCCAAGTTTGACTACAAGACCCCGGGTCGCGATGATGCCGAGGAAGTCAAGCTGTACACCCGTGCGGACGTGAACGCCCGCAATGCTGCTTCCGGCAGTGTGCCTGCCGGGAATGACCCGGTCAGTGCAATGATCGTGGAAGGTCTGGGAGGTGCCGCTAATCTGGCCGATGTGGATTGCTGCGCAACCCGTCTGCGCTGCACGGTCAATGATGCGGCATTGGTCAAACAGGATGTGCTCAAAGCCTCCGGCGCCTCCGGCGTGATCTGCAAGGGCAACGGCGTACAGGTGGTGTACGGTCCCAAGGTGGCCGTCATCAAGGCAAAGCTGGAAGATTATCTGGAAAGTGCACCCAAAAACCCGGTTGTCGCTCCCTCGCCTGCAGCCGCACCCGCAGCAAAGGATACCGTCCTGTTTGCCTGCCTGAACGGTACGGTAGTGCCGCTGGCCGATGTGAAGGATGAAGCCTTTGCCAGCGGTGTACTGGGGGATGGCATTGCCATTGAGCCCTCCGACGGTGAACTGGTGGCACCTGCTGACGGTGAAATCTCCTCCACCTTTGAGACCCATCATGCCGTGGGCATGACCACGGCTGACGGTGCCGAACTGCTGATGCACATCGGCATTGATACGGTCAAGCTGGGCGGCAAGCACTTTACCTACCTCGTCAACGAGGGCGACAAGGTGAAGAAAGGCCAGCCGTTGATCCGCTTTGAGTTGGAAGCCATTAAGGCCGAAGGCTATCCCGTGACCACGCCGGTCATTGTCTGCAATACCGATGACTATGCCGCTGTCGCGGCTAAAGCCAGTGGCACCGTAAAGCAGGGGGATGCGTTGCTGGAACTGAAGCACTAAGCGTTTCTCCCAAACTGTAAGGTGAGGTTGTTGTAAAGGAAAGAGCTATTCCGATAAAGGCAATGTCACTTAGTTAAATAGGCAATCCCTCTACACCAACGCAGAAATTGGTATAGAGGGATTTTTTTCTTATAAATACTTGACAATAAGCTCAGAATGTACGGCCTCTTTGCTTACCGAAGTAAGCAAAGAGGCCCTTGTAGTTAGGAAACGTCCACTGTGACAGCTAACAGCAAGGAGCGAATGACCGTAGAAAATGTCAAGCAAACGTTGAAAGAGTGCTTTTCTCAATTGAGGTGATCCACGCTTGGAAGTTGCAACACTGGAAAGCTTCAACTTGCCAGAACCAACAACGCCGGGGTCTACGCCTGCAAAGGCCACAATAGAACTGCGGGTGCGGGAAACGGCGAACATCACCTAATTCAGCCATGAGATGCGGCCCTGTGGACTTTCCAACACCGTACATGGCTGTCTGCGAGCGGTATGGTGTGCCGGCCATCATTGCGATGGGACGCAAGGGGGCAGCACCGTAGCAGCTGCTATCTGCAATGCGCTGATCTATTCCGCTGCCGAGATGCTGGATCCCACCGCCCGCGGATGGAAACAGTAACATTTACAATGAAAAAGAGCCCTGACAGTGGGCGCTTTTCTCTTTCTTAATCAGTACTTATAAAAGGTATATCACACCAGCATATCGAACAGTCCAATCATCAGAGGCATCGTCATGATGGAAAGCAGCGTACTCAGAACATACAATGCACTTGAGTGCGCCGCATCACGATTGTAGAGTTGCGCCATTGAGGTGACTGTCGCACAAGACGGCGTAATAGCCGATAGATAGACTGTCATTAAAATTGCTTTACCATCTGCAATCCAGTCAGATGCATGGAACACGTGAAGTAGCAGCAGAACAATGATAGGAACTACAATCAGACGAAGTGCAACGGGAAGATAGTTGCGCGGTGTACAGAAGACTTTCTTTAACGGCACTTCTGCAATCGCCATACCGGCCAGCAGCATACCCATAGGTCCTATCATAGCACCTACGCTGCTGAGCGTACTCACGATAGGTGTAGGCAGCGAGATATGCAGAAGGTACAAGAGCGCACCGGCGACAATCGCAATCAGGTTGACATTGGTCAGAATCTTCTTCCATTCGAGTTTTGCGCCTTCTTGCAGGCAGGCACTTGCGTGCGTCCAGAGAAGAATCAGCTGAACGATGACGAAAGCGCAGGAATACACGACATATTCCTCGCCGAGCAAAGCCTGAACCAAGGGAATGACGAGCGCAGCTGCATTGCTGTATATGATATTGACCTGCTCCACGACATCCAATTTAAGCGGCCTTTTAAAGATAGCATTGAGGACCAGAAAGACAATATGCATTCCGACCGCTATGCCCATCGAATACAAGATTCCTGTGCGAATCTGCGGTGTATCATCGATTTGAAATGCGTTGAGAACAACACACGGCATGACCAGATACACGAAAACTACGGACAAAACCTTGCTGTCTGAGGCTTTCAACAGCCCTGCTTTAACAACTACATAGCCCATCAGAAGAACGATAAACAGCTGGGCTATCTGCTGCATGAGCAATACACTGACTTCCATGACAATCCCTTCCTTCGATTCAAAATAGCGTACTCTTTTCTCGGAAAATAGTCAATATGCAACATGACGGAAGTTTTTAGAAAAAGGAGAAAATCAACAGTTTGTGGCGAAGGTTGGAAGTTAGCCATATGTACTGGATACTATGCACAGTTACAGGATGTTGCATTTATGCAAACGGTAGAACATGATAGAGGAGTTGTAAAATCTATAAAAATAAATGTAAACGCGATGCTTTCTTTGATATAATATAGTTAAGAAACTATCCCCTAAAGGGAAGGAGGTCTATTATGAAAAGGAGAGTTAGTACAGCGAAAAGAATCGTTGCTGTAGCTTTAGCTGCTACGGTTGCGGTTTCTTTGACCGGCTGCAAGAAAAGAAAAAACACCAACGATACGACAAGTTCGGATGTGACCACGAGCCAAAGTCAGGCTGCGGTTCCGGAAACACCGGAAGTAACTGTCACACCTGCACCGACGGCTACGCCTGCACCGACCGCCACGCCCGCTGAGAACACTGATAAGAAGGACAACACCACCAGCGAGCCGACTAAGACGGAGAAGCCGAGTACCGGCACTTCGACTTCCGGCGGGACTACCAAACCGGCAGCGACAAAAACACCGGCACCTGCTCCGGTAGCTACTCCGGCTCCTACCGTAAAGCCTCAGGTAAAATACACCTTCACGGTTCGCCGTCATGAGGCGACCTGCACCACGCAAGGCTACGATGAGCATATCTGCCATGAGTGGGGCGGCATGAACTACAATGACCGCTTTGTTCCGGCAAAGGGACACAGCTGGGATGGCGGTATAGTCACGAAGGCTGCTACTTATACCGAGACCGGTATCAAGACCTTCAAGTGCAAGGAATGCGATGAGACGCGCACCGAGGAAATCCCGTCTCTCGACAAGACATATCATATCAAGAGCGTTGTTGCTCCGACATGCACCGCTGAGGGTTATACCATCTATGAGTGCAACGAAGTCCCCGGTCTGACCTATAAGGGCGATTACAAGGCAAAGCTGCCGCACGCCTACGATGCCGGTAAGGTCACAAAGCCTGCTACCATCTACGAGAAGGGTACGAAGACTTTTACCTGCACCTCCTGCGGCACTACATACACGGAAGATATTCCGATGGTCGAGAAGACCTGGCATAAGGGCAATACGGTAGCGCCTACCTGCACAGAGAAGGGTTATACCGTTTACATCTGCGACCAGGATTCCGCTCTGACCGAAAAACGCGATTATACGAATGCACTGGGCCATGCTTGGGACGCTGGTACAGTCACAACGGCAGCGACCTGCACGAACGCTGGTGTTAAGACCTACAAGTGCCAGAATACCGGCTGCACAGAGACCAAGACCGAAGAAATCGCGGCTCTGGGGCACAAGTGGGATGATGGCACTGTCACCAAGGCTCCTACCTGCACCGAGGATGGTGTTAAGACCTTCACTTGCCTGAATGATAAGAACCACACCTACACGGAACCTGTTCCTGCGACGGGACACGCTTGGGGCGCTGGTGTGGTCACGAAGGAAGCAACCTACGAAGAAGACGGTGAGCGCTCCTATACCTGTCAGAATGACAAGACCCATGTGCATAAAGAAGTAATTCCTGCATTGGGCTATACCTTCACGGAAACAATCGTGCCTCCTACTTGCACCGAGGACGGTTACACGCTGCATACCTGCAATGAGAATCCCGCAAAGACCTATCAGGATACGCCTGTTGCTGCGTTGGGCCATCAGTATAAGGAAGTCACTACTCCCGCTACCTGTGGCGCTCCTGGCAGCGTAGACAATGTCTGTGAGCGCTGCAACGATAAGCAGCATGTGAGTGACACTCCTGCTACCGGCGAGCATCAGTGGAATGAAGGCGTTGTAACGAAGGAGCCGACCGCTACTGAGACCGGCATCAAGACCTTTACCTGCACTGTCTGTAGCGCAACAAAGACCGAAGATATCGTCAAGGTACATACCCACGATTACACGCGCCTTGGCGAAATCGTCAAGGAGTCCTCTTGTGAGACCGAGGGCGAGCGTTGGGTGTACTGCAACTACGAGGGCTGCAACGAAAGAGTCTTGAAGCCTATGGCAGCTATCGGCAGCCATGATTGGGACTTTGCAAATGCCGAGTGTCTGAAAAAGGCTACCTGCACCGAGCAGGGCACTATGCTGATGCACTGCAAGCGTGACGCTTCTCATACCATGACTTACTCCTACGGTGGCACGGGTCATGTCTGGGACGAAGGCACTATCACCACGCAGCCTACCTATGATGAGTATGGCGTCAAGACTCTGCATTGCAAGAACTGCGATGCGACCAAGACCGAAAAGGTCCTGCCCACCAAGTACACCTTCACCGTTACCGTTGTTCTGCCGACTTGTACCGAGGACGGCTACACGATGCATAAGTGCAATCAGGACGACAGCTTCTCTTACAAGGACAACATTGTACACTCCACCGGTCATCGTGCCGCGAAGCGTGTTATCGAGCCCACTTGTAAGGAAGAGGGTCGCACCGAAATATACTGCAAAGTCTGCGGTGATGTGAGCAGCACTTTCGATTTCACGCCCAAGAAAGGCCACACTTGGGATAACGGTGTCGTGACTACTGAACCCACGGCTGAAAAAGATGGCGTCAAGACCTATACCTGCACAGTTTGCAATGAAACGAAGACTGAGACCATCCCGCGCCTGAACAGCAGCGGCAAGTAATCTGCATACTTACAAAAAGCACAAGAAACACAAAGAGGAGCGTCTGCATTGGCGGACGCTCCTTTTGCTTTGACTGAAAAACTGCATAAGTGCTCTAGAAAATCTTTTTGACATTGTTTGTCGCGCTTGGTAGAATGATGACAGAAAAGAAAGAATGCAAATCCTATGGGGAGGTTTCGGGTATGCTGCAGATTGCAATTGTCGAAGACGAAGCAGATTTGGCTCAGCAGACAAAGGATAATGTTGTTCGCTATCTTAATGAGCATGGACTCGAAGGCAATATCGCGGTGTTTAACGATGGCATGGATATTGCTGAGAACTACAAACCTATATGGGATATTCTGCTGTTGGATATTGAAATGCCGCTACTAGACGGTATGAGTGCTGCTCAGAAAATCAGAGAACAGGATGCGACTGTCGTTATGATTTTTATTACCAGAATGGCAAAGTATGCCATTAAGGGTTATGAAGTCGATGCACTGGATTTTATTCTAAAGCCAATCACCTATGCGCAGCTTTCTATGAAACTGCCTCGCGCTATTGAACGAGCCTCTCAAAGGCAGAAGCATCATCTTTTTGTTACGGTAAATGGAGAAAAGCAGCGAATTGAGAGTTCGGCAATCTACTACATTGAGGTGCGGGGGCATTGGCTGTATCTGCATCTGCATAATCAAACCCTGGAGGTTTCCGGTAGTTTGCAAGAAATTGAAGACCGCCTTAAAGACCAGCAGTTTTCTAGATGCAGCAACAGCTACTTGGTAAATCTTCGCCATGTGGATGCTGTAAAAAAAGACTCTATTGTTGTCGGCGCAAACACACTTCCCCTTAGTCGCGGTCGAAGAAATACATTTCTCAGCGGCCTGGCAAATTCTGTGACGGGAGGAAATATGAAGTGAATTTGCTGCAAGATATCTTCAGAATTTTGCATCAACCGGTTCAGTTATTGATTGCAGCACTCATGTTTGCTTACAAAGAACCAAATAGAAGGTTTTGGCCGATTCGTGCTGTACTGGCAGCAATCTTAGGATTTTTGGTTTTGAAGCTTTGCATTACCGCATCACCAGAAATCCTTTTGAATAGCTTTTTGACTTCTTTGGTATGGAGCATAGGCAGTTTTCTTATCCTGCTTTCTATAGAATACTCGATGTTTGATGTAAAACTCAAAATGGCTGCTTATTTCACTACATTGGCTTACCTTACTCAGCATGTCGCTTTTTGTGCGTGGGATGCTATTCAGCCCGGAGCAGGTTATAATGAACCTCATTACTGTTCCCTCAAAGACATAGTAGTAGATGCCTTCATTCCCTTTGCTGTATTTGCATTGGTATATGCCGTGATATATCTCTTGATTGCACGACCTATGGTTAAACATGGGTATGCTTCGGTAAGCGTCGGGTATTCTTTTACGACAATGATAGCGGTCCTACTGATATCTATTGTGTTTAGTTCGGTTGTTCAGACCAGCTTTCAGCACCAGAATTACCTGTATCGGTGCTGCAGGATATATTCGATGATATGCTGTGTTCTGATATTGTGGCAGCAGGTGAGTTTTCAAAACAAATTGGCGCAGCAAGAGGAGCTATCCCTTCAAAAGCAGTTGTGGATGCGCCATCAAGCGCAATATGAACGAGCATCGGATAGTGTGAAACTTATCAATCATAAATGCCATGCACTGAAATGCCAGCTGTCAGAGTTGAAGAAGATTGTGGCACAAACAGGTAATGTACCGGAAAATACAGTTCTTCAAGAAATCGAAAACTCAGTATCGGTATATGACTCTATCATTGAGACAGGAAACGAAATTTTGGACACGATACTGACCGAAAAGAGCCTGTTGTGCGCTGCAAATGATATTACCTTTACCTGTGTTGCCGATGGAAAGGCAGTTGGTTTTTTAGAGGCGGTTGACCTGTTTTCAATGATAGGAAACGCTCTGGACAATGCAGAGGAAGCCGTTCGTAAGCTTGAGGACCACGACAAGCGTGCGATTTCCGTAAGCATCTTCTCGAGACATGGCATTGCCATCCTTCAAGTGGAGAACTTCTACGAGGGAGACTTGCGTTTTGTTGACGGCCTGCCCGTTACGACAAAAGGAGACCCGAACTATCATGGGTTTGGTTTAAAGAGCATCCGGAGTACAGCGGAGAAATATGGCGGTACGGTTTCCGTCCAAGCGGAGGACGGGCTGTTCCTGCTTCGTGTGGCACTGCCTGTTGAAACTGAATAAGCAATACCTGATTGCCGGGGAACCCCCGGCAATTTTCTTTTTTGTGCAGAGTAGGAACAAAAAACGACCACTTAGGAAATACGTCCTCCTTTTTTTACAGTTTCAGGTATAATGCAGACAAATGACCGAGTCCGGTCAATCAGAAGGAGGAATTCAAATGTCAAACACTGCCCCTGCAAAACAAGTACGCAAGCCGAAGAAATTGCCATTTGTCATAATGTGCATTCTGAGTGCTATTGTTGCGGTACTGAATGTACTACTTTGTGTGCTTGTTCCGAAATACTACACAACCATCAATAGTTTCCTATACAAGGGACCGGATGCGGATGAGGTGGCTGCTTTCCGTCAGGCTTCTGCGGATATGACGCAGAAGGTCGAAAGCGAAGGTATTGTCATGCTGGAAAATAAGAACCAGACTTTGCCTCTCGCTTCCGGAAGCAAAATCAATCTCTTTGGTTATGGCTCTCGTGACACTGTCTATGGCGGCTCCGGTTCCGGTTCCGGTGACAGTAGCAATAACATTACCTTGGAGCAGGGCTTGACTAACGCTGGATTCTCGGTCAATCCCGAACTGGTTTCTTTCTATAACGACCATTTTGTTGAGCGTGTCGGTGTCGGTTTCACCGGCAACAACTTTGACATTAACGAGCCTGCTGTCAATGAATACTCTGACGAGATGATTGCAAATGCAAAGGCTTATTCGGATGTGGCCGTGTTTGTAGTGTCTCGTCTCGGCGGTGAAGGTGCAGACCTTCCCATGGATATGGACCCGAATGCAACAACGCAGATTGTTTCTTCCGGTAAGGACATTGAGCAGGTTGTAAAAGGCGGTGACGCCGGTAAGCACTACCTGGAACTGCAGAGTGTTGAGCAGCAGGTTCTGGATATGCTGAAGGAGAACTTCGGCACGGTAGTTGTTCTGGTCAACTCCACAAATGCCATGGAACTCGGTTTCCTCGAGGACGAGGGCGTGGATGCGGCACTCTGGATTGGATGCCTGGGTTCTACCGGTGCAAATGCTGTCGGTGAAGTATTAAGCGGCGTAGTGAATCCTTCCGGTCGCACTACCGATACATTCGCCTATGCGGTTGAGAGCGCTCCCAGCTATTATAGCATTGGCGCTTATAACTATACAAACTGTGAGTGGGTAAACACCAGCCCCATAGGCGGCGGTGCTGCTCCGGACTTCTACCATTATGTCGATTATATCGAGGGTATCTATGTAGGCTATCGATACTATGAAACAGCCGCTGAGGATGGATTCATTGACTACGACGCCACGGTTCAGTATCCTTTCGGCTACGGTCTTTCTTATACGGACTTTGAAGAAAGCATCTCTGATTTCTCGTTTGACGGCAACAATGTGACCATGACGGTCAATGTGAAGAATAACGGCTCTGTTGCCGGTAAAGATGTAGTAGAGGTCTACTACTCTGCACCGTATACTGAGGGCGGAATCGAGAAGAGTTCTGTCGTTCTCGGAGCCTTTGGCAAGACTGGAATGATTGAACCCGGTCAGAACGAATCTGTGACTTTGACTTTCACTGCTGAGGATATGGCGTCTTACGACTATACCGGCGTGAAAGCAAAGGGCGGTGCCTATGTTCTCGAAGCGGGCGAATATACTATCAGCCTGCGCAGTGACAGTCACACGGTCATTGATTCTCGGACTCTTACCATCGACAAGGATAGAATCTACAACGACTCTAACGATGGTGCCCGCTCTACTGACGATGTCGCAGCAACCAATCAGTTTGACTATGCTTCTTTTGGCGAATGCACAAGCTATGTGAGCCGTGCCGATTGGGAGGGAACTTTCCCCAAAGAGCGAGCCGCTGCGAGCCGTGAAGCCGGTGCTGCCGCTCTGGACGCAATCAACAATAAATCCAACGGTCTTGTTGACACAGCCGAAGACATTGCCGTTGTAAATCATGACCTGAAGATTGAAGATATGAAGGGTCTTGCTTATGATGACCCGAAATGGAATGATTTCCTGGAGCAGATTCCGGTCAGTGAGATGGTTAATCTGGTTTCCAACGGCGGCTGGGCAACACAGGAAGTTCCGTCTGTAGGCAAACTGGGCTATACTGAAGTTGACGGTCCCAACGGTGTCAACAACATTATGGCAGGCTCTACCGGCAATCAATTCTGCGCACAGTCCGTTCTGGCATGCAGCTGGAATACTGAGCTGGCATACGATATGGGCGAAACCTTCGCGCAAGAAGCGGTAGCTATGAAAATCGCTGCTCTGTATGCCCCGGCTATGAACATTCATCGCAGCCCGTTCAGCGGCCGTAACTACGAGTATTATTCTGAGGATGGTCTGCACTCCGGTAAAATGGCTGCTGCTGAAACGCAGGGTATCCAGTCTCAGGGTGTTACGACCTACTGCAAGCACTTTGCTGTCAATGACCAGGAGAGCAACCGCGATTCCGGTGGTCTACTGACTTGGGTGAACGAGCAGGCAATGCGTGAAATCTATATCAAGCCCTTTGAGATTGCCGTTAAGGAAGGCGGCACACGCGGAATCATGTCCTCCTTCAACCGTATCGGTGAAATCTGTGCTGCTGAAAATGCTGATTTGCTCACTACTGTCCTGCGCAACGAATGGGGCTTCCGTGGCACTGTCATTACCGACTGCATCCTTCAGCTGTCCTATATCAACATTGACCGTGCAATCGCAGCAGGCAATGACTTGATTCTGTCTTTGATGAATATGCAGGCTCCGAGTGAGGCAGTCACCAATTCTCCTGCCGGTCATCAGGTCCTTCGCACTGCTACGCATAATATCCTTTATACCTCTGCTAATAGCATTGGTCAGGAAGTCAGCGTCATCCCGGTTCCGTACTGGCTGTATATCACGGTTGCGGTTGTCGATGCTGGCCTCATCGCTCTGTGCGTGTTCTACTTTGTCCGCCGCCGCAAGAATGTTAAGCGTTGGAAAGAGCAGAATTCTGTGCAGGCTTAATATGGAGAAGCAGAATGGAGTTCTGGAATCGATTTGCAGCCAAACACCCTGAAACCGCAAAATGGGTACGAGAAGGCGGACTGTTTGTCATCGTATCGAATCTCATTACTGTTTTCAAGTATCTGCTCTTGCAGTTCTTGCCGAAAGCATTTGCAAGTTTGCCGGTAGTAGATTTCGGCTGGCCGGGTATTCCTGTTACGCTGTTTGGAGAAACCTTTCAGTGGAATATTCTTGGCTACGATGCAGCCCACGGTGGTTTACCGTATTTCTGTGCATACATGATTGCTATGGTCATTGGTGAGTGCATCAACTTCCCGATTCAGCGAAATTTCGTGTTCCAAAGCAAAGGAAATCTGGGAAAGCAGATTGCGGGATATGTGGTCGCATTCTGCATCATTACCTGCATTGTCAACTCAATCAACTGCGTGTGGGTCGCTGTTGCAGGTCTGGTTGTTCCTGATTTTATCTACAACATTGGCACGACCGTGCTAAACGGCGGCGTATCTATGGTCATCTTCTTCTTCGTGAATAAAATGCTGTTTCCGGCCGCAAAAGATTAAGCATGGACAGCAAAAGACCGCCATGACAAAATTCATTTTCTGACATTCTCTTCATTAGCGTTTTTCCTCAGAAAAGGCCGCTATGCACTTCATTATGCATGGCGGCTTTTTCATTGCACAAAAAGAAAAGCAGCACTCTGTTTTTGAACGCTGCAAATCATTCAATCTTTATAAATGATGAGAAATTGTTCTCGTGAAGAAAGATTTAATCTGGAAGATTGATTAGAAGATTTGAGTAAAATATCTCGAGTAAAAGTTTGCATATAAGATTTGCGTATAGAATAGACTTACTTGCGTCGATATGCTATAATAACATCAAAATGCCCCCGAAAGGATATCGATTTTATGGCTAAGAAGAATACGAAACGCGGGTTCACGCTTGTCGAACTCATTGTTGTACTGGTGATTCTGGCAATTCTTGCGGCACTGCTGATTCCGGCATTGACCGGGTACATTGACAAAGCCAAAAAGAATCAGGTTGTAGCGGAGACCCGGATGCTGACGCAGGCTGTGCAGACGGAGATGTCTACAATATACGGTCTCAATAATTCGTTCCAGGGACAAAAAGGTGTTGGTAAGCCGTTGACGATTGCTTCAAAAACCGGAGCCTATCTAACTATGGGTGGTGACACATCAACTGGAGACCTGGGCAATTTAAAAGAGCACTACGATGAGATAGTTCATCTTTCGGAAGTGCCTGCGTTAGAAAAAGGACTCACAGCCTCAAGTGATGCCTATTTTTACTCATTCATCGACAATAATGGCGCAGTGATGTGGACCGTATATGATAATGGCAAAGGGTATATCGGAATATACTGTGGCGATGACGGCAAGATTGATTCGTTTAAAAGTGGCGAAGTCACGGGCGCAGAGGCCTACAAAGACCTTTATGCGGGATATGTTATCTACTACAATAAGAGAGATGCGGGCTACGGTTATGACGCATTTGCAAAAGATGTTTTTTATGCTTCACTAGGAATCACGACCTAATACAACAAATTGTTTCAAAAAGAATAGGCATTAGTGATATGGTGAGTGCCATCATATATTAGAAAATCCCTCAGAGCAAGTTACTCTGGGGAATTTTTTCTTGGCAAAATATTAGAATGTCAACCGCATCTGATGCCACGCTACATTCCCATGCGTGGACTTATCTGTCACGCCCTCGTCCTTAAAGCCGAACCTGGCATAGTAGTGGACAAGCCGGTCCTTGCAGGTCAGAACAAGACCCTTACGTCCCTGTTCTTTCGCGTCAGCAATCGCCTTTTGAAGCAATTCACCCGCATACCCATGCTGGCGATATGCAGGCAGCGTATTGACATCGAAAATCATCTGCCACGCACCGTTCTCGTTGTGCGTGGCGGCGTTTTCGTACATCTCATCCGTCAAGTCGGCGTCATCGGTCACGAACCCGTCCACGAAGGAGATGAGTTTGTCACCATCATACATCAGCCAGAAATGGTTTCCGTAATAGGCGACTCTCTCGGTAAACTCGGCGGCAGTAGCAGCCTCAGCAGGCGGGAAACACTCGGCTTCAACGGCAGAAAGTGCCGGAACATCATCAGGAACAGCGTATCGAATCGTCATGGACGTCGCTGTACCTCACAGGGATTTGCCGAGATTATAAGCATCCAGCAAAGTCTCAGTATGGTTCTTAGCATCACCAGGCTCGGCAATGCCTTTGCCAAACACATAGCCTTTGAGCTCGGCCTTCTCAAAGCAATCGACCCAACCCTGCAAACCGTTGTAGGCTTTGTCGATGGCATGCGCATCGTCATCTGCAGCAGTGGCAAGCATGTAAATGTCGCGGAACTTGTAGTCAGACTCGTACAGAGGATTCAGACGGTCAAGCAGCGTCTTCATCTGGCCGCACATCTCGTAATAATAGATAGGCGTGGCGAAGATGATGACCTCGGATTCCTTGACCTTTGCCATGATTTCGGCAACATCATCCTTTAATACGCAGTGACCGATTTTTTGGCAGGTCATGCATCCGATGCAGAACCGGATATCTTTGCCGCGCAGGGACACGAATTCAACCTCATGCCCTGCGTCCTTCGCGCCGCGCTCGCATTCCTTTGCCAAAATCTCCGAATTGCTGTTTCCGCGCAGACTGGTGGAAACTACAAGAACCTTCTTTGCCATCGTTAAACGCTCCTTTTTGTTCTGATTTTTGCTCATCAAACGCAGAAAATCTGCCGTGCCAGCATCGAGCCGCTGTTTGTCTTCATGACTTTGTGGATGAACTCCTTGATATTTTCCTTGCTGTACTCGCTTTCGGCGGCGTTTACGATGTAATCGGCCTCGATGAGGATTTGGTAATCGATGCCGTCAATATCTGTCAGGGTATGGTGATGACCGACCAGATACGCAACGCGGTCCACCTGCGCCGGGGTCAGGCCAGTATCATGCAGAAATTCTCGCACCAAGGGCCCGCCTTCGAGTTCCTGATGCTTGCCGTCAGCGCTGCCGTATTTCTTTCGGCATAGAGGGCAGGCAATGTCATGCGTGATAGCGGCAACTTCCAGTATGTACTGCGTCTCGGCATCAATATGTTCGAGCTCGCCGATGGTCTTGGCGAATGTCCAGACGCGAACAAGATGGTCGATGTCGTGGATGTTACCGTTAGAATAGCAAATCATCTTCTCTAAAATTTCTGCAATAGTCATGCCTCATACCCTCCAATACCCTCAGAATTGCCGTTTGTCTTAGTCCGGAAAAACCTCGCCGAGTGCAAGCACCGCATTGCGTACACACTCAGGACAAGGGCAGAGAGGTTTGCCGATTCCGACACCTTTCAAGTCCTTGCAGATAGTAGCGCCGCATTTCGCCTCAAACTTCTGCAGGAGTTCTTTAGAAATCCGAGGCGTTGCTTTGCCATCGGTCAGTATACCCGCCACCATCACAGCGCCAATAAGAGCGCCGCAGGTGCTCTCCATGCAGCCCATACCGGCAGCATACCCCGCCGTCAGCTTCATGAGGGTATCCTCATCGACAGGCAGCTTGTCCTGAAATACTTTGACAACCGACTGCGAGCAGTTGCACTTGCCGGTGGCTTTCAGCTCATACGCAGCTGCTGCGCGTTCCTCAATACTTTGCATATTATCACTTCCTGTTTTCTTTCTATTATAGCACGGAGAGGCGTCATTGAGAACGCCTCCTCTTTTGATGTGAACAGCCTTTTAGGGCATAAAACACTCGAAAACAGCTAAAAATGCACAAAAAACACATATCTTGCTATTGAACATACAGCGAGAAATGTTTGATTTTTATAGATTTGTTGCGATTTTCTATAGAAATCGGCGCAAAATCAAGGGTAACATAATGTAACAATTGGCGTTCGGCTGGGAAAACATGCGCAAAATATGTGCGGCGTTAGAGAAAACTTATGTATCTTGCTAGTGCGATATTGATATGTTACATTGACACAAAAATAGCGATACAGCGCGATTTGGTCTGCGCTGGTTTTTGCCAATATTGCCCTAAGAACGGCAATTTTTTATTTTTTACTCAAAAACAGCGTGACAGGCTCATTCGGAGCATATATTTATTGCGAATATTGTCGGTTTTTGTTGCAGAATTGGTTTTGGTATGATATTATTATCTAGAAATATGACATTATTTGGTTGTAAGAATAATGCCGAAAAAATTGGAGGAATTATAATGCTTTCTAAGATTCGCGCTCTTAAAGAGAAAAAGGGGTTCACTTTGGTCGAGCTCATCGTTGTGCTGGTCATCCTGGCTATCCTGGCTGCACTGCTGATTCCCGCTCTCACCGGTTACATCGACCGCGCCAACAATGAGAAGATTATCGCTGAGACCCGTCAGGCTGTTATGGCCGCTCAGACGATTGCTTCTGAGGAGTACGCTAACAATGTCAAGGACTTGAGCGAAGGCACTTCTGTGAACTCTAACGGTTCTTCCGTTGCTTACTCTGCGGCTATCAAATCTCTTGGCGAAGTGAGCGGCACTGTTACTTCCGTGACTGTTTCTGGTGGTAAGGTTACTGCTTTGACCTATTCTGGTTCTAAGACCTGCACCTACACCAAGACTGGGGACGCTGCGGGCACCTACAGTGTTGCAAAATAATTTGCGAACAACTCATATCAATTTCACCTAACATTTCGACCTCCGTTTTTATGGTAACATAAAGGCGGAGGTTTTTTTAGGAGCTGTTAAAGTGCTTGAATTCAAATATATCAAGAACAAATACTGGCAGACATTCATCTTAGCGTTTCTTGTCGCACTACTTTTATTTTTACCGATTTCTCTTCGTGACGCAATGCTTGGGCAACCGTTTCATTATGCAGGTGACTATAATAGTCAGTCTATGCTTTTTTGGCAATATGCTAATCAATTCATAAAAGACGGAGGGTCTTTCAGCTGGGAAACAGAACTCGGCAGCGGTTTTGTTAATAGTTATTCCTACTATATGCTTGGCAGTCCATTCTTCTGGGCATCCTTGTGGATTCCATCAAAATGGATGCCATGGGCAATGGTTCCACTCTTTTGCTTCAAATTTGCCTTTGCTGGAGCAGGTGGTTATCTTTGGGCAAAAAGATGGGTTAAGAATCCACAGTATGCGATGTTGGCAGGTATGTTGTATGCTTTTTGTGGTTACAACATTTACAGCATTTTTTATGATAGCTTTGTTGATGTTACAGCACTGTTTCCATATTTGCTTGCCGCATTAGATGATGCTATCATTGACAAACGGCGTGGGTGCTTTTCTATTTGGGTGGCAGTTAGTTTACTGATAAACTATTACTTCTTTATTGGAGAAGCTATATTCTTGATTTTGTACTTTATCTGTATGTTACTCGGTAAAAAGTACATTCTTACTGGGAAGCTCTTTTTGCGAATGGCAGTAGAGACTGTTCTGGGAATTGCAATGGGTGCAGTGCTTGTAATACCAGCAGCGCTCAGCCTAATGCAGAACCCAAGAATATCTTCGTTCCTAAATGACTATGATTTTATAGTCTACGGTGAGCCGCAGAAATATATGGCGATATTTGCATCAATGTTTATCATGCCGGATGCACCGTATCAGAATACCCTTTTTAGTCAATCTGGAACGCAGTGGCAGAATGTATGTGCCTATCTACCTGTTGTTGGCATTACTGGTGGTGTTGCCCTATGCCGTGCGGAGAGGAAGCACCCGTTTGCACGAGTTATGAAATTCTGCATAATATGTGCCTTCGTGCCAATGTTAAATGCAATATTTACACTTGAAAATGCCACTTACTATGCCAGATGGTACTATATGCCTATTCTTATTCTTTGCGGTGCTACAGCGATGGTTTTGGATAATGATGAGCTGTATCAAGCAGAATGGAAAGATGCGTGGAAGACTGTTTTTATCTGTACAGCAGCATTCGTTGCGCTTGAACTTGTTCCAAGTAATGTGGAACTGCTGGGGCTAAAGCTCGGAGTGACTTCAAGTGCAAGTATCTTCTGGATTCTATGGGGCATTAGTATCGCTGGAGTAGTGCTTTGCGGATTCGTGTGCAAAAAATATAGGAAAACTGAAAAATATATTTCAGTGATGATGTCTTCTGTTATGGTTTTCTCGTTTATTTATGGGGAAGCTCATATGTTACTGACAAGATATGTTACAGATACAGATACTGGTGAACATACTTGGTATGCAGGATATGAAGACTTGGATAATGTTGCAAAGCTATTACCACAAGGCGAATGGTATCGAATTGACAGTAATACAATAACAAATTATAATTTGGCATTAGGGTTCAGCAGCGAGGACTTTTTCAGTTCCACAGTTTCGCCGGGCATTTTTTCTTTTTACATGGAAGCGGGACATGGCAGGACAGTAATGCCCCTTGATGGACAACCAAACTATGCTTTACGAAGTTTGTTGGGTGTTAAATACTTGATGGTTGGCGCTGAAGATGAAAAGGCGTGGAGCGCTGATGCTTCTGGAACAAAAGTTACTATTAACAATAGTAACGCCGGTAACGCTTTACAATTGTTGAAGGATAGTGAAGATACCACCGATACTGTTTATACACCGCAAGAATGGGCGGTCAACTGGGAGGAGCGTGGCAGAACAGAAGAAACTATTGTTTATGAGAACCAGAATTTTATTCCAATGGGCTTCGCATACGACTATTATATTACCAAAGACCAACTTGCTGATGTAGATGCAGATGTTCGCTCCAACCTACTTCTGAAAGCAATTGTTCTGAACGATGAACAGGTCGGAAAGTACGGTGATATATTACAACCGCTTCCGGAGAAAGAATTCCAAAATCTGACCTACGAAGCCTTCAAGGAAGACTGCGCAGACCGGCGCGAACAAACAGCCGATACATTCGAAACAAACAATTACGGTTTCACGGCTACGACAAGCTTTGATACCGACGAACTCGTATTTTTCAGCGTTCCTTACGAGAAGAACGCATTCACTGCTACGGTCAACGGCGAACCGGTAGATGTCGAGGAAGTGGATTGCGGTCTTATGGCTATTCCGGTTCCGGCAGGAAAAGCAGACATCGTTGTGACTTACCATACGCCCGGTCTGAAGGAAGGCGTCACCATTTCGATAACCGGCCTTATTATCTGGATTCTATATGCGCTTGTATGCTATAATAAGGGCAAGAAAAAGGGTACGCCTGAATTACAGGAAGCCAAAGAAAGCACCGAAGCAGTAGAGTAATTCGAAAAGGGGCAACATCATGCCAAGACAGCAACCATCAAGTCCTAAAAAGAAGCGCAAGCAGCTCGACTTCGAGGATTGGTATGAGATTGCCAAGAAATACTACGAAGAGCACGGTGACCTCCTTGTACCTCGAATCTATGAGGATGAGGAAGGGCATAAGCTGGGCCGGTGGATTGAGCGGTTGAGAGCGTTCCATAATGGGAACCCGAAAATCAAAGTTGCGCTGACGCAGACGGGCATTGTGATGCTCGAGAAAATCGGCATGGTCTGGAAACTCGAAAGCCGATACCCATGGCCGGAATGGTATCTGCAATGCAGGCTGTATTATGCAGCCAACGGTGACCTGCTCGTACCAAAAATGTACAAGAATGAGCAGTATGCGCTCGGTAACTGGATTGGCGAACAGCGAAAAAAATATAAAAAAGGAACGCTCAAACCCGAACAAGTCGAAGCCCTCGAAAAAGTTGGCATGGTCTGGGAACTTGTGGACCGAGATGTCTGGGAGAAACGCTACAATGATGCTTACGCTTACTACAACGAGCACGGCAATATAGATGTGTCGCCTAATGTCCTGACGGCAGGCAATATGTATCTGCGTGACTGGCTGATAGCGCAGAAGAGTTTGTATCAAGAATCCAACTGCGAGACAGACCTTGACTGGGAGCGCCACGACCTGCTGGATGACATCGGAATGGACTGGGAAAAGCAGGTTGGCAGAAAATCTTATAGTTACGCATATCGAGCGCAGAGGTATTATAACGAATTCGGCAACTTGGATGTGCCGGAGGATTATAATGACATGATGGGCGGCAATCTCCACGAATGGGTGAAGCGCCAGTGGAGACTTTATCATCGCCCGACAACGGACAAGTCGGATGCCTACATAAGCAAGAAGAAAGAACTTGAAAACCTTGGCTTTGATTGGAGCTGCGAAGGTCGCTGGGATTGGGATGCCAAAGAAGCTACTTGGCTGCAAAACTACAACGGCATCAAAGCCTATGTGGATGCGAACGGATGCCTGCCTATTGGTGAGAGTTCTATTCCCTTGACGACTAGCGTAAACAGCGAATTCTGGATTGCTGCTCAGAAAGCTGCTATCCGAAACGGAATGATGAACGAAGATAAGCAGCAGATGCTTGCTTCAATCGGTGTTGTATACGGCCAATTTAAAAGGAACGATGACTGGCAGGAAAACTATAATTTCGTTAAGGCATACTATAAGAAGCATAAGCGGCTCCCCATTGGTGTCAATTCTCAGCAGATGAGTACCGGAAGCCAGTCAGGCTACTGGATAGGTTTGCAGCGCAAGAAATTAAAGGACAACACATTGCCCGCCGAGAGAGTAAGCCTGCTGAAAGAAATCGGCATCGAATACGGGCAACTTGAAAACAGCTGGAACGCGAACTACAATGCGGTAAAGATGTTCTTCGATGAACATCATCACCTGCCCGTACAGGACGCCTCGATTCTGCTTCCAAGCGGTATCCAATCTCGTAATTGGATTACCAACCAGAAGAAATTTCTCAAAGCAGGAACTGCCCCGGAGGACAGAGTAAAGCTTCTGAACGAAATTGGTCTTGTTGCCGAAGCAGATGTACCGAAACCATCTAAGAGCAAGAGCGAGAAGGTAAAGAAAGCCGCTCAGACCGGTTCCAAGCCGAGCCGTAAGGTATCTAAGAACCCTGCGGAAGAATGGCAGGAGTGCTATGATTTCGTAAAGCGTTGCTTAGAAGAGAGCGGTACACTCCCAACGGGAGAGAAGTCTACAACGATGCCCAATGGCGTGCAAACGAAGTCTTGGATTAAGCAGCAGCGCATAGCGTTAAAGGAATCCGGATTGCCAGCCGATAAAGTTGAGCTTCTCCGCGCTATTGGCATTGTAGGCAATCTTATGGAACAGAACTGGATGCGTGACTACGAGTGCATAAAAGCGTATGTGGAAGAGCATCATCAGCTTCCTGTCTATAAAAATTCTTTCGAGTTGCCGGACGGAGGCCAGAGTGCGCAGTGGATTGCCAATCGGCGTACTCAGATGCGCAATGGCACGATGCCGGAAGGAAGAGTAAAGATGCTGGCAGATATCGGTATTGTCTATGGTAGCCTCGCAGATAACTGGAAAGAAAGCTACAATGCCATCAAAGCCTATCTTGACGAGCACGGAGAACTTCCGCTCAAAGAAGCGTCCATAATTTTGCCGACAGGTTCGCAGTCCCATTGGTGGATTCGGAATCAGACGCTCATGCTGCATCAAGGCCGACAGAGCGAAGACAAGGTCAAGCTGCTCAACGAAATCGGAATAGTGTAAAACGGATGACAAACCAAACCAAATATAGGACTTTCTATGGACATCGGGGAATTCGAAAAACGAATGGATGATGCTCTTGGCGAGGTAAAGCACCTGTTGGTACAATCCGGCTACTATGACAATCAGACTCTGGAAAACATCGACTGCGACAGGGATGACCCAGACGATGTACAACGCTGGAATGAGCTCACGAACACGTCGAAGCTGCTCTGAAAGGCAGTTGACGACCTAAACCACCTACACCTCCCGATTGCCGGTACGAGCCGGTTGCACATGGACACCAGCGGCAGATACGAGGAAGATTTCAACGAGTACACCTCTGGCTCTGGCCTCGAGTTTTTACTGGCGGATAATTGCAGCAAACCCTGCTGGGTGCGTTCCCGCGTAGAGGTCGATGACGATGGCAACTACTATATCGTTGGTCACAAGGGTCTCAATATGGACGACTTGGAAACGAGAGCTAGAAAATAAGGAATATTGCTGAATAATGCGAGGACCTCTGCTTTCGTGGCAGAGGTCCTTTTTTCCGTTCTGGACGATTTGCAGGTAACCGCTCAACCACAGCCGTCAAGCAAAAATAAAACTGGAGCAAAACCCGGCTCCAGCAAACTTCAAATTTTCTTTTTGTAAACGTCAGGCAGCTTGTCCGACCACGGTGCATATATCGGAGTCAGAACCCCGCTTGCACGGACTTTTAGCCCCACTTTCACGCGCTAAAGCCCCACCCTATGTATTGGAAACAAACGGATAACATAATAGGTCATTCTGTCTGAATGCTTAAGGGCTTCTCTGGCTACCTGCAGACCGACGGTTATTCGGCGTACAACGATGTCGAATCTGTGACCAGAGTCGGATGCTGGGCTCATGCAAGGCGCAAATGGGTGGATTGCTTTGAGGGCAAGAAACCTGTTGAAGGGAGCCAATCCGAAAAGGCTTTTGCATATGTTGAAAAGCTTTTCGCATTAGAAGCTTGCTGGAGAGATATGTCGCCTGACGAACGTCAAAAGCACCGTATGGCTGAAATGAAACCCGTTATGGATGCCTATTGGGACTTCCTTTCCAGTTTTTCTTCTGAAAAAGATTCGAATCTGCAAAAGGCACAAACATACTCGCTACACCAGAGAAAACAGTTGGAGGCTGTTCTGCTGGATGGAAGACTGGAACTTACGAACAATGTGGCGGAGCGAACCGTTAAGCCGTTTGTTATGGCCAGAAGAAATTTCTTATTCTGCGACACCGCCAAAGGCGCAGATGCCAGTGCCCTGTGCTTCAGCGTGATTGAAACAGCTAAACGCAACAAGCTGGGGATCCCTTTGGATACCTCCTGTTCCTTTTGCAGGAGCTTCCCAAACCCGGAAACGAGCCAACTCGTGAGCAACTCCTGCCGCTATTGCCTTGGTCTACGGCGCTCCCTGAATATTGCCATCTGTCTTGATTTTTTGAGCATCTCGGTTTCGAGGTGCTCTTATTTTTTGCCTTCACGGGGGATTATTGATTGCTTACGATAAAATGAGTGCGGGAATAAAAGCTTGAAATAAATACTGGAATATAATCCTATTGGAATTTCAACAAAGTTCGACAGAAAAAGAGTGAAAACACGTTGAAATGGCTTACTTGAATGTTGTATTATAACTAATACAGATAAATGTAGTATGATACGAATCATTCAACTGGATGCGGATAGTAAATTAAATACAGTCAATATGATGGCCACCTAAGAAGTCTTTTTTTGGCTTCTCTGGTGGCCTTCTTTATAAACCACATGCGGGAATTGTGAAATTTATATATACGATTCCCAAATCACCTAAGCGACGCAATCCATTGTAACTGAGGGGATAGGTGATTTTGTGGTGAAACTGCTTAGTTATGCTCGGAGCAGGGGACCTCCTAGATGTGATTTGACCGAAAAAACTCAAATCGCTATAGGAGGTCAAAATGACTGAATTAGAAATGTATGAACTTTGGCTCACTCTTCGTGAATGGGCCAATTATAATCAGCTTAACCAGACGATAGAAAAGAACTGGCTTAGTAATTCGTTCAACAGCCATATCCTTGATTTGTTAGACAAAGAGGAAATCAAATACAGGTCGGAGAAACGTCTCCTTGGATATAGGAACAAGGGGAAAAGGCGACTTGCTGGTAATGCAAATCAGCCGATTATTATCAATATTGATGATGTGGCTGATGTCATTGATGTTCGTGCGGAAGATGAATTCGCTCGAGTAGAGCTTCTGGTATCATTGAAGCAGGAATTGGAAAGGCTCTCACCCAGAGAGCTAATGATTATTCGTACTTATTTGGATTATCCTATAGAGGTTGTGGCGAGGAAGCTTAAGGTTAGACCCAACACGATTTCTAAGGTACGAAGAAAAATTGCAAGAGAATTGAGAAAGAAGCTGGTTTGAGATGAAAAGGGAAGAACTGTGGACTCCATCTGCAAGGCGGTTTGAATGCCTGCTCAAGGCTGCGCAGAATGGCGACTATAACGCATACATGAGTTTGATGGCGAGGTTTTTTAAAGTAATGGATGACAAGGCAAGGAATAACTACTTGCGCGATTACGAGATGTTTACGGCACTGGTTGAACGGGTCTCAGAAGGAATCTTTGGTTTCAGTTCTGAAGATGCGTATCAGCGTGAATTGAACAAGGAAAACCACCCGTCAAAGAAGCGGAAGAAGTTCGGACGCAGGGGATGATCTGAGCGTTAGTAGTTAATATTGATTCAAAAGAAAACGGATTGCTGCAAGCGCAGCAATCCGTTTTTATTTGAATCAGTTGCGTTTTAAGCAAAATATGAATCGTGTATCAATTGACTGTTACATATAACAATCTATCGAATTTTAGCCTCATTCACCTTATGAACAAGGGTGTATTTGTAAAATGTGCTGAATTTGTTTACTTGTATAATTAAAGTGAATCCGATTTGTTGATAAATGTCGAATTGTGTGCTATTATATCAATACATATATTGGCAAAATATTGCGTTGGTAGACTGCTGAATTGTGCTAAGGATTTTCCATGAATAATTTGTGGGAATGCCTTTTGCTGCTCAAAACTGCTTTCCCTGATTTCAATTGCAGTATTGAAAATAATATGTGTGCAAAGAAGAACGAGGAGTAAGAACATGACAAGGTTTAGGCATGACTTGATTTTGCGGATGATAAAGCTGTTAGATGCTGTGCTTGTGACGATACCATTTGCAATGTGCTGGTATCTATACTATGCTAAGCGCGTTGCATCACCGTTTTATGCAAAGGGCGATTACCTGGTCGTGGCACTGTTCTTTGTGCTGTTCATCATCTTTGGACGCGTATATGACGCCTTTCTGATGTCGATGCAGCGTATCTCCGAAATTATCTACGAGCAATTTTTGGCGGCTGCGGTCAGCGACTTTATCATGTACATTGTGATTTGGCTACTGTCCAAGCACCTGCCCAACATTCTTCCTGGCGTGGCAGCTCTTGTGGGGCAGGTTATTATGGCCTCAATTTGGGCTTATAACGCTCACCACGCCTACTTTAAAACCTTCCCGCCGCAGGCCACAGCTGTTATTTATGATACCAGACGCGGTATGGAGCAGCTGATTGGTAAGTACGGTCTAGATGCCAAGTACAAAGTGCTCTCCACAGCTACGGCGGGGGAGTGCATCGAGAATCTTTCCATGCTGGACGGCATCAACACAGTGTTTTTGAGCGGCATCCACAGCCATGACCGGAATATTATTCTGAAATACTGTGTAGAAAACAACATTACTGTATTTGTAGTACCACGCATCGGTGACACCATTATGTCCGGTGCACATCACATGCATATGTTCCACCTGCCGATGCTTCGTGTTGGCCGGTATAATCCTCAGCCGGAGTACCTGTTTGTAAAACGACTACTGGATATTGCCATTTCTGCTATTGCGCTTGTGATTCTGAGTCCGATCTTCCTTGTGACGGCTATTGCTATCAAAGCAACGGATCACGGTCCAGTATTTTACAAGCAAATTCGTTTAACGAAGGATGGCAAAGAATTCGGTATTCTAAAATTCAGAAGCATGCGGGTCGATGCTGAAAAGGACGGCGTTGCCCGTCTTTCCAGCGGCGAAAACGATGATCGCATCACGCCCGTTGGCAAAATCATTCGTGCTTGCCGCGTTGATGAATTGCCGCAGCTTATAAATATCTTGAAGGGTGACTTGAGCATCGTCGGCCCCCGTCCGGAGCGCCCTGAGATTGCAGCTCAGTACTGTGAGGAAATGCCGGAATTCTCCCTGCGCCTGCAGGCCAAGGCTGGATTGACTGGGTATGCACAGGTTTATGGCAAGTACAATACTACTCCTTACGACAAACTGACTATGGATTTAATGTACATAGCTCATCCGAGTATTGTAGAGGATTTCAAGATTATGTTTGCCACTGTAAAAATCCTGTTTATGCCTGAAAGCACCGAGGGAGTTTCCGAGGGGCAAACCACTGCAATGAGTGGAGAAAATAGCTAAATATCGATAATTTTGTACATTTTAAGCCGCTAGAAATTGGAATAAATTCCAGAGTAGAATCAGGTATAAATGCGACTCTTACAGTAGCGTTAAGCTGAAAGTCGGCAAATTGTCCTACATGAGGCTGAAATACTGCATATAGTAGTGCAAAATGCCGAGAGCCCAAGCGTAAGAGAGGGCAAAACGAGTGTAAATTGAGGCGTTTATGCCCCGAAAGAGCACTTTATGGATGCGACCGTAGCTCGTGGGCTTATGCCAGATGGCACCGTGAGGGTATTAACGACACTGTGGCGATTATCACATAACGGTTTCGGGACTGAGCAATGATAACCTCATCGGTGATTTCATCCCGGTCTTGGAGATAACAAGGCGGATGTGAGTAAGATGGTGATAAACACATGGTCGCAGAGATGCTCACTCGTGTGGGGGAATCAGTCATAAGCAAGGAAGCTACCGTAGCGTGGATGAGTAGAACCTGGAATAAGCACATAACTTACTGTAGCGAGTGATAGTGTCATCAGGACTAAAGACTGGAGCTACCATGGCGTCAAAAAGGGTGCAATTTAGAGCGTAGTAGAGACCCATTGCAGCGGTACAAGACATTGTGGCGGTACAAGAGACATAGCGGCAGTGTGGCTCACACTGCTGAGGACGATTAGTAGAGCTTTATAAGGAATAAACGGCTCAGACTCTTGGAGAATGAGTCTGGGCTGTAATCTTTGATATGCGGAGAGAGGAACGATTGAATGCTAGTTAGTGTGATTATGCCGACTTACAACTGCGGCAAGTTCATTTTGCAATCGCTTGATTCTGTGATTGCCCAGACGGTTACAGACTGGGAGGTTCAGATTGTGGACGACTGCAGCACGGATAACACTGCCGAAGTGTTGAAGCCGTACTTGGAGAAGTATCCCAATATCCACTACTATGTTCTTCCGCAGAATGGGGGACCAGCGGTTGCCCGGACGGAGGCCATGAAGCGGGCGACTGGCAAGTATATCGCATTTCTGGATAGCGATGACTTGTGGATGCCGGATAAGCTGGAAAAGCAGATCGCCTTTATGGAGCGGACTGGCGCAAAGTTTAGTGCGACCGGCTATGGCTGGATGGACGAGGAAGGAAACGACCTGCACACGGTATTCATTCCTCCGAAGAAAACGGACTACAAAAAGATGATTCGGCTGTCCAATCCAATCGGCAATCTGTCCGTGATGTACGATCAGGAAGCGCTTGGCAAGTTCGAGGTGCCTCCGATTAAAAAGAGAAACGACTTTGCCCTGTGGCTCAAGATTCTGAAAAAGACGGATTACTGCTACGGGATGGAGGAAGTTCTTGGTACATATCGCATGGGTCGTGCAGGCTCGGTGTCCAGCAATAAGCTGAAACAGGCAAAGTACCACTGGCAGCTCTATCATGAAATCGAAGGGCACAATGTGGTTCGCAGCCTGTACGAACTTGGCTGCTGGGCTTGGGTCAAAGGCACTGGAATGGGTATTGATAAGAGGAAAGTGTAATGAATCTACTGAGATACATTAAGGCGTTGTTTGGCTTGGGGGATGTTGATGCCTTCTGGATGGCAAGAGAGGAAATTTTGAAACGCCCCGGGAAGCATTGCTTAGAAAATTATCTTTGTAAGATTATCAGAAAGCATTATGGTGCGGGCATTCCTATTTTGCCTGATATCAACCGCTTTGCAACGCCACATGGCTTTTACGGGATTTTCATCTCACAGAGAGCGAAAGTCGGCGAGGGTTGTGTGATTTACCAGCAGGTTACGATTGGCTCGAATGACCTCCAAAATTCTCGGGGGGGGGCACCAACCATTGGCAACAACTGCTTAATTGGTGCAGGTGCGAAAATTATCGGAAATGTCCATGTCGGCAATAATGTGAGAATTGGAGCAAACGCAATCGTAGTGGATGACGTTCCGGATAATTGTACAGTGGTTATGAACAAGCCGAGAGTGATCGTCAGAGAAAATGAGAAAACCTGAGAAGGAGGGACTCCTTTCAAATGAATAAGAAGGAAGTATATGGCGGGTTACTGTCGTGTATAACGGCAGTCGCTGGAATTGATAATGCGAAGAAGTTTGATACGCTTTTTCGTGATCATAAGAAATTGAATCTGAAGAATCCGCAGACGCTTTCTGATAAGGTGTCTTACATTGAGCTGCATGAGCAGTCTCCCTTGGCGGCCAGTTGCACTGATAAATATGCAGTGCGAGAGTATGTTACGAATAAGGGTTTAGGAGATATCCTCGTTCCAATTTATGGGGGGGGGGGGTACACTCGATTTGAAGATATCAACTTGACTGAGCTACCCGACAGTTTTGCAATCAAGGCAACTCATGGCTGCAAGATGAATTACCTTGTGCCGGACAAGTCTAAGTTTGATTCAGAAAAATGTAAAAAAGAAATCCAAAGATGGATGGACACTACATACGGAACATACTCGATGGAGCCTCATTACATTGAGATTCCACACCGGTTCTACATTGAAAAGTATCTTGAAAAGGCAGATCAGCTTGTGGACTACAAGTTTCATTGCCTTAATGGGGAGCCGCAGTTTGTGCTGACGTGTAGCAACCGAAAGAGCAACGGCGACAAAGCGATGCAGGTGACATTAGACCTGTTTGACATGGATTGGAAGCCGATTTCTGAAATTGTTTCTTCTGGGTTGGAGCATCCCGGCAACGGTGAATTACCGAAACCGGAAAACCTAGATGAAATGATTCGGATAGCTAAAATCCTGTCAAAAGACTTCAAGTTTGTACGAGTGGACTTGTATGAGCTTGAGAGAAAGGTCTATTTCGGAGAACTGACATTCTCCCCGGCGCATTGTGTTTTTCCGTACCTTTCGGACAAGTTTGATTTAGAGATGGGCAAATTGCTGCAGATCTAAGTCGGACGGTTCATATTCCATCTTTGTATAAAAAAGAATGGAGTATGAAAGATGAACATTAAGGTGATCTACGGAAAAATGCTTGTTACAATGAGCCATGTGTTTGGCGTGGATTTTGCTAAAAAGTTTGATACTCGGTTGCGATTCCACAGGACTCTCAATTTAAAGAATCCGACTTCTTTGGCAGATAAAGTCACTTACGTTGAATTACATAAGCAGTCTTCGTTGGCATCCATGTGTACTGATAAGTATGCGGTTCGTGACTACATCCGTGAGAAAGGATTGGAAGATATTCTGATTCCGGTGGTTGGCGGACCTTGGGAACATGTTGAGGACGTTGATTTTGACAGCCTTCCAGATAGCTTTGCTCTGAAAGCAACGCACGGATGCAAGATGAACTATTTGGTGGCAGATAAGAAGCAACTTGATAGGGAAAAGTGCAAAGCGGAGATGTCGCGTTGGTTGGCGACGACCTATGGCGCATATTCGATGGAACCACATTATCTGACCATCCCGCACAGAATCTATGCTGAAGAATTCTTGGCAGACGCAGCGCAGTTGACCGATTATAAATTCCACTGCGCAAATGGAGAACCGTTGTTCGTTCTGACTGTCTATGATAGGAAAACCGATGGCGATAATGGTATGAGCCTGAGCTTTGATATGTTCGATATGAATTGGAAGCAAATCAAAGGGATGATTCCGCATAAAAAAGAACTTCCTGGAGATGGTACAACTCCCAAGCCAGAAACGTTTGAACGTATGGTGGAAATTGCACGGATTCTATCGAAAGATTTCGACTTTGTAAGAGTTGACCTGTATGAAAGAAATGGAAAGGTCTTGTTTGGAGAACTGACATTCTCACCAGACTGTTGCGTATTCCCGAACTTTCCGCAGAGCTTCCTGGATGAGATGGGAAAGAAGCTTCGAATTTAATATTACCGGAGGATCGTATGACATTGCAGGTGTTGGTTGCAACTATGCACCAGACGGATCATAGTTTGCTAGAAAAAATGAATATTCAATCTGATGCGATAGTTGTTAACCAGTGTAACCGCAATGAAGTAGAGCGGTTTATGTACAATGGACATCAAATCTTATGGATGTCTTTGAATGAACGTGGAATTGGATTGAGTCGAAATACTGCTTTAATGAGAGCGACTGCTGACATTATTTTGTTCGCAGATGAAGATGTGACATACAAAGACGGTTATGCCCAAATGATAGAGTCTGCCTTTGAGAATAACCAGAATGCAGATATGTTGCTGTTCGATCTGGAAGCTATCGGTGATGTGAAGAATCCAGAGAAACCGTATGCGTTTCGCCGAGTAAAATGGTATAACTCCATGCACTATGGTGCAGTTCATTTTGCATGCAGACGAGAGAGGGCCTTTGCAAGGGGGCTGTCTTATAATTTGCTGTTTGGTGGCGGAGCAAAATACAGTTGTGGTGAAGACAGCATCTTCTTAGCAAGTGCCCTAAAATCCGGTCTGAAGGTTTGGACAGTTCCGGGGTATATCGGATCTGTGACCCATGGAGATTCTACATGGTTCAACGGATACACAGATAAGTATTTTTATGATAAAGGGATACTTATGGGTACAATATTTGGAAGAATGGCATATCCGTTAGTGATTGCTCTGTTTCTTAAAAATAGGGGGCAGACAAGAGATTACGGCTTAAAGAAGGCGATTGAAAAAGCGTTTGACGGAATTAAGCAAAGATAAAGAAGGTGGATTAGAGCATGTTGAGAGAGAAAGAATACATCTTTTTGTCATTGATGATTCCACAAGAAATAGCGGATGAGGTTAAGCAGTACTCGTCTAATAATATGGCAGACGCTGCAAACGCATTGGAACACAATCTGATGGAAGGATTTACAGCGAATCTTCCTACTCCGCCGAAGGTAATTAATGTACTTCCGATTGGAAGCTATCCACAGTATTACCGAAAAGCGATTGTAAAGAAATCGACATTTCAATTATGCGGTCGTTCCGATCATGAGAATTTGGGCTTTTGTAATATAAAATTTATTCGCAATTTTTTCATTGAACGAGCTGTGTATAAAAGCCTGAAGACATATTGCAAAGCAAAAGCAGGCGAAGTGGTTCTTTGTATTTATTCTGCTTCGGCCGAGTTTTTGGCGGCGGCTGAGAAATTGAAAAAAAAGTATCCAAACGTGATTGTGTGCGACATTATCGCAGATCTTCCTGGTATGACAAATCTCTCAAGCAAGAAATCTGCTTTGCTTCAGTGGTTTATTGACTACAAGGCAAGAAAATCATTGAATCGTTTGGAATGTGCGGATTGCTTTGTGCTTCTTACGAAACAAATGGCAGATTACCTGCATATAAAAAAGCCATATTGTGTAGTAGAAGGGATAGCCTCTAAAACACAGCAGATTGAGAGAAAAGAAAACTCAGAGAAGACGATTCTGTATACTGGAACGTTGCATCAGAAATTTGGCGTTATGAATCTCGTAAATGCGTTCAGTCAGATTGAAGACCCAGATTACCGGTTGGTGATTTGTGGTATTGGGGACAGTGAACAGGCAATTAAGGATGCAGTGAAAGATGATTCACGAATTTCCTTCCTCGGGCAGCTTCCGAGAAATGAAGTTATAAAGTGGCAGAAAAAAGCAACGGTTTTGGTGAATCCGAGACAGAATAATGAGGAGTTTACTAAATATAGCTTTCCATCAAAAACGATGGAATATCTTTCTTCCGGAATTCCAGTTGTGGCCTACAAGCTGGATGGTATTCCGGACGAGTACGATCAATACATCCAATATGTGGCGGATGACTCCATCGAAAGTCTGAAGAAGAAGCTTGTTGAAGTATGTGAAATGACAAGAGAAGAACGCCAAGAACTTGGAAATATTGGACGCAATTTCGTTCTGATGAAAAAAAACAGTACGATTCAGGTGCGTAAAATTCGTGAAATGATAGATTTTGTTTTAAGAGGTAGAAAAATCAATGACCGATAAACTTCAAATCAAGCGAAGATTTTTCTTTGAAATACTTATATGGATGATTTGGACACAAACAATATTAATGCAGTATGTTCGGGCAGCAGTTATGAGAATACCGGTTATGGGCTCATATCCTGATGCCGTTATGACTACATTATACATTATTGTTATTGCCTTGGCGCTTCCGGAATTTAGATTGAGTCCCAAAGATATCCTTTTTGTATTAGGATTTTCTGCTGTATTTGTTTTGGAGTGTTTATTCCAAGAAAATCCATATTTGGATGCATACTTTCCAAAATTTCTTATAACAACACTGCCTTTATATTTTGTTGGAGTAGCTTTATCTGAATACGAAAATGAGGATAATGTGATATATCATCTTTATATTCTATCGGTAGTGACGATAATTATAAACTTCATTTATAAGGTAGTTTTTGGAACTCCAATGGATGCGGTAGTATCACAATACCAGGGAGATATGGATCTTGCGTACAATTTGTTGCCACACTGTTGCCTGGTGGCATTCTACGCTCGAAAAAAGACAAACATATTCAATATTGCTCTTACTATATTTGGAGCATTTTATTTACTGATGCTTGGGACACGCGGAGCAGCGTTGATATTGCTGATTAATATTGCGTGGAACATTGTTTCTGGTAATAATTCAAAAAAAACAGTTGCAAGGATAGTCGCTTTATTTGGAGCTATTGGTGCATTTCTTGCGAGTCCAATTTATGATGCTGTAATTTTATGGATGTATAAAAATGCACAAAAATTTGGATTAAGCATTCGGATTTTCGATAAACTTCTTTCGGGAACACAACTGGGATCTTCTGGAAGAGACCATCTAACAGAACAGTTGCTTGTTTCAATACGAGAACATTTCCTCTTGGGAACAGGTCTTTGCTCAGATAGGATGATTATAGGAATTTATGCACATAATTTACTAATAGAATTGTGGGTGGAATTCGGTCTAATTATTGGTACTGTGCTTCTGCTGTCTTTAGTTATCACCTTGTGGCGGGCTTACATTAATAGTAATAGTGAAGTCGAAAAAGGCATAATAATCACAATGCTATGTGCGTCCTTCTTTAAAATGTTTCTGTCTGGTTCGTACATAGACGAAGGTCCCCTTTTTTTGTTAATAGGACTCTGTGTGGGGGTCATAAGAAAGAACTCAGTAGGAATTAACCGTTCAGAAATTTATGAATAAGGAGGTGGTTCTACCGTGCTAAAAAAAATTGCAAGACTAATAAAAAATGCCATATATAAACTTAAATTTTCTGGAAAGAAAGTTGCCATTGATTGGTCGTGCAATCTTGCTGCAAAAGGGGTATATTGTGAAGGAATGAACACCTTTCATGAAAATGTCTCTTACAGGGGGAGCATTGGTTATGGAAGTTTTATAGGAAAAGATAGCGATCTAAATGCAAATATTGGAAGATATTGCTCAATAGGCGTAAATGTTAAAACAAGTACGGGAACGCATCCTACAAAGGTATTTGTTTCTACGCACCCGGCTTTCTATAGCACAAGGAAACAAGCGGGTTTTTCGTATGTAACAGAAGACATATTTTCTGAGGGAATATACGTTGACGATCAAAAACATGTAGCTACTATTGGAAACGATGTCTGGATAGCCAATAATGCTCTGCTCTTACCAGGAGTTCACATTCACGATGGTGCAATTGTTGCGGCGGGTGCAGTTGTTACAAAAGATGTAGAGCCGTACACTATTGTGGGTGGTGTTCCGGCAAAGGAAATCGGAAAAAGATTTGATGATAGAATAATCGAACAACTTTTGCGTATACAGTGGTGGAATTGGCCCGAAGAAGTGATTCAAAAAAAAGCCTATTGCTTTAATGACATAAAAAGGTTTTTGGAAGATAACAATAAGGTGAGTTCAAGATGAAAATAGTACACATTTGCTTAGCTGCAGTATATATTGAAGGGTTCGGTTATCAAGAAAACATACTACCTCAATGCCATCGTGCGATGGGATATGACGTGACGGTACTGACGTCTGATCATGTTTTTGACAAGAACTACACGCAAAAAATACGGGAAGAAAATGACTATGTAAATCCATATGGAGTTCATGTTATTGCCTTACAGCGCACAAAAAGATATGGACCGTATTCGAAGTTTGGAGATTACGCAGATTTATTTAAAACACTAAAAAAAGAAAAACCAGATATCATTTTTGTCCATGGAGGTCAATTTGTTGCTCTTATGGACGTGATTGCCTATTGCAAGCGTAACTCGCAAGTTAAATTATATATCGACCAGCATGGTGATTACTACAATATGAGGCTTGATCGCTGGCAAAATCGGTTCGTTCAACATTGGATATATGGTCACTGGATGAGAAAAGCAATTCCGTATGTCAATAAGTTCTGGGGAGTTACCCCTTGGCGGTGTCAATACCTAAATGATGTTTACAAAATCCCCAAAGAGAAAATTGATTTATTGGTCATGGGCGGAGATGACACATATATTCATTTCAAAATGCAAGAGCAGATTAGAAAGCAAATTCGTGAAGAGTTGGATTTAGGCCAAGAAGATTTCGTTCTTATATCAGGAGGAAAAATTGATAGTAAAAAGAATATTCATGTGCTTATAAACGTTGTCGAGGAGATGAACCGTAACAATCTTAAACTAATTGTTTTCGGACAGCCAGATAAAGATATGAAAGCATTAATCGAAGATATGTCACGAGATAGCCATGTGCGATATATTGGGTGGTTGGATTCCACGAAAGTATATGATTATTTCCTCGCATCGGACCTTGCAGTATTCCCTGGAACACATTCTGTGCTATGGGAGCAAGCATGCTCGTGTGGCCTTCCAGGTATTTTCAAGGACTGGGTTGGAATGCGACATGTCGATTTGGGTGGAAATGCACGGTTTGTTCGTGGAGATGATAAGGAAGAGCTGAAAACAGTTATCTCTGAAATACTTGATTCGACAGTTGAATATGAAAAGATGAGGGAAGTAGCAAGAAATAAGGCGATTCCATATTTTTCATATGCTAGGATTGCTCGGCGAGCAATAGAACTTGAATAGAGAGATTGTTAACATGTTTTTTAATGTATTAAACAGTGATTTCAATATCAATAGGATGGTTGTTCCTGTAAAGATTGGATATAATTATTAACCGGGGGTGTGCAAGGTAAATGAACAAAATACTCAACAAGGTAATACAAAGATTTAGGAATAATAAAGAGGTAAAAAATGCGAGTTGGCTAATATGCGGTAAACTTGCTCAGATGATACTTTCATTCTTTGTTAGTATTTTGACTGCACGATATTTAGGCCCAAGTAATTATGGTACGATCAGTTATGTGAATGCGTATATTGCCTTTTTTACATCATTGTGTACATTAGGAATTAATTCTGTCATAATTAAAGATTTTGTTGAAAAACCACAGGAACAAGGGGCGGCAATTGGGACAACTCTGATTATGCGGTTTGCATCGAGTTTTTTTTCAGCAGTGATGACTTTCTGTATTGTTAGCGTTGTTGATCACAATGAGCCTACAACAATAGTAGTAGCGGCGCTTTGCAGCGTTTCGTTATTGTTTCAGGTTTTTGATACATTTAACTATTGGTTTCAATCTCGTTATGAATCCAAAATTACCTCAATTGCTACTTTTGTGGCATACACAGCGACAGCTTTGTATCGACTCGTGTTGTTGGCACTCCATAAGGATGTGAGGTGGTTTGCATTTGCCACATCGGTGGATTATATCGTTCTAGGTGTGCTTTTATTCTTATCTTATAAAAAACATGATGGACCAAAGCTTTCCATATCACTCGAAAAAGGTAAAAGTCTTCTTGGGCGGAGTTATCACTATATTTTGTCTGGAATGATGGTAGCTATCTATGGGCAAACCGACAAATTTATGCTTAAGCAGATGCTGGATGAAACCTCCGTTGGATACTATTCGATAGCAGCCTCGGTTAATTTAATGTGGGTGTTTGTATTGCAGGCGATTATAGATTCACTATACCCCACGATTATGCAACTATTCGAGGAAGACAGGGAACAATTTAACAGAAAGAATCGCCAACTCTATGCGATAGTAATTTATGTTTCTATGGCTGCTGCAATTTGCTTTGTACTGTTTGCTCCGCTTGTTATAAAGATTCTATACGGTGATGCATATATGCCTGCAGTTGGACCGTTAAGGGTCATTACCTGGTATACAATTTTCTCTTACCTTGGTGTGGCTAGAAATGCATGGATTGTCTGCATGAATAAGCAAAAATACCTCAAGTATATGTACCTGAGCGCCGCCTTTATTAACATTGGTTTGAACTATATTATGATTCCAATATGGGGAGCGAGTGGAGCAGCGTTGGCATCGTTACTTACGGAGGTTTGCACAAGCCTAGTTCTTCCGTGCTGCTGGAAAGATATGAGGCCGAATGTTAGACTGATGATTGATGCTTTTTTACTTCGTGGAGTTAAGTAAAAAAACTCTGTATCGAGCTCAATGCAATGAATTCGGTCGAAAAAATTCTAATGGCTATAGGAGTTGGCTTTATGGTTCGTGTTAAGCAGTTGATAAAAAAGATGGCATTTGACTTTTTGCCATCTTCTACTGTTTTGATGTTCCATCATATTGATAATGGAAACATCATTGTGAAAAGCGGCTGCAGAATGAAGATAAAATCATTCGTAGATATCCTTGATTCAGGAGTATCTTTTATATCGGCAGAGGAATACACGAAATTTCGTCTATCATGGCAAAATCCATGCATGATTACTTTTGACGATGGGTTGAAGGATATTTATGATGTGGCTTACCCTGAACTGAAACGAAGAAACATACCGTTCACTGTTTTTATTGTGACTGATTTCTTGGATAAAGAAGGATATATATCATCAAAGGAGTTGCAATTATTAGCGAATGATCCACTGGTTACAATTGGGTCACATGGGGCAACACATAAAATACTTCGTGGAATGAGCGAGGCAGAGCAACGTTTGGAATTGTTGGAGTCCAAACATATCCTTGAGAAAATAACAGGAAAAAGGATATGGATGTTTGCCTATTCGCATGGACTGTATGACAATACTACGGTTGATATTCTACGGGCAGAAAGATGTTATGATTACGCATTTTCGGCCGGGGGCGGTGAAACGAACTTGATTACAAAAAAATCCGTATATACCTTGCCGCGACTGAATATGGAAGATGGTTTGCAGGATTATTACATTGATAGTAGATATCCTCGATTGAAGCAAGTGCTTTAAATGGATTTATAATAAGAGCGCTTTTGTTCGTAGTGCTTCTGGACTTTGCGATTCTACACCTAAAGTTAATTTATGGAGGTTATTATTATGTCTGCATTTGATAACGCAACCCTTATGATCACTGGTGGTACTGGTTCTTTTGGTTCTACCGTTCTGAAGCACTTCCTGGATTCTGACCTGAAGGAGATTCGTATCTTCTCCCGTGACGAGAAGAAGCAGGACGATATGCGCCATGAGCTTCAGGCGAAGCATCCCGACACCGCTAAGAAAGTCAAGTTCTACATCGGCGATGTCCGCAACCCGCAGTCCATCCGTGACGCTATGCCCGGTGTTGACTACATCTTCCACGCTGCCGCTTTGAAGCAGGTTCCTTCCTGCGAGTTCTTCCCCATGCAGGCTGTTCAGACCAACATCATCGGTACCGATAACGTCCTGCATGCTGCTATTGACGCCGGTGTCAAGCGTGTTGTTTGTCTGTCCACCGATAAGGCAGCTTACCCCATCAACGCCATGGGCATCTCCAAGGCGATGATGGAGCACGTTATCTACGCTAACGCCCGTGTGGCTGCTGAGCGCGGCGGCACGACCATCTGTTGCACCCGTTACGGCAACGTTATGTGCAGCCGGGGTTCTGTCATTCCTCTGTTCATTGACCAGATTAAAAACGGCAACCCCATCACCATCACCGACCCTAACATGACCCGCTTCCTGATGAATCTGGACGAGGCTGTGGATCTGGTCTTGTTCG
>ERZ772884.281-NODE-281-length-40586-cov-15.305618_pt1 | contig 40586 bp, 68 predicted proteins | sample MGYA00580574_ERZ772884 | MGnify/ENA primary metagenome ERZ772884 (study PRJEB29015, sample SAMEA2737690) | human gut metagenome | biome: human gut; feature: human-associated habitat; material: faeces | place: China | collected 2012 ... | reverse complement strand
CGGTCTCGTAGTGGCTCACTTCCTCCACGCCTTCCACGGCGGGGTGCTCCACTGGTTCGGTGTCGTCCACCAGATACCCAAGCATCAGGTCAGGGGTCTCAATGGCTGCGCCGTTCTCGTCAATGATCTTCATGGTTCAAAGCCTCCTTTCTCAGGCCACGCGCCGCCAGATGTGCACATAGTAGGCGGCGGGCTGCACGGTGTTGCTGCGGCCATAGATAGGGTTTGAGCTGGAAGCGTCAAATTCAATATTGTACGCCGAACCGTCCATGCCATAGTAACCACCCCAAGCAGTATTAACTTCTGTGAATTTTAAAGCTCCCGATTTCGACAAACTTGCTTTTGAACCACGGAACGGGGAGCCACCTACTTTTGCTTCTATTAAGCTACCCGTGATGTTCGGCAGTCCGGCCTCCACGGTGGTGCCCGCTGCGTGGCTTCTGCTGGCACCCATCAGCACGCGGTCGGATGCGATCTGCTCCCATGTTCCGCCAAACAGGGCGGCAGGGCTGGTGGGGTCTTCCGAAACCCAAAATTTGATTTTCGCGTGGTCTTCTGCCAGAGCATCTGCAATCAAGGTCTTTACAGCGTCTGCGCTTATCACGCCTTTCATCGCTTCGCCAACAGCCTTTGCGTCAGCCGGAGCGCCCTCAACAGATAGCGTCTTGTCGGTGCTCACGATGGCCGCAGCCCTGTCCGCTTCAGCTTTGGCAGAAGCGGCAGAGCTTCCCGCGCTCTTTGCGTCTGCGGACGCTGACTGTGCGCTTTGGGATGCGTCGGCGGCGGAGGTCCGGGCGGCGCTTTCGCTCCCTTCGGCTGCTGCGGCTTTTTCCGTCGCGGTGCTGGCCGCTCCGGCAGCGGTCTGAGCGGCTTGCAAAGTAGCCTGCTGCTGGCCTGTCACTTCCTCGGCGTACTGCTTGACGTACTCCATGCCCTGTGCGATGTCCTCACGGACTTCCACGCCGCGCTCAGCCTTACGGATTCCCGCAATGGCTTCATCAAAAGTTTTATCCATAAAACACCTCCTGTCTCATTAGCCTGACATGTACCCTTTGAGCGATCGACTCAAATCGTAAGCATCGGACGCTTTGCGTGCACTCAAAGCCTGCAGGTCGCTGATGCTGGAAAACTCAGTGCCAAATGTAAACTCCTTTTTATCCGGCGAATCCAACGGCTCAACAAGCTTGGAGCACAGCAACCAGGTATCTACACCATGCGGTGCAGAGAAAATGTGCGTTTGCTTTCCAACCGCAATACGGCTGACATCAATATCAGCGTCTTTCAGATCGACCGCTTTGACCGTCATGCCGTTCAGATAGCGCAGATTTTTGGCGAGTTCTTCCTCTGCCGCATCCAGCAAAGACTGCGGCGTGCTTTCGATGCCTTCAATAAAGATCACTTTTGTGATGATGCCAAAAAGCTTTTGCGCAGCCAGATCGTTTGCGGTTTCTGTAATGGTTTCTCCCCATGAAAAAACAAGCCACGATTTTTTTCTGGCACCTACCGCGATCACCCGCGTGTAGATATCCTCTGCTTTGACGTAGTTGGTCAAATCCAGCAAGTTGGTTCCAAAAGCCACCGTCTGGCTGTTTTTATCGGTGATTGCCTGCAGATAGTCCAGATACCGGCGCGGTTTTCCGTCATGATCTTCTGCATGGCGCAGCACCAGATATCCGCCGTACTTTTCCACCAGCTCACTCTGCAAGATGTCCCATGTAACGCCATAGTTTTTTCCATCGCCAAAGCTGTATGTAGGTTCCTTGACATCAAACAAAAAGCGAGAATCAGTCTTGCCGTTGATAGCAAGGTTGTATTTCCCGTTTTGCTCGGTGATCTTAAAGGTCTTGGATTCAGATGCCTGCTCAACGTTATAAATGGAGTACGTGCCAAAATTCTTGTTGCAAGTACCGCAGACGATTTCGGCTTTTTTCACTTCGACCTTTGCAGCGTACGTTTTGCCCTTTACATAGGCTGCAAACAGACGCACGCGGAAATTGTTGCTTCCAATCCGTGAAATAATGCGACCGTTCGCAATGTGCTCTTCACCGATTTTCCAGCTCAGGCAGGAAGCTTTGTCGCTCTCTGTTTGCTCATAGAAAATATTCGTCTTTCCATCCACGGGGTCTACAATTCCCCAATGGTAAATGTAATCTCCATCATCAGAATCGTAACTGTAACCCACCTGCACGACTTTGATGCCGTCTACATAGGGCACGATCATGGGAATGTCCATCTCGACTTTTCCGGGAGCAAACGCCTTGTAAGCGTCAACCTGCGCGTTGTGGTTATCGCAGATCCATTCCAGAAATTGCGAAAAGCTCACATTTTTTGCAGCGTACGGCGCAATGCCGCTGTCATTCAGATACGCAAGCTCCCCTTCGCAGTAGATTTTCTGACGCATCAAAAAATCCTGCTCATGGCTCATAGGACGGCCCTGCCAGATGGAAACGCCGTCCTGCTCCACCTCCACCGTAGTGCGCAGCTTTTGCAGCGCAGAGTGTGCCACATTGCCCAGCGGCATGGTAAACTCAAAAGAGCCAGCTTTACCCACTTCGCGGGTCAGCGTGGGGCTGATGAGCTTTTTCGTGTCGGTGATATCGCTGATATCGTGGATACAGACCTTAGTTTCCCATGTGTCTACATCCGTCTGCACGCCAGCATAAACTTTATAGCTCATAGGCTTGCCCCCAAATACTTGATGCTGATGCTGCAGTCTGCCGAAGCGGCAAATACCAGCGTACCCACCACGCCGTCCGGCATGTGCAGGCCTTCGATGTACTGCCACTCGGTAGACTTGGCAAGGATGCCCACCTCGAAGCCGTTGAGGGAGACCGCGATGTCGGCGGCGTTCTCGCTGCGCTTGAAGTAGATTCCTGCCGCACGGGGCGCACCGGTTATGGACACTTGAACGTCCTTGTTTGCCTTGAGTGGGATATCCGTGTAGTTGCGCACAATATCATGCTCAAAGTTGAAATCGTCCCACAGCCAGTCGTTGGTGCCATCGTAGACGCTGCGCTTGAAGGGGTTGCAGGTGCCGGTGATGGTAAAGGTGCTGGAAAGCCGGTCGCGGGATGGTGTGACTTTCCAAAGCCCTTCCCAGTACCACGCCGGGTCTTCATCAAAGCGGCACTGTAGCCACTTGCCATGAATGGCATTGGCAATGGTGCTTTCGATGTAAGGCCACTTGCTTTTTGGCGCGTTGCAGAGCAGCTCCATGGTGATGGTGCGCTTTTTATAGTGCACCTTGCCGTCGTCCCATGTGGTCAGGTTCAGCAGCGAATCAGCACCGGTGACCTGTACAAGGTATTCTTCCGGTTCTGCCGCGCCGATTTTAGGGCTGCCTACCTTGAGGTACAGCCCCCAATCTGTCAGGGTGTGAAAATTGCCGATTTTTGCCCCCAGAAGCTTTGCCACTACACACCCCTCGCTTTCCGTTCCACTGTCACGCCGATGCGTGCATCTACGTTGGTCGCCATGCGGGGCGACAGCACGCCCACCAGTTCACCGGAGTCCATGACCACCTGGCCCTTGCCGATGTCGGGCAAATGCTCGTCCAACATCCCCTCGATGCGTTCCAGAATGCTGGTCTGCCGGTCAACAATGGACTGCTGGCCGGTGACGCGGTACTGCAGGGCCGCACGGGTGGAGAAGGTGCCCAGGCTGTCATACGTGCCGGTTTTGTCAAAGGGGCTCTGGTAGTGGCTGACAGGCTTCTGATTATTCTTCTTGTCCATCCACATGGCAAGGCCAATGCCGCCAGCGACAGCGCCCACGCCCAGGATCAAAGCAAGAATGGGATTTGCTGCAACGAAAGACACAATAGTTCCAAGCGCAGACGTGATGCCACCAGCCATGCCGGAAAAGCTCTGCACGATGCTGCCCAGAGCGCCGCCCACGCCGCCGGACTTTGCAAGACCGTCGATGATCTCGCCAAAAGCCTTGACCGAATTGGTCACACCGTCGATATCGGATTTTACCCCGCCGTCAGAAAAAAGCTTCTGGAAGATATCAAATGCCTTTCCGATGCCACCGCTGAAGTAACCCTCATTGACCGCGGCCGCCGCGTCCGCAAGCCACTTAGAGATCACGTCACGCTGCCCCTGCGACACTTCGCCCCAGATCAGATTGACAAAATCCAGCCCAAGACTTGCCCAGTCACCGTTTTTGGCATCACTAAAGGCGCTTTTTACCAGCCCGAAAATGCCCTTATCCAGCTGGCCGGAAGCCTCGCTCAGCTGCTGGTCAATACGGCTCTGGGTTCCTTTCACGCTCTTGTCGATAAGAGTAGAGGTTTCCGTCACCTTATCTTGAATACCGTCGATGTAGGTGATGATCTTCTCGTAGGTCTCCGCGCCGTTCTCGCCGATGCGCTGGCCGGTCTCAGTGACGGTTTTCTTGATATGCTCGCTGTTGTCCGCGTACTTTTCCACCGCCTGCTGCACCTTTGTGGTGATGCCGTTAAAGGTGGTCTCGGAGACGTTGGTAAAGGTGCCCAGCAGCGTTTTTGACATGTCATCATAGGTCTTTGTGACCTTTGTGACCGTGCCGTTGACCTTTGTTTCCACCTGCTTGTAGGTGGTGGCCACGCCGTTGACCAATTCCTTGCCGGTCGTGGTGGTGGTCTCGGTGATGCGGTCTTTGATCTTGCCCGCGCTGTCCTTGACCTTTTCGGTAAGGGTCTGGATGCTGGTGGTCACAGCGCCCAGCGCATTCTGCGCGGTGGTCGTAGCCGTGCTGGAGATGGACGAAATGACCGTTTCGGTGGTGGACTTGGAGCCGGAACCGGATTTTTTCCCGGTGGAGCCGGAAGGGCTTGTGGTGATGGAGCTGCTGTTGGTTTCTTTTATTCCGTACTGCTTTTTCAGACGCTCGCCGTATTCTTTCCAGTAGTCTGTATCTTTTTTGCCGGCCTTTTTGTTTTGGTAGTCGTTGTTAAAAGCTTTTTTGTAGACAGCATCCCAGTCGCCGTGGAAAATGCCTATTTCTCCGCTTTTCAGCGCGTCAAAGACGGCTTTCAGGCCAACAGCAGAAGATTTGGCCTTGTCAATGACGGTGGTAAGGCCGGTGATCTCTCCAATCAAACCTTTCCAACCGTCAAGCTTATAAGCTTCCTGTGCTGCGACGACCATGTCGTTCAGCTTGCCGATTACAACGCCGATGCCGCTAGATAAATCGCCGGTCAGCAATCCGGCCAGCTGGCTCACGTTGTCCTTCAGGGTGGAAACCCGGCCATTCATGGTCTGGCTCTGGGTGTCCATGCTGTTGTAGTAACGCCCACCCTCTTCGGAAGCGGCCTGCAAAGCCTGCGTCAGCAGATCATAGCTGATGGTCATCTTCTGCACTTCGGCGGTGGACTTGCCTGTGTAGTCGGCCAGAATGCCATACACGTCGATGCCTGCATAGGCAAACTGCTTGATATCGACCGCTGTAGCCTTGCCGGTGTTAGCGATCTGCTGCAGGTTCTGCGCCATGCGGTTCAGCTCGTCGTTGCCGCCGCCGGTCGCAGAGACCGCGTCGCCCAGCGCCATGATGGTGTTGCGGGCATAGGAAGCGTTCTCGCCTGCAGAGATCAGGTACTGGTTGGCCTGCGTCAAGCTCGCCACGTCAAAGGGGGTTTTTGCCGCGTCTTCCTGGATCTGGCTCATGACCTGCTGCGCCGCTTCCGCGCTGCCCAGCATATTGGTAAAGCCGGTGGTGTATTTTTCGATCTGGGCGTTGTACTCGATGCCAGAAGAGATGAACCCCTCTGCAGCACTGAGTGCAGCGGAGCCGAGCTTCGAGAAAACGCCCGCCATGACCGTGCCCTGTGTAATGGCGTTGGCCAGAGACTTACCGGATGCCTTATCCGTGGAGTTTGCAAAGCCTTCCATTCCGTTGTTTGCAGCTTTCAGCGCGGTCGTGGTCGCCCTGAGCTGTGCTTCTGCCTGCGCCAACATGGTCTTGAGGTTTTTGGTCTCAGAGGACGCTTTGCCGGTTTTGCCCACCGATTCGTTGTAACGTCTGGTCAGCTCCACTACGGCCTTTGCGGCCTTGCTGTACTCTCCTGACAGCGAAGAAACGGTCTTTTTTGTATCAGATTGCACATTCTGGATGCCCTGCCGGTAGGCGCTGTCGTCCAGCCCGAGGGTGGCGCTCAATTCAAAAAGTTTCAGGTTCCATCACCCCCTCCGCACAGCTCTTCAAGAGCCTTGCTGTTTTCTTCCGTGATCTCCGCCGCAGACCGCTTGTCGATCTGCTTTACATAAAGCGGGAATGTATACGAAGCAACGTAGGAATAAAGAGCGTTAGCTCCCGCAAGACCGCCAACGGCATCTGCTATGCAATCGCGGTAGAATTGAACTTCATCGTGGTTTCTGATTTCTTTTTTGATGTGGTCGAGGATATAGGACTTGCCGAAAAGTTCCAGCAAATCCAGACGAATGGTTGAAACCATCCGTTTATATCCTTCCACGCCGATCACATCAAGGATTTCAAAAAAGCCATGAAATCGTCATCAGACAGCGCGCGGGACATTGCTGCGGCCAGCTTTCTGGTAGGCGGAAGCTCTTCGCCCTTATCCAGCACCACAAAGAGCGGCAGGACCTTTTCGGTCATGTCTGCGTGCTCTTTGTAGATCATGCGCATCATTTCTTCCGCATTTTTCGCACCCTGTTCTGCAATCTTCTTGGCCTTCTCCTCCGGGGTTTCGTTGCCAGTCAGCGGCGCAAGCTGATTTGCCGCCGCCACCGCGCCCGTGTCAACAAGGCACTGCTTGTATGCCTTTGCCAGCTTATAAGTTTTTGCAAGGTACTCCTTGCCTTCCAGATCAATGATTTCCTTCATGTCTTTCCTCCTTACATCAGGACGCGGCCTTTGTGATAGAGTAGAACTCCATCGGGGCCTGTTCGGGGTTCTCGAGGTCTGCAAAAGCGGTCAGCGTGATCTGCATCGAGCCGCCGCCGCGATGCTCAGATTTCAGGCTCAGGCCTCCGGTGGACATGGCATTATAGAGCTTGACCGCGATAAAACCGCCGCCGATCATGGGGCCGACCCACCAAATGGGCTTGAAATCCGTCAAAGCGGTTTTCAGGCGTGCAACCACGTGGGTGGGGTCTTCCGGGTCGATGTCCGCAGTACCAATAGCAAGCTGGATACTCTTAGGGTCTGCGTTGGGAGTCGTGTAAGAGATGGTTGCGGTGGTTCCGGTGACTTCCACGCCCTGCTTTGTATTGGTGGGGGCGTTGTCGATTTCGGAAAGGGTATCCTCGGTGGAGTTCTGATAGGTGATAGTTACGCCGCCCTGTGTGGCGTGAATGACGTTTGTTTCATCGATTTTCGGGGTCTCAAGCGAGAAATCGGACAAAATGTTGCCCGAGCCCTTGGGGATGCTCTTGAAAGCCTCCGCTGTCAAAACGTTGACGTTAAACTTCTTTGCTAAAGTTTCAGCCATATTGCTCCTTTACTCACGGTATAAGTCGTGTAAGTTCAAAAATAAGGTATTCGCACAGATACCCTTCAGGCGTGTTGTTGAGTGGCTGCGCCCAATCTTTATCGTCTTTGTCCAAAAGAATAGCGCCGCCCTCGCACTCGATTTTTAAGCCACCTCTTGGGATGGCCGCGCTGATTGTATCCTCGGTTTGCAGAATTGGGGTTCTGCCGCCCTTGCTGGGGTACCACAGCCGGGCGTGGAAGGATGTCGTTTCGTTCCACCCGCCGGGGATGGTGGGCTTGTAGGTCAGATAGGGCAGTGAAGCGGCAGGAGGGATGTTATCTTCCAGATAACCCGGGATGCCAAAGCCGTTGAAAAACGTGTTCAGCGCCCGGTTGATGCTCTCAGACGGTCCCATCAAGGCAGCACCGCCTTTTTGCACTTGACGGCCCGAAGCCCCATGCCGGATTCCGGCGGGGCTTTACCCTCATCTGCCGTGCTGGTAATCTGGAAGGTCTGGCCGTCCGATACCCGTTTGATGTAGTCCGGGAAAGCCAGCGGCACTCCCGTGTTGACCAGAAGGGTATAAGTAGACGCCGTGTCAGCCTGCTCTGCCACCTGAGCTTCCACGGTGGTGTCGTGACGCTCCACGGCTTCAAACTCGGGCCCGTCCTTCCAGCCGGACACAAAGCCGCCCACACCATCGGGCTCATAGCTGCGGGTCTGAAAACGGTATTTTTGGGTGAAGCTCTGCATCACGGTGGATGCAGTGAACGGATTGACCATGTCACATCTTCCTCCACTGATTGATCTCGGATTTATAGCGGGTCTTGCCGTCTGCAGGCAGCCCGTCCGTGCCTGTAGCCATCGTGCCGGACCACCCGGCAAAGGACTGGGACACATACACGCCACCGGCCGGGAGCGCCTTGTCGTATGCGTCGATTTTTTCAGCCAGCGCCACAAAGTCAGGCGGCACGCGCATGGGCTGCACCGTCCCGGTGAAGGTCTCGGCGGTCAGATCGCCGTCCCCGGCCTTGTGAATGCCGTCATTGAAGATGGATCCGCACACGAGGAAATACTGCCCCGGCACTACCCCGGCGGGCACGGTGTCCGGCTCAAAGGCGAACTCTTCGGCAACGGGGTCGTCTGCCCGGTCAAAAAAATTGTGCGTGTAGACGCACAGTTCAGGGACGGTCATGCAACGTCACCTCCGAATTTTTAGCCCAGAGAAAGCATCTGGCCGATGCGGATGTTCTCCAGCTTCATGCGGCGTTCCCAGTTGGCCTTTGCACTCAGCTCGGTGTCGTTGGGGGACGCTTCGGCAACGTTGTCCACCTTGAAGCTCATGCCGTTGGGGTGAATGACTCGGCCCTCTTTGGTGTACAGCTTCTGAATACCGGCCTTGCTCTCGGGGTCGTAGTCGGTGTAGTAGGGCTTCTCGTAGTTGGTCTTACGGCAGCCCACAAAAGAGCCTTCGCCCAGAACATAAGTCTTATATGCAGTCGTGGCCTTGCCGCCGTTGATGGAAGCGTCGGTGATGGACGCAGAGGTGAAGGCGTTGTTTACGATCACGACCATCCCGCCGATGCGTGCCAGCGGAGAAGCCTGAGACAAAGCGCCCGGAGTGGTGTACTTTTCAAACTCGACGAGATTTGCCGCCTGATACTTTGCAAAGACGGTGGAATGCATGATGAGCAGACCCCCGCTCATTGCGTGGTCGCCGAAAGCAGCCTCCTGTGCATAGATCAGAGACTCCGGAGTAACTTTGCCATCGTCCACCTTGGTGATGTCGTAGATGTGCTTCTTGAGATCGGTGGTAGACAGCACAGCGTCCGTGGTGGTCATAAGCACATTCTGCCAGACCTGCTGATAGTAGTGTGTGACCTGATTTGCGATGTGCTGCATCGGGTTTGCGCCAGTCAGCTCTTTGGTGAAGTCCTGAGCCTTCCATGCTTTCATGCGCTGGATGAGCATGGTGGTCTGCTTGTTGCCAGTGACCTCAGTGGGGGTGTTGTCGGTCTTGCCGTCGTTGTTCAGGGGCTTATCTGCCGTGGCGTCCAGCTCGGTATAGAACGGGATGGTTGCAACGTTGCCCTTTTCGCCGATCAGACCCATGATAGAGGGGTCGTCCTTGATGATGCCGGAAGCCTCGATGCTGGTGTCGATGGTGTTCTGCTCGGCCATGTAGTCGCCGAACACCTCAACGTCGAAGTCGAAGCCGCCAAAAGTGCCAGTCTGTGCCATATAATAGCCTCACTTTCTTACTTTGCCCGGAGCTGCTGGTACAGCTCGGGGTTGCTGTTCTTGAGCTTGATGCGGTCATCAAGGCTCATCTTTTTGAAATCCTCGGGAGAAGTACCGGCGTAGCTTGTGGGCGGGTTGTCCACCTTTGCACCGGTGGTTTTGGTGGTGGCGATCTTGCCGCCCCAAGTGGTTTTGATGCTGGAAAGCTGCTTTTCGGCGTCTTTTACCTTGCCGTCGGCGTCCAGTTCCAGACCGGCGGCAAATTCGTCGCCCTTCTTGGAGTCGTCGGCAATGTCGTCGATGTACTTTTCCAGCACGCCCGCCTGCTTGAGCAGCTGCTTAAATGCAGCGGTCTTGGCCGCCTTGCTGGCTGCTGCCGTCTGCTGGGCTTTGTAGTCGGTCAGCGCCTTTTCAGCGGCCTGCTTGCCGCCGTTGGCTGCGTCCCGGTCCTTTTCGGCCTGTGTGCGGGCTGCTTTTTCTTCATCCAGCTGGTTTCTGAGTCCGTCCGTCTCCTTGTGCAGGGCGTCCAGAATGGCTTCGACCTTGTCATCGTTGGAGGTTTCGGGGTTCTCCAGAATCGTGCGGATGTCAGCTCTTTTGAGTGCCATGTAATAGTCCTTTCTGCCCTTGCTCGGGCTGCCATGCTTGGCAATAAGTTATTTGCCGGACGTGCTGCCGGTGTGGTGCCGCCTGCGGGGCTTGAACCCACGGCCCCCGGATTACAAATCCGGCGCTCTGCCAACCTGAGCTAAAACGGCATAAAAAAGCGGTTGGCGCACAGCGTCAGCCGCTAGATATTGAGCTTTCAGCAGATAATGCAATAGAATGACAGATAGACCATAGCCACCAAAACGTCAATACCGATAACGGCATACCACGGTGGTTTCTTTGCAGTGGCGATGGCAAGAGCATTCCAAACGGCAAAATTCCAAAGGAAAAACATAATCGTTCCTATCATTGCCATGACGATTTTTTGTTCTTGTGGGTTTGGGCTCACTTTTTATACCTCTTTGTTTCCTTCTTCCACTGCGATCTCTCGCAGCTCGTCAATGTGATTTTCCACCGCCGGGCGCAGAAACGGACGAGGGGCCATGCCCCGGGTAAAGTGCCACTTGCCGTTGAAGTCCTTCCAGACCCACGGCGTTTTGCGCCCGTTGCCTTTCTCGGCAAAGATGCCCGTGCCAAGCTCCACATAGACGCTGTAAAACAAATTGCTGCCGATGGTCACGGTCTTTTTGGCAAGGTCTACGGCGTAGGTCAGGCTTTGCTTGAGCGCGCCGCCCACATAGCCCTCGATGCCCGTGCTGTCTGCCGTGCCGGGGCGCACAAGCAGCTGGGCATAGTCCTGCACCTTCATGCCCCAGAGGGTCAGCACCCGCTTCACCCATGAATCCAGCGCTTCATGGAGCTGCGGGGTGTTGTCGGTGAATTTGATGTCGTAATCAAATTTCATCGTTTAAACCAGCTATCTACTTTCTTTTGCAGTCGCTTTTGTGCGCGCTTGTATGTAGAACTTGTAATTTCTCGTTGTTCTCGATTTGGGTCGTAATGCTCCCGAAAATACTTTTTCGCTCTTTCTCGTTCTACATTTTCAGGGCTCCGCTTCGGATTATCTATCCCAAGTTCTTTAAGAATAATATTCCTTGCAAAAGTTGTTTGTTTTGATGTGAACTCCGGTTTTGGGTAAGTGTCAATGCCGTGGAACGTGACCGCACGACTGATTTCATTTTCTATCGCATCTGTAGTAACCCAAGACTTTTTTAACCCTTCAAACGTGTAATTCTTTGCACCAGCAAAGTTTGGGTTGTTTAGAACACGTTCTGCTTGCTCCGCATAGGTTTTGTATGTTTCTGTTTCTCTTACAAGATTTACGGCCTGCGCGATCTGCTTACTTTCGATAGATGAAAATCCAGCCCCTTTCGCTTCGTTATAGTCATTTTTTGAATAGCCGCCCCCCGCTCTCGCGGAACTGCCCGAACCTCGTTTACTCACGGTAATGTCTCCTTTCATACTGAAATGGTTTGATTTTGGTAACGTTCCAGTCAAATTCATCAGGGCATTTGCCATACCACAAGATGCCGCTCGGTTGCAGCACTTCCAGCGCCTTGCGGCAGTGCTTGGAAAAGCATTCTGCTTCGTATGGGTCAGACTGTGTGCCGTGGCTCGAAATGCTCACGATGGCGTTTCTGGGCTCGCCGTCAAAGCACCAGTCATAGCTTTGCTCTCCGCACCAGCAAAGCGTTGGAATGACGTGGATGCCGTGCGCCTGCCAGTATGCCGCCAGCCAGTGCTTTTTGTAGTGCATGAAAAGCTGCACCGCAAGCGGCATATCGCTGTAAAGCGAAAAATCCGGCGAACATACCGCGCCGAACTGCTGCAAAAGGGAAATGTATTTGTCCGGGTTGTTCCAGAACCGTTCAAACTGGTAATCGTCCTTGTAAAAATGCACGCCTTTTGTGGCCTTGTCTTTGGCCGTCAGCGCATAATTGACCGGGATCCATTCCAGCTTGTCAATGCGGATGTCCGTTTCCGGCCTGATTTCAGGGATGCCATACTTTCCAACGCCCGGAAAAATCATTTTCTCGGTGTTTTCCATCGGCAAGATCACAGTTCATCCCTTCTTTCTTTTTCTGAATCCTTCCATTGTCCTAATAAGGCGTTTGTGTGCTCCATGCGACTTTGCGCCATTTCCGTAGGAATGCCGCGCGTGTTTTGGCTTAATGTAACCACACGGGGGCTTAAAATCACGGCAAAAGTTCAAGAAAAAGTCATCGTTGATTACGACAATCCCAAACTTCTTATTTTTCATGCTTTGCGCTCTCCTTTCTCCGTTTTCTTTCTTCCGCCCACCACATTTGTTCTGCTTCTGTGCCACCTTTGGCCTTGTACCACTCGGTGTAATCCATGACGGGGGTGGTCTCTTTGGTCACATTGTCCCGCTGCATGGCGTTCTGCCGGGGGTACTTGACCAGCGCAGAGGACAGCACACAGCGGCAGTGGTAAACCATCTCCGGCGCTGCGTTGGGGTCGCCGGGCCGCTGAATCTCGTAACCCATGACCTTGAAAGGCTCGTCAAGCTCTGCCGTTTGCTGATCCAGCAGGCGGTGCATCTCACGGGTGCGGTAGTCGTGGGTGGAGTTCCAGCGCTTTTTGACCTCGATGCCCAGAGCCTGCGCGTTGCGCATCTGCTGCAATGCCCCGGCGTTCTGGGCGCTGGTAAGGGCTGTGATGGCGTTGTTCATGGCCCAGTGGATCTCTGTATCAGCCATGCCGTTTACGGCCTGCACGGCAATGTCGTGGACGCTTTTGCCCTGCACGATGCCCTGCATGACATAGCGGTTGAATACCCGGGCGTCATAGGTGCGGTTGCTTTCGCTCTTGATGCGCTTGTTGGGCACCATGCGGGGGTTCTCCTTCAGCAGCAGCTTGACCGCTTCGGTGTTGTACAGGGTTAGCCCGAACGTCACGCCTGCGGCCTGTTCCAGCTCGTAGAAGGCCCAGTTTGCGCCAAAGGAAAAGATGTTGTATTGCTCGTCCCGGGCCAGCTTGTAGGCCGTCTGCTGGGCCGTGGTGCAGGTCTGGGTGATGCCGTCCAGCTTGGCCCGCATCAAATCAGATTGAAAGACCTGATTTTGCAGCCAAATGCGGTAGTCGTCCTCAGTAATCTCGCCTGCGGCCAGCTGCGCCCGCTTGCGCTCATCCAGTGCTTTGTACTTGGCTAAAAACTCGGTGAGCTGCTTTTGCATCTCCCGGCGGGCAGTGCCATACACCCGCAAAATGCGGCGGCGCAGGCGGTTCAGCTGGCGGGTAGAGATGCGGTCACGGTCAGTCATAAGCCAATCGCCTGTGCAACGGCCAGAAAGCACCCAGCCACAATGGCAAAATCAGCGACGAAAAGCATCACATCGATCAATCTTCCCAGAGGATCATAAATTTTGCTGGTTTTTTTCATCGGCGTCTTCCTCCTCTTTTTCAAACTGCGGTCGTCCAAACGCATCAATGCCGATCATCCGCACGTTTGGCCTTGTGACTTCAATAGTCGTTCCCTGCAGCAGCTCAACAGCGGAAATGAACCGTTGCATAACATTTTCTGCTTCTTCTGACAGCTCGATTTCTATTTTCCCTTCCATCGGAATTTTAAGATTCGCCATCGTCTTCGTCCTCCTCCTCGTCCGTGGTCTCTCTCGTTGCGCTCTCGGCCATCAGCGCGGCCTTGGCCTGCTCCTTTTGCTCCGGGGTCAGGTTGGGCAGCAGGTCAATGGCCATGTCCTGACCGATGATGGTTGCCTCGGAAATGACCATGCCGACCTGCTCGGCGGTGTTGGTGATCTTGCTGCGGTTGAATGCCGGCATAGCGTTGTCAAAGCCAGCCAGTGCGCAGATCTGCCGGATGAACGGCTTGACCTGCGCCTCGAAGTCGTCCGCGTTCTGGTTCAGCGGTTCATAGGCTGCATCCAGATGGTCGTTGGTGCTGTCCGCACTGACGCAATGCACGTCCAGACCGCCGAAGTCTTCATACACCCGGGTGTGGAGCAGCTCCAACAGAGCCTGCCGGGCCGTCACAGGGATCTCGGTGGTGTAGGGGGTGATCTTGCCGCCCCCGCTGGTGTCTGCGCCCGCAATGTGGTACAAATTCAGCTTGACAAGGAACTCCTGCAGCTCGTCGTCCGTCATGCCGTTGAAGTTCTCGCACAGCCAGTAGATCTGCGAAAAGTCCTGCAAGTCATTGCAGAAGCCGGACATCACCAGATCGGTGTTGTCAATGTAGGCTTTCAGACCCACAAGGGTGCTCTGGTGCAGGTCGGAGCCCCACAGCGGCACAATGGGCAGAGCGCTGTAGTTTTCGCCCTCCACGCTTTCCAGCCCGCCGCCGGGTGTGGTGACGGTCACGCTCTTGTATGCCTGCTTTGGCACGGTCTCCTGCATCACATTGCCGATTTTGCTTTCCGTGTACTCGGTAAAGCCGTCCAGCTCGTACAGGATGTAGTGCATATCCGTGTCCGGGTTCAGCCGCCAGAAGCGCACGCCCGCCTGCAAAAGGCCTGTCTTTTCATCGTACAGGGGCGCGAACTCGGTCAGCTTGAAAACAACCAGATGGTCGTTGTTCCAGAATCCGAAGCTCTCACCGTGGATCAGGGCGAAATACCCGGCTTTCTGGATCTGCTCATCAAAGCTCTGCCCCAGCCTGTCCTTGTCCACGCCATCGTCCGCAAAGACCACGCCGTTTCCGAGGGAGTAGGTCGCCCGTTGCTTGTTGAGCCGCCGGAAAAGATTGCTCTTGACCATATCGGGGTGTGGGGTGTCCTGCTTGGTGTTTTTGGATAGGCGTTTCAGCATCAAAGCGTAAGCCTGCGCGAAGCGCTCAGCTCCCGGGTTTTTCTGGGCATCGTAGAGATCGGCGTTCAGCGCCATCTTGTAAGGCTCGGAAGCGCAGTGCTGCTGCACGAAGCGCCGGATGAAATCAGGCTGTTCCCCGGCGGCTTGCGCCTGCTGGAAGGTCTGGAATGTGTATACAGTGCTCAAAATCAATCCCTCAGTTTCACAAGGCGCTTTGTGCGCACGAAATAGCGGATAGCGTCCATGCAGTGGTCGTTGACCTTCAGCACGGTGTCGTCTTTGTCTGGATCCCAAGCGTACACGCCGAACTCTTCCAGCGTGTGCTTGCAGTCTTTGTAGATCTTCAGTCGCCCGGTCTGCAGCATGGTCTGTACGTCCAGAATGCCACTCAGAACGTCGTTGTTTGCGGGGGTCTGGGTAAAGCCGTTCTTGCGCAGCTCGGTAATCAGGGGCAGGGCAGAGGGGTCAACGATGATCCTCTCCGGCTTGAGACCATTCAGCCACGCCTTGAGGTCTGTGACGTACTCGCCCACGGTCTTTTGCCGCTTCTGCTCTCGCCCGCTGTAGTAATACTCCCGGGTGACGATCCAGCAGTCTGCGTCTGCCTGCTTCTGGAGCAGCAGAAAAACCGTTGCGTTCTGGGTGCCAAAGTCGCACGCCACATAGGCGCTCTTTGGAGACAGCTCCGGCAGCACATCAACAACGTGCTTCTTGCGGTCGAACATGTCATATACAAGGCCCTCCGCCACGGTCCACAGGCCCAGAATGTAACGCTGATAGAAAACGCCGCTGTACTGGCTGCGGTATCTGGCCTTGATGTCCTCGGAAAGTGACAGGTTGTCGTCCATCGTGAAATGGAGATACATCATCTTGCGGGAACGGCATTTCCGCACCCACTCGAGATAAAACCAATGCTGTGGGCTGCCCGGGTTGCAGTTGAACCAGAACTTTGACCCGGTGACAGAGCAACGGGCTGTGGCCTGATTGACGAAGCTCTGCGGCATCAGAGCCACCTCGTCGAAGAATGCCCCGGCAAGGGTGATGCCCTGGATTAGGTCCTGGCTGCTCTCGTCCTTGCCGCCGAAAAAATAAAACTCGTTGGTTCTGCCACCCTTGCTGACGGTCATGCAGTTTTCGGCCCGGTGCTCCTTGACGTTGTAACCACGGGCTGTAAGCTGCTGCTTGAGCGTGCCCAGCACGTTGCGCCGGAAGCTGGCGATGGTCTTTCCGCACATGGCAAGCTGCTGGCCGCTGTAGCAGGTCATAGCCCACTGGACGAAAGAAAAGCTCATGGCAAAGGTCTTGCCCGAGCGGATAGCACCATCGGCAATGATGCCGTTGTAGCTGCTGTATGCGCTTTGCGGTGTCCACCAGCTCAAGACCTGCTTTTGCCGCTGGCTGAGGGCTTTCCAGCGAAAACCGTTACTTTTCCGCATGGTCTTCCTCTTCCTCCGGCAGCATTTCCACGTCATCCGGCGGGCTGATGTCTGCAGCGGCACTCAGAGCCTCAAGCAGGCCATCGTCCGGGGCTTCTATGCCGCTCTGGTCTCCCAGCATAGCAAACTTGTCCACGATGGTGCCGAACGCCGTTGACAGCTGCGGCAGTGTTGCTTCCGCGATTTTGTCTGGGTCAGCCATCGCTTTCAGGTACAGCCCGAGAAGATCCTGTGCTTCCCCGCGCTTGCTGCCTAAGTAGGAAAGCATGTCCTGTGTGTTCTGCTCTTTTTTTCTGTCGCACAAATCCGCACATTCCGGGTTTTCCTTCACGATCTTGCGCACAGTGCTTTCTGCAACGTCGTTCAGCTTTGCGGTGCGGGTGTAATTTTGCAGCTGGATATAATCCGCGATGATCTTCTTTTTCTGCCTGTCTGTCAGCCGCTTTGCGCTCACCGCCACCACCTCTCTAAACTCATGCAAAATAAAAACCGCCCGAAAATCCGAACGGTCAGAATATCGAATATGCCGCTTGCAGGGCTCGAACCTGCAACTGCCCGGTTATGAGCCGGGAGCACTGCCAGTTGTGCGAAAGCGGCATGAAAAAGCCAGCTTTGCTGCATGGAGCTCATCATGCAAAAAGCCGGCTTTTAATCGTATTGTATCAGCAGCGGTTAATCCGCACGGATAGCAGGCCGTGCTCCTTGGATACAGCCACGGCCTCCGATCTCTGCCCGAGGCTCGCGTTTTGTGTGGTCTGCACGGAAACCGAAACGCCGCGCATAGCGCACAAAGTGGCTTTCTTTGTTGCTGATCGGTAAGACCGAGAGGATAAGGCCAGCGCCGAGACGCGTCAAAAACTTTGCCATGTCGCAAATCAGTTCTTTCAAGCGCTCAAACATTTGTATGCCTCCTCTCCAAAAGTGTCCACTGTGGACACTCTAAAATCACGCTAGCCGCCAGCTGGATTTGAACCAGCACCCACGGAATGGATGTGCGCAGTGGTTGGCTGTGCAGTGATGTTCCCGTGGTGTCACCAACGTTGTCCCGCCTTAAATGGGCGGCGCTCTGCCAGTTGAGCTATGACGGCATATAAGCAGCGCCCGTGCATTCAGTTCGTTGGACATGCGTCAAACGGTGGGCGCTGCTGCATCCGGAACTTTCGCGGCCGGATGCCCGCTATTGCGCGGCCCCCTCATAGGGCACGCAAGCACTCCCGGCAGGGATCGAACCTGCAACATGCGGTTTTGGAGACCGCTGCTCTACCACTTGAGCTACGGGAGTATAAAAGCCGCCCTTGGAATCGAACCAGCCGTGTCTACACACACGCGCCGCGCTCCAAACTGCGCTCAGGCGGCCATATAAAAACAGCTCCGGTTCGCCGCCGGGGCTGTTGGTTGGCGCACATCCTGTCAGGAAAGCTACACCTTGGCAAGGATTCTAAGGCCTTTTCTTGGCACGGGAGGTTGCACGTGCGGCCTTGCGGGTTGTCTAGTCCATGCGCCATACGGTGCGATACGGCGGAATCGAACCGCCTCCTGTCTCTCATGAGCGGCAGGCTGCCTTTGTTTCAGTGTATCGCATAGAAGCAGCCCGCGAAACGTGAAGAGAGAGCAAAGCCTAGTGCCTGCAAGCAGAAAAGGAGGAAAATGCCAAGAAGGGACACGTTTCGGAGGCTGCGTGCATCGGTTTGCCTTTTGGCTTTTCCGATGATACAATTTTACACCATGCGATAGTGAAACCGCAATGTAATGACAGTGCAATGTTTTTAAAGGCTCAGCTCCTCCATTGCTTTGCGCCGCAAGACATAGACCATGCGCAGAGAGTAATTCATATCTTTTGCGACCCTGTCCCACGTGAGACAATCGAGATAGTACTTGTACAGCACCGTGTATGCTTTCTCGTTCTGGATATGGGCGAGCGCGTTTCTGATCTCGAGGAACAGCTTGTCGCAGACCGCTCTTTGCTCATAAGCGCGGCGCTCCGCTTCCTCCTCACGTTCCACCGCCCGGGCAAGGCTCTGACCATCTTTGCTGCCGCCGGGGGCCGCGCTAAGGCTCTGGGTGATGTGCCGGGTGGCTTCCTGTGCTTCGGCCAGACGGTCAGACAGCAGGTAGTATCTCTTCTCTGCTTCGCGGTAGCGGTTCAGCCACGCCTTAACGGCGCGGTAATCGGTTCCGTCCTGCTTCTGGGTGTCAGTGTCAGGTATCCATGTGCTGGTCATTGTTACTCCTTTCTTCAAAATTGTAGCAATATTCGGGCGGATTTATGTATCCTTCGTCTTTTTCACCGCTCTGGCAGATATAGTGATATCCGGATTCTGACGCCCCAAATTTTTGCTTTAAGAATACGCACCGGTCGCAAAGGCAAGGTTTGTTGTGGTTGAGCCACCGCTTGAAATATTCAATTGGGTTGCCATCGCTAAGAACAAACCAGATGAAAAGCCCTGCAAGTGTTGCCATGAACAGCGTGCTTGCAGCTTCAAATAGCATATCAAGCATTTTACTCCTCCATTTCTTCAATCTCAATTTCCACCCGTGGCTGTTTCCGGTCAAGCTCCACCCGGCTGCCATCGTGGGCGGCGACGACCTTGCTGTTGTCGTCCTCCAGCACCCGGGCTTTTACCAGGATGTCCGTGGTCGCCTCGATGAGGTTTGCCAGATCGACCCGGCGGGCGGTCTTCATGTAGTACACGCACCTCACGTTCACGCGGGCAGAGATGGGGCTGCGCGGCCTTTTGATTTGCCGCAGGCAGTCTGTCTCATAATCCACATAAGCCTTGCTGGGGGCCACGAATGGGGCACCAGCGCGTGTGCGGAGAATGCGGGCAGAGTTTTTCTTTGTGCGTGGTTCGCCGTAAATGAGCAGGTGCATCTTCGATTATTCCTCCTTTGGCGGCTCTGGCATCGGCATCCACCATGGGTATTTATCCGCGCTTTCTTCCACCATCCACCAAAGCATTGGTAATGTAGCCTCCGCTCCCTTGTACCACACGATTACCTTGCCATACTGGCCAGAATCATCTTCTTTTGGCGGGTCAGCCTTGGAATTCCTCCAGAGCGTGGAAAGCAGCTCTTTCGGGTCGATGGTGTCACAGTTTTCTACCACTTTTTTCACGGCTTTGAAAAGCTCCTGCTTTTTATAAACCATGTTAATCTGTCGATTTCCTTCTGCCGCAGCCATCGCAAGATTCCATTCTTCATAACACTTGTCCGCATTTTCAATTGCTACATTTGCATCAATCAATCGTTTATCGCTCATGATTTCCTGTACAGTTTTCATTTTTACCCCCATTGTTCTGCCATTGCTTTTGCAATGCCCGGCGCTGTTTTGCTTCTGGCTTTTGCCCGGAACGCCTTGCACACTTCCTGCGATTCCTCGCAGGCGATAAGTACTTTCACCGTTTTCTTCCTCCCATCCATCCTTCTTTGTCGAAATCGTTGCGGCTGATCCGCTCCGCCGCGTGGTTCCCGTTGGTGTAGATGCGCTGCGCTTTCAGCTGACGCTTGTACTCGGCGTACTTCGGGCAGCTGTCGTGACAGATCGGGTGCCGGTCGGGGCAGTCTTTACACGGTGTCATCATCATTTTTCAGCACCTTCGGCGGCAGCGGCATCCACCCAACCACATGAGCATCTACACGGTTATCGTAAATGTCATCCTGGTTGAAATAACGATATTCCCACCAGCCTTTAGGAATAAAGTAATCATCGCTTTCTTCATCGTAGGTTCCCCACTCGAAAATATCTTCCCAGTAGAAAGCGCTCTTTTGGGACAAGACCGTTCCATCTTCGTAGTTAGCCGTCGTAATCCCATATCCACCGCAGGCGGTTTCAAACAGAATCAGCACATCTTCTTCGACTTTCGGGGGATTCTTGTCAGGGTCGCGCCAGCGCTGTACGTCCGGGACGACTGCCGGTTCGTCTTCCAGCACATCCATCGCGTCCATAATCTGACATGCGCGGCATTTTACGCCGTTGTAATGTTCGCAGCCACATCAATATGCCGCTTTGATGTTTGCGATGGCTTTTTCGCGGTCGATAAATTCACTCATTTTTCAATCTTCCTTTCTTTGTTTTCGCAGGCGTTCCCGGCTGCGTGCCATGAGCTCCGGGCTTAAAATACCATTCCCGGACGGCTGTGCCCTGTCTACGTGGTTGCCTTTTGCCCGGCTTCCGCCGATTGGGCAGAGCTGGTTATACTCCGCAGCGGTCTTGCAGCCCAGTCTTTCCGCTTCTTCCAGTGCCTTGCGGACATACGCCCAGCTGCTGCCGCCCAGATCTGCGCACTTGTCTATAACCGCATACACAAGATCTGCATCCATGCGCTCTATGTATCCGGTCAGTTCTTTTTCTCCAGTCTTGCTCAGCTTGCCAACGTTATCCCGAAAAAAATCCACCAGATATTTCGTCGTCCTCGTCCCTATATAGGAGGAGTCATCTTTAGATGACGACGACTTATCTATATCTAATATCTTATCTCTAATATCTGTATGGACATTTTTGGGGACATCTGCGTGGACATCCTGTGGACATTGTCCACAGTGTTCCGCTTCAATTTGACGCTGGTTCGTTCTTTGCAACTTTTTTTGTGCTGCATAATCGGTCTCGCTTCCGACCATTTCAGAGTGGTTTGCAAGCACCAGTGTGCCGTCTTTTTCCTGATAAATCAGCCCAAGTTTCGCGTAAAGTCCCAGTGCAACACGCACCGTATCGGTAGAAAACCACTTAGTATCGCGCTGAATCTTGTCCACGTCATAGGGAATGATCACTTCACCGATCTGCCGCGAAAGCCTGCCGTTGGTGTTGATAGTCATAAGGCAGAGCATCTGGTACAACACCACATAGTTTGCGCCGTTCTTCTGCCCCATGAGAAAATCCACCGCATCAGACCGCATAAAGCTGTCTTTGAGTTTCAACCAGTAGTATCTTTTTCCGGTAGCCGTATGCTTTCACCTCCTTTGCACGCCCGTATAGCCAGATAGCACAGCTTGTGAAATCAGAAGGGGAAATCTCCATCATCCGAGATCGTGGCAAAGCCGTCCATGTTTCCCTGTTCATACGCGGGAGCCGCATGCGTGGCGCTGTGCGCGGCGTTTGCTTCCCACACATGATTTGCCGTCTGCTGCTCGTAGGATGCCGTGGCGGGCTTGTCTGCCGCCTTGGAGCCCGCAAAGCTCACATTGCTGGTCACGACCTCCACGGCGGTGCGGTTGTTGCCGTTCTTGTCCTGATACTGCCGGGTCTGCAGACTGCCTTCAATGGCAATCAGGCTGCCCTTCTGGAAATACTTGCACACAAACTCGGCCTGTGCACGCCATGCCACGATATCGATAAAGTCCGCCTGCCGCTGCTCGCCCTGCCGGGCAAAGTTGCGGTCACAGGCAATGCGAAAGCTGCACACGCTGGTGCCCTGCTGGGTGGTCTTCAGCTCCGGGTCGGCCGTCAACCGGCCCATGATTGCGACTACGTTAAGCATGTTACACCTCTTCCTCGGCGCTATCGCCTGCGCCGGATTCATAGTCGATGTTTGCACCCATCAGCACTTCCGGGCACTCGGCGCGGGCAAAATAGGCGGCGGCGCGGTACTTGAGCATCATCTCAGTCATGCGGGGCCAGTAACTGCCGTTCTTGTTCCACCATCCGGCATCCTTTGCCATTTTGACGGTGACTTTAGGGCCTTCAACATTCTCGCCGGTAAGCTTATCCACGCCAATCAAGCGGCAGCCCCACGAATCGGTACCTTCCTGTCCTTCCATGCGGTAACGAGTGCGGCCTGCAAACTCACCGCTGTTGTCAATCAGAGCCTTGCAGCTTTTGCCGCTCCATGTAGGCTGACCATGCACAACGTAAAGATTTTGCATCACGAACAAGTACGACACGCCCATGCGCTGGGCCATGTCACAGGCAATGGCGCAAGCGCCAATGTTCCCAGCGTAGGTTTGAGGAAGCATCCCATCCGGCAAATTGGCCATTGCAACTGCCTTAGATTTTGCCAGCTGCCAAATACGTTCATCTGCGGTCAGGCCCTGCACTTTTTCTGCATAGCTCTGCGGACGCTGAGCTGGTGTTGCAGCGGGGATGACGGCAGGGGGTTCTGGCGCAGAAACGGCGTTCATCTGAAGTTGCTCAACAGGTGCTTTTTTGATTTCGTTTTCAGGCATGGTGAATTTCCTCCTCAGTATACTTTACATCAATGATGTGCGCGTAGCGCTTAATTGCGTCCAAATCGGATTTTGTGCAATGAAAAACAACTTTTCGGTCACGAGCTTCTTCTTTGCGGGTAAAACTGTCAAAAAAATTATCATCGTATGCATCGCGCTGTTCGCGTCCATAAGCAATCGAAGGCTTAATCAAATTGATCTCGTACGGGTTCTGCTGGGGTCCTTTGTAATCGTCTGGCAATCCTTTAATAACCGCTTCGCGCAGCAGCGTTGTGTACTCAATACTATAACAGCGATCAATGCTTTCAAATGGTTCTGGCATAATCTCAGCGCCACCCGCAGCGTGGATAATGTCAATATCACACATCAAATGCCCAACCTTGCGGTAAATGCAGTCGATTACCGAACGGCTGCCGCCAGCGCCATCATCGTACAGTACACCGTTCTGGGCAAAGCTGGTAAAATATGCCACCGCGTGATTGATTTCGCTTGCCAACTCGTTCCCGGTGTTAATAAGCCGAAAAAGCATGTACTGTGGGCCGATGTAGTAATAAATGCCTTCGGCTTTATTAGAAAGGTCTTTGACACGTTCTCGCTTCGTCATGTATTTTTTATCCTGCATAAATATTCACCTCGCATACACAACGTTCATATCAGCGTCAAACACCCTGTACAGCCGTTCAGGCTTTCTCTTTGCCAGTTCATCGGCAATCACAATTGCATCCGAAGCAACCGGAAATTGCTGTTGCGAAACAAGCGCTGGCGGCTCTTGCTCCACATCGTAAATTCTCAAAAGTGCCACTTGTAAAACCTCCTGTTTTATGTTATTTTTGTGGTGATGGGCGGCGAGACTCATCACCCTTTGGGCTTGTCCGTGTTGGAGCACGGGCAGGCTCTTCTTTTTTTACGGCGTATCGGCGGCAGACTGTCTACCTCATCACGTCGGATACGCTCTTTCTCAAAAATGTACTTGCGAGCCGGATGCCTGCCGCTGCGGCCGTGGCTGCTCGCAGACGCAAAGCTGTTTGCGCTTTTGTAACCCAGCCGTCTGGCACACATCTCAGACGTACCGCTGGCGATCAGGTCTCCGGACCTTGTCGTCATACACGGTGTACCACATGACATGGTGGACAGTGTCAGGCATACGTGATCTCCCCGGACTCCTCTTGCAGCATCTCCCGCACGTTGTCCATTTCTTCGGCGCACATCTCCCATACGTTTGCCCGCGCGGAGTATTCGGCCCGGACAACAATGTCGTCTGAGGCTTCGGCTTTTCGCCAGCAGCGTTTGGCAAGACGCGTGTAAGATTTGACTTTGTCCTCAACGTACTCTTTGGCCGTCATCATGCCTCACGCTCCTGATTCTCCGGATACTCCGGGTTGCGGGCGTGGGTGCGGTTGATCTTGCCGTACTTGCGCCGCTTTGCGGCTCTCTCTATCCTCTGCGGCAAAGCCCAGACGAGCCAGCAGAACAGCGGCCAAAATCAGCACCAGCGACACCGCAAACAGCGTGCCGGAGATGTATCCGGTGGTCTGCGCGGTACCCTCTGCGCCCATAGCTGCACCCATTCCAACGCCGCCAAAAATGACAGCCAGCCAGTAGTAAGTAGTGGATTTTAGTTTCATTCTTTCGGGTCCTCCTTTGTGTAGATCTTCTCAAGTTTGTAGAAATCCTTCATCCACGCCATAAATCCGGCGCGTGAGATCAGCGGGGCGGCGCTCTTGGTGTCAATAGACGGCACCGCCCATGCCGGGAAGCTGCCGGCCTGAATCATACCAGTAAAGATCGGCTCGCTCACCGAAATGTTATTGTCACGCATGATCTGGCAGCACTCTGCAATTCCCATGCTCGGCTTCACTGCCGCACCCCTCCTTTTTTCTCAGCTGCCGTTTCAGCTGGATGTGCTCCAATCGTTCCGGCTACCTTGCATCCCAGCGCTGTTCAAGCCAGCGCTTGTTGTAGTGCTTCTTCTGTGCAGGCATGGTCAGCGCCTCACTTCTTAGAGCTGCCAAAGCTGCCAATGAGCCAAAGCGCGATCCACGCCGCCGTTCCGGTGGCCCAGGTGAACGTCCAGTGCATCAATGCGCAGATGGCCCACACGGCGGCGCAGGTAACTCCCCACGAGATGCCCAGAAGGGCGGCAAACGCGATGATGATTGCCAGTGCTTCACCCATTGTTCCGCGCCTCCTTTGCGGCTCTCTCAGCTGCCTGTGCCGCTGATTCCGCGCACCACTTGCCAGCCGAGGCGGTCTTGCGGGGGTCTTGCTGGGCTGCTGCAGCTTCGTCCTCTTCCAGCAGCTTCTTCAGGTCGGCCAAGAACTGGCCACACATCTTCGCTTTTATAGCTTCCTCCGACTGGCCATACGGGCCGCAAAATGGCCCGGGCTTGAAAAACGACTTTGAACGGAAGTCCTCTTCCAAGAACTGATACTTGCCAATCAGCTGGCAAACCTTATCGCGCATCGTGGTTTTCATAAAGATCCTCCTTTCTATCAATGTCGCAGCACAACATTGGACGAATGAACCAGATAGGTCACACCGTCAATCTTCACTTGCAGCTGGTCGCCCTCGTAATCGTCCCAACTGTTCAACTTCCCCTCGACAATCGTTCCATCAGGCATTTTCAGCTGTGCCCAGTTGTATTCATAAGTCAAATCGACGATCTGCTTATTGCATCCGGCCATCAGCAAAGCGCTTGCCAATACGGACGCTACCCCAACAATAATTTTTTTCATGCTCGTTTCTCCTTTTAATAAAATGTTTAATAAAATGTCTTCTCTTCGCTGTGCCGCTGCGGCTCCTGGCCTCGCCATTCCTTCGCATTTCTTCGCTTCGCCATTCCATTGCCGAGCTAATCAACGCTTTGCCTTTGCTTCTCGTCTCAACTCAATGCCTTCGCCCAGCCCAGCCCCGCAACGCTTTGCCTTTGCTTCGCAAAACGTCGCTCTGCCTCGCCTTGCCTTTGCCTTGCCTGTCTGTGCTTCTCAGTGCCGCCGCGATGCGGTAGGTCGCAGTGCGCTGCCACTGCACAGCAGTTCACCTCATAGCCTTCGCAAAGCATCGCCCTGCCATGCCGTTGCCATTCCGCTCCTTGCGTTGCCGTTGCGCATCTTCTCAAATCACGGCAATGCCGCTGCAATGCAAATCACTGTTGCGCTGCGCAGAGCCATCGCACGGCCAATCTAACTCAGCCTTGCCATTGCCAAGCCGTGCATCGCACCGCCTCCGCGAATCCGGGCCGTCAATGCCATGCCCTTGCTCTCAGGCTTTCACCTCATATGCGATGTAAGTAAACCGGCCCTTTCCGCTGTTACGCCACTGGCCGATGCCGCGCAGAATGCCATAATCCAGCCACTCACGCACAACCTTTTCGTGGCTGTCGTCAAGGAGGATCACGTCAAACTCGCAGCTGCTGCCCGCCGGGATCTCCTCACTGTTGGCAAGGCTCACGCGCTCGCCCTGTGCGGTCTGGGCACGCAACGGACGCTGGCAGTCGCCGATCTCTCCGTTTGTCCGAATCGGAATCATGCGGGGCTGAACGAAGATCAGGCCGTCAATGACCTTCTTGTAAGCGGTCAGTTTGCCGCTTTCGTTCACGGCCTTCTTCTTGCCGGTCTCGGTCTTGCCACCAATGCGGGAAAGCATACCGCAAGCATCCTTAAACATGCCCTTGATCTGGTAATCGTAAAAGATCGGATTGCCGTCCGGGTCACGCGGGAAAACGGTCATGCCCTTATCAGCTACCGCATCAGGGCCAAGAGCCGCCACTTCATCCTCGATGCTTGCAGCATCCGGCGACTTGCTGGCGATAAACTCGCGGGCCACATTGGGGTTTGCGGGCCAGGTGCCAAGCACCGGCTCAATAAACGTAGCTTTCACATGCAGTTTTTTCATAATAGTAGCCTCCAAAATATATTGCTTACGCCACGCCGTGGCTTTACCGCTTCACGAACTGGTTCACAAAGTAGATCTGACCTTTTCCGGTCACTTTGGGCGTCTTGTTGATGCTGGTGTGTCCATCGGAGTGCACCACGGTGGTCTCCTTGATCTCGAACAGGCCCTGCTCCACGGCCCGCTGGGTGGGCATGTTGTAGTCGCTGCGCTTGGGGTCTTTGATAAGGTAGCCGCGCTCACGCATCCAGCTGAACAGCCGGTTCTGCCCGATCTGCACGCCGTTCTGACACAGCAGCTTTGCCAACTCGCCCACAAGGATGCTCTTTTTGCTGGCACTCACCGCGTCGGCAAAGATGCCCTTCGGGGTCAGCTCTGCAATCTGCCTGTCCTTGTGCTCCAACTCTTCGTGGGCGGCGATCAAGGCCTGCGCCATCAGCTCAGAGCGGGAAAGCTGCGGGCGCTGTGCCAGCTGCTTCTCCATCTCGTTGAAGGCTTGGATGTACTTGAGCTTCCATTCCAGAGCTTCCTTGCCGGTAAAACCCATCGCCAGCAGCGAAAAGCCGTCCCGGTTCATCAGGTACATGGGGTACTTCTTGCCACGATTCTCAAAGTCGGAAAGATGGAACATAGATTTGGCGGCGCAATTTTGCGCCACGAGATTGTTGATGGCTTTGAGCACGTCCTTGTGCTCTTTGCCAAAGTTCTTGGCGACTTCCCGACTGGAAACAACTGGCTCGCCGTTCTGTGTGGATAAGATAATGTCGTTCATTCAGGCTTTCCTCCTTCCTCATCGTAGACCACAAGCTCGTTCAGTGTGACCTTGAAATACTTTGCGAGCTTGAGCAGCTGCGAAAGGCTAGGCCCGTAAATCGAGCGCTCCCACTTGCCGATTGCGCCGTTGCTCAGGCCTGCCGCCGCCTCCAGATCGGTGCGGCTCAGCCCGTGCAGCTTGCAAAACTGGTCAATTTTTGAAACATTCACTAGCAATTCTCCTTTCCGGGCTTGAAAATCACTAGAAAATATGCTACTATGTAGTTGCGAGGTACAAAGTGAATAAAATCTAGCGTCTGCCCGATATAATATTGTCAGGGGCTTTGGTTTTGTCTGCTCCTTACGCTCTCTATTATATAGCCTAATTTTCTAGTTGTCAATAGAAAATTAGGCTATTGGAGGAATTTTTTATGCGTTCTTTGCCTGAACTGGTAGAATTTATCCGTGCATCGTGCAAAAATCAAGGAAGCTCCATTACAAAAATGGAGAAAGATTTGAAATTTGCCAACGGAACAGTAGGAAAATGGGCTAATGGAAAGCGCTATCCGCCGAAAGATAAGCTACTGCTTGTGTCTGATTTTCTACAAATTTCTATTGAAGAGCTTATGGGCGAAGAGCAAAAAGAAAAGCCCGCCCCCGGTGAAGGGAGTGGGCTGGACGCAAGGTTTGACGCGCTGCTAAGTCAGATGACCGATGCAGACCGTGCAGATCTGCTGGAGTATATGGAATTTAAGGTTGCAAAGAGGAAGGAAAACTCCAATGGCTGAGTTTTTGGACAAAAAGAGTCTGGCGCTCCTATTATATATGGAGAAGCACAACGGGAAAATGGATCAGCACGAAGTCTGTCTCATTTCCGGCGAGGATTTCAGTTTCAACGGCCAGAATCGGTATATTCAGAACTTGAAGGGCCGCGGCCTGATTGATGAGCGCCGCAAAGAGTACATTCCTGACGGGGTGGGTGGTTTTCTTCCCAGCGAGTACATTTATTCTCTTCCGCTAGCTGGAGAAGCCTATCTTCAAGAACTTCGAGCAGATCGGGAGAATCAAATACTTCAGGCCGCATTGGATTTGCTGGTGACCATCTTCGGTCAGAAATTTTAAGGGCATCACAAACGCGGTCAAATGCTTCGTGCAGCTCTTCCGTGGTCTTGCCCTTTCCGCATCCGTAGTTGAAGCAGTAACACCCGATTTCAAGAGAGCACCGGTGGTCGCAATTTGCGCACTCTTCGCTTTTGATTCCGGGCAGGCCGGACGCTTCCGTTGCCAGAAGAGCAAAAATTCTGGTTTTGTACCGGCCCAGTTCAATTTCGTACTTATCCACAGATTTACTCCTTTCTGCTGTTGAGCAGGCTTTCCGCATAGGAAAGCACCTCTTGTTTTTCCTGTGCCGACAGAGAAGAAAATAAAGCTTTGAGGCGGCACTTTTCTTCCATTGTATCACATTTTGCAAACTTTGTGCTATTTTCTTGCACTTTATTTTCCCCCTTTGGCATTTTCCTTGATAATTTAGCTTTTTAGGCAGCTGGTTGGCTGCCTATTTTTGTATATGAGGTGGTTATTATGAAAAGAAGAACGTTTCTTGCATTGGGTTTGACTGCGGCTTTGTCCATTCCTTTTGCCATGACGGCTTTTGCAGATGGGAACCAGTACAAAGTGGGTCAAACAGTCGAGTTTTCCGGACGAACCGATTTCGACTATTTTTACACTTATACCGCGGAGGATTATTCCGTTTATCCTTTTCCTGAAACCGATTACAAATGCTTTTCCGTCATAGATGAAAGTGGGAAACGTTTTTATGCCGCTGTAAAAAGTGTACAGTATGAGCACGCGAGAACCGCATTTGCAAATCAAACTTTCACTTTTAAAGGAAAATATCAGCAGACAGCCGGTGATGGAGCTCCGATTATTCTTATCAGCCAAAAAATCACATTTAATGAAAAAAATCAAAAAATAGAGACCTCAATAGGCAAGTGTATGTGGGATGTTACCGATTGTGGCACAACAAGCGATAGCGTTTTTCGGACGTTGCATGATGTATATGCCGACATCACCATAACGCTTGCGGACGATGGCTCATACCTGTCAATTGATACAAATCCATACGACCTGAAGGACAATACAACTAATAAAGCGATTGGGCTTATGCATGTTAGAGAAGCTAATGAATCGCTAGGGCTTCCCGATTGGCTTTACGAAGAAATTGTGAGCACTCGTGCCATTGACGGAAGGCAAAAGGAAGCTTTTGACAAAGTGACCGTTACATGGTCGTATCATCCAGATCACGGACTTGAGGTCATTTACCGCAAAAACTAACGTGTAAAACATGTTCACAACCATATTATAAAACCGCTGGTTGTTGACGTCAATCCCCATTCGAGCATTGTTTTCGGTGGAAAAATCCACAGAAAAATGAGAATTTGCAAGATACGCGCGAAATGCACGAGCAATGTGCAAAATATGCACGTTGCTATTCGTGGTTGCAAGGCTGCTGCAAATTTTGCAACAGATCAGCAGCCAGCGCCCCGCCGGGCGTACCGGCTGCGTTGCGCAGGGCTTGCACCTCCGGCAGGGCCTTATCTTGAATGTAAGCGCGAGCAAGGCGCTGCTGCTCCGGGGTCATATCCAAATAGCAGGCCAGCAGGGCACGGGCATGGGTGCGAAAGTGTGACAGATTTTTCATAACTCATTCCTCCCAGGGTGAAGGGGTGTGGTCGGTGCCGGTCAGGATGCTGGCGGGCATTCCGTCGATGATGGTCATTTCAACCTCTTTACTGCTTCTTTGCTCAAAATCCATTTTGCGTTTCTCCTTTCTTTTGTGCACGTCTACGATTTATAATCCAGATTTTACCATGCGCCGTTGGAAAACAAAATACGGATAAAATTTGTCGAATGGCGCAGAAAAAGTCTGCGCCATTTTTTGTTAAAAACACACTGGTTTTATGGGGGTGAAAGTATGAGTTATTTTACAGCGAGCCAAATCGGAAAGGCACTTGCAAAAACGCGGGTGTCTGCTGGCCTGAGCCAAGCGGAGATTGCAAGGCGCATCGAAAAAGGAGAGCGCACCGTGCAGAGCTGGGAAAAAGGATGCACCAGCCCGGACAGTGACGAGATCATGGACTGGTGCACGGCGTGTGGCGTGTCGCCCATCACAGTGTTCATGGAGATGACCCACCCGGATCTGTACAAAGTGCCGGATGACGGAAAGGCGGACGATGAGCTAAACGCGGAGTTGCGCCGTCTCGTGGTAAGCCTGCCGCCACTGACAAAAAGGCTGCTTCTCTTCATACTGAAAGGCAGTCACGGCAGCAGCCCGCCTGCTGTGATCTCCGAGGTAGCCGCCAACCTGCACTGCCCACTCAACAACCGGGTCAGCGTGTGCGGAATCATCATCAACCAATACAATTTTGCCCAGAACATGGGATTAGACCCCTGCCCGGACGACCCACAGCCGCCAATAGACGATTTGAAGGTAAATTACAAGGCCGGGCGTGAAGCTTCGGAAAAAGGCGCGCAGAGTTACATCGGGCGAAAAAAGGAGTAAGCTATGAAATGCGTAAGGCCATGTTGCCGGAAGGAGATCCCGGATGGTGCTTCTTTTTGTCCGTGGTGCGGGAAGAAGCAGCCGGAGGCCGCCCCGCAGCAAAGAAAAAAGCGCCGCCGTCCAAAGGGCAGCGGCAGCGTGTATAAACTGAGCGGGACGCGGGCAAGACCGTATGTGGCCCTGACAGCCAAAAGGGACGTTCTGGGCACGTTTGAAACAGCAGGCGAAGCAGTACAAGCGCTGGACGCTTACAACGCCCAGAACACCCCCGCAGCGCGTCTGAAATGCACTTTTGCAGATGCCTATACCCAATGGAAAGCACAGCCCAAATTTGACAAGCTCAGCACGGACATGCAAAAAGGGTACGAGCTAGCCTATGCAAAGGCTGCTCCGCTATACGACCGACAATTGCGGGACTTAAAAGCGGCAGATTATCAACAGGTCATTGACGCAATGGTGGAAAAGGGGCTCTCCCGAAGCTCCTGCGAAAAGCAGCGCACGCTTTTTAGCCAGATCTGCGAGTGGGCAATGGCGCAGGACATCATAAACAAAAATTATGCCATGCTGCTGCAGCTCCCGGCGGTTACAGGAAAAGCGGAGCGCACTCTGACTGCGGCCGAGATAGAGCGGATCAGCATCTACCAGAATGACCCAAAATTCGGGCAGACGGCTCAGATCGCCATGGTGCTGCTGTACACCGGTATGCGCATTGATGAACTGCTCTCTATGCGCTGTGAGGACGTGCATCTGAAGGAACACTATATGCAGGGCGGCGAAAAGACCGAGGCAGGCAAAAACCGCATTATCCCGATTCTTGAGCCGATTTACAAGACGGTAGCTTTTTGGATGCTGAACAGCGGGTGCGAATGGCTGATACCATCCAAGGCCGGCACAAAGCTGGACAAACGCAATGTGGCTACAAAATTCCGAGCCCTGATGCAGGAGTGCAATATAGAGGGTGTGCATCCACACACCCTGCGTCACACGGCCAGCAGTAAAATGGTGGAGTGTGGTCTGGAAAAGACCGCCGTGCAGGCCATCTTGGGTCACAAAAATTTCTCAACCACGGCCAACAAGTACGTGTCCCACAACGACCCAGCCTATTTGTTGCGGGAAATGCAGAAGATGAAATACTGATTTGTTAGACTGTTTGTTAGATTATCACGTTCATTCAGGAGATTTTAAGTCGTTTCAAGCAAAAAGAAAAACGCACGGACGGTTTGTTTTTATCGTTCGTGCGTTTATTTTTGGAGCTGGTGACAGGAGTTGAACCTGCAACCCACTGATTACAAATCAAGTTTATTTGACGTATTAATGTAAATAATTATTTATTTGTTGGCTTATTGTTAGACTATGTGCCTCGTGCCCAAACGCTAAAGCTTATGTAAAAATAGCACATTTTATGTCTTTTTACAAGTCGCTTATCTTCCGCATGACCAGCTCATACTCTTTCGGATATGCAAGCTTTATTGCGTTCATGTGCTCGTCAAGAACCTGCATCAGACCGCCGAAAGGAACAGAGCTGGCAGCCGCCACAAAGTCGCTTTGTGGTTCCGCTGCTGTGGAGTACGCCGCCCGGTAATCCGTGGGCGACAATGCCTGGGTCTGCGTTTCAGGTGCGTGCGCTTCTTCCAGCTCGTCCCGCACAGTGCAGAGGGCGGCAAGCTTTTCCACGCTCTGCCAGTCCGTTGAACCGCATTTCAACTTGTGAATATGGGTGTTGATCTCGTCAATGTCCATGCCTGCCGCCCCCTTTCTTATGCGTTGCGCAAGATGTCAGCGGCCCGCTTGTATGCGTCTCGCTCCGCGCCGGTGGCTTCCTGCATCATATCCTCGATGTCAGAGATCATGCGCTCACGGCCATCCGTGCGGGAGTAGTGCCCGCGCACATAGTGACGGCCACGGTTGGCGTAGCTGTTGCCCCGGTTGTAACCGTTCCCGGCATCGTGGCCAAAAGTCCCGCGCATGTCAGCTTCCCACTCGCCCGCACGGCTGTAATCGCCGCCCTCGCAGTAGTCCTCGATGCGGTGGATGTCCAGAATGATATCCACGATCTCGCCGATCATCTCGATATCACCCGGGGAACGGTTCTTTTTGTCAGTCAGCTCCATGAGCTCGTCGCACATCTCATCCTTCAGATGATTCAATTTATCCAGCATGACTTTATCTCCTTTCTTATGCTACCCGCTCAACGATCAGATTGCTGTTTGCAATGCTGACTGCCTGCGTACTGGTGTTTTTAACCGCCACGGTCACGCAGCAGCCACGCGGCACCTCGATGAACGCAGCCACGAAAACGTTGAAGTAATTTTCGACTGCCGCCGGGGTGACAATGGCTGTCGCGCTGGTCAGCGACTCACCGCCGACGGCCAGCGCAACGGAAATGGGTCCCACAGTGCCTCCGGTGGGAATGGCGATATTTCCGCCAAAGCTTACCTTGAAGCGCGCTTTGCATTGATTGGTCAGACCTCGCAGGGTCACGAGGCCGCTGCCCTCACGGTGCATGATGCAGGCAGGGGCTTTCACCGCGGTCTCGGTCAGGGGAAGGTTTTCACCCGCCGCCACGATGACGGTGTTGGAGTTGCTAAATTCAGCCATTTTATCGGCTCCTTTCATAGAAAAACGCCGGGACTTTTGCCCCGGCGCTCTGGTTTGCAAAATCAGCTCAGGGGCTGAACAGACTACAATTCGCAGTCAGTTGCCGTGATTCGGTTATGCGCAGCTGCCGCAGCCGGTCCCACAGCCATAGTAAATGGCGTTGGGGTTGGGCACCTGATAGGCAGGCACGGGAGCTTTCTGCTGCAGAGTCCCGATGATCTGGTTGGTCTGCGCGTTCATCGCGGTGGTCAGGAACGCGCTCTGGCGATCCTGAGAAGCAGCCCGGCGCAGCTCGTTGTTCTCGCTCTGCAGGGTGGCGATCTTATCGTTGGTCAGGAAGTCGAGCACCGCGCGGGTGTTGCTGTTCTGATTCTCGATGATGTCCCGGGTGTTGTTGTTCATGGTGTTCTGCGTTGCGCAGAAGCCCTGCTGCATCTGGTTCCGGGTGTCGCACTCCTGCGTGGCCAGATTGTAGTTGACTCCCTGGATCGCGGTCTGGGTCTTGCAGCAGCAGTCTGCCAGCTGTGTAGCCAGAGCATTCTGCCCCTGCATCAGCGAAACGTTGGTGCTGTTGAAGCCCTGCTGCATGGCGTTGGTAACGCCGTTCAGGCCCTGCTGCACGCCGTTGAAACCCTGAAGCATCCCGGTGTTCATGGCATAGAAGCCATCACACAGGCCGCTTTCCAGCCCGTTCAGTTTGTTCATGACGCTCTGGTTGTCGAAGCCGCGCTGCAGGTCTGCCTGGGTCACTGCGCTGGTCATATAAGGTGAAGCGCCGCCCATGCCGCCGCCCCAGCCAAAGCCGCCCATGCCGCCCCAGCCGAACATACCGAAGATCAGGAAGAGGACGATCCAGCCCATCCAGTCGCCGCCCCAGCCGTTGAAGCCGTTGCTGTAGCCGTTGGCGGGCTGTACCGGCATGGTCAGAACCGTGCTATCAGAAGAAAGAGACATAGTTTTACTCCTTTACGTTAGATTTTGAAATTTATTCTAAATGCGGCCGCATTTCAGAATCCAAACATATTTTTCATGCCGTTGAGCATCGGCGCGATCTGCTGTGCCCGCTGCTGGATGGCGTTGAGCTGCTGCTGAGAGAGCTGGCCGGAGGTAAGCATCTGGTTTATCATCTCCTGCGGGTTCTTGCCCTGCATCTGGCCCATAAACTGCTGAAACTGCCCACCAATGGGGCTCTGGGTCTGTCGGCCCATCGAATTATACAAGCTGCTGCTCATCGTTTAGCTCTCCTTTTCCGGCTCTGGTGCTTTCTGCTTCTCCAACGCCGCCAGCTTTGCCGCCAGCGCGTCGAACTCCTTGCGGGTGACATACTCCCCGCCTGCGGCTTGCGTGGCAGCGATCGACGCTTTGGGGCCGCTGGTGCGTTCTTTGTAGTCGTAGATGCGGAGAGGGAACGGCCTGCCGTCCTGCCCCACTTCTTTGATGTAAAAGGTATCGGAATCGGCATCCAGTAAAAGCACCCGGCTTCCGTTGGCGACCAGATAGCCGCGGGCTGCCGCTTCGCCCTGTACCCAGATAAAGCCGCTGTCAGTCGGTGCGGCCTGCCCCTGCATTGTCGGCATTATGACGGGCTGGGGCTGGTACTGTGCTGCCCTGAGCGTTTCAAGCTGCCCTTGCGGCTGTTGCGGGTAAAACACTTGCGGGTATCCGTTATAAATCGGCATCGTTTTCCTCCTTATACCAGTAGTAGATCGGGCATTCTGCGCCGCTGTCCCAGCTGTCCCACCACTCGCCGTCGATGACGGTCAGAACGTGGCCGGAGCAGCCAAGTACGTACACGCCGTGCGGGTACTCCCGGGCAAAATCTGCCACGGTGTAACAGGTGGTGCAGTCTGCCTCCACCAAACGGCGCTTGTAACCCTGTTTTTGGAGGTATGCGCCCCATGTGCGATTAGCGCTGGGCATATCGCCGAGGGCGTAGCCGGTGAGCGCCAGCGCAATATACGCCTGCTCCCAGTTCCGGCCGGTGGCCGCAGCTACCGCCCGCACTACGCAGTCCCCGACGCTGCTCCCGCGCGGGTTCGGGTTGAACCTGTGCCACATGGTGCCCCCTCCCTTTGTGCCCAGTGTACTTTTTTAAACCGCAGGGAGAGACAGCGAACAACCAACGAAGGACAAAAAAGAAAAGCGCCCACACGGAAAAATCCGCATGAGCGCTTAAAGATATAAATATACTTATATAAAATGATGCAAAATAGAAAGTTTGAACGTTTTACTTGCAAAAAATCAAGAGCAGAACCGCCCACAGGCAATGCCGCTCTCTACAAAGGCCGTAGCCTTTCAAGTCTAAAGGCGTCTCCCGCATGGTACGCACTGCAAGTAGGCGAGCGGGAGACTGTATCAAATATCCACCCTAATGCGCTTCTTCGAGAGGCCGGGTGGATTTGTTGATGTTATTATACCACAATCAATCCGTCACGACAAGAACCAGCGCAGGGCCGTTGACGTTGACCGCTGCGTCCTTATAGGGCTCGACAACGGTCGTTTCCACGCCCTCGCGTTTGCGAAGCTCTGTAATAAGATTGGCGGTCGGAACATTTTCGAGGTTCACGGTGAGCTCCTTTCGTCTAGCTTTTCATCAATAATTTTCAGCCTATTGCCGATTGATGTCCGACAATACGGCACACGCGCTGCAATATCAACTTGGCATAGCTGGTCAACGTACCGCAACCGGGCGATTTTCCGGTCATACCTCCCAAGCGGCGCACGTTTTATCACAGCTTTTATCTGTTCTGCATTAAGTCCTTGCAACGCTGGCGGAAAGACTATGCGAGCCGCCGCCACAGGCAGCACCGAGCCAGAAGGGCTGCGGCAGCTGCCCGGCGTTGCGTACCATATTGCCAAGCACGGCAAACTGGTGACAAAACGTCACCAGTTTGTTGACATTGTCGATATGGTAACCTGTACAAATGTCTGTTCCAGCGCGGTCAGAATTTGTCTGGATAATGCTTTTTGAGCATCTCCACGGGTTAAGCGGTTCGTATGTAGTGCTTGCCATGATATCACTCCTTATTGTGAACAATGAGATAACGAATTTCGGAAATTTTGACGATAAAGCTATCGTCCGGGTTGTTTTGTTGCACGCCGCTGAGCGCAACGTATTCTTCATTTAGCCACAAAATATTTCCTTCCAACCGCTTGAGCCATTTTCGGCTGCCATCGAAATCAGCGGCATGGTCATCCAAGTCGATTTCGAGGTAAAAACCATCGTTCTGTTTTGCAAAGTATTTTTGCAGAACAGAAGTGATTTCTTTCGTACTCATGTTTTCGGAATTAGCAATGACTTTGATGTAGTGATAACAAAACATTTTTTGTCTCCTTACTGCGTGATCTCCTCAGCGTTTGCCGCATCCTTAGCGTCCAGCGCATCATAGTACGCCTGCGCGAGGGCTTCCACCTCTGCAATATCGTCCTCTGTCAGCAGGCCGCTGTCCAGATGGACGTATGCTCTGTCCAGCCAGTATGCCACATCACGTCCTGCGGCGATCTCCCGCTTGATGGAGCGTAGTGTCAGGTCATGCCGGGCTTTACTTTTGATTGCCATATGTACCTCCTTAGGTCATGGACGCGATTGCGTCCTCAATGCGTTTAATTGCGATGTTCACGTCCCTCTGATACTCCAGCTTAACCCCAACACCGTCACCAGCCTGCACCACCGTGTCAGGGCCGTAAGCTGTGAGGGCTTTGTAGGCGGCAATTTCGTCAGGGGTGAGCGGAGTTTCGATGGGTTCAATTGGAACATATAGATAGGTCGGGTGCGTTGTAAACCAAGCCTTGGCTTCATTAAGTGTAGCAGATTGCCCTTTAGGCTCAAAAAGAGCAGATTTCAAAGAAATCACGTCACCCGTTTCACTATAGTACAAAGACAAATCGGCATTTGAGCCTGTGGAATAGCTAGTCATTTGCACAGGAAACGTGGTGCACAAGCATTTAGTAATACTGTCATACCATACCATTGGGATGTACGAAGTGCCAGCGCCAAAATAAGTCTTTGCATTGATGTGCCATGTTCCGTTGTTGTCAAACCCGTTAGCATCAAGCAAATTCAGAACTTTTACCCTCTGCACCTTCATACCCCTTTCCAAGTCCACCTCGTCGCACACCCACTGCTGACCCTGCGGGTCAGTGTAGTTACCGCCAGAGGTGACAGGGATGCCGGGTAATCCGTTGGGTGTGGGAAGCGTGAGAGTTTGCGTTTTGCCGTTTCCATCGCTCAAGGTCACCGCCACGCTCCCGCCGTCGCCTGCGCTCACGATAGGCACAGGTGCATCCGGCGTGGGTGTGCCGTCCTGCGTGCTCCGACCGTACACGGTCAGGCCACACAGGGGCGCAGAGAAAGCGTCGTCAACGCTGAGCGGGTTGCCTGTCTCCGTGCCGATAAGGATGTTCTGCCGGGACTTGATTGCGCTGATCGCGTCACCTGTGGCTTTTGCGTCAGCGGCTTTGCCCTCGTGAGTGAGGGTGGTGTCCAGTGCTACGGCAGGGCCGGTCTCGCCTTTAGGTCCTTGCGGGCCGGTCTCACCCTTTTCGCCCTGCGGCCCCTGTGCACCCTGCGGGCCACGCTCGCCCTGAATGCCCTGCGGGCCGACCGGGCCGATGGGGCCAGTGTCACCCTTGTCACCCTTCTCGCCTTTGAAGTCACCGCTTGCAATGCCGTTCTTCAGCTCCTGCAGGCTGTCAGCGGCTTCCTGAGCGCTCTGGTCTGCATTGCCCGCACTGGTGTCGGCTTCTCTGGCGGCCGTCTGTGCATCAGTCTTGGCTTGCTCTGCGGCGGTGGCATCGGTGCGCACGGCATCCACCAGCTGCTGCCATGCAGGAGTGCCCGGTTCCGGTGCAGTGCCGTCCTCTGTGCCGGAGTTTGCGGCCACCCGGTAACGAAGGTCTGCGCTGGTGACGGTCTTTGTGCCATCACTACCCTCAAAGGTGATGCACCCATTTCCGGGCTGTGCGGTCACGCTGGCGGGCACGGCCACATAGCCGTCCACCACCAGCGAGGATGCCGGGTCTTTGCCGTCCGGCACGTGCCAGAAAGCCCGGATGGTCATGCCTTTCCACTCGCCGGTGGTATCGACGTGCAGGCGGTACACGCTCCGGTTCTTGGTGTAGCCAAAGCGCACCAGCTGCTCATAGCCCGGCACTTTGACGACGCCATTGGGTGCGAGAGATACGCTTTGCTCGATCATGCTTTACTCCTTGTTGATGGTAGGCTTCTTTTCTGCCAGTGCCTTCTTCATCATGCTGACGGCCTTTTCGATAACACTGTCCAGTACTTCATCCGTGATGAAAGGCTTCAGCCAGTCCGGCAGTGCGCCGCGCAGCGCGGCAAATACCTGCGCCTTTTTCTTTGCGCCCTGACCGCTGCCCATGATGCTATCCTCAGCGATGGTTACAAGCTCTAGTGCCCAGCGCTTAACGTACTGCTTGTAGCCAAGCCGGATAGCACCAACGGCCAGCGCGGCAAAGCCGATGAACATCAGTACCAGTGCGATGGGTGCGGGGATAAAGTTAAACATTGCTTCCATGATTTGTTACTCCTTTCAGTAGGTAGTTGTTAATATCGGATTTGCTTTTTTGCATACCTTCGCGATTGTTGCCGGACAGCTGTGCGTCCAAAAGGTTCTGCACGCCAACAAGCACGAGACGCATTTCTTCATCGATTCCGTCAAAGCGCGTCAAGTCGCGTCTAAGGGCCGCGGTGTGCTGCGTGGAAACGGTTTCTACCGCAGCCAGTCGCTTTTCAATGGTGTCAATGCGCTTGTTCTGCGCATCGTCGGGGGCCTGCGCCTTTTTGATGTACTTATGAATGATTTCCAGTACCTTATCAATCGTAATAGCAGCGGCGCACAGGCTACCCAGGATGCCAAGCACCCAAAGCAAAGCTTCTTTTTCAGTCATTTACCCTCCCGGAGACGGGTCAGACCCTTCTTGCGGATGATACGGGGGTAGTTGAGGGTGGTCACATTGAGGTCTACGTTGCCGGAGATGCCCGGAACAGCACCCTTGCTGGTGTGCTGGTGGGCGTTGTAGTTAAACGTCACATTGGGCGTTTTGCCGGTGTAGTCAGCAAGCCATACGTCATAAGGATGCAGAGCCGCACCGCCCACAAAGAGACGCGCCTTTGCAAAGCTGGTGTAGGTGTACAATTGGGCGTAAAAGCCCAGCTGTTCCACTTCGTGCAGGGCGTAGGCAGTCAGGTCAGTCAGGCTCTGCTTGTCCAGCTTGCCCAGCTTGTTGTCCTCCACGTCCACTGCCACCGGAAGGGTTAACTCCTTGCCGTACACCGCCTGCCGCAGCAGGGAGAGCTCTGCGTTGACCATGTCCTTATTGGTGGCGTAGGTGTAGTAATATACGCCCACGTCCAGCCCAGCCGCTTTGGCGTTGCGGTAGTTGGTCTCAAAGGTGGGGTCGATGTACAGACCGTCCGCCCGCTTGGAGAGCTTGTGGTTGGTGCTCACGGTCTTGAGCATCGCTCCCTTATAGCCAGCCGCTGCCACCTGCGCCCAGTCGATCGCACCCTGATAGCGGCTCACGTCGATGTACCGGTATGGCGGGTCGCCCTCCCATCCGGTGACGGTCTCCTCAACGGGAGTCTCTCTGGGCGTTTCCGGCACAGGACTTTCGCTGTCCCTGCCAAAGAGCAACTTCACCAGCCATGCCAGAAATTCCAAAAGTTTTTCCATCGCTTACTCCTCCTGTACGATCTCCTCAAAGCCGCTCTTGATAAGAATCGCCTTGGCCTTCTCCTTCAGCAAGCGGGGGCAGCGCCCATACAGCGCCTTTGCCTCCTCGACAGTCTCAGCAGACATGATTTCCTGTGCCCACAACATTGCCATCATAAATACCATCCTTTCGATTCTTTGTGTGATTTTATGCATAAACAATCTCGCTCATTTCAAGCAAGCACTGTTTCAACATCTCGTTTTCTTTTTGCAGTGCCGCCACCGTCTCCGGCAGCTTCTCCCAGGCTTCGGCCTTCTTGCGCGCTTCTTCCTGCGCGGCCAATTCTTCTTCCGTATAGCGGATGTATCTCTGCACCGGCACCTGTTCGGTCCATGCGGCCTGCGCAGGAACGCCCGGCACGTCGATGACCTTCCGCACATCCCTGCCGCCGCCGGGATACTCCGTTACGGTCTCGTAGTGGCTCACTTCCTCCACGCCTTCCACGGCGGGGTGCTCCACTGG
>ERZ772884.257-NODE-257-length-42497-cov-6.419066_pt1 | contig 42497 bp, 63 predicted proteins | sample MGYA00580574_ERZ772884 | MGnify/ENA primary metagenome ERZ772884 (study PRJEB29015, sample SAMEA2737690) | human gut metagenome | biome: human gut; feature: human-associated habitat; material: faeces | place: China | collected 2012 ... | reverse complement strand
GTGTACCAGGAACAGTTTCCACCATGATTTCATAGTGAACACCCTTAAATAATACACTTTCAACTTCTCCAGTCATCTTGCCATCTTTTACATCCACAATATCAATATCTTCTGGACGAATCACAACATCTACTGGTTCATTTTCTTTATATCCAACATCCACACAATCAAATGTAATATCATCAAAACGTACTTTTTTATCGCAAATCATACGAGCCGGAATAATATTACTTTCCCCGATGAACTTGGCAACATATTGATTGACTGGCTCATTATAAATATCTTCAGGACTTCCAACCTGTTGAATCTCGCCATCTTTCATAATAACAATCTTATCTGACATAGTTAGTGCTTCTTCTTGATCATGTGTAACAAAAATAAATGTGATTCCTACTTCTTGTTGAATCTTTTTCAATTCATACTGCATCTCTTTACGAAGTTTCAAATCTAGTGCACTAAGTGGCTCATCTAACAATAATACGCTTGGCTCATTAACTAAGGCACGCGCAATCGCAACACGTTGCTGCTGACCACCAGATAGTAAAGTAACATCTTTATTTTCAAAACCTTCAAGACCAATCAGCTTCAACATTTTCATAACCTTTTGATCAATGACATCCTTACTCATCTTCTTGATTTTTAAACCAAACGCAATATTGTCATATACATTCATATGAGGAAATAATGCATATTTTTGGAAAACTGTATTCAGCTCACGCTTATAAGCCGGAACCTCACAGATATCTTCTCCATTTAAGATGACTTGTCCTTCACTTGGTTCTAAAAAGCCACCTAAAATACGTAATAAAGTTGTTTTTCCACATCCACTAGGCCCTAACAGAGTAACAAACTCATTTTCATATATATCTAAATCAATACCCTTTAATACAACTTGTCCATCAAATTCTTTCACAATGTGACGAAATTGAATTAATTTATTCTTTTCCTGTTCCATCTATACTCTCTCCTTGTCCATTAAAATACAGGTGGTGTAGATAGCCACAATACTTTGGCATCCGCACTCGATACGTTTTCTAAATAATGCCCTTCCTTACCTGTAATATAGAAGGTTTCTTTTGATTTAACTTTTAACCTTTTATTACCAACAACTAAAACAATACTACCCTTTAAAACATAGCCAAATTCTTCACCTTCATGCGCCTTGACTTCTTGTGATTTTGCCCCTGGCTTCAAAGTCAATAGAATTGGTTCCATTTGATTCTTTTGTGCATTTGGTACAATATATTCTGTAACAAAATCTTCTTGTTCATTCACAAAAAAATCCTGAGTATGAAAAACAATTTGTTCTTCTTTACTCGACTGAAAGAAATCCGCTAAATTCGTTCCTAGAGCTTCCAAAATATTTTCTAATGCAGAAATATTTGGACTTGTTAAATCGCGCTCTAATTGGGATAAAAAGCCTTTTGTTAATTCACTACGATTCGCAAGTTCTTCCAAAGTCAACCCATTCTGGGTTCGAAGCTCTTTTAGTTTTTTGCCTATTTTCATTCAATCACCCCTGTTTTGTTTTTTATACTAAACTTTTTGTTTCATTAAAAGAACAAATCTATTATATAGGAAACCCTCAATTATGCAAGAAAAAAAAGAGCATTTTTTTCATGCTCTAAAGTTAAATTAATTTTACTGTTTCATATTTCTCAAACGATACAATACACAATTTGTCATAACCGCCAAATATAAAGCCTCACTCATACCTTGTGTCTGTAAAGTCAACGGATAATTATCACGAATCATAAAGTCCATACTGATGTTTGTTCTTTGCGATATTTTTAAAATCTTATCCACATTGATCTGTCCCTCATCCCAATACTTAGCAGTATTTCTCGTTACTTCCATATATTTGCCAAATTGAGTTTGTGAAAGTGAAAAAACAACTTCCCGTATAAAACGCATACGATCACCCATGTCATTTTTTAAATTGTATTCAAAATTCTTAAATTTCGAACTTCTTTTAATATCTGTAAACAATTCGGGATGAATCAATTTCATAATATCTTGAACCTGAGTCCATGTTAAGCCTTCTAAATTAACGGGCTGATTATACATTTGATCAAAGAAAATCGAATCAATGGACTGATGATTATAATCTGCAAGAATAAGCACAATACGCGTTTGCGTACGATCCTCGGAATGAATTTGCCTTCTAAAATTACGCAAAGACATATGGGCTGCTTTGGCAACTTCTTCCTCTGAAATATTATTATCTTCAATGAATTGCACAATTTGTTTCATAAAAAAAACACCTCCACGTTAAACCTCTAATGCCTATGCTTCCTTATGTCTCATTTTGCTTTATCTATACTCATTTTGACTGCCTTTGTTGCTTACTGTTCCTTTTTGATTCTAGAATTTTTAGCCTATATACATCAAAATTACATCACAAAAAAGGGGCCTACTTGGCCTCTTTCTTTTGTCGTTCTATGTCTTCTCTGATCAGGTCTTTCAGGTATCTGTTGACGCTTTCTTTTGTGCCTAGATACTCCAGAATGTCTGCGTCCTCCTTAGTCTTCTATTATTTCCATTAATACGTCCATAGCGTCTTCGTCGCAATTATGCTTGTATAGCCAGTTTGCTACTTCCTTCACTGTCATCATGTGTTCATTGTAATACAATTGATCCATCATGTCTTCCCTTAATCTCATCACTGCTTCTTCTCTAGTCATGTTACGATTCCTCCTTTTTATTCGTTTCCTAAATTTATGATTCCCTCTAGTTCATATTTATATGTATTGTAGATTGCTAGGTCTCTTTCAAGTTGTTCGATTCTAGCGCAAACTTGTTTTACATAGTTCGTGTTTCCTTTTTGTGCTTCCTTAACCAAGTCTTCTTTTTCTTGTTCTAGTGAGCGATTAATGCTTTCAATTTGCCATGTTGTTCTTCTTATTACTAGTCCTAATAGCTTTTCTGTTTTTGTTTCCATTGTGTTCTATCTCTCTTTCTTTTTACGCTCACACTGTAATGTAATACAGTGCATAAAGCAAGCAAAAAAGCGAAAAATAAAGCAGAAAATAAAAAAGAAGGGAATGCTATTTTTCAAGAATTCCCTTGATCCGTTCCGATAGGTCTTTGACCTGTTCTTTTAGTGTAGCCACTTCCTTCTCCAGCTCGTTATGGCTTTCGATTTTTTTTGCTAGACTGTCAACCTTTTTGTCCATCTGTTCTACCTTGTAATCCAGCAAGGCCGAATGTTTGGAGTTGCTGGTCCAGGTTGCTAGGACTGAAGGTACTCCGACGCAAAGTCCGGATATGATCGCAACCAGAATTGTATCAGTCATTATTCGTCCTCGTTTACTTCCGGTAGGCCTGCTAGGCTTGTTAGAATCGAGCACACGCCTGCCACGACCGTTGTGCTTGCTGCATACATCCAGTTAATGTCCGGAACGGCTGCGCCTACGGTGATAGAGGCTAGCGCTGTTTGAGCCATTGTCTTGATTGCTCGAACCCCTGCTGCTTCCCACCATGCTTTGTTTGTAAGTCTACTCATCCTCGTTACCTCCTACTAAAAAGGGCACGCCCTTTGGCATGCCTTCAATCACCTATACTATTCTAGAAACCGCTTCTGATGCATTGATCAGAGTTCCGGCTGCTGATGTAACCCACGTTAGAGCGACCTTGTTTCCTGGTGCAGCTGGTGCTGCCTGGATGACAGCGGATACTGGAAGAGTGATCACGTTGTCTGCTGCAGTTGTTGTTACTTGTGCTACAGCTCCCGGGACTGCTGTTCCGTTGGCATAAAGTTGTACTTGATTTGTTCCCGCTGCGGTTGCTGAAATCACGAAGCTTCCATCCACTTTATACGTTCCAGGCTTTACGATCTCCAGAGCATTTCCGTTTAGATTGACTCTGTTGTTTGTCCGAGTCCGAACGCTTCCTGGTGGAATCGTTGCGCCTGCTGCTAGTGTTGCGCTTGTCGTGTTGACGACTTGGATCATCTTTATACCTCTAGGCTACTGTAGCGCCTGCTGGGTAGTAAGTTCCATATTGTGGGTAGTAAGGCGGATTTGTGTAATATCGTCCTAATTGGCTCAAGATGTTATGAGTTTGTACACTGTTTGAAATTGCCTGCAAGCTTTGATCGTATTGAGTTTTCAAGGCATCATATTTGTCTTGCATCATTTGAGTCTTTAAGTTGCAGCAGCATTGTTCCATCTGGTGAGATAGGTTGTTAATGCTTTCCTGTACTCCTCCGAAACCTTGGCATAAAGAACTATTTACACCGTTGAAGCCATTCATCATGGCCATCTGTGTTTGGTTTGCGTTTTGCATCTGGTTCACGTTCATCTGGTTGATTAGCTGCGCGTTTTCGTATGAGCTTGAGCAGATTCCGTTTGAAATTCCGTCTAGCTTATTAATAATAGCTTGCGTATCAAATCCACGTTGAACCTCTGCTTGTGTGCCTTGCTGGTTGTTTCCCCAGGCTCCGCCACCAAATCCAAAAATCAAAAAGAATAAAATTAGAATGATAATTCCGTTTCCTTCTAGAAAGCCATCCTTGTTTCCAGTTACAGAAGCGATATCAGATAATGATAAGTTGTCCATGTGTGTTCTCCTTTCTTATCTATCTTGATTTTGCAAAATCCTATTTTAGAAAGCCCTTGAACTGTTCCGCCATTTGTTTGGCTTGATCCAGTTGAGCCTGCGTAAATTTTCCGGAGGCCATCAACTCGTTTAGAAGTTGCTGCGGGTCCTGCGTTCCTAGCATCTTTTTAAATTGCTGAAATTGTTGCAGCATGTTTCCGTTTCCTCCTGGTCTATTTTGAAGTAGTGGATTCATGACAGTTGCCTCCTCTCGCGTTCTGTACCTTTGAAAGCCATTCCTTGAATTCTGCCTTCGTGAGGTACTTGTCTTCCGGTTGATCTTCTTTCACTTCCTGGAAGCTATAGGCCTTGATCGTACAGAAGCCACTTGCGTCTGCTTGTTTCTGATAAAAAACAGGCTTGTTACTATCCATTAAAATCACGGACTGATTTGGTCCTAGAGTGAAAGCTTTGGCACTTTCGATTCCGTTTACAAACTGAATCTGGTTCATTTGTTGAGTTGGTGCCTGCATCTGTGGCATTCCAAATTGTCCAGGCTGCGGCATGAAATTATTGAAGTATGGTGTGTTCATTGTGTTCTACCTCTTTTCACCTATATTCTCTTATATTTTCATGTCTGGAACCGTCCCTCTTTTGTCCTTCTTTAGCTTGTAAAATCCGAAGGCCATATCAACCAAAAGGGCCCAGTAGTAGTCATTTAAATCTTTGACGGTTTCTTCGAATTCATCTTTTGACATGCCTGCGTCCTGGTAGTGCCATTGCGAGTCTTGCGTTTTGCTTCTTAGCTGGTATACAACTTTTTTCTGTTTGTCGCTCAGTCCTTGCTCCTCGATTAAAAAATGTGCAAAGTCTGGGCGTAGAGGTGTCTGGTATCTTCTATTTATTCTCCTGTTCATTGTGTTCTATTGCTGATCCTTTCTATTTAAATGTTCCGTATGGCTTTACGTTTACTCCTGACGAATTTAATTCTCCAGCGGCCATCCAGCGTCGTGTTCCGTCGCCACCAATCCAGCTGATCCACACGTATCCTTCTCGACGAACGTATCCATCATAGTTTACGTGCTGCCCCTTGATATATGTTAGGCCTGTATCTTGTCCCTTTAGGCTTGGCGCGCGTCTGATCTTGATTGTGCAAGCAGGATAGAACGTAGCCTTTTCGTGTACAAAATCAGAAGGAATGCTATTTAGCACGGATGCTGATCCCGTAGAAGTCTGGCCTCCTTGATTGAATGGCACGTGACTTGAATCTGTCCAGTTTGCGAATGATCCTTTATTTAAAATCACAGTTCCGTCTGTTACGAACGCAAGGTCTGCGGACACGTTGTTTGGAAGGTGATAAGTGCCTTGCGCGTTGCGGTCATAGCAATGTGTAAATTTTCCTTTTGCGACCTCCATGTGGCTGTGGTTTCCTGTAGCGTATCCGGTTGTCCCTTCGTCCCCGAAAGTGTCACCTTGTTTGAAGTATTTTACTCTCTTGATATCCTCGATATAGTTATCGTGAATAAACATAAATGTAGCAAAGTCGATCGTTCCGTCTCTAAATAGAACTTTCTTGTCTGATTCTAGGAATACGGCATTTCCGTTTCTTGCGGTGTCATAGGCTACTAGGTGACAGTCACATGGTGCGATTGTCTCATCGATTCCAGTATCCTTTCCTGCGTTGTCTAAGGCGTTAGTTCCTAGGTGTGTTCCTACGTTGTTCCCTTGAGTTACATTCATGTACTCCATCGGAAAGCCTAAAAGCTGATATCCGCCTTTTGTAAGTTTTTGTCCTTTTCTCATATTCTGGACCTCCTTCTATTTATGAAAAAGAAGAAGCTTTTTTGCTCCTCCTTATTTCCAGTGTTAGTATGTTTCTCCGGTGATTTCTTTATACTGATCAGCTGTGATGAATCCTTTTTCGCAGAACTTTCTTACCTGCTTATCCGTATATAGCTTTAGATCATAAAATCTTTTGATTTTTTCAAACATAAATTAAGCCTCGCTTTCTTCTAGAAGTGTATCTGTCATCATGGCCGTGTACATGACTTGTGCCTCAATCTTATCCTGTGCGGTTGCTTGTTGCTCTGGTTCTTCAATTGTTGGCTTTTCTCCTTCCGCGACTTCTACAACTTTACCGGCTACAAATTTATAGTTATATCGACCTTGTTCGTCTACTAATCCTTTTTCTAGATATTGACTTTGTGCGTGTGCGTATTTGTCACCTTGCCCTTGGTCGATTTCTGCCATAGTTGACTTTTCTTCTTCTGATAAGAAAATATCTGAATTAATAGATGTAATGTATCCTTCTTGCAAGGATACGTATACTTTATATTTGTTTTCCATAGTTCCTCCTAATAGATTTCGGCGTCTAGCATTAAGCTATTATCAAACGTGACTTGTCCAAAAGCGCCCGAGTTTATTCCACTACCTGTATTGACAACAACTACCTCATTTTTTGAGTCTATAAAAGATGTCCAATTATTAGTTTTTAGAGCAAGATATGCTTTCGAACTTAAAATAGATACAAAATTAAACTGATTCTGAGTACCACTTTTTAATGTGATATATGAAACCGTTGGCTTTGTCCTCATTTTGCATCTTGTATCAATGTTAATGACAGACGAATCTGTATTTGCGTTCAATATAGTTCTCCATGGCTCAAAAATCACCGTATAATACTGACATTTCGTTAATTCTTCTGCATGGTTTGGAGCAACAAATGGGGTTGCTACTGAGCCTTGCTCTACTTTTGCATATTTCAAAGTTAGCGTTCCACTTAGGACTCTGATATAAAGCTTTTTAATCCCTTTATTGAAATGGAATACATTTAAACCATTCTTCAAATTTCCAATATTCGAAGTTGTAGTACCGTTTGATTGTGCTGCTAATACCGTAGCAGAGCCACTAATACCTACTACATAAACTTGAATAGTTACGTCGTCTTCGACTGCGTCCTCTAAGATTTGGCTAAACGTGCCATTGCTATATGATGTAGGTGATAATGTGATTGATTTATCAGGATTAACTGCTAATTTATGCCCGTATAAACTCCATCTATCAACTGAATACACATTCTTGATTGTTGTGCTGGAAGCACTTTCGTAGCTTGTAGCACCTCTTTGATTGATTTTAAAATCCGGATTAATCAATAAATTCGGATTACTGAATTTAGTTCCTAGATAGCTTGCCAATTGTGATAGCGATCCTTTTTTTAATCCTGCTCCATTGTGCACAGGTAATAGGCTTGTATCGGTAAAGCTAGGCAATGCATCTAATTCTGTGACTTGTTTTCCCATGTTATTCCTCCTTGACTTTATATGTCCAACCCGTGCCGACTTCTCCACTTGCCACTTCGTAAGACCAATCGACTAGGATTGTATTTCCTTTTTCATCCACTAATTCTTGAGCGCTTGTTGCGTTTAGATTTGTGGTAAAGTGGTTATTCATAACCATTTGATTTAGGTTATTATGCGATGTAGTAACCGCCTTTATCTTGGTTACGATCCAGTTAATAGCTGCCTTATCTTTAAAACCGAGCATAGGCTTTCACCTCCTATGCTGCGGACCACATTGCGTTCAGCTCGTCTGTCGTGATTGCTGTTAAATCGGTTGTCTTTACATATCCACTTAGATCAATGTCTGTATTTCCGATTTTCTCGAACGTTCTTGAGTCTGCCATCCAGATATACTCATCATAGATGTCCTGCGTTCCATGTTTATGTGCTACTAAGTAAATAACACCGGTTGCTCCTGTAGCGGGTAATGAACTTACTTTGCTATATGAAATCTGTGTAATTTCACCAACCGCAGTACTGATTGCAGATTTTACTTGTGACGCAGTCTGATATCCGCTGTCGTTTGTAAGCTGCGAGGTTTTGGTTGGCGTGGTTACGTCCACAGCTTTGCTGGCGTCGGGTGTTAGTGCTGTTCCGTTAACCTTCACCGTTGTGATCGCGTTAACCTGAGCTCCTGATGCGATACCAGCTAACTTGTTTTTTTCTGCTGTAGTGTAATCATTTGTTGAAAGTACTTTCCCGTCTACGGCAGCAACTTTCTTTGCTAATTCTGCTTTTGTCTTTTGGACCAGTAGGGTCGCCCCTGCCTTGTCCAGATATTCTGTAGCCATGTCTATACTCCTTCCCACAAGCTGTTAAGCTCGTCTAGTGAGATTGCCTTGATCTCGTCATTTTTTATTGCACCTATTTCCTCCGCCGTGTAACTTGGCTTTGTTGGTTCTTTTGCCCATCCAGAAACTGTCGGGTCCTCTTCTTCCATAGCTCCTATGATCTCTCTACCGTTTAGAGTTGGCTTGTTTTTCAGTTTGTTGTAGTCGCTTGTTCCTGCGACGTATTGCTCTTGGAAATCAAACCCCAGGCTTTCATTTTCCTCGGCTAGATTGATACTAAATTCATCTTTCATCATTCTATGATTTCCTTATATAAAACCGGAAAAACAGGACGAGTTAGAATTGGGGAAGCTATAGCCGTTCCTTCTTCGGTGATAGCTCGAATTTGTACCTGATATCGTCCAGGTATAAATTGAAGTGTCTCTTCCTGGGTTAGCGTTACGGCCACAGTATTTTCCTCAATCACTAGGTCTTCCATTCTTTTTGTTAGAATAGTCCCGTTCTGTTCAATCGTTAAATATAGACTTGTTAGTTTCTCTAGTTCGAGTCCTGATGTGTGAATGACCAGAGTTGGTGTTGTCCCTTGTCTCATGATCTTACCTACTGAACCTGATACTTCCAGTCTGCAAATATGTTTGTGCCTTCCTCGTCGGTTAATGTTGTGTCTGCATCCGCCATGACTTCCGTATAAATGTGATTATCTAGAAGCATATTCTCAAGGCTTAGAATACGGCCAGCTAGTGCCGTTGCGACTTCTCCCTGAAGCGTTTCTTCTAAAGAATCGAACCATTTTCTGAATTTCTCGCTGTTGGCGTATTGAGTGTCCTCATTTTCTTTCTGGATTCTTTCATAGAAACTTTGGAATTGATCGTATAGTTCTTGTGTTGGTACTCGCGTTAAAGTATCAGCCGTTAGTCCGCAGTAGTTTTCGTCAAGTCTTACGTCTTGAATCATTTCTGGAGTGATTTCTCCAGCTGATGCCTTTAAAACTACAATCGCAATGATCAGCTCGTATTGTTCTAGATTTCGAATAGGCGTAGGCATTGACTGCGTTCCTTCCTGATATACAAGACCGCATGAATTGCTGATCTTATCATATCGAATGGCCACGTAGTCGTATCTAGTGTAGTTCGTAGCGACGGTAGCTGTCAGGGTAGTTTCGTCTTTAGGCGAGTAAACGATACCACCTATTCCGTCGCTGGATGTCTTTAAAAAGGCGAGCCCGTTACTGACTGATATATTCATACCGCCGGCAATTTTTACTTTGAAGTCTTCACCGGTGATATTAAAAAGGCCAGGTGTTCTCCCGGCATGGAACATCCGCAGATCTTCTGCCAGATACTCCGTATTGTCTAAAGGGTATGCTGTCATGAGCCCCCTCCTTTCATTTTTGTTGCGCTTTCTTGAACCTCTATAAGTTCTAATTCAAGAGTGACCTGCGTCTGTAAGTTGCTTTCTTCTACAAACTTAAGGCCTGTTATTCTTGCAAACGTAAATAAATTGAATTTAAAGCTTAGACATGGTATCACGTCTCCTAGGTCGAAGTCCTTTTGAAGGACGGCCCTCTTGTCGTCCGCATCAATTTCAAATTCAAATTTAGAAGAGCCTTTTCTAGCCTCTGCTAGCTTACTGAGGCCCCTCTCTTTTAGCATGTTGTTATATTCTTCTTCCGTGTAGGTTTGCTCGTTGCCTGAGGCATCATTATATGTAGACTGTAAATCTCGGGCATCCACATATAGCTCCATCCTTGGCTCTTCTTTTGTTCGAAGATCTACGATCACACTTTTTCGTCCTGATCCAGATTCTTCTCCGTACACGTAAGCGTAGTTTTTATACCCTGATATATCCTCGATAAAAGTCTGTGAGATTAGGTTTCCAAGTCTGTCTGAAAACCTCAGCTTGTTCTTTGTTGATCCTGTGTAGATTTCGAAGTAATTCAGTGTAGTCCCTTTTAGAACTTCTCTGTATCCGTAGCCTACTAGCTGGCAGTATTTCTGAGCCATGGTCCTGAGCGTGTCGTATGTTGTGTCGGATGCGTTCTCAAGTTTTCCAGGAAGACCTGTGCTCTTTCCGATTACTATATCCAATTCACGTTTATTCTTTTCAAAATTACCGAGCAGCGATTGTTCTACATTTCGAACGGTCAAAGTATAGAGGTTTATGCGGTCCTCCAAGTTGTCCATATGACCAAGTACTACAATTTCTTTTGCGAGTCTTTCTACGGATTCTATAAAGAGAATCTCGTTTCTTTCCTTGCAAACGATTCGGTTCCATTTCTGTAGATATCTTGTATTGAATTCCGTGTATTCCACATGAATCTCGGCTTTCCCGGTTTCATAATATTTCGGGTTCCATTGCACGCTGGTTATGTTCTGGAGCGGTCCTTGTCGTTTTCCTTCTCTGTCGTAAACATAATAGTGCATATCTATACCCCCGCCAGTACTTCTTCAAAGCGTAGAAGTGCATCCAGACTTCCGGGGTTTTCCTCTGCCGTATATTTCAGTACGTTCTCTCCAGGCTGAATCTGGAAAAACTCGGAATCGTAGTCTGTCATCCAGAAAATGTTTTCTACTTCTCCGTTTCGTATTAAGTGGCAGTATTGCTCGTTTGTAAAAGTACTTATTTCTAGCACGTCACCTATATTCATTTCTAGGTCTGCTACTTGTCCGAAGGATATGTGTTCCTGAGTGAACACGTTTAGAACTTTCGGATTCTTCACTCTTGCCTCTGCTTTCATAGTCAAAAGAAAACCAGTATTTATACTTCCCTTATAGTCGACTGTTACCAGTGGACCTAGAATTTTTTCGGAGATTTTCCAGGGTTCTGTATTTGAAAAAGAGCGAGGAAATTTAAAGAGCGACCTCAGTCTTTGGAAAGTCACTCTTGTTTCCTTTGCTCGTCTTGCGTATGGGAATGGTGCCCTCAGTACAATCTGGAATTTTTGCCAGGTTTCATTGAGCGTGATGATTGGCGTCGTTTTAGGTTCAACCTTCCAGTATACATCGACTCCGGCTCTTGTGTTGATATAACGCAGTGTTGCTGATACTCCAGGAAGGATTACAGCTAGAAGTTTTTTCCTTGTGTCTGCGTTGTATTTAAAGCGTCCCTCTAAGGTGATGTCCTTGGGCTCAATAGAAGCCCCGGACACCGTTGTCCCTATTTGATTTGAAACGCTTGATTCTGATAAAGTGATCTCGTTTTTAGAGATTCCGTCTAGTGTTGTTAGTCGGATGCCTGAGGCCTCGGAAAACTCAACGGATTTCCCCAGGCTGTTTGTGTATATTACTGTTACGCCCATGCTAACCTCCTAACCATTCTTTCTGTTTCTTGCGCGATTTCGCTAGGTCTTAGCTCCTTCGCTGAATTTATAGTCTGATCTACTTGATAGACGACTGTATTGCCTAAGCCGCTTCCTAGGCCTCCAGGATTGCCTTCTAAAGCCAATCTTGAAGTTAGGCTGTCCATGTTAGCTGCTTCTAGTAAATCGCTAGACATGCGTCCCATAAAGGCCTTAGCCTTTGGCATAGCTCTTTCTACGCCTAGCGTGATTCCGGCTGGAATCCATTTACCGATACGATCTGCGAACAGTCTTGAAGGCGACCCGATTCCTAAGGCACCTTTTACACCGTCAATAAGGCCCTTGGCCATGTTTCCAAGCCATCCAGTCAATCCGCTCCAAGCGTTGCTGATTCCTCGTTTAATTCCACCTACGATATCCGAGCCAATTGAAATCATTTGTCCAGGTATTCCTCTTACCTTGTTTACAATTCCATTAAAGAAATTCTGTCCTGCTTGAATTGCTTGCTGTACAAATTGACTTGCAAAACTTGCGGCATTGCTGATTGTATTTGATAGCCAGCCCCATACTTTACCAGGTAATTGTGAAATAAAGTTGATCGCATTTGATACAAAGTCACGCCCTGCCTGAATCGCTTTCTGGATCATCTGACTTACCCATTCAGCTGTTTTGTTGATTGTGTTTAGTAGCCAAGTCCAGATCTGGCCTGGTAGCTGCTTAAACCAATCCACTACTTTTGATATAAATTGCGGAATGTCCTGCGTAGCAAATTGTACAAGTCTTAAGCCCCACTCTACGAACTTTCCTAGAATGTATCCTACGGCGTATCCGATCCAATAAGGTATCGTCGTTCCGAAGAACGTTTGAATGTTCGTCACAAGCTTTTGTACGCCGTTTGGAATGGTAACCGTAAAAAATTGAACTGCTTGTGTAGCCAGGTTCTGTGCTGCGTCAATAAAGCTTTGGCACGCCTGCGGTATTGTTACAGTAAAGAAGTTCACGATTCCGTCTACGACTTTTCCCGTGGTTTCCTTTATGCCTTTCCATAGATTGATCCAGAATTCTCTGAAGCTGTCGCTGGTATTCCAAAGATATACGAAAGCCGCTACTAATGCTCCGATAGCTACGACCACCAGTGTGATAGGTCCACCGATTACTCCAAGAGCTGCGCTTAATCCAGAAAGTCCTCCGCCGGCTAGTGTGAAGGCTTCGGCCATACTTGCAATCACGCCTGTTCCTGATGATGCCGCGTAGGCTAGGCCATCAATCAATCCAGAGCCTTGTGATACTAAATGTCCGAATGTCTTGATCTTCTTTCCAGCGTCACCGATTGTTTTCGCGATATTACTTACAGCTTTGATTCCTTCCCAGGCCGCAAAGGCTCCGGCTACGGCTGCTATTAGTGGAGCTAATTTTTTTAGTTTTTCTCCTAGTTCTTTTGCTTTGTCTATAATCGCAGGCAATTTTTCAATGAAGGCGGCTGCAAACTCTCCGACTTTTTCTACGATCTGAGGCAGAATTTCTTTGATCCTGTCTAGTGCGTCTTTGATAAAGTTCAGTGAGTCTCCTGGGTCTAGCTTTTCTTTGACCGTGTCTTTTACTTTGTTCCAGGCTTCTTGAATCTTTTCTGCTGCGGCTTTGATTGCTTCCGCTGTTGGCGCGAAGAAATCCTTAATGGCATTCAGCGCTTTCGGTAGTTCTGCGGCAATCCAATTCAGGGCGTTTCTGATTACTGATCCAAAGCCAGCAATCATTCCTTGAATATTTGGTAAGCCACTGTCTGTTAAAAAATTGTTTAAAGCCTCGATAATGTTAGCTATACCGATTGCGATACGTGCTGACATATTTGAAAAGCTAGTTGCAAAACTTCCGGCCATTTCCTTGGCTTTTCCTGCTACAGCTGGGAATGTCTCAGTTCCGTTTTCTATCGCGTCCATCAGTACATCATTGAATTCCTGCGCACTGATTTCGCCTTTAGAGAAAGCGTCTGATACTTCGGCCATACTTTTTCCCGTTTTTTCTGCGAAAATCTTTAAAACAGGAATTCCTGCGTCTGTCAAACGTTGCCACTGATCGGCTGAAATCTTACCAGAGGCATTCATCTTTGCGATTGCATCTACTGTATTGGCCAGGGTTTCATTGGTTCCGTCTCCATAGAAAGAAACGGCATCCATCATATCTTTTACTAATCGAGTAGATTTATCTAAGCCTAGCCCTGATGTGGCTAGCTTTTGAGTCGAACTCGATGCTGTATCTAATCCGTATGCCGTATCAGATACCGCGTCACTTAGTTCATTTACAACCTTCGCAGCTTTTTTGCTGCTTCCTGCTAAAACTCCAATAACTTGTTTAGCTTTTTGCATGGCATCTAATCGGGCGGTTGCTTTTCCGATTGATCCAGATATTAAGTCCCAACCTTTGCTGGCGGCTTTGAATACAGTTGCGCCCACGAAGGTTGACTTTACTTTGTCCGCGAAGCTTTCCGCACTTTTATGCGCTCCGCTAAGGCCGCTTTTGTATTCGCTGTCGTCAAGTCCTAGTTTGACTTTAATTGTTCCATCAGCTCCTGATGCCATTTTTCAACCTCCTAGGTTTCTAGTCTGGCCAGAAGTTCTGCTTCTATTTCTTGCGGTGTTCTTTCCTTTTCTGGTCCCTTGTCCTCAGGCAGGCGGTAATACTTTTCTAGGCGCTGCGCGTGACTCTTCTCTTCTCCTTTAAGATTTGAAGTATCCCTGGTTCTGTAACCAATAACTCGTATGATCATAGTATCGTCACTTAGGGCATTGAAAAGCGCCTTAAATTCAAACCAATGAAGCTTGGCGTCTAAAAGATTTATATTGTACTGCTGTCTAAACGCTGCATATATAAGGTCCATATCGTATTCGAACCGATAGCCTTGTCGTCCGTTTGTCTTGGCATAAGACTCTTTAGGCTTTTTGTTGCAAAAATAAAAGCCCATTATTGCATCCCATAGGTCTTTCTGATCGCCTTTAAAGGCAAACGGATTGATTCCTATTAGATCACAAATAACGGGCAGCTTCAGTTCCTCTGGTATTGCGTTATCTTGTATAACGCTGTCAACTCGGACCCAGGTTCTAAAGTCTGCAAAGATAGGGAGGATCGTTCCGTTAACGTCTACGCTTTCCGGAAGATCTTCTCTCTTTAGCCACAGCATTTCTTCCTCCATATCGTTTGTCTGCGTATTCTAATGTCCTGTTAAATTTGTCCATAGATTCGCAAAGCTTGTCGATTTTGTCCAGATTTTTCTTTTCTTCTTCCGCGGCTTTCGCCTGCTGATCCTTTAAAAATTCATCCTGGAAGATGCTGTGCAATGTGAAGCAAAGTTCAAACTGTGCCGAGCTTCCTTCGTACCCTTTGAATAAAGTCTCAAAGGCTCCATCTCCTAGAATCTTATCAATCAAAGCAGGGCAGTCCTCTAGTGATTCTTTTCCGAATTTGCTAAGAGTATTCTGTTCAGTTGCCCAATTTTCTAGGGCTTCGATTTTAGAAGTGTCCTTTACATCGACTCTGAATCTGTGTCCGTCGATTTCGATATCTTTAAATAATTGCTTTTGTAACTTTAGTTCCATGATGTCCTCCTTATGTTGTTAAGTGCTTTATTCTGTAGCGTTGTCCGGGGTAAATGTTTTCGCCTTAAGGTTAAACGTTCCCGGTACCTGATCGCCTTGTTGTGCAAATGTTCCAGAGCACATTAGTTTGCCTCCGGCCTCTCCGCTTCCTGGGTTATCTGGCTGCACTTCATAGATTCTTTGATATGCTACGAAGTCCCCGGACTTAGGTGTTTTCTCGTTCCATGTTTCCACTTCGATCTCTTCAAAAGTAGAACCGACTCTCTGTTCTTTACCTTGCAAGTATACCCAGTAGTTAAATGCATCCCCTGGATACGCTCGGCCTTCGTAGGCTACTGTAGGCGCATAGCCTGTAACCTGGCTTTGGCTTCCGGCTTCTCCGATATATTGCACACCGTCGTCTGTTGTAGCGTTCAAGGCTTGCTCCCAGTTTGTCAATCCCTTGCTGGCTAGAACGTAGCTTTCCGAGCCTGCGAATTTGACGTAATGTAGGTTATCTTCGACCTTTAATTCTCTGTTTGGTAGTTCTGATGCCATTATTCAAACCTTCCTTTCTTTTCGTAGGTTAATGTCATAGAGCAGTAGAAAGTTGAAAGCGTGGCCTCTTCTCCCGTGTAGTCTGAAGGTAGCGTTGTGAGCGTGACCTCTTGCGGTGTTGCTTCGTCTAGCACGAGATTTGGAAAACCTTGCGTCTCTTCTTCCGCGAGTGCCTGTACTAGTGCATACAGGATTCTGGATAAGTCCAGACGTGCTTTCGTGTCCTTTCTGCTTGCTTGAATATAAATTTCAAATGGGTAAGTAGCTCTATAGCCACCGCCCAGATAGTGTTCTATTTCTTCCGTATATCCGCTGCTTTTGAAAAGTAAGGCGGTGTGCTTAGAGTCGTTAAAGTACTCCAGGCACCACGGTATGTTGTTGATCTCGATTGAAGAAAAGAAATTGTATAATCCGTCTTCAATCTGTTTTACGTCTTCCAGCTTTATGATCTTCTTTTCACTCATCTGAATTCCTCCTTAAAAAACTTTTTAGCGCCTTCCATCCAGGCATTCTTTCTTGCTTTCAAAGTTTTAGGCCACCACTCCGAGCCTCCTTGTCTATAGCTCAAATTTCGAGCTGTATAGACTTTGGTTTCTCCGTGTTTAGCCCATGGACTGTGGCTATGGGTTCCGATCATCACCCTTCCTGTATGTTGGAAATGCGCATATGGTGTATCCCATATGATCCAATCGTTATCCTGTGCCGCCCATCTTAAAGCTGATGTTCTCAGCGTTCCTTTTCCGATAGGCACGTTTTTGTTCGTGTCTTGAACGATAAGCTGCTTCAGCTTCAATCTAGACCGTCGGAGCGCTTTCGTTCCTCTGGCCTGTAGCTGTGCCACCGGGATATCGACTATAACTTTTAGATGATACTCACTCACATGTTACCTCTATGAATTCTGGCGTATTTCTCAAGGGATTTAGAATATTCACATTTGTGATCTCGTAAATGTCGCCGTGTACTTCGATACGGTCCCCGGTTCTAATTGTGAATTGAGTGTCTGGCGTCTTAAATTCTGAAGGGGGAACTAGAACCTTGTCCGCCTTATAATCGTTCACGTCTATCGTTATGAGGATCGTATCGGAATTACTGGCTCCCGTCTGTCCGTAAGTTCGGGCTTTTGTTTTGGAAACCTTTACGTGTTGGACCGTTACTGTTGACGTAATTTCTTCCAGGTTTTCTTCGCCTAGAATGTTCATGACTTTTATTGTATGCGGCCTAAGCCATCTCGGGCTTTTTACCATACCGCCTGGCAGGCTAGTCCTGCTTTGAGTAATTGGTAGTCGAGCTCTGATACTGCTAGGCTTGATAAGGGTATGTCATGGAACCTTATCGTTTTTGCATTATCTACGGAATACGAGAAACCGCTTGTGGTTGCGCCTGTGAAGTTCATATCGCTAGAACCCACAAAGCAATCCATGCCGCCATGTGCTTCTATGAAGTCAATCTGGTATAGGACTGCTTTTTTTAGGTCCATGTCGTAGTCTTCCAAAGCCTGAACCTTCCAGTATGGAATTCTCTCTCGAATGTAGGATTCTAGAAGGCTTTCGGTTCTTGGTTCTATTTGTGAGTACTCCACTTCATCCAGTAGCGTTCCACCTAAGGTTGTGTATTCCTCAAAGCTTAGGATCATGTTTTATCTCCTTACATTGCGACAGGAGCTACTTGTACATTACGGAATACACCGGCTTTTGTTGTATCTTTTGAAACGATAGAAGCAATCATTTCTACTTCTCCCTTTTTAACGGCTCCAGGTTCGCTTAAGTTTGGCATGTATTGACGAATGATTTTCTGTCCTTGTGGACTTACTGCGTGCACGGCATCCAATCCGAATTTTACAGCGTAAATGCTTGTTGTTCCTGTTGAGTCGTCGATAGGTACGCACATCAAGGATTTAGTTCCATTGTAGTATTCTCCCATGTCAACGATTGCGATTCCGTCGTAGTTGTCTACGCCTTGACCGAAGCTGTTCTCTGATCTTGTGTAGTACCCTTGCATTTTAGCGATTGTTTTTAAAACAGTAGCTGTCTTGCGGTTTACTAATAAAGCGTCTGGTTTTACTGAGAAAGTTGATAGCCAAGAATCCAATGCAAAAGTGAAGGCATCTGCGTTTTCTTTGATCTTTGCGGCTGTCGACAAGTCAAAGGCTGCATCTGCGTTTTTCTCTTCCGTATTTGTTCCCTTTACTAATGTGTCTAAACCGTCAAAGCTTGTGTTATCTGTTGCAGCAGTTCCTTTGGCTGTTGACTTTCCGTTAATGAAGTCATAGTGGAATTTGTTCTTTACTGCAATGATTTTCTGTGCTAATTGAAATGCAATTTCTGAGCTTGCTGCTGTGTCTTCTAATACACGGTCTACTTCGTAGGCTCCACCGAAGATTTTTAAGTTTGTAGTTTTCTGAGTCTTTACTGCTTCTCCTGCTGTGTATTCGCTATTCAATTTACGACCTTCAGCCACTGATGGTGTTTTTAATTGCAAATAGCCATAAGTTAATGTCGAGCCACCTATACCTGGTGATACTGCATTATCGAAAGTTAAACGATCCAAAATAAAAGAGTCCCTGCGGAACTCGTCAATGACCTGCTGGTCTACGTGATCGGCTAAGCCGACTTTTGATTGCTCTAATGTAATTGGCATCTTTTAGTTCCTCCTATTTTTTATAGTATTCTGAAATTGCGCCGGCTAGAGTTGTTGGTGCCTCTGGTTTCGGACTTCCTCCGTGATCTCCATCAAGTTTTACATCGTCACCTTTTGGCTTGTTTGGCTCTGCCGCCTTAAATAAGAAGCCGTCCTCTTTCTTGATAGCTTCGATTTGTTCGTCAAGTCCTGTTAATTTTCCGTCTTTATCAAACTTGATTTTGTCTTTATCTAGTAACCCCATTAAGGCCTTTTCAGATAAGGTTCCGGATTTCGCGATAGCTAAACGAATTGCGCTGTCACGTTTTGTTTCTTCCAAGTCATGATCGTATTTTGTTTTCCAGTCGTTGACGTCTTTTTGTAGTTGTTTTACGTCTACTCCGTCAAAATCCTTGACGCTTTGTGTAAGCTCTTGAATGCGCGTTTCTTTGGCTTGCATGTCGCTCTCGTATTTTGCTTTCGAGACGTAGTCTCCTGAGGCAAGGTTCGCTAATTTTACGTCTTTATTTCCTTCTAGCTTAGCTGCAACCTGTGCGTACAATTCCTCACCTAAGATTTCTTTTAAAAACTCCATTTTGTCCTCCTGCGTTTTTTATATCTGGTTCACTCCAGTATCGAGTCCGGCCTTTTATATCCCGTGCCGAGGGGTATTCAAGCCTTTTATATGCCGTGCTTAGGGCATAATAAAAACCGCGCCATTCCTAGCACGGTTCTTGTCCTTATTTAGTTGTGTTCTATATTTTAAAGAATTTCATTATCTAGTAAAAATTTGGATTCCTCTCTTGTTAAAACACTAAATGGGTTGGGTTTGCTGTCATCAATAATCCATTCGTCTTTATTTGGGTCCTCTGGTACTTTTTCTCTAGGATCAAACCCGAGTTTTTCGATAATACTTTCAAGTGTAATCATTTGCTATTACCTCCAATTTAATTCCTGCATTCTCTAGCCTTTTTTGAGCTCTTTTTAGCTCTTTTGTATCAATAGAAATCTCTCTATTGTCATTATAGATACTTTTTTCTAAAGTATCAAGATACATGTTTATAGCATGCTCATCCAAGATTTTTTCTGGTTGTGTTTCGTATTTAAAAATCAAGCCATTATGGCAAACAACTAGGCCATATTTATATCGCTTAGCATTACTTAAATCGCTGAAACTAGGTACACCGCTTTTTGGGTGGTTATGTATTGCGATAATTTCTCTAAGGTTATCAGTTACAATTTTCTTCATTCTTTCCGTTGCATAAGTTTCTTGCTCAATTTGAGAGCTCCTATTTCTTAGAACCTTATTGTCTTTTGGATTTATATAAACTAGGTCTTCCCCTAAAGTGCCTTGTCTGTGTTTCAAAATATTAACAGATTCTCTTGCTACTTTTATTACCGTTTTTTTATCTTCTTCTAAGAATCTAAATTTTTTTCTATATTCATTAGAGCCTATATAATTTCTGTCAATAGTTGTACTACCATCTATGGACCTTCTACTTTCTTCTTTATGTGTTTCCCTATAAGTAAGTCTTCCCTCGGGTATTCTCACGGGCTTGTAAGGTCTGCCGTTTGTTCCGCCTATCTTCTCGGCTGAGTAATCTCGTTTCAGATATCCGTTAGAAGTGTCCACAAGCTCCTTCAGTCTCATCTTGTTGTATTTATACCAGTAATCTTCTTTCGTCGTGTCTAGCCCTGCTGCGGCTTTCACACGGCGCTCTCTATCCCACTTTCTCATGTTTCTTTCGTAAGACCTTTGCCTTTGTTCCATCTGGTATATTCTGTCATTTTCCCTAGGGTTTACAGGCTTGTTGTAATCTTCGCTTATTCCTGGAAAGTATGCGGTAAATGAATGCCTACAGTTCCACCCGCCAAGTCCTGCGCCTGTTCCGTATCCTGTAGCCTCATAAAAGTTCTCGTAGTTTCCTTCCGGATAGTTTACCCAGAACACTTTCCCTTGCCAGGCTGCGTGGCTTGGTCTGGCTCCCATGTGGGCACTTGTCTGTACTAGATTTATATCTAGCTCATCAATGACCGATTTCTCGCAAGCCAGGGCGTTCTGGTTTACTGCGGTTCGTACTGCCAATCGAACGGCCGCCTCGATTGATCGTTGAGCACCGCTTGGGTAGAATACTTTTGTTAGGCCTTCTCTGCATAGCTTGTCTATTGTGTTTGCAGTTGCTTGATCTAGTGAGTAAGCTCCGCTTGATACCTGAAGATAAGCCATGTCGTAGTATCTCATAAAAGTGTCACTAGCCAGTTGAGCTGTGGTCCTTGTAAGGTTCTGGATATCTCCCCACAGTGCTGATGTTCCTTTTTTGATTTGATCCGAAAATTCTAAGCCACTTGTGTCGTATCCTCCAGCCTCTAGTCTGTCGAATGTGTCGCGGATACTTTTATAAGCGCTCTGTTGCATGATCCGATCGACTTCTTCTTCGGAAGTGTGAAGTATCTCAGCTAGTCTTTTGTTAATCCAGTCCTGCTGCAAACCGAGTTGTTTTAGCTTGTTGTTTAAATACTCCGCTGTGCTTGTCATAGCGTCCTGATTCATCTTGATCCGCTCCGCTATGTCCACCAGTATTTCTGTGGCCAGTTCCTGATACAGTTTTTCTAAGTCGTCACCTACGTTCTGCAGGTAGTTCGGTTCTAGCATTAGGCCTCACCCTCTGGCCCCTCTTCGATTTGTGTTCTTTCTTGCGGGAAGAACATACTTTGAATTCTGTCTGCCGGGTTTTCTGTTTCTCCGGTCATCTCTCTGGCTGTTTCTTCGTCCTCTCCGTAGTATCGGACGCGATATTCCCATTTCTGTAGGATGCCGGCCGAGATTTCCTGAAGCATTCTTAGGCGCTCCGCTTCCTCATCTGAAAACATAGTGTCGTCAAATTGGATCGTAATGCGAACGTCTGGGTCAAGTCCGGATATGTGGCACTTCTCTTTGCCTAGAATGATAATCGATCTCGTTAGCTCTGTAAGGGCGTCCTGGATTGCGATACGCTGCTTCCAGACGCTTTCTGTTAGCTCTTTGTTGCTTGCACGAACTTGAGTTGCTGTGGTCATGTTCTGGATGCTGAACTGGTATCTATTTTGCCCAAGTCCGCATTTACTTGATAAAAGATTTAAATTGAATTGAACGTTCTCTTTGTTTTCGTCAACTCGAAGGCTTGGATTGTATTCCTCAAAAAGTCGAGGCTTATCTGGGCTTACTTGTGTTCCCGTACTTACGTATAGAGATTTCTCCAAAGTCGCACCGACGTCTGGTTCTTGCCTTACTGGTACTCGTTCACCTTTATCATTTAGCGCGTAGGCTGTTGGTTTCATGCTGAATAACGCCTGATCCATGAAAACCTTTTTCTTTCCTAGCAAAGTATCCATGAATAGATTATCGTATGCCAAGTCGCAGCTTTCTAGCATGTCGATTGCGTTTGCGTAGATTGACATCCCCAGTGGCACGTCTGCTATGTTGTTTTCTATATTGGGCTTTAGGATCACAAAAGGCTTACAAGGTAGCTTGTAACTGATTGCTTCGCCATTTGGTGCTGATACTCTTTCATAGCCTACAGCGTCTCCTGCCACGTTGTTGATCTTGAAGTAATGATTGTAAATTTGGTAGCCTTCTTGCTCTTGCTTGAAGACCTGGATGTACATGAAACGCTCCCCGTTTTGTGTATACTCGCTAGCTAATGCAATTTCTGAGATATCTTCCTCGTCATAGGTCAATGGCACGATTTTCTGCGCGTCCTTGATAGCTTTGATTTGTACGCTCTGGGCACTTAGCTGCCCTTTGTTTACTGTTGGGTTTACAAGCTGCAAATAGAAGCACACAGTGCCTTGTGCGAATTCTCTCTCGACTGCTTTGTTTCCTAGCTTCCAGAACTTGCTGTTTCCTAGAACTCCGCCGTTCTGGTCTTCTTTGTCTCCGGTCAAGAATTCTTGTGTGGCGTCAGTTCCATGTTCGTTGCACTCTACCAGGATTCTGGTTTTATCATTCAAAAGTAAATCGGCCCAGTCTTCGCAGATTTTCTTAGCCATTCGCATTTGCTTGCGTTTTACTTGTCTGCTGTTTCCACTTTCGTTCTTGATCTCGTATTTATGAAAATCTTGAACGTAGCCCTTCCACCAATCGTTCCAGAATTGAATTTTGTTGTAGTAGTCTTGGACTTCCTGGCTCACAGGATATCCTAAGTCCTTTAGTATCGTGAATAAAATTTTCATTTAAGTACTCCTTCCTGTGATCAGGTCCATAAATGTCGACCAGCTGTAAAAATGGGCGTCGAATGTATCGACGTCGGTTGTAAAGTCATCCAGAATCTTGTCTTCCTTCGATTTTGTGTCGTATAGGGCTGTGCTCAAACTTTCGACCACCATAGGTACCGCCTGGAACTTCATCTTGTGTCGGTTCAGCATCATGTTGTAGGTCAGAATCCTTGTCTTTCCGTCTATCTTGCGGCAATCCATCACATTGGTTGGGAAGCCTGCCCTTTGTACGGCTACTCGTATACTGTTCAGGATTACCTGCTCGGCGTTGTCGACAAAAACTGTGGATACCACGAAACCCTGAATCCATAAAGCTCTGATCAGGTCGACTGTCTCTGTGCAAAGTCTTTCGGCATCTATAGTTCCTTTAGCGTGTACGACTTTACGTTCTGCAAAGGTTACAATCTCAGAAAGGTCTGCCGTGATTCCCGTTACGATCAGGCTACTGTGTGAACGTGTTCCACCTATGTCCAGGCCTATGTTGATCATGTTAAAAAGTGGGAGTTCTCCTTTGACTTCCCACTCGTCTGGATTATCGGCAAACTGTGGAAAGAGTAGCCCTTCCGCGTTACACCATTCTCCTAGTATGTATCTGTTGTATAGGACTGTCCCTCGATATTCGAGTTTCAAGTTTTCCACGAATTCCTGCGGCAGAAATGGGTTGTCTTCAATCGTGTATTTCTGTCGGAAGATGTCGGCTCCTGATTCTAGAAACTTTAGAAACCAATGGTTCTTGTTGTCCGGGTTGCATGTTCCATCAAAGCAGCTATAAGGCTTGTCTAGACGCGACTTTAGCATATCAAATACTTTCTTATTCCAGGTTACGACTTCATCCCCGTAGCAGTACGCTACTGAGGCCCCTTGTATCTTTGTAACCTGGCTTTCTTTGTCTGCGCCTATTGCGTAGCAGTTACGACCGAAAAGTTTTACCGTGTTGTCTGGTCTTACTCTTCCAACCAATTCAGGGCCGTATAGTTCTCGCATGGGTTCTAGAACGTTTCTTTCGAGCGTCGACTTTGTGTTTCCTATGAGGAACACGTGGCCTGGAAGGCCTTCTATAGCTCGAATCCGTTTCGGGATGATGTAGTAATCCAGCCATGTCTTTCCGCTACGTGTAGCCCCTTCTTTTATGTTCCAGCGGCTTGGCTTATGATTCCAGAACTCTTTCTGCTTCTCAGTTAGTTCCACTATCGTCTCCGGCTACTGCGTCCATGGCTTTCAATAAAAGATCCAGTTTCGTAATCTCTTTAGAAGGGTCGCCTTGTCTCTTGATCTGTTCAGCCTGTGCATTCATTAGCTTCGTTCTGGCTCTGTCTAGACTTGTGACTGGTTGCTGCCCTGTAAGGTCTCGAATGAATTCTGCAGCCCTTACGTCTCCGCGTGTGGCTTTGTTGAACATGGTTGCGGCTAAAAGCATTTGATTGCTGAGCTCGTCATCTTCTAATCCCATGTCGATAAGTTTCTCTTTGTTTCTTTCGCTTGGCTCCAATTCTAGGATTGCGGCCAGGCATTGTTTTAGCTTCTTTTTCTTTTTCTGGACTTTCTGGCTTGCGGCTCCGCCTTTGCGTCCCATCTCTGCTGCATTCTCTTTTGTGAATGGCTTCAGGTTCTGCATAGGGTCTTTGCGCTGTCTGGCCGCTTCGCTTTTTGTACGTCCAGCTAATCCCTTAGCAGGCATCTGATATCAGCTCCGCTTGTTCTCCGGTGTAATCTTCCCAGCGCTTGATAATTACATCGGCATAGTGTGGATCATACTCCATCATGAAGCACCTCCGTCCTAGCTGTTCGCAAGCCATAAGCGTGGAGCTTGAACCTCCGAATAGGTCCAATACGTTTTCTCCAGTTCGGCTGCTGTTCTTGATCTGCCTTGCAATCAGTGGGATTGGTTTCATGGTTGGATGCAGATCGGATTTCGTGGGCTTCTTCTCGTCCAGAATCGTTGTGTCCTTGCACCCCCCCAGGATTGATTTTAGAAGGTCTTTAAGCTCGTCCTTCTTCATGCTGTCAATGTCCAGGTTCTCTGTGTCTTCGAGTACGGTTACAAGGTTTCTAGTGTTGACGAAGTAATGGGCTGCGCCATCTTTCCATCCGTAAAGGCATGGCTCGTGTTTCCACTGGTAGTCCTGGCGACCCAGTGCGAATGTGTTCTTGTTCCAGATCAAGGTTTGTCGGATGTTTAGGCCTGCGCGTTCTGCTGCTTCCAGAAAGTTCTTGCTCTGCATGGATGCGTACCAAATGTAGAAGGCTCCGCCAGCCTTGAGCTGTTCTGTCATGTTCTCGAAGGCTACTTTTAAAAACTCGATAAAGCCCTCGTCGTCTTCCCACGAGTCATTATCAATGACCAGGCCGTCGGTTCTTCGGTGTAGCTGTTTGGCTTCGCTTGGTCTCATATGCTGTCCTAGAGCTACGTTATACGGTGGATCAGTTACGACCATATCCATAGTAGCGTCGCTGCAAAGCTTTTCTACATCCTGGCGTTTGGTACTGTCTCCGACCATTAATCTGTGCCTTCCTAGCATCCAGCATTGTCCTCTTTTGGTTGTAGGCTCTTCTGGAATCTCTGGCTCGAAGTTGTCGTCCTCTGCGATTTGTTCGTCGAATGTTTCTGTCTCAAATCCGAAAGGCTCCATATCAAAGTCCATGTTGTCTAGCTCTTCCAGTTCAAACTGTAAAGCGTCAAGGTCCCATTGTGCTGCTTCCGCGACTTTGTTGTCTGCCAATCTGTAGGCTTTCACCTGTGCTGGTGTTAAATCGTCGGCCTGGATGCATGGGACAGTTTCTAGGCCTAGCTTTTGTGCTGCCTTCCATCTCGTGTGTCCTGCAATAATGATCAGGTCTTTATCCACCACAATCGGTTGCTTGAATCCGAACTCGTCTATAGATGCTGCGACTAAATCGACGGCATCTTCGTTGAGTCGTGGGTTGTTCTCGTAAGGCTTCAGGTCGCATGTTCTTATATCTGTAATGTTCATGTGTGTTCACCTCTGTTGTATTAAAAAAGAAGCGTTAGCAGCTCAGGGTTCTCTCCAATGAGAGGTCTATCCTGTTTAGCTTCTAAGGCTTCTTTGTTGTCTATGATTACCCGGAGCGCTGAAAATAAAATTAATGTCCATGATTTGTCGTAGCTGATGTTTGACGTTGACTGGAAAGCACTCGTTTTTATAAAGGAGGACGCTCCGGGTAAAAGAAAAGAGGGCCCTTTTCTATCGGTCCTCTTTTACAAGTACTAATATACCACCCGAAAGCGGTTTACAGTGTAAACTCTTCAGTCTTTTGTCAGATTTTTTACCTCTGCCATTAGATGTTTATACATCCCTTGTCTTGTATAGCCATATTTTTCAGCCACTTCCACGGCCTTGATTCTATGAATGTACAGATCCCATAAGATATTCTGATCTTGCAAGTCTAGAAGTTCTGTCCATCTTAGGTCCATCAGCCTTTTCTGGAAGTGATGCAGTTCTTGTTCTTTGGCTGATATCTCTTCAAATAGGCCGAGCGGGCTGTGGTACTGATGCTGGTATGTCGGCATAGGCCACTTGCTTCTTTTCTGTTCTGCAGTCAGTTCGATTCCTCCAGACTTTGCAAGGCCTGTCGTCTGGTGGTTTAGTACCTCCAATTCCTGATTCAGTTCAATCAAACGGTGACAGCAGTAGCGCACCGTTTTTAGTTCTGGAATTAATTCGTCGTAAGTCATGTTTTACCTCCTTAAAGCTTCGATTAAGGCTTTTTGTGTTATGTTCTTGTGTTCTAGTGCATCCAGCATGTCCTCGTCTACTGTGCCTCTAGCTACGATCTGATAAATTGTCACGTTTTGTTTCTGTCCTTGTCTGTAGATTCTGGCATTTGCCTGCTGATACAGTTCAAGGTTCCAGTTTGGAAGTGTGTACCAGATTGCGATATGTCCACCACGTTGAAGGTTAAGTCCGTGTCCTGCGCTTGCTGGATGCAAAAGCAGCACGTCTATCTTTCCGTCGTTCCAGTCTCGAACGTCATCCTCGTTGCTTAGACTTCTTACTTCGATTTTTTGCTTTTTCAGATGTTCCTTGATTCGTTTTAGTTCGTGTTTGAAATAATAGAACACCATCACCGGGTTCTGGTTTGCTGATTCGATCAAGTCGTCTAGTGCCTCAAGTTTAGCTGCATGAAGGGATGCTACTTCTTCGAGCTTATTTCCTAGCTGATCACGTTTATAGATTTCTCCTGATGTCATTTGTAGCAGCTGACCGCATAGCACTCCAGCGTTGGCTGCTAGCAGTGATTCGTTGTTGTCTAGTTCCAGAACCTTCTCACGTTTGAAAGCGTGGTATTCTGTCATCGCTTTTTGAGGTAGTTCGATTGATTTTTTCAAATACTGAACCGGTGGGAGTTTGGCGCAGTCTGCCTGATCCAGACTCATGCATACGTCACCTATTTTCTTGTAAATCTTTTCCTCTGCGTCTGGTCTTGGCTTCCAGTCATAAATGATCATCCCGTTTCTTCTTCCTGGAATTAGATATCTTTCTCGAAACTGAGTTAGTGTTCTACCTAATCTTTCTCCCTGGTCAATCAAGTATATCTGGCTCCAAAGGTCCGGGATTCCTTTCGGTGCTGGTGTTCCGGTTAGACCTATAAATCTGTCAGCTAGTGGCATAACTTTTCTTAGGGCTCTGAACCTCTGGCTTTTTGGATTCTTGAAGGTTGATAATTCATCAATCACTACCATGTCAAAGTCAAAGTATTTATTGTCTACTAACCAGGTAACATTCTCTTTGCCTATGAGGTAAATGTCAGCTCTTTTCTGCAGTGCCTTCTCTCGCTGCTTTGGAGTGCCCGCTATGATCGAGTAGGTCAAGTCCCTAGTGTGACTCCACTTTTCTATTTCTTCGGGCCACGTGCTTTTTATTACGCGCACAGGGCCTATGATCAGAACTTTTTCTATGTCGATTAGTTTTAGAAGGCTGATGATCGTTAGCGTTGTTACAGTCTTTCCGGCTCCCATAGGGAGAAGAAGGCCGCACTTCTTATGATCCAGTCCGAAGTTGATAGCCTTCTTTTGATAGTCATGAGGTTTAAATTCTGTCAAAGTGTCGCTCCTCCGGTATGATTCCAGACCGCATCAGATTTGTTAATTCGTCCACCTGGGCTTTTGTGCTGATGCAGTATACTTTTATACCTGTTGCCCGTATTTGGGCTACTGTGGCTTTCTGTAGGGCTCTAGGCTTACCGCCTGGCCTTTTTACTTCTACAAAGAAGGCCTTTGAATTATATGTGATCAGTCTATCAGGAACGCCTGCGCTTCCTGGGCTTACAAACTTCCAGGCTTTACCGCCTAGCGCTGATACCTTTTTGATCAGGTAATTTTCTACTTGATTTTCTATCATTTCTGGAAGAACTTCTTTTGAAGTTCGCGGTACCGCTCGGCGCATTCTGGACACAAATCTTTCTTGTCGTTTGTTGTGGTCCATCCGTCTGGAAGTCCTTCCCAAGTTTCGATTGACATCCCATTCTCGATCTTATACTTTTCAATTCCCACGGATGTTTCTTTTCCGCATCGGTCGCACTTGATATACATTCTATTTTCTTTCATGTCTTAGTCCTCCGCTAGTCTTTTAGCTTGTCTTTCCTGTTTTGCTTGAATAAATTCTTGAATCTCAGATCTTTCGATTTGATAATACTCGATAAGCTGATCCATACAAATCAATACATCCGCCATTTCTTCGATTAGATTATTTCTTAGTCCTTTGAAATCAAAAGGCTTTGTTCTTTCTTCTGGATAGCGCACCAGTTTAGATACAGCCTTTTGAAGTTCTGATAGTTCTTCCATAGCGACCAGGCTCTGATTTTGGATTCCGTATCGGTCCATTGTTCCTTGGTTGACTCTTGCGTCTATTTCTACCATAAAACCTCGATATGTTCTGATGTGATTTCTTTCCATTTCTGTGTCTCCTTTTCTAGTTGATTTTTGGCCCTGGAAACGGATACGTGCGGAAACGCCTTTCAAACTCTTTATATATATATACTATATTTTCTCGCGCGCATATACGTACACATGTACTGTATTACCCTATATTATATATATTCATTAAGTTAGTAATATTTCTGTTTCCAGTGTTTCCAATAGCTTAGAAAGCCTTATTTTATGCGGTGATTCCCTGGAAACGCTAAAATTATAGAGCGTTTCCACATCCGTTTCCACCGTTGCCTTGCATTTTTTTACAGCCGTTTCCAGCGTTTCCACGCTTTGAGATTAATGCCCAATCAATTTAGGATTTAAATAAACCCGTTGTTTGCCATAGCAGGCACCTCTTTGTCTTGGTGCTGGTCCTTTATTCCACCCTAAACTTTCCATGATTGCCTTGAGTTCTCTCTGGTCCACGGGTGTAAATTTATTCTTTGCACCATTTAAAACTTCGCACCAAATTTCGAGTAAACTTACGCAGTCTCTGATGTCTTCCCCCTTGTTCTTCGGGTCTTCCAACCACTGAACTCTGGCGTATAAATCCATATCTTTCCACCCCTCTGGTAGCTTTCTGTCTAGATAGTCACGGACCATGTCTTCTCGAACACTGGTAAACGTGTGCTCTTTCTGCATCTGTTCGGCTCCGGTCAAAGCTTCGCCCTGAAGGAATAACTTTTCTCCGTCCTTGAATCTCTGCTTAGCTTCAGCCCAGATCTGGTCTCGTTCTTTTGGTAGATCATCAAACACAATCTTTTTTGCCTTTGATATATCCGTGTTGATCGGCCAGAATCTTCGGTTTCCTGTGTAGTCTCTTAGGAACTCATCGTCGTTTGTGGTTCCAAAGAATACACATTGCCTTGGATTGTCTGTAACTCGTCTTGCATAGGCTTTTCTGTATCGGTCATCCCTCTTGCTTATAAATTGCTTCATGGACTCGATATCGGCTTTTCTGGCTGCAGATAATTCGGACCATTCAATAACCCATGATCCATGCAGTGCTTCGTATCCTTCTTTCCCTGAAATTGTTGTGATTGAATCTGAGAACCAATCTCCGCCCATGATGCTTAGCATGTGGCTCTTTCCTATGCCCTGATGTCCTACAAGCACAGGCATATAGTCCATCTTGCATCCTGGTGTGTAGATTCTGGCCACCGCTGCGGTAAAAGCTTTCCTTGCGACCGCTCTGCTGTACTCCGAATCCTCGCTTCCTAGATAGTCTATAAATAGTGTGTCTAGTCTTGGTATGCCGTCCCATTCTAGTGTGTCTAGATAGTCTCGTACTGGGTGAAAGCTGTTTCTCTCCTGAACGTAGGCTATAGCGTCATCCACTTTTCCTTTGGCGACAATGTTGTATTTCTTTTCCAGATAGTATCTGAAGCTTGCGTCGTCTGTATCGGTCCAGGTCGGGTCGCTTGGGTTGTAGTTCCACCAGGGCAGATTTCCCTTCTTGACAGGTTTCTGTGCGAACAGGTCATTGCCTCCGACTCCGTTTTTAAGTTTTGGATCATTTAAAAGTATGCGGACTATATTGTCTGTAGTTGGCTTGAAGTTTCCCTTCTTGTCCATGTCCATAGCATCCAGCCAGTCCTCGTTTACTTCTTCTTTACTGTCTTCTACTCCTTGCGAACCCCTCGCGGTGTCGTCCTTGAAGTCGTCCCAGTCCTCGTGAATCTGCTCTTTCTTGTCTTCTATAAGCTGCTTCCGGGTGCCTTCGTCGTGTTCCATTAGTTCGAGCATGTGTTCTGTGCTTGCTGGATCGTCTGGCCACTTATGTATCCTTACAAGGTCATAGGCGTTGCATAGCTGCTGCCCTGTCGGGTCTGTGTTGTGGTTGCTGTAGGCATACTTATTGTCGTATATAACTAGGCCTCCGGCTGTTGATCCGTTCGTATAGGTCCAACGGTTCGGGTCCTCTGTCGGCGTGTATTCCTCTGGAATAAATGCCTCAATCGCTTCTTGGATCGTGTAGGCTCTGCAGAAAGCGCCAATCCATCCGGATTTAGATAAAGGGTCCTCCTGGTGTCTGATGTCGCTATGATGCAGTTCTGTCTCTCTGTTGGAGCGAGGCCAGTAGCTGATGTCATGCCAGTCTCTGTACTGTGCCAGGATCTCATCCGGATTCAGGTACGCATTCCTGTCTCCTAATTGTTCACAGATGTATTCTCCGTCCTTACTTGTACTCGGCCAGAACATCATTCGTGCTGGCTGATACGTTGTGTCGTCGAAGTATTCCATTCCGATTGTACTTGCAATCCTTCGAGCGATTGCCTCGTACTCTTCCGGTGATACTCCTCTTTGTAGGGGCAGGATCCATCTGTATTTTGGCTTTTCCGGTGTGTGCTTATGCGTTGAGTAGATCACGCTGCAAAAGTCGCACGTTATTCGGATCAAGTCTAAAAAGTCTTTGTCTGCGAAGTCAGCATCCAATGTGATCATGCTACGTGATAGAACGCTTTGGTTGTTTCGTCTGCCGTCTTTTAGTTCTCCGGCTACGAATCCACCGACGTCCTTGATATTAGACTGCTGGTCCTTCGTCATGTTTTTGTACTCTTCTACCGTTTCTTTCGTTCTGGTTGTGAAGAGCAGTTTTTTTGTGAATTCCTCCCAGTTCATTTCCTGGTTGAAATATTGCTTTTGTTTTCTGTTTTTGCAGGTTGCTATTTGCACATCCTTCGGCCTCCTGTCTATTCCGCTATAGGATACCCTCTAAAAGTGGGGTTCGTTACCAGATAAATATCTAGATGTTCTCTCCTGATTCCTAGAAGCTCGGCAAGTTGTGAAGCCGTCAGTGTTTTCAGCACTGTTTCACAGTCCTTGTCCAGAATGTAGAAGATTCTTTGATTTTTCCTGGGCTTGTAGTGCTTACCCATTCTTACTTCTCCTATAAGCCACCTTTTGAAGCTCGTGCTTGATACTTTGCTGTGTTCCTTGCTGGAGTGTCCCATTGGCCTTGATCTCTTCTAGAAGCTTTGTAATGCGCTCAGCGGGCTTCCTGGCGTCCTCCGTATTGCTTTCCATATATCTGCAGATTGCGGCTAGAGCGTTTGCGATATTGTCTAGCCTGTTGCAGATACGGTCTGCGGCCTGGTTGATCGCTTTTTCTAGCATGTCCGCATTGTCGAAGCTGGCCATGTCTTCCTTCCGTCTTTCTTCGGGCGGTTTGCGTAGATAGCTTAGACGAAGAGCTATAGCGTTTTGACTCCGATTCTTTAATATAGAGCCATATTCTTTATAAATCTTTGAGCTGCTATAGCCCAGGGCGTCTAGCTGCTTTAGAAGGTTGTCCTCCTGCTGTGTCCATTTAATACTCATGTTCTATCCTCCTAGCCTTGGTGCTTGTGCTATATCTAATCCGAACACTTCTTTCAAAATGCTTAGAATGATCAGTGCTGCGGTGATATAGATCAAGGCTATAATTAAATCTTGTTTATCTATCATTTTTTAGTCCTTCTTGTAATAATCGGATATAAATCCGTCTCCTACTAGAACCAAGTCTGGCGCCCAGTCTATTGGTTTGGCCATTACGTCTAGCAGTTGCTTGAATTTTGTTTCTTTTTCTTCCGTCGGTACTTCGCAGATCACTTCATCATGAACATGCATGATTGTCTTAGCTCCGATCTCGTCACAGCCTTTTAGCGTTTCGCATAGGCAGTCCCGAGCGATAGCCTGAACCACGTTCTCCGTAAGCTTTCCACCCCAGGTGTTTGTCCACTCCCACTTTCGTGTTGTCTGGTTCAATCCTAAAAAAGATACCTGGCCATCTTTGATTCGTGGTGTAACGTAACCTAAAATGCGTCTGTTGGGTAAAGATATATAGACGTTACTGCCGCCCTTGAAAACCTTCATATTTCGGTCTAGGGTCGTGACTTTTCCATCTGTAATCGCATCCTCGAAGGCTCTGCCTAGTAAGTACCAGAAGTCTTTGATACGTGGCGAGGCTTGTCTCCATTTCGTCACAATCTCTTGTTGCTGTTCTAGGCTTAGCCCCATCTTACTAGCTCCGAAGGCTTCCAGTGCTGCCGTTCCACCTCCGTATCCGAGGGCAAGTTCGGCAATCTTTCCCTTTTGTCTTAGATGTCCGTTGATTCCGTGCTTTTCTACAGGCACCCCGAACATCTGGCTAGCTGATGCACAGTAGATGTCTCCGCCGTTTTTGAATACTTCCTGGCGCCATGTTGTACGTGTAAGCCATGCAATCACTCGAGCCTCGATTGCACTGTAGTCGGCTACTATAAAGCTGCTGCCTTCGGGTGGTGTGATCACTGTTCTTAGAATCGTAGCGAACACATCATTCATGCTTGGGTATATCAATTCTAAAAGTTCGAAGTTGCCTTCCTTCACGAGGGTTCTTGGTTCGTCTACCTCGTCAAAGCTTGGCCGTGGGAAGTTCTGCGGCTGGATTAATCGTCCGGCCCATCTTCCGGTTCTGCCTCCAAAAAATTGGAAGGTTCCTCGGATGCGGTCGTCTTCTCCGCACGCTCTTTGAAAGGCATCATATTTCTTGACGCTTGTCTTCCCGAGCTCCTGGCGTATCTCTAACGCTTTTCTCGTTTCGGGCTTCAGTGTGCCTTTTAGAAGGTCCTTTACGGCTTCCTTGTTCAGGCTTTCAATTTCGTGTCCTTCCTGGTCAAGGATCCACTTCTTTAGCTGTGCTACGCTTTGCGGATTTTCTAAGCCTGTGACGTATCTTGCTGCATCCAGAAGATCCATGCTGTGCTCTAAACTGTAGGACTGAACGTTCTTTATGATCTGCCTATCCACATGAATTCCTCTGTCGTTTATCCTCTGGTCCCTGTGCCAGTTTTCCCATTCCTGATCAGATACAGGTATCAAGTTATTTAGCTTGTTATAAATGGCTTGTTCGGACTCCACGTCTCTTCGGTTGTATTCTGTAAAAAGATTCCATTTCTCCGGATCATGCTCCGGTAGGTTCTTCCATCTTCCGCCGTTGGCTTTTGTTGGTTTGCAAGGCTTGCAGAAATACTGGATCAATCTTTTACCGGTAGCCAGTTTCACCTTATCTTCTTCAAGTCCTAATGCTGGTCCTAGTTGTCCTAAGCTTGAAGGGTAGCCATTCTCTGCGGCCATGATCATAGTATCTTTCCATTGCTCTGGTGGAAGGAATCCATCCTCTGTTAGTTTCTTTTTTACGGCGGCGCTTAGAATGTTCTTCTTTGCGTACTCCTTGACGTATCTGGTTAAGCATACTCGTTCGAAGTTTGCGTTGTGTGCCACCTTCGTGATGTTTTCGTCTGCTAGTGCTGATACTAAAGAAAAAGGCAGATCTTCTTCCATTAAATTTAAAACTTCTACTGGATCATTGCCCCAGGCGTATCCGAATAGAAGTATTTTGAAATCTAAACTCTCTGCGTATTTATAAACCCCGCAGGCTGCAAGGTCGACGCTGGAGTAGGTCTCCAGGTCGATATGCAGTATGGGCTTTTTACAATAAGGCACTTAGATCGTCGCTTCCGGTTTCCTCATCAAACTCAGAAGCGTCTCCAAAGTCTGCAGTTACACTTGAGTGTCCGCCTAATGGCTCTCCATCCTTTACTTTTAAAACGCTGTTAAGCCCTGCAGCGATTCCTGTTCCGACTTTGTTGAATGCGTAGAAGTTAAAGCTTACAGCTCCATAGCATCCACTATATACATCTTCCCTAATAGCTTCCTTGTCGCTGTATGCGTATGTCACTCCGTTCTTGCGGTATCCAACTGATACAGGATTGATACTCTTTATTGCTAGCATGTATTTGTTCTTGAACTCTGGCGCGCTGTATCTTTCATCCGCGTCGCAGTCAACCAATAAGCCGCGTGTGCTTCCAGGTTCTCTTTTTAGCGGTGTTGCTTTAGCCTTGAAAGAAGCGCCGTAGTCTTCTACTCCGTCTTGAACGGCTTCCTGGTATCCATTAATGATTCGGTTAAGTGTTTCTTTGTCGTCCTTGTCAATTAATACATTCACGCTATATTTGGCGTCCTGGCCCTCTGCAAAGGCGTGGGGTTCTGCTAAATGGCAGTAGATAAATCTTACTAATTTTGTTTTTACTTGTGACATCTTTTTGTTCCTCCTAGTTGTATTCTTTGTCGCATTACGTTTTTAAGCTGTCGCTTTAGATCGTTTCTGTGTGGTCCTGGTTTACTGTTTCGAATCTCGGCTCGGATGCGGACCATTTTCTCTTCGAGCTTGTTGATATCCTCTTTTGAACTCATCTTTTAATCCCCTGGGCTTAAATCTCCACATGTGTTCTGAAGGCGACTGGATTCCTATCAGTCTTTTTATCTTTCTAATCAATGCCATCTTTAAAGTCATTTGTTACAGTTCCAAGCTCTGGGCGCTTGTCGCTCACTGGCACTAATGTAGGCTTTCCCTGCGGCTTCTCGATATATTCACCAACGATTTCTGCGAAGTCTTTCTTTCCGACTAATTTTTCTAACGCCGTGATAGTCTGAAGCTTTGGCTTTGTCATGATCTGGTTGAAGTCGAATCCTGCGTTTTGAAGTGCTTCAGAGGCCTTAGGCTCATTTGTGATTTTTCTTCGGCTTGTTCCTTCTACAACTTTGTATCCTTCGTAGTGTGTTCCCTTTAGCGCCTGATCCAGTGCGAACTCTTGTACCTCTTTGGCCCAGTCAATAAGTCCAGGCAGTTCTGGCAAAAGCTCCGCGATTTGCTGATCTGTTAAAATCATTCCGCACATGCGCTGATATCTTTCATTGATTGCTTTCATCTTGGCAGCGTGTGCTGCGCATTGTGCTTTTGCCTTGCAGAACTTGCACCAGTCTCCTGCTTGCTGTTCTCCGTCTCCGTTCCAGGCTTCTTTTGCAGCTGGTTTAACTACATTCTCCATCCAGTCTGCCAGTTCTTCGGTAGTAAGTTCCCAGGTGCTGATGTGGTCACGTCTAGGCTGTACGATATGAAGCTGAACCTTTTCAAAATCGTACAGGCAGTCGTATAAAGCCATAACTCCTGCGGCGTAAATGGTTAGCTGCGGATTATGTGGAGCGTTTACCTTGACACCCTCTCCGTATTTAAAATCGATAACATGGAGCGTGTGATTACTTACGATCACGGCGTCGGATGTTCCGAGTCCTTCCGGAATCCATGGAGTCAAATCAACTTGTACCTCGATAAAAAGATCCGCGATATCGCTTTTCTTTTTCTCTTTGTTGTATACCTCTAGAACATAGTCTTTATAGAAGTTTGTAGCCTCGTCCATTTCTCCTGTAGCTGCTTTTACTTTTCTTCGTGGATGTCCCTCGATCCAGTTACGAAGTTTCTTTTCGGCTACGCTGTGAGCCTCTGTTCCTTCCGCTGCGTAGACGCTTGGCTTTTCTTCGAATAGCTCCTCCAGTCTTGCGGAAGGGTGGCAGTGAATCCATTTATTGGACCCACTGGCTGATAAAATCGCGTGTTGACTAGGCATGTAGCGCCTCCCAGGCTTCCTGGTATTTCTCTTTAGGAATGTCGCAGATCTTGCTTGCACCCATCTGAGTTAGGAACACTTTTAGTACGGCTACGCCTTTTTCTTTGGCAAATGCAACGCCGGCTTTTTGTAGGTCTTCCAATGTAATCTCTCTTACTTTTTCTGGTTCTGGTGCCTGTGCTTGTGCTGGCGCTGGTGTTGACTTTACTGGCTCCGGTGCATGCTCATCCATTGGCACCCAGTCTTTGGCTCTTGGAATTGTAGGCTCCTCCTGCTGTTTTGGTGCTGCTTGTTTTGGCGCTTCTTCTTCCCATGGGAATGTTTCAGGCTCAGGCAGCTTTTCCTCTAGCCCTGCACGCTTTAGGTCTAGCTCTTTGGCTAGTTCCAACACTTTTTTAGCGTCGTCGATTTCGCTTGTTGCGAATTGCAATGTTAATTGATAATACATTTTCTAGTCCTCCGTTTCTTCCATTTCTGCGCCTTCTAGGCTTTCGCTTAGGTTCACAACCTGCTGTACAAAATCTCTAAGCATAGCCTTTGCAGCGTGTGTCGTGATATTTCTGTATTCCTCTGGATTGACATCCAACGTCTCAAGAAAAGCTTTCATTTCTGATTTGTGTCCCTGAATTCTTGATTCCATTTGCATACGGTCTTCAGTGTCTGGTGTCAGTACGATTTCTACTGAGAAAAGCTTCAATTCTTCCTTTGCTGGTTTTTCCTTTTTGATAGTGATCATGTTTATGCCTCCTCTGTTATTTCACAATTTTCTAGGATATCTTCAATTGTTGCATCCCTATTAACGCCCTTGAAATACCCCTTTTTTCTCATCTCGGTTAAAGAATTTATATTTTTGAACTGGTATTTGGGTGAATAGCCTTGTGAACAGCTTTGTAATAAATCAATCTCAAATTTAGTTAATTTAATTGCCGGGGCTTTACGGGGCTGCTTTAGCCAATCCATTACCTTTTCATGACATCCTCTTGATCGATCTTTGCTAAGTTCGCAGTCAAGGCATTTAGTGTGATCACATCGTTCAGGTCTCCCTTTGACTACCGCTAAATTCCACAGGCCTTTTTCTAGAATTTCTTGTTGGAAATGATCTAGATTAGTTTCCTGATTCTGTTCTGATCCAAACCATCCAAGTTCTTCGCATTGCTTACTTACCGCCCGTAGTTCCTCTTTTGTTAGCCAGCCACCCTCTATAGATACTTTGGCAACTACTAAGTTGAATATAATTTCTTTTTCTATGAAATCCTCGCGTACCTTACGAGTCCACACTATTTCTGTATCGTTCCTTTTACGTGACCAGAAGCCTAAATTTTCAAACATTTCTTCTGCTTTCATCAAATCCACCTCAACTCCCTCATTTGTGTTTGAATAGCATCAAACAATGCAAGATCAATCCTAAGAGGCTCGTTGTTATTAGTTACCGCATCAAACGTACATTCCTTACAGTCAAATCTAATGCTTCTAATTTCTTCATCATCGCTTGAATCATTTACATACAAAATCGAAGTGCCATGTGTAAAACACATATACCCAAGTTCTTTAAACATTTCTTCTGCTTCCATTTTTTCCTCCTTGTATTTTTGAACACGTGCTGTATAATATAAGCGTGTTCTATTGCTAGAGCCTTATTCGTTTTCGAACGAGGTCTTCTAGCCTTTTTTTATAGAACGCTCGTAGGATTCTACGATATTCTTTTGTGTGAGGCCTAGATACTGAACAGCGCGCTTGGTTAGAATTACGTTGCTGTCGATATTTTCTAGACCTTCTTTTTTTATGTCTTCCATGATCTTTTGGAAGATCTTGCTTCCTTTGTTCCTTCCGCAACCTAGAAACTTTGATAGCTCGGATTTGTTCATGTATCCTTTTTCCATCATCTCGTATCTGTAGGCTGCTAGGTTTTCTACTTGCAAAACTCACCACCTCCTTTAATAAAGCATTTGATAGATCATGATCCAAACCGCTACGCTAAGCGTAATGATCAGGATTATGAGCGCCATGTTTAGGGCTGTTACCAGTCCAGATCTGAATTTCTGTTTTCTGATTCTTTTTTGTTCTGCGTATAAGGCTTCCAGCCTTAGTCTTTCTCCGTGAAGGTTGATACCCTCCGCAAAGTCTGGAAGCTCTGCGCCTGTTGCTTTGTGTTCCATTTCTCTTTCTTCCTTTCGTGTTACAATCTCCTATGAAAGGAGGTTAATCGTTTGAAGTTAAATCAGGATTTAGTTCGGTTGCTTCTATCTGCAGTGGAAGCAAGTCCTGAACCCGTGAATCTTGCTAGTCTGGATTTTGAAGGATTTACCAGGCTAGAGATTGACTCTCATTGTGAGGAGCTGTTTGATCGTGGTTTTATCAAAGGCGAAGTCAATAAGTACATTGGCAGTACTGATTACATCGCCTTTTGTCTGACTCCTGAGGGTTCTGCGTTTCTGGAGTCCCTTACCACTAAGAAGCTCAGGTTCCTTAAAAAGCTTATAAATCCTATTTTGCATTTTGTTCGTGATGTACTCGTGCAGCACTTTGCGAATAAATTCTAAAGATTACGGAAGAAGGGCTTAGTCCCTTTTTTCTTTTCTTTCTTGCATCCAGGGTTTGAAATATTCCTTGTTGTAGGCTTTTTCAATTTCTTCTTGATCTCTTTCAATGCTTGCCTTGTATAAGACTGGTTCTGCGTTTGCTAGTCTGAATTTAAAGTCTATATGCATTTCTAAATATCCAGCTTTTGCCTCCGCCTCAAGCTTTGTGATCGGGTAATCGCTGAGGTCTAAGTCGTTGATCTTGATTTCTTTTCCGCCATTCTGAATTTCAAAAGATTCAAGCTTTTTCATTTGTTCACCCTCTTTTCTTTTAGTCCTTTGATAGTCCCTCTAACGGCTCCTATCGCAAGACCGAAAATGATAGGTACTAGGATCATTATTCCCAGGATACTTAGCAATCCAAAAAATATATTTTCCAACATCTACTTCACCTCCTCCTTTTTCTCTGGTTCCTCGGCTGCCGGTGCTGGCTGAGCGTCTTTAGCTCCGGCAATGTAGCCTTGAATAAATGATTTCTGCTTTTCGTTAAGACTTCTCGTAGCCTCTAAAACTTCGTTAAAGTTTTTTTCAGTCTCCTTATATTGAAATTGTTTCAAAACTTTTTCTCCTTTCTTGGTTTCGTTTCAAAACCTTACGCCACTATTATAGTTCTGATTAAAAACTTTTGTCAATGATTTTTTTATAAAATAGTTTTGTATCTTTACTTTTTTGAAGGATAGTGTTAATCTTTAGGTGTAAAAAAAAGGAGGTAAATATGAGCACTATAGGTGAACGAATCAAGGAAGTAAGAAAAACTTTAGGTCTTTCCGGTTCAGCCTTCGGTGAAAAACTGGGACTGTCTAAGGGTGCGCTTAGCAATATTGAAAGAAATGTGAACGGTGCGTCCGATCGTACTATTAGGCTGATATGCTCAGAATATTGCGTAGACTATTTTTGGTTAACTGAAGGAAAGGGTGAAATGTTTATAGATGATACAGAGGCCCTGATTGAAGCTCTGGCTGCTGAAAAAAATTGCACGCCTGAAGAAACTGATATGTTGAAAAAGCTTTTTTCTCTTCCTGAAGATCAATTTAATATTGTTCTAGGGATGATTAAAAATATGAAAGACGAGTAATCCTGTTTAGATTGGTTACTCGTCTTTTATAAAAGAAAAACGCAGAACCTGTTTCCAAGTCCTGCATTCTTCCGTGTGTGTTCTATTGCTGTGTTCCGTGTCTGATCCAGATTCTTTGTAGGATTTTATAGGCCTGTTCAAGGCCCTCCTGGTCCATGGTCTGGAGCATGAATTCGATTTTCTTTTTGAGTTCCTCTATCCCATCCGCTTTCCCTTCTTTCTTAAAAGCTCTTTCCCTAATTTCTTACAGTTTACAGCTATGAACGCATTTTGTCAAACTTTTACGGTTATTATTTTGTATTTTTTATTATTTACTTTTTAAACCTAAAAGATTAATATAAACCTAGGAGGTGTAATTAACTATGAATAAATTGAATGAAGTCTTATCTTCCAAGCTCCCTGAGCTGATGAAAGAGTCTGGTGTCAGCCGTAGAGATTTGGCCGAGTATTGTGGTGTTTCTTATAACACCGTACGGTGCTGGGAGGTTGGAACTAAAGCGCCAAGGCCAGATATGGTTGTAAAAATTGCAGAGCGCTTCAACCTGAAACCTCTTGATCTGATGAGCGCAGCCTTTGAAGATTCCGCAGTAAAGCCTGTCCGCTTTCTGTCCCTGGTCGACGAGGACGGGTCTGTATCTAAGTCGAATAGCTCGTCAGTCTTCACTTCTACGGCTACAGATGTTACGGCGGATTATATTTATGTTATGCCTGATGAAACTATGTATAAGGCGGATATTATCAAGGGCGACGTCTGCCTGATCCGAGCCACAGGTGCTATTCGTGCTGGTGTGCCTATGCTAGTAAAATATCAAGGTAAAGCTATGCTGCGCTTTATTATTACGCATAACGAAACGAACCAGATTGCTTTACGTACTGCCAGTCCGTATGCGATTGGGACTCTTTTCTCGACGGCCGACTTTCATGATCAGGTTCAAGTGTTGGGTGTTTTAGTCGCTTTTCGTAGAAATTACAAAAGAAGGTAATCCGTTATGGCTCAGCAAAAGGACACAAAAAGGGGAACCTGGATGTTCTATGGTTCCTGTAAGGATATTACCGGAAAGACTCAGCGATATTGTCGTCGAGGTTTCAAAACAAAAAAGGAAGCAAAAGAGGCCGAGTTTGCCTTCCGTCTGGAAATGACTACCGCTCGGCCTTCTATAACCTTAAATGAAATGTTTCAGTTATACTGCAAAAACGCAGAGAATATGTCCGTAAAGGGATCCACTCTCTATACGCACGAACATACTTATAGAAATCACATCCAGGATGATCTGGGAAGCCTCAAGCTTACGGCGCTTACGACTCCCGTTCTTGATCAGTATAGAAACCGTCTGCTTCAAAAGAAAAAACCAAACGGTCAGCCTTATGCTGCCCCCACTTTAAATGGCATCTTAGATACACTATCCGTTATTCTTTCCTATTCCGTGAGACTTGGATATCTTGAAGTCAACCCGTGCAGATCTTTGCCTATCGTGAAAGACAAGCGAAATTTAAAGGACCAGAGTCTGTTATTCTGGGAGCAGGAAACCTTTACTTATTTTATATCGTGCGTAGATGACCAGTACTGGCGTGATGTCTTTATGTTTATGTTTGGCACTGGTGTCCGTAAATCTGAAATGTTTGCCCTCCAATGGTCGGATGTTGATCTAGGCAGAGGCCGGGTGCATATTTCGAAAACGCTAACAATAAAAACGGAATCAGCTCCGTGGGAGATTACTCCGCCTAAATCTAAAAACTCAAACAGATATATTGATTTACAGGATACCCTTCTAGATTGTTTAAGGCGTCGCTATAGCGAGCAACAAAAGAAGGACGGGTTCTCGTCCTCCTGGTTTGTGTTTGGCCATATAAAGCCACTTCTGGCGCCTAGACTGGCCGTTGCTTTGAAGAGATATATCCAGGTTGCGGGTGTTCCACCTATCTCTCCTCACGGCTTTAGGCACTCTCATGCGACTCTGCTGATTCGTGCCGGTGTAGATGATCAGCTGATCGCAGAAAGGCTGGGCCATTCTGTTAGTGAATTAAGAAAAACTTACGCCCATATATACTCCGAATCTAGGCGTGAAATGCTGGATAAACTGAACAAAATTTTATAAAAAATACATCAAAAATACATCACGAAGTAGCTAGGTGCTTTATATATAGGTATTTTAGCTACTTTTTCTCTATGTTAAACATAGAGATGTTTTATGTGTTTGTACTCGACCGAAAATCGAAAATCGGTCGATGAAAACGATTTTTTAAGCTTTTGTCGTGTTTTCGTTTTGAATATTCTTAATAATATCCGTTAAATCCGCTTCATTGATAGCACCATCATAGAAATCATTCAACGTTTCAATCAGACCCTTATCATCTGGTAAAACCGTTTCAAACACTTCTTTCATGTGTGCAGCCTCCTGATTTGAACCTGCATACTTAACAGTCGCATGAATCATAGATGTATAGATAACATTCACCAACATTAAGTGATACTTATTGTTGTAGCCATCATTACGATTGTCAATGACTGTGTGTGGACTAATTA
>ERZ772884.253-NODE-253-length-42681-cov-27.046497_pt1 | contig 42681 bp, 36 predicted proteins | sample MGYA00580574_ERZ772884 | MGnify/ENA primary metagenome ERZ772884 (study PRJEB29015, sample SAMEA2737690) | human gut metagenome | biome: human gut; feature: human-associated habitat; material: faeces | place: China | collected 2012 ... | reverse complement strand
GTTTTTAGGTCAACTTTTTTGCTTTAGAATTTCCCCATGTTGGAGTCAGCACAGGCTGGGACCTTGTAGTTTTATTCCGGTCGGTGACAGCCGCCATGATGCATTAAATAGAAAATTACTTCTTCGCTGTCTGTCTCTCCACCCAAAGCTTATCAGCCATCTTCGTCCAGGCCTCAGCGTAAGGCTTACATTTATCGCAAAGATGCTGTACATCTTCCGGTGACTGTGGATCGGTAGAGTGAGCACCGGTCTCTTTTACCATCTTTGGTAAGCATTCCGGATTCTCAAGCATTGGACATGGGCGCAGCATGTTGTCATTGAATGGCTGTCCTTTTCGGTATGCCTGGAAGATTGGACTCTTTAATGCATCCAGAAGGCTGACTTCATGGATATTGGCATTCGAATAATGGATGAATACACAAGGATCCACATCTCCGGCTGCATTGATGTGCAGGTAGTAACGTCCGCCCGCGATACATCCGCCGATGTATTCCGCATCATTCTGGAAGTCCAGACTGAAGATTGGTTTGGAGCTTCTGAAAGCACGGATACGTTCGTATACAGCTTTTCTCTGCTCTGGATTTGGCATAAGTTCCGGAGCGGCGTCATTTCCAACTGGCATATAGTGGAAGAACCAGATGAATAAAGCACCGGCTTCGATGATCATATCGTAGAATTCTTCACTTGTGATATCTTTGTAGTTCATACTTGTATAACAGGTTGAGATACCAAATGGAAGGTTGTGTTCTTTTAATAACTGCATAGCATGTTTTACTTTATCAAACACACCAGGACCACGGCGTCCGTCATTGGCAGTTTCAAATCCTTCCAGACTGATTGCAGGAACGAAGTTCTTAACTCTTAACATTTCCTGACAGAATTCTTCATCGATCAGTGTACCATTTGTGAAAGATAAGAATTCACAGTCAGGATGACGTTCGCAGATTGTGATGATATCTTTTTTACGTACCATTGGTTCCCCACCGGTATAGATATACATGTATGTACCAAGTTTCTTTCCCTGTGTTACGATGTCATCGATCGTTTCGAGAGAAAGATTCAGTTTATGTCCGTATTCTGCAGCCCAGCATCCGGTACAGTGCAGGTTACAGGCTGAAGTCGGATCTAATAAAATTGCCCAAGGAACATTACAGTCTTCTTTTTCCTCGGTTTCCTTCTGAAGAGCAGAACCCTTCAAAGAAGCGTTAACAATAAAGTTTGTAAAGAAAGTTTTTCGTACACCTGGATCCAGATCCCATACTTTCTGTGCAAGCTGATACCAATTACCTTTTTCGGCGATACCCTGACGGATCGCATTACGCTGACTTTCATACCAGCCTTCTGGTGCAGCCTTGTCAACGATACTCATAACCTTTGGAATATTAGTTTCAGGATCCTTATCCATGTAGTTAAGTGCTGCCTGAATAGCGGAAGCAAAGGCGGCGTTTTTTACTGTGTCTACAACATTCATAGTGTTACCTCCTCATTTTACTGCATTATATTCTCTTTGCAGTTACCTTATCTTAAAACTTTTGATTTTCAGATTCAAGCAAATGCGACATTAATCGTATATTGTCGTATTTTGGCAATTGCCATACAAAAAGAATCAGCGTTTATTCAGGCATTGGGCAAATGATAGTTCCTAATTTTTGCAGTTGGAATCTTCATTACCGGAATCTGATAGCGTATGTCCGTTTAAGGAAATATCTGTTGTTGTCTCGTCTCCATAGACCGGGGAAGCTGCGTAATGTTCAAGCTTTTCTACCAGTGCACGGGAGGTTTCATCAATGGAGTAATAAGTGCCGGATTCAAATCTGGCTGCAGCCGGAAAGCAGAAGAGCGGCCATAAGACAAGGTAGTGCGAGTACATGTAGATGTTTCATGAGAAATCCCCCTTTTCATAAAATAAATCTTGTTCTCCGAATTATAATATAGGTCGCTTTTGTGCTTCAAATTGTAAATTGTACTTATAAAAAAACGAACTTTTTTAATTATACTTATAAAAAGGGGTGGAAAAATAAGAAGGTTTTATATATAATAGGGATAGAAACGTTCAAAACCACATAGGAAAAGGAGATGTATTCATGGAAATGTTATCAATCGAGAAGGAACTGCAGGGCAATTCTTACCCGGGACGTGGCATTATTATAGGAAAGAGTGCAGATGGGACCAAAGCTGTAACTGCTTACTTTATTATGGGAAGAAGTGAGAACAGCCGTAACCGTGTGTTTGTAGAAGAAGGGGAAGGCATCCGCACACAGGCATTTGATCCATCCAAACTGACTGATCCAAGCCTGATCATTTATGCACCGGTACGAGTACTTGGCAACAAGACAATCGTAACCAACGGAGATCAGACAGATACCATCTACGAGGGCATGGACAAGCAGCTTACATTTGAACAGTCACTCAGAAGCCGTGAATTCGAACCAGACGGACCGAACTACACACCTAGAATTTCTGGTGTTATGCATATTGAAAATGGAACATTTAACTACGCAATGTCAATCCTAAAGAGCAACAACGGCAATCCGGAAAGCTGCAACCGTTATACATTTGCATATGAGAATCCTGCAGCAGGAGAAGGACATTTCATCCATACATACAAATGTGACGGCAATCCGCTTCCGAGCTTTGAAGGAGAACCAAAACTGATCGCAATTCCGGATGATATGGATGCATTTGCCGACAGCTTATGGAACAGCCTGAATGCGGACAACAAAGTATCATTATTCGTACGCTATATTGATATCGCGACAGGTACATATGAGACAAAGATCATCAATAAGAACCAGTAAGAGGAATCGATAAGGAGAATAGATATGAACGAATTAGAACTGAAATATGGATGTAATCCGAACCAGAAACCTTCCAGAATCTATATGGAAGACGGAAGTGAACTGCCGATCAAGGTTCTGAATGGAAGACCGGGATATATCAATTTCCTGGATGCATTTAACGGATGGCAGCTTGTAAGTGAGTTAAAGAAAGCAACCGGACTTCCGGCAGCTACATCATTCAAGCATGTATCTCCTGCAGGTGCCGCAGTCGGACTTCCACTGAGTGATACGCTTGCAAAGATCTACTGGGTAGATGATCTTGGAGAATTATCTCCGCTTGCATCTGCATACGCAAGAGCAAGAGGCGCAGACCGTATGTCTTCTTTCGGAGATTTTATTTCTCTGTCTGATGTATGTGACGTGGATACTGCCAAACTGATCAAACGTGAAGTATCCGATGGTGTGATCGCTCCTGGATATGAACCGGAAGCGCTGGAAATCTTAAAAGCAAAGAAAAAAGGGAACTACAATGTAATCCAGATCGATCCGGATTATGTACCGGCTCCAATCGAACACAAGCAGGTATTCGGTGTTACATTTGAGCAGGGAAGAAATGAATTAAAGATTGACGGTGATTTCTTCTCAAATATCGTGACAGAGAACAAAGAACTGACAGAGCAGGCTAAGATTGATCTGGCAATCTCTATGATTACATTAAAATATACACAGTCCAACTCTGTATGTTTCGTAAAAGACGGACAGGCAATCGGTATCGGTGCAGGACAGCAGTCCAGAATCCATTGTACACGTCTTGCAGGAGGCAAAGCAGATAACTGGTGGCTCAGACAGTCACCGCAGGTTATGAATCTTCCATTCGTGGATGGAATCAGACGTGCAGACAGAGACAATGCGATCGATCTCTATATGGGAGACGATTACATGGACGTGCTTGCAGACGATGCATGGCCGGCAATCTTCAAAGAAAAACCGGAAGTATTCACAAGAGAAGCCAAGAGAGAATGGCTGGACAAACTGACCGATGTTGCACTTGGATCAGATGCATTCTTCCCATTTGGGGATAATATCGAGCGTGCGCATAAGAGTGGTGTAAAATACATTGCACAGCCGGGTGGATCCGTACGTGATGACAATGTAATTGCAACATGTAATAAATATGATATGGTGATGTCATTTACCGGAATCCGTTTATTCCATCACTAATCGGGATATAATATAAGAGACACATCCTAAAGTTATACTATATATGTCGCAGAAAGCGGGAAGGTTACGTAAGAGCGTAGCTTTCTCGTTTTTTAGATACCAAAGTATTCAGGAACAAAAGAGTTACGGGAGTTACTATATATCATATTTATATATCGAGTATATTTGGTTTTTATACAAATAGAGGAAAATGTAGTACGATTTCGGTATCTATATAGCATTTGTTTCTTCAAAAACGATTCTAAATAGGCTAAAATAGGAGAAAAGAAAGAAGGCGATGCAATTGTCAACGATGGAACTGTTGATTGTATCCGTTGGATTATCGATCGATGTATTTGTGGCGGCGGCCTATATGGGAGCCGGATTTTCAAAGATCAGATGGAAGAATCTGGTCCTCTTAAGCGTTCTGTTTGGCGGTATCCAGCTTGGGGTACTGGTACTTGGAAACCTGATCACATTGCTGCCGTTACTGTCTATTATCAGAACGAAGACGGCGGCTGACAGATGGGAAGGTCTGACAGTGCTGATCTTTGCGGCACTTGGCATCTATATGATCCTCAAAGGAATCCGTAAAAAGAAGGTGTTGGAACGCAGAAAAGATGAGATCGAATGGAAGAAAACAACGCTTCTTGCACTGGTAACGAGTGTCGATGCGTTCTTTGTCGGAATGGGACTTGGATTCCTGGATACAGCCATGATCGAAGAGTCATTGGTGTTATTCCCGGTAACAGTTCTGGAAGCGGTAATCGGTATATTTGCAGGATACAGACTGGGACTGAAAGAAAACAGACGTGCATACTGGGTCGGGGGAGCACTCCTTTTACTTGCCAGTTTCGACGTAATTCTCCATTATTATACGTAAAAAATGGAGCAATTTGACGGTAGATTTTGCCGGATAGCAGGGGTATAATAATTTACTACAAGTTATCTGAGAAAAATTAAGGTGATGAGATGGAGCGCAAAAGTGAATTAACAAAAGCACTATTGGGAGAAAAATTTAAAGAACTGGTGGCGAAAAAAGGATTTGAAAAACTGACGATCAAGATGATCACAGATGCAGCAGGGGTGATACGTCCGACGTTCTATAATTATTTTCAGGACAAATACGAAGTGATGGAATGGCTTCTGTGGGAAGACGTATTTAAAGAAGTCTCAGAACTTATGGAGCAGGAACATGGAATGGAGTCTCTGCAGCTTTTGTTCCAGAGATTTGGAGAAGACAAGACTTATTACGAAAAGGTATTTGAAGTAACAGGGCAGAATTCCTTTGAGGAGATGCTGTATGGACAGGTTTTCCATATGGAAGAAATTCTGGTAAAGCATCATCCGTTAAAACACTTAAGAAATATGCCACACGTCGACGAAAAGGTATTTCTGGAATTTCATGCAATATCATTGGTGAATGGACTGAAATACTGGCTTATCCGGGAAAGCAAAAATATTTCGGCGGGAGATGCAATGGAATTTTATCAGTATATGATGTCACATTCAATCCTGGATCTGTTGGACATTGAGAATACGGAGAAAAAATAAAGGGTTTCACTACACAGAGTGGAACCCTTTTCCTATAATCTCGCTGGTATTGGATATCAGTAAGAATGCACCAGTTGTATGAGCTTTTATGAAATTACGAAGCTTGATTGCTTCATTTGGACTAAGTACAGTCAGGATGATATATTTGTCATCGCCTGTGAAGGCACCTTGGGCGAGTACGATTGTTGCACCTCGTTTCAGGTCATTTTTGATAAATTCACAGATTGGTTCCGGCTCGCTGCATACCACGTGGAAATACTTCGAGCGGTTCAGACTTTCAATCAGACTGTCGATCAGTGTCGAACGCATCGTAAGACCGAGCAGTGAATAAAGACCCGTCTTAATATCAAATACGAAGAAACCGGCGATTGTGAATAAGATATCGGAAGCAAGCAAGCCTTTTCCGATGTCAACGCTGGTGTATTTCTTCAATATCATGGCAATAACATCCGTGCCCCCGCTGGATGCTCCGATATTGAACAGAATGGCCGAACCGATGGCAGGAAGTACAATCGCGAAGATCAGTTCCAGCAATGGTTCGTTGGTAAGCGGGTGGCTCATTGGATAGATACGTTCCAGTCCGGACAGCGTGACAGAAAGTAGGATACTACTGTATGCAGTCTGTGCAGCAAATTTTTTCCCGAGAACGAAAAGCCCTATGATCAGAAGGAGCATATTCGCAATGAAGGAAAAATCACTGGCCGAAAGAGGAGTGAACTTGGCAACGAGTACCGCAAAACCGGTGATACCGCCAAACGTGAAGTTGTTGGCGAACTTGAAAAAGTAGATACCCACTGCCATGATCAGTGTACTGCCAGTGAGTAGTGCAAAGTTTTTTAAATGTTCTTTCATTTGAAAAATTCCCCAGTTTTCCTTTTGCAATTATTTGGATATGAAAGAAATCTTTCATATCCTCAATGATTGTAACGCTCGTGTCTGGAAAAGTCAACGGATTGGTGGTATATTATTAAGAGACAAAATATTCAGAAAAATGACCGGGAGGATAAGAAAAAATGAAACTTTTTTGGCAGAAGGCAGAAGTACAGAAATTTGAACACGCAAAAGATTTCGCAGAAGAATATAATATAGGTAAGAATGATTTTATTCTTGCAAGTAAAAGTACATATGAGACATATTTTGCACCACTTGGGCTGGAAGCACATGTGGAATTTAAAAGTAAATATGGAAAAGGTGAGCCTACAGATGTGATGATCGATGCATTGCTGGCAGATTTCCGTAAGACGGATTGTGACAGAATTATTGCAATCGGAGGAGGAGCTGTTATCGATATGGCGAAGATCCTGGTGCTTGAAGGAAATTACACCGCCGAAGAGATCTTTGGCAGGAAGGTACCGCTTAAAAGAGAGAAGACTCTGATCGCAGTGCCGACGACTTGTGGTGCCGGTTCGGAAGTTTCCAATGTATCAATTGCAGAGTTTACGAAGTTACATACAAAGATGGGACTTGCTGTCGATGAGATCTATGCAGATCGTGCAGTGCTGATTCCGGAGCTTCTGACCGGTCTTCCGTATTCATTTTTTGCGACAAGTGCGATTGATGCGTTCATTCATGCGATTGAATCCTATGTATCGCCGAAAGCAACTTTATATACACAGATGTTCAGTATGAAGGCAATGGAGATGATCATTGAAGGATTCCAGAAGATTGCTGAACATGGGGAAGAATACAGAATGAATCTGCTGGATGATTTCCTGACAGCAAGCAATCTTGCCGGTATTGCATTCGGCAATGCAGGAACAGGAGCGGTGCACGCCATGTCTTATCCTCTGAGTGGCGTGTATCATGTCACACATGGAGAAGCGAACTATCAGTTCCTGACAGCTGTATTCGCAAAATATCAGGAATTAGATCCAAATGGCAGAATAAAGAAACTAAATAATTTCTTAAGCAATATATTAAAGTGCAAATCAGATGAAGTATATACCAAGATTGAGAAACTTCTGGATCAGATCATTGCAAGAAAACCGTTACATGAATATGGAATGAAGGAAGAAGAAATCGAGAGCTTTGCGAAGACAGTTGAAGAGACACAGCAGAGACTTCTGAATCAAAGCTATGTGAAACTGACCTGGCAGCAGATGGCAGAGATTTATAAAGAATTGTATTAATTTTTATATTAATAATACAAAAGAGCGTGATTCAGATTAAAAACTGAATGTTTTGCTTCGGATCGGAACATACTATCTTCTATAAAGAGGAGGATAGAAATAATGTATAAGTATTTACCCATTACGGATGTATACGCAAGAGAAATACTTGATTCGAGAGGAAATCCGACGATAGAAGTGGAAGTACTTGCCGGAGATGAATTCTGCGGAAGAGCAAGTGTTCCGTCCGGTGCATCGACCGGAAAATATGAAGCAGTTGAATTACGGGATAAAGAAGAACGATATGGAGGACTGGGCGTGCAGCAGGCGGCAGATCATGTCAATGCAAGGATTGCGCCGGAAGTGATCGGCATGAATGTACTGGATCAGGCAGCGATCGATCAGGCGATGATCAGGCTTGACGGAACAAAGAACAAATCCAATCTTGGTGCCAATGCCATGCTTGGAGTCTCGCTGGCGGCTGCAAGAGCGGCGGCCGGGGCGTTGGGACTTCCGCTGTATTCGTATCTTGGCGGCACAAATGTGAAAAAACTTCCGGTTCCGATGATGAATATCATGAATGGCGGAAGACATGCGGATAATACGATTGATATTCAGGAATTTATGATCATGCCGGTAGGGGCAAAAGATTTTAAGACCGGACTTCAGATGTGTGCGGAAGTATATCATGAACTGAAGAGAGTTTTGAAAACGTTGGAATACAGTACTGCAGTAGGAGACGAAGGAGGATTTGCACCGGATCTTCACAATGCAGATGAGGTCCTGCGTCTGATGGTAAAAGCGGTGGAAAAGGCCGGATACCGGCCGGGCGAAGAGGTAGCTATCGCATTGGACGTAGCAGCATCCGAGTTATATGATAAGAATTTTAAAAAATACGTATTCGACGGTGAGGCAAAGAAAAAAGGATATAAGATCGTCCGTTCTGCAGAGGAACTGATCGATTATTACGAAGATATTATAGAAAAATATCCGATTGTATCCATTGAAGATCCATTGGATGAAGATGACTGGGAAGGATGGAAGACGCTGACGGACAGGCTCGGAGAGCGGGTGCAGCTGGTAGGAGACGATTTGTTTGTGACGAATACCAGAAGACTTGCCAAAGGGATCAGAAGAAAAGCGGCGAATGCGATACTGATCAAAGTGAATCAGATCGGGACACTGACGGAGAGCTTTGAAGCAGTAAAGATGGCGCAGAATGCCGGATATAAGACGGTAATCTCACACCGTTCGGGAGAGACTGCCGATTCTTTCATTGCAGATATTGCAGTGGCGGCAGATGCAGGGCAGATAAAAACAGGAGCCCCATGCCGGTCGGAACGGGTGGAAAAGTATAATCAATTATTACGGATAGAGGAAAGATTGGGGGATGTGGCTGTATATCAGAACCCATTTGAAGAAAAAATAGAAAATGTACAGATTTAATCCTGCCTGAGATAAGATTTTGAATGAGATTAGCTTGCCTTATCGGCCATCCTGTGATAGAATATATGTGGTTTATCCGCAGGAGGTGTGAATAGTGGACATTTTGAAGATTGTATTAATGATAATATTTGCAATAGACTGTATCGCTTTAACAGTTATCGTACTGATGCAGGAAGGTAAGTCAGCAGGGCTTGGTGCCATTAGTGGTATCGCTGATACTTACTGGGGACAGAACAAGGGCCGTTCTATGGAAGGTGCACTGGTGAAGTCGACAAAATTCCTTGCGATTCTGTTTATTGTACTGGCAGCAGTGTTGAATTTAAAAGTATTTGCATAGGATAGAGCATATTTTTAGAAGATGAAAGGGACACTCCTGTATGGGAGTGTCCCTTTTTGGAACACAGAATATGCAGGGGAGCATAGAGATATGAGTAAGAAATTTGATAAAAGAAAAAAAGTTGTCTATGATCTGATCTGTGATGATTTATATACACCGATGAAATTCAAGGAACTGGCAATGCTTCTTCGCGTGGCAAAAGAAGACAGAGATGAGTTAAGACAGATCCTGGAAGCGTTGGAGCAGGAAGGAAAGATATATCTTTCCAAGAGAGGAAAATACTGCAAGGGACATGCAAAGCGTCTGACCGGTGTGTTCCGGGCAAGTCTTAAGGGATTTGGCTTTGTGGTGCTGGACGAAGGAGATTCAGAGGATGTATTCATCGGTGCGGATGATACCTGTGGTGCATTTGATGGAGATCATGTTGAGATCGTACTTACAAAAGAACCGGAAGGAAGAAGCCGTGAAGGAAAGATCGTGAAGATTCTGGAGCGGGGGCTTTCAAAAGTAGTCGGACTTTACCGCATGAAGCCGGGAAAGAAGTTTGGATTCGTGATTCCGGATAACCAGAGACTGGATCAGGACATATTTGTACCGATTGAAAAATCAAGAGGGGCAGTGGATGGACACAAAGTTGTAGTGGAGCTGACCTCTTATGGAGAGAATGGAAAGAAACCAGAAGGAAAAATCGTGGAGATCATCGGTCATCTGAATGATCCGGGAACAGATATCATGTCGATCGTAAAAGGGTATGACCTCCCGGTAGAATTTCCGGATAAAGTATTAAGACAGGCAGAGCGTGTTGCAAAACCGGTCAGCGAAGCTGACATGAATGGAAGAAAGGATCTGCGTGACTGGCAGATGGTCACGATTGACGGAGAAGATGCAAAGGATCTGGATGATGCGGTATCCCTTGTAAAAGAGGGAGAAAATTATATTCTGGGCGTGCATATTGCAGATGTGACGAATTATGTGCAGGAGAACAGTGCACTTGATAGAGAGGCACTGGAAAGGGGGACAAGTGTATATCTGGTAGACCGTGTGATCCCGATGCTTCCACATACACTTTCGAATGGAATGTGTTCACTCAATGCAGGAGAGGACAGACTTGCACTCAGCTGCATCATGACAGTGGATCCGTCAGGTGATGTGATCGCACATGAGATCGCTGAGACAGTAATTCATGTGGATCGCAGAATGTCCTATACCAGCGTAAAGAAGATTTTAACGGATCATGATGAAGCGGAGACCGCAGAATACAAAGAACTGGTTCCGATGTTCGAACGGATGCAGGAGCTTTCGGGTATTTTAAGAGCCCGAAGGAAGAAACGCGGTTCCATTGATTTTGATTTCCCGGAGACGAAGATGATTCTGGATGAGAATGGAAAGCCGATCGATATTAAACCATATGACAGAAATGTTGCAACGAAGATCATCGAGGATTTCATGCTTTTGGCAAATGAGACGGTTGCAGAAGATTACTACTGGCAGGAGCTTCCATTTGTATACCGTACCCACGAAGCGCCGGATGAAGAAAAAATCCGTACACTGGCAACATTTATCAATAATTTTGGGTATTCAATGCATATTGGAGTTAATGAAATTAGACCAAAAGAAATACAAAAGTTACTAACGAAAGTGGAAGATACACCGGAAGAGGCAATGATCAGCCGTCTGGCACTTCGTTCGATGAAACAGGCAAAGTATACGGCAGAGAATGACGGACATTTTGGACTGGCGGCGAATTATTATACGCATTTTACTTCTCCGATCCGAAGATATCCGGATCTTCAGATCCATCGGATCATTAAGGATAACCTGCGGGGAAGAATGAATGAAAGTAAGATTGAACACTACCAGTCGATCCTTCCGGAAGTTGCAAAGCGTTCCAGTGAGATGGAACGTCGTGCGGATGAGGCAGAACGAGAGACAATCAAACTCAAGAAGACAGAATACATGCAGGCACATATCGGAGAGGAATTCGACGGTGTGATCTCTGGAATTACTAAATGGGGTATGTATGTAGAGCTTCCGAATACGATAGAAGGTCTGGTCCATGTAACAAATATGACCGATGATCATTATGAATACAATGAAGAACGTTATGAGATGATAGGAATGCATACACGGAAAGTGTACAAACTGGGAGAAGCCTTAAGAGTACAGGTGCTGGATGCAGATCGTCTGATGCGTACGATTGATTTTAAGATTGTGAATCAGGGAGGTGCCGGAGATGGCGAAGAGTAATGACAAGATGGTTGCAAATAATAAAAAGGCATATCATGATTATTTTATCCTGGATAAGATCGAGACAGGAATTGCTCTGCACGGAACAGAAGTAAAGTCACTCCGTATGGGAAAATGCAGTATCAAAGAATCCTTTATCCGTATTGAAAATGGAGAAGTCTTTATCTACGGTATGCATATCAGTCCATATGAAAAGGGAAATATCTTTAATAAAGACCCACTCAGAGTCAGAAAATTACTCCTTCATAAATCAGAGATCAATAAACTGATCGGTAAAACGAAGGAAAAGGGAATGGCAATCGTTCCATTGAAAGTATATTTCAAAGGCAGCCTTGTAAAGGTGGAGATTGGTCTGGCAAAAGGTAAGAAATTATATGATAAACGTCAGGATATCGCCAAAAAGGATCAGAGACGTGAAGCAGAACGTGATTTCAAGATGAAACTCAGATAGGAGAAAAGAATGGTACCTACAAAGAAAGAAGAATTAAGAAATCTGGTTACCCAGACGACATTAGAGACCTACGAGGAGCTGACACCACATCTGGTACAGCTTATTAATGAAACGAACAGAAATCCGGAACTGACGGAAGCTCAGAAGCAGGATGAGATCTCATTACATATGATGGGATTTGTAAAATCCTGCACCAATGAAATTATTATAGAAGTACTTGGAGAAATTCTTGGTCTGGAATAATGTAGAAAAAATATAAGAAAAATAAGATCGTGTTGTGATAATTAAACGAAATTGTGTGTGACGTCAGAAAAATGTCAGAAATTTCCTTGACAAAAAAAGTTCACGGCGTTAAACTACGGGACATAAAAGCAAGGGCGCTTCGAAAGAATCATTTCGAGGCGCTTTTTCTTTTATATAAAAGGATAGCACAAGGGTGTGTACATTTTCGTGAGTCGACCACGGAAGTGCACACTCTTTTTCGTTATCGGACATCTGAAGGATGAAGGAGGAGACATTATGACGAAAGAAGTATTATCGGCGATACAGGATGCCGTAGGCACACAGGTATTTGGAATCTGGTTCCTGATCGGTGCAGCATTTGTATTTTTCATGCAGGCTGGATTTGCAATGGTAGAGGCAGGATTCACCAGAGCGAAGAATGCCGGCAATATTATTATGAAGAACCTGATGGACTTTTGTATAGGAACTTGTGTATTTATCCCATTGGGATTTGGAATTTTGCTTGGTGAAGATGCACTTGGCGGATTTATCGGAACTCCGACACTTGGAATTTTTACCGATTATGCAAATTTTGACTGGTCCAATTTTGTATTTAACCTGGTGTTCTGTGCGACAACGGCAACCATCGTATCCGGAGCAATGGCAGAACGTACCAAATTCTTATCTTATTGTATTTATTCCGCAGTGATCTCCGCTGTTGTATATCCGATCGAGGCACACTGGATCTGGGGCGGTGGATGGCTTGCAAGTTTAGGATTCCATGATTTTGCAGGTTCCTGTGCAATCCACATGGTTGGTGGAACAACAGCATTTATCGGAGCCGCACTGGAAGGAGCCAGAATTGGTAAATTTACCAGAGATAAAGATGGAAAAGTAACAAAGGTACATGCATTCCCTGGACATAACATTGTAATCGGTGCACTTGGATGTTTCATCCTCTGGTTTGGATGGTATGGATTCAACGGAGCTGCCGCTACGACAGGTCCACAGTTTGCATCGATCTTTATGGCAACAACGATCGCACCGGCAATCGCAACGGTTGTATGTATGATATTTACATGGCTTAGATATGGCAAACCGGATGTATCGATGTGTCTGAATGCTTCACTTGCAGGTCTGGTAGCAATCACTGCACCTTGTGATGTCGTTGATGCAACAGGTGCGATCATCATCGGTGTGGTAGCCGGACTTCTGGTTGTATTTGGCGTATGGTTCTGTGACAATGTTGCTCATGTAGATGACCCGGTCGGAGCAGTTGCAGTTCATTGCTTAAATGGTATCTGGGGAACGATCGCAGTCGGTCTCTTTGCAACAAAAACAGCACCAGAGTGCACATTGAAAGGTCTGTTCTACGGCGGCGGATTCCACCAGCTTGGCTTACAGCTGCTTGGTGTAGTAACCGTAATGGCATGGACGATCATAACCATGACGATTGTATTTAAGATTATCGATAAGACGGTAGGTCTTCGAGTAACAGAAGAAGAAGAGATTGTAGGTCTGGATGTGAAAGAACATGGTCTGGCATCTGCATATGCAGGTTTCAGTCTGATGGATATCACAGAAGGAAGCATGAGTATCAATGAGAATACAGAGCTTGGAGAAAATGATTATGATGAAGCTTCAGAAGCACAGAGAGCTGCATCTGTCAAAGTAACTGCTCCTGTAGATCCTGAGACTGGAATACATAAAGTTGTTATCATTGCCAAACTTTCAAGATATGAAAAACTGAAAACTGCACTCAATGATCTTGGAGTAACAGGAATGACAGTCACACAGGTTATGGGATGTGGTGTTCAGAAAGGTGCCGGTGAGAAATACCGTGGAGTTGAGATGGATGTAACCGTACTTCCAAAGGTTAAAGTAGAAGTTATCGTAGGAAGCATTCCGGTAGACAAAGTGATTGAGACTGTGAAGAGAACTCTTTATACCGGACATGTCGGAGACGGAAAGATATTCGTTTACAATGTACAGAAGGTTGTCAAGGTTCGTACCGGCGAAGAAGATTATGATGCATTGAAAGATGTAGAGTAAGAAAAAAGTTTACAACAATATAGTGGTTTATTATGTATAGTGAGAAGAGGCATATAGAATAGAAGTTCGAATATGTCTCTTTTCACTGTCATGTATTCGGAAGGAGTTGCCAATTATCTGTATTATCTCAAATTTTATTAGGTGAGAGGCTTGACAAATGAAATTGATTAAGACTATAATTAAATTTACGTAAAGACAGTCTGCAAACCAGAAAAGCATTACAATCAGGGCTTGTACTGGTTTCGACGGGGGTCTGGAAGTTGGAGAAGCCATCCGTAGCGGGACACTACGTTAAAAGTTCCACTTAAATATAAACGCAGACAATACAGAATTAGCGTACGCAGCCTAATTAGGCCGCAGTCGGCCCCGGATCATCCGCTGTTCGGGTCACCGGCTTCAAACAGGCGGAGCACTTCGTTCCCAAAGCTTTGAGGGGATGGAAGAATTTATGAAGCTACTAAAGTGAGGAACCTGTCATTAGGTGCCGCATGGAGGGAATGTTAATATAATGACTGTGATGGGAGATGCTCGAATGGATGGGCTTTCGGACGCGGGTTCAACTCCCGCCAGGTCCACTGATATCCTGAAATTTTTGAAAGAATCAAAGATTTCAGGATATTTTTTTGCGCTTTTTTGAAAAAATCAATAGCAAAATTAAATGATAATAAATATCAATATCAAAAAAAGAATTGAAGCAGAAAAAAACATATGGTACATTTATTGAGTTAGAAGAGTGAAATTGAAAATAATACAGACTAACTATTGATAGATGAAAGTAACTATAGATATAGAGGATAAAGAATGAAAAGAAAGATTGTAATAGCCATTTTATGTGCGGCGGTGTCGATGGGAACCGTTGGATGTGGAAACAGTACGGCATCCGCCAAGACGACACAGACGCAGACAGATAAAAAAGAAGATTCCAAAAATGAAAATTCCGAAAAATCCAGTGAAGAAAAGCAGAGTCGCGATATATTTGCGATGGATACGTATATGACGGTAACAGCATATGGAGAGCATGCATCTGAAGCAGTAGATAAAGCCGAGACAGAGATCAAACGACTGGATGGAATGTTGTCTACCGGAAATGAAAACAGTGAAGTGTACAAATTAAATCAAAACGGGGAAGCTGTTGTTTCGGATGACACGGCGTACTTGTATGAACGCTCTGAAAAAATATATAAACAGACAAAAGGAGTATTTGACATATCCATCTATCCGGTCATGGATGCATGGGGATTTACAACGGAGAATTATCGGATCCCTGCGGAGGATGAACTGAGTGCGTTACTGAAGAATGTAGATGCATCGAAGATCCAATACGACAAAAAGACAAAAAAAATCACGCTGCCTAAGAATGTGAAAATTGATTTCGGAGGCATTGCGAAGGGATATACATCTTCAAGGATTATGCAGATTTATAAAAAGTGCGGTGTGACGAGCGGTCTGGTAAGTCTTGGAGGAAATGTACAGCTTCTTGGTGCAAAACCAGATGGAAGCGCATGGAAAGTTGCGGTAGAAAGTCCGGATGAAGACGGAAATTATCTTGGAATCCTGCAGGCAAAGGACAAGGCGGTTATCACATCGGGCGGATATGAGAGATACTTTGAAAAAAATGGGAAGAAATATCATCATATCATTGATCCGTCTACAGGCTATCCTGCAGAGAACGGACTGATTTCGGTGACGATCGTAAGTGATGACGGAACACTTGCGGATGGATTATCTACTTCACTTTTTATCATGGGAAAAGAGAAAGCGGAGAAATTCTGGAAGAAGTATAACGATAAATTTGATGTGATTCTGCTTACGGATGACGAACAATTATACGTATCAGAAGGGATCGCGGATGATTTTCAATCGGATTATAAGGTAAATGTAATGAAAAAGTAGAGGCGGAAGATATGGACAAAGAAAAAGTGATCAAAAAAATAAAACAGGGTGCACCGGCTACCTCGGCGATTGTAGTTGCAGCCTGTATCGGGGTGTCGTTAAGCGGCTATCAGGCACCGGTTTATGAAGCTCAGGCACAGACGAAAGAGACAAAGACAACGGATGCCGAGGAAGCGAAGAAGACAGAAAGCAAGGCAAAAGGTTCTTTTGATCTGGCAGACGGAATCTATAAAGGAACAGGAACCGGTTATGCCGGCGAGGTGACTGTTGCGGTAACGATCAAAGATAAACAGATTACGGCAATTGATATCTTAAGTTCTTCGGACGATGCGGCGTTCTTTAACCGTGCAAAAGCAGTGATAGACAGGATCATTGCAGGACAGACTCTGGATGTGGATGTGGTGTCTGGCGCAACATTTAGCTCTAATGGTATTATCAGTGCGGTGAAGAATGCATTGACAGGAGAAAAAGACAGTGGAGAGACGGGAGAATCCCAGTCCGGAAATGCAGCGGTACAGGGAAGTACACTGTCACTGGCTGACGTGCAGGATGCGGCAGCGTATAAAAATGGAACCTATTATGGAACAGGAACCGGATTCGGGGGAACTTTGAAAGTTAAGGTCGTGATCAGCAGAGGAAAGATTACGTCTATTGAGGTTGTGGAGAATCATGATGACAGCAGTTATCTGAATCGCGCAGAAGCATTGATCGGCAATATTATTTCATCGCAGAGTACAAATGTAGATGTAATCTCCGGGGCGACTTACAGTTCGAACGGAATTAAGAGTGCAGTAAGAGATGCACTCCGTCAGGCTGCAGTAAGCGGTAATTTACAGTCTGTGAATGCGAAGACGGAAGATACTTCTAAGACAGAAGATAATACGACTGTCAAAGGCAATTTTCCGTATAAAGAAGGTATTTATTACGGAACGGCAGAAGGGTATAACGGTGAGATAGAAGTAGCGGTGGTTCTTCAGGATAAATCAATCAAGGCAGTACTCGTAACAAAGAATTATGATGATGAAAAATTCTTTAATCGTGCAATGGATGTAGTAAAAAATATTATGAAAAAACAGAGTACGGATGTGGACGTAGTATCCGGAGCAACTTACAGTTCAAATGGTCTCATAAATGCAGTGAAGAATGCATTAAAAGAAGCAGAAAAGGTAACAAACGGACAGACAACGGAGCCGAATAAGGAAGAAGCTGATACTTCAGAACTTGAAAAAGCGATGAAAGAAGCAGAAGAACTGAAACAAGAGGATTATACAGAAGCAACCTATGCGGTTCTTAAGACCAGAATGGAAGACGCACAGAAGCTGCTTGATGCAGATAAGACAGAGATCAGTCAGGAAGATGTGGACCAGGCTCTTGAGAATCTGAATCAGGCACTGGCACTGCTGGAGAAAAAAGATGATGGCGAAGATGATACTACAGTATATAAAAATGGTATCTATGAAGGACGTGCGCTGTGCAGACCGGATGAAGATGAAGATTTCACGGCTTATAATCTGACATTGAAAGTGACAGTGCGGGGTGACAAGATTGTTGCTGTTACTGATGTAAAAGGGGACGGAGATTCATCGAATGACAGATATATCCTTCGCGCTGCAAACGGAACATCGAATAAAAAAGGTGTGACAAGCCAGCTGATCGAGAAAGGTAATACAGAAGGAATTGATGCAGTATCGGGTGCAACCTGTACTTCAAAAGCAATCCTGGATGCATGTGAGAACGCCTTGCTTTCTGCAAAAAGACAGTAAAAAGAGACTGAGTTAAAGGAGAGAGAAGAATGAGAGAATTCTGGATGCGCCTGATGAGTGTTGTAGTGATCGTCGGGTTGATATTGGGATATAATTCTGTGCTGGAAGTCAGAGCAAAAGATGAGGAAATTACAAAACTGAATGCCAAAATCGAAAATACGGAAAGTTTAGAAGATGAGGATTCAAAAAACGGTTCTTATAAAGACGGAACATATACCGGAGAAGCGGATGGATTTGGTGGAACTGTTAAAGTGGAAGTAATAGTAAAAAAGCAGAAGATTAAGGAAGTAAATATTGTCTCTGCTGATGGAGAAGATGGTTCTTATCTGACTATGGCGAAAGATATTATACCGAAGATTCTGGATGCGCAAAGTGCAGAAGTAGATACGATCAGTGGTGCGACTTTCAGTTCTACAGGAATTAAGAATGCGACAAAACAGGCATTAGATAAGGCGGTAAAATAAATGAATGCAAAACAATTGAAAAAGATACATATATGGATAAGGGCAATCATCCAATTGCTGTATTTTATCTTTATTCCGTCGGTATACACGGCAGCATTTGCAGGTGTGAAATATATATTTACACAGATTGGTGCAGGTGAAAAAGTGGCGCTGACATCATTTGTTACTGTACTTATTGTGGTGTGTGTATATACTGCTGTTTTCGGAAGATTCTTTTGTGGATTTGCCTGTGCATTTGGAAGTCTTGGCGATGGAGTGAATGCATTATACAGACTGATCTGCAAAAAGATGAAAAAGAAACCGGTGCAGATTCCGGACCGGATTGCAGACAGACTTGTATATCTGAAATATGTGATCCTGGTAATCATCGTATTTATGTGCTATGGCGGTGTATACAGTAAAGCACAGGGAACAAGTCCTTGGGATGTATTTTCCATGATACATGCAGGAAATTTTAAACTGAATGGATATCTCATAGGGCTGGTCATTCTGGTGCTTCTGATTGTCGGAATGTGTCTGGAGGAAAGATTTTTCTGCAGAAATTTCTGCCCGATGGGAGCTGTATTCTCACTGGTTCCGGTGTTACCGACATTTGCACTTCACAGAGACCGGGAATCCTGCATTCCAAAGTGCAGTGCATGTTCCAGAAAATGTCCGGCGAATATCGGACTTCCGACGGACGGTTCCTGGAAAGTAGAAGGTGACTGTTTCCAGTGCCAGAAATGTATAGATACATGTCCGAAGAAGAATATTCACTGCGGAGTGAAAAAGATCAGAGGCAATGAAATATGGTTTACAATCTTAAGAGCTTTGATATTACTTGGATTATGTATCTGGCTTGGCGTATAAAATAACATAACATGCAGACGTGTGTGGAAAACGCACATGTCTGATTAGTAAAATTTTTTTGATTATAAGTTAGAAAATACTAACTTAATAATAAATATTTTCATTAAGGAGGCTTTTATGAAAAAGAAAGAAATGAAGACAAAAGTAATGGCAGTTGCGATGTCGGCGACCATGGCAGCCAGCATTTGTCCGGCGGTACCGGCGATGGCGGTAACGAAAGATCAGGTGGCAAAAGATGGAACATATACGAAGACTGCACATGTCACAAGAACAGAGGATGATGATGAAGATGAATGGAATGAATATGATGTCCGAGTAGCCTTGACTGTAAAAGATGGAAAGTTTTCTGATATTGTAGTAACTCCGGAAAATGGCTATGAGTCTGGTAACGATTCATATTTTAACAAAGCATATTCTAAATCAAAGGGAATAAAATCAAAATTAGCTGGTCAGTCAGCAACAGAAGATACAATTAATAGTTGGGATACCGTATCTACTGCAACAAGATCATCTGATGCCATAAAAAAAGCGGCATTAGAAGCAATCCAGTCAGCACCAGAAGCAAGTACAGCAGCAACTGTAGATACAGCAGCTCTGGAAGCTTCAATTACGAAAGCAAAAGCATTAAAAGAAAGTGATTACACAGCTGAGACATGGAATACGTTAAAGACAGCACTTGCGTCTGCAGAGACAGCACTCGCTGAAAAGAAATCTCAGGATACAGTCGATGCAGCGAAAAAAAATCTTGATAGTGCAATTGATAACTTGAAAGCAGCAGTAAAAGAAGAATATAAATATGTCTATGCAGGACTTAGCTGGGCGGAATACTGGGCAGCAGAAGGAGTACAGGCAGCAGGAGACAGTTCATCATCAGGTGAAGCTGATAAAAAAGGAGAGCTGGATAAAGGAGCTTTTGATGTCGTAACACGTGCAACCGTGAATCATGGACTTCACAGAGGAAGTTATCAGTGCGCAGCAACCATAGAGGCTGAAAACGGGAAATCTTATGAGGTCTCATATTGGACAGCGTCAGATAAAGCTGTTCTGACAAATGGAAAGACGATTACATTTAATCGTGGAGCAATCACGGAAGAAGATGGAACAACAACGAAGATGGTAAAATATGATGTTACAGGTCTGAAATATGTACCGGTAAAAGTAGCATCAGAAGATTATGAAGCGTTCTGCAAGGCATATAAAGTTGTAGAAAATGGCGGAGAACTTGCAGGAGGATTTGCAGAAAATAAACTGCAGTCATACAGTGGTCTGAAAGCAGAAGTTACAGCAGATACAAACGGACTTAAGACAGCAACCAGGAATGCAGATGGAACATTCAGTTTTTCTGCAAAAGAAGCCGGAACAGGTTCCGGTATTGAAGGACAGGAATTAAAAACAGCACCATCCGCAGAAGAAGCAGGACTTACAGTAAAAGAAGCAAATGGTTCTTATGGAGAATTCTTAAGGGTAGATCTGACAGGTAATTACGGAGATCTCGGAGCCAATATGCAGAGTGTAAAATGGACATACTATGGAGACGACAGTACATACACAAATGCAAAAGCAACATATGGAACAAAATTTGCAGCAGATAACTGGATGCATAAATCAATGGGGGTTCAGCTTGGCCTTACCAAATCACTTCGTTGTACATTGCCGGAAGGAACAGATGGAACAGGATACTGGACAATTACAATTTCAGCACTGGGGTATAAAGATGTAACATATAATTTCCAGGCAACAGATGAAAACATCGTAAAAGACGCAAAAGAAGAGATCAGTACAACAAATCTGGAAGCAGCAATTAAGAAAGCCGAAAGTCTGACGGAATCAGATTATACGGCCGACAGCTGGGCGGCAATGCAGACAGAGCTTCAGGAAGCAAAAGATGAATTAAAAACACCGCATTCACAGGCAACAGTAGATGAGGCAGCCAGTCATCTGAATGCAGCAATCGAGGCACTTGCAAAAGCAGAGAAAAAAGAGACTTATGTTCTCATGAACATCCCATACGCAGCATTCTACAGATCAGAGACAACAAACAATGATGTGGATGTTGACGTATTTACTTCAGCAACGAAGAACAAGACACGTACTACAGGACTTGCAGGTGGTTCTTATCATGAAAATGCAGATGGATCACAGATTGATGGTATTACATTTGCTGTGAAAGTAGATACTTCAGTAGATCTTACAAAATACAAAGAAGTAAAAGATACGGATAAAGTTGATATTACAGTAACGAACCGTGGACAGACATCTACCACAACATTAGAAGGAAAAGATACACTTTTTGAAAACGAGACATATGCATACTATCCATTGACAGAGGCTCCTGCAAATTACAAAGAAGTTTCTATGGACAAGGATGGAAAACTTGTATTCAGCGAGGTTAAAGGAAAGAAAGCAGAAGTTCTGACAGGTGTTACGGCAGAATTGTTAACACAGTCTTCTTATGGAGATTACCAGCTCAATCTGGACGGACTTCCGGAAGATAAGATTGCATCTTCTAATGTAAATGCAGTCGTTGTAAAGACAACAGATGGAACTGCCTATGGTATGCGTCATCTGGAGAACATCTGGAGAGGAAATGAGCTCGCTTGGAGTACCGGATATACAGAGTCAGTACATGGTTGCCCGACATCTTCAGCGCATTATGCATCTATGATGGGCAAGACGATTGACAGTATTGAATATTATACAACAAATGGTCTATATACAATTGATGTTAATGATCTTTATGTCCCTGTAAAATTTGCAAAAACAGAGGATGCTGTTAAGGTTGCAGATGCAGATATTTCTGCTGGTAAGACGGCGATAGAGCTGAATCTTAGGGATGATTTTGATCCGGAATACACCGTTGAAGGATTGAATGTGAAAGTAGAAGGCAATGTATTAACATTTAAAGCAGATTCTTCAATTAATCCGGGGAAATATACACTTACAGTAAAAGATAAAAATGGAAAATATGCAGATTTGAAAACAACATTCATTCTGTCAACAACAGATATGCCGGCAACATATGATGCAGATAACAAAAAGCTTACAGTGGCAGAAAACAGTAATGAGGAAGCATTCAATACTTATATCGGAAATATTACATCTGTAAATGTGAACGGCACCGATTATGCAGCAAGTGGAAGAGGTTCTGTAAAGATTATTGATAAAGACGGAACGCTGGTGACAGATGCAGCACCATTTAAAGATGCGGCGGTCGGAACAGAATTCCAGATCACGGTTACATCAACTGGTTATACAACACCTCTTACATTTACATACAAAGTTCCGGGAGAAACTCCGGCGCCATCTGAAGTAGATACAACGAAACTTGCAGCAGCAATTGAAAAGGCAGAAGGATTAAACGAATCAGATTATACAAAAGACAGCTGGAAAGCACTTCAGTCAGAGCTGACAAAAGCGAAATCTGCACTGGAAGCAAAAGAGAGCCAGGATACAGTTGATAAAGCAGCAGATAGCCTGAACAAAGCAATCGACGCACTGGAAGCAGCGACACCGGATGAGCCGACGAAAGAAGTATCAACAGATGCACTTGAAAAAGCAATTAAAGCAGCAGGTGCTTTAAAAGAATCAGATTATACAGCAGACAGCTGGAAAGCACTTCAGTCAGCACTGGCTGAGGCTGACACAGCACTGAAAGAAAAGAAAAATCAGGATACAGTTGATAAAGCAACTGAGAAGCTGAATAAAGCAATCAGTGCACTTGTGAAAAAGGATGCAGGAGAGAAAGCTAACGGTACAAATGGAACAACCGGTACATCAGGCAAATCCGGTAAGACAGGATCCACATTGAATACGAAGAGTGGAAAAGCTGCGAAGACCGGAGATCCATCAAGCATGTTTGCGTGGTTAGGACTTGCAGTAACATCTCTCGGAGCCGGAATCGGAGGATTCTCACTTAAGAGAAAGAAAAGAGAAGATGAAGAATAGTATGAGTTGTATAAAACAACAAATTACAGATTAGAGTAACTTAAGAAAAAGTACCCATGGTAACATAAGTAATATGACACTGTGGGTACTTTTTTTATTCTATATACCGGAAACTTCACAAAGGCTACATAGTTCTCTGCTATAATAATTAAGATCAAAGAAAAATATATCATGAAAATATAAATTTAAGAGGAGGGCCGGGTCTTATGGATAAGATCAAAATATTAGTAGTAGATGATGAAAGCAGAATGAGAAAACTGGTGAAAGATTTCCTGGGAAGAGAAGGATATCAGGTATTGGAAGCCGGCGACGGGATGGAAGCAATGGAAGTATTTTATGATGAAAAAGATATTGCACTGATCATTCTGGATGTGATGATGCCAAGAATGGATGGATGGCAGGTATGCCGTGAAGTACGCCAGTCATCAAAAGTGCCGATCATCATGCTAACTGCAAGGTCAGAGGAACGAGATGAATTACAGGGATTTGCTCTGGGGGTTGACGAATATATTTCCAAGCCATTCAGTCCGAAGATCCTGGTAGCCAGAGTCAATGCAATATTAAGAAGAGCCAATGTATTAGGCGGTGGTGACGAGATCGATGCAGGAGGAATTGTAATCGATAAAGCCGCACATCAGGTGAAGATTGATGGTAAAGAGATTGAATTAAGCTTCAAGGAATTCGAACTGCTGTCATACTTTGTAGAGAATCAGGGCATTGCATTATCGAGAGAGAAGATCTTGAATAATGTATGGGATTATGATTATTTCGGAGATGCAAGAACCATTGATACACACGTAAAGAAATTAAGAAGCAAACTCGGAGAAAAGGGAAATTACATTAAGACAATCTGGGGCATGGGATATAAATTTGAGGTTGATGAAGCATGAAGATCATAAGTAAAGATAAGAAACAGAAGATAAAAAGTGTACATCATTCGATTAAGACGCAGATGATCACATCCTTTGTAGGATTGTTGATCTGTCTGGTCGTGACATTGATGTTCATCAACGGAAAATTTCTGGAGCCGTATTATATAAGTAAGAAGGAATCCCGTTTCATAGAACTTTATGAGAAATTAAATGACGTATCAAATGAAGATAAATGGGACAGCACAAAGAAGAATAATTCACTCATTCATTTCGCTGAAAAGAATAATATTTCTTATCTGGTAATTGAAAAGGATAATGATGTGCATACGAATGTGCATGACAAGAATATGTTGAAGAATCAGATGATGGGATATTTTCTGAATCAGGCACAAAAAGAAAGCCGGACACTGGATTCTACGGATGTCTATCAGATCAACCAGTCATGGGATCCGTGGAATCAGAGTTATTATGTTGATATGTGGGGAAGTCTGGATGACGGCAGTCAGTTCCTGCTTCGAAGTCCGGTAGAAAGTATGCGTGAAAGTGCGTCGATATCCAATCGTTTCCTATTATATATAGGAAGTGTTCTGATCGTTGTATCCATTCTTCTGATCTGGTATTTCTCAAAAAGAATCACAGATCCGATCCGGGAGCTTGCGAGATTATCCGACCGGATGGCAGATATTGATTTTGATGCGAAATACACCAGCGGCGGAAGCAATGAGATCGGAGAACTGGGAGAGAACTTTAACCGGATGTCAGAGAAATTGGAGAGCACGATCTCTGAACTTAAGAAAGCTAACAACAGTCTGCAGAAAGACATCGAACAGAAAGACAAGCTGGAAAAGATGAGAAACGAATTCCTAGGAAACGTATCTCATGAGTTAAAGACACCGATCGCTCTGATCCAGGGCTATGCCGAAGGATTAAAAGAAGGAGTCAATGAAGATGCGGAGAGTCGGGAATTCTACTGTGATGTTATTATGGATGAGGCGTCCAAGATGAATCAGATGGTCAAGAATCTGCTGACATTGAACCAGCTGGAATTCGGTGATGAAGATATCGTGTTTGAACGATTTAATCTGACAGCACTGGTCAAAGGCGTTCTGCAGAGTATGGAGATCATGGCGGATCAGGCAGGTGCCAAGATTATGTTGCACACAGAAGAGGACATCTATGCGTGGGCAGATGAGTTTAAAGTAGAGCAGGTTGTAAGAAATTATGTAAGTAATGCATGTCATCATGTCAGCGGCGATATGGTGATCGAAGTGAAGATGGTGCAAAAAGACGGTAAAGTGAGAGTATCGGTATTTAATACCGGTAATCCGATCCCGGAAGCAGATGCACCTCATATCTGGGATAAATTCTATAAAGTAGATAAGGCCCATACAAGAGAATATGGAGGCAACGGAATCGGCCTTTCAATCGTAAAAGCAATTATGAAATCATTCAACCAGGAGTATGGTGTAAAGAATTATGACAATGGAGTTGAATTCTGGTTTGAACTTGATGTACAATAAACCATAACAGTTCACTTGACAAATAATATAAAGTGAATGTACGGGACAATATCCCTGATATACCACATATGAAAGGCAGGATAACAAGATGATTGCAATTATTGATTACGATGCAGGAAATATAAAGAGTGTGGAGAAAGCCATGCAGCTTCTGGGACAGGAAGTAATAATCACAAGAGACAGAGAGACGATCATGAATGCAGATAAAGTGATCCTTCCGGGAGTCGGAGCATTTGGAGATGCGATGAGTAAACTCAGACAATATGGGCTTGATGAGGTGATCAGGGATGTGACGGCAAAGGGAACTCCTTTCTTGGGAATCTGTCTTGGTTTACAGTTATTATTTGAACGAAGTGATGAGACGCCGGGCGTGGAAGGACTTGGAATTCTGAAAGGTGAGATACTAAGAATCCCGGATAAGGAAGGCCTTAAGATTCCACATATGGGATGGAACTCTTTGAAGTTCCAGAATAACGGAAGATTATTCAAAGGGATTCCGGAAGATTCCTATGTATATTTTGTTCATTCTTATTATTTGAAAGCAGCAGATGAGGGAATTGTAACTGCTACGACAGAATACAGTACACATATCCATGCTTCGGTAGAACAGGGGAATGTATTCGCATGCCAGTTCCATCCGGAAAAAAGCAGTGATATCGGAATTCAGATATTAAAGAACTTTGTGGAATTATAGGGAGGACATCATTATGCATACAAAAAGAATCATTCCATGTCTGGATGTAAATAACGGAAGAGTTGTAAAGGGAGTAAATTTTGTATCGTTAAGAGATGCCGGAGATCCGGTTGAGATTGCAAAAGCGTATGATAAAGCAGGTGCAGATGAGCTTGTATTTCTTGATATTACAGCATCATCGGATGCCAGAGGTACAGTGGTAGATATGGTACGCAAGGTGGCAGAAAACGTATTCATCCCATTTACAGTTGGCGGAGGAATCCGCACAGTAGATGATTTTAAGGCACTCTTAAGAGAAGGTGCGGATAAGATTTCAATTAATTCATCTGCAATTAATACACCGAATCTGATATCAGAAGCAGCAGAAAAGTTCGGCAGCCAGTGTGTAGTTGTTGCAATTGATGCAAAGAAGCGGGAAGATGGAAGTGGCTGGAATATTTATAAGAATGGCGGACGGATCGATGTAGGAATTGATGCGGTGGAATGGGCTTCGAAAGTGGAGAAGCTTGGAGCAGGTGAGATCCTTTTGACAAGTATGGATTGTGACGGAACAAAAGCCGGATATGATCTGGAACTTACGAAAGCAATTGCCGAGGAAGTGAATATTCCAGTGATCGCATCCGGAGGTGCCGGCAGTCTGGAACATTTTTACGATGCACTGACGGAAGGAAAAGCAGATGCGGCTCTGGCAGCATCATTATTCCACTATAAGGAACTGGAGATCAGAGAAGTAAAAGAATATTTAAGAGGAAAAGGTGTATCCGTTCGTCTGTAAGAATGAACAAAGATAAGAGGAAAAAGGATAGTGTAAAACATGGCAGCAATTAATAATGACTGGCTGGATGCTCTAAAAGGAGAGTTTAAAAAGCCATATTATAAAAAATTATTTGAAACAGTCAACGAAGAATACAGGACAAGACAGATATTTCCGCCTGCAGATGATATTTTTAATGCATTTCATCTGACACCTTTACATAATGTAAAAGCGGTTATACTGGGACAGGATCCATATCATAATGTAGGACAGGCACACGGACTTTGCTTTTCTGTGAAGAAAGGAGTAGATATTCCGCCGTCACTGGTGAATATCTATAAAGAATTGCATGATGATCTGGGATGTACGATCCCCAATCACGGCTGCCTGACCAAGTGGGCTGAGCAGGGAGTCCTAATGTTAAATACGGTATTAACAGTAAGGGCGCACCAGGCCAATTCGCATAAAGATATTGGATGGGAAGAATTTACAGATGCAGCTATCATGGCATTAAACAGTCAGGATCGTCCGATCGTTTTCATCTTATGGGGAGCACCGGCTCAGAGAAAGGCAAGGATGCTTACGAATCCCAAACACCTGATCCTGAAAGCCCCGCATCCGAGTCCGTTATCCGCATATCGTGGATTTTTCGGAAGTAAGCCATTCAGTCAGACCAATGATTATCTGAGAGCTCACGGAGTAGAGCCAATTGACTGGCAGATTGAGTAGATGAGGAGAATATAAGGAAAGTATGAAGAAAATTAAGGCATTACTTGTGGTTGTTTGCACAGGTGTATTATTGACAGCCTGCGGCAATCCATCCCAAAAAGGGGTAGAATACTTAGAAGACGGAAAATATGATCAGGCAATCGAACAGTTTGAACAGGCAGTAGATAAGAAGAAAAATGTCGGGGATGCCTATCGTGGCATTGGAATTGCCAAATGGGAAAAGAAGGATTATAAAGGTGCAAGAAAAGCTTTTAAGAAAGCACTGGAAAATGATGCCGAAAAGACGGGAACCATCTATAATATGATTGGAAACTGTGATCTGAAACTCGGAAAAGCGAAAGAGGCATTAAATTATTATAATCTTGGCCTGGCACAGGAAGATTCCGGTAAAAAGATGAAAAAAGAGATGCAGTACAATATTATTGTTGTATATGAACAGATGGAAGACTGGGAAAGTGCAAAGGTAAAATTGGAAGAGTATCTGGAAAATTATCCGAATGACAAATCGGCAAAAAAAGAGGCCGAGTTTCTGAAAACAAGATAAATGGAATGAATCTATAGAAAATGGAAACAGTATGATAGAAATAAAAAATGAAACAGAAAAAGTAATACTGGTCGGTGTATCACTTTCAGATCAGGATGATACAAAAGAATCTCTGGAAGAATTAAAAGATCTGGTGTCCACGGCAGGAGCCGAGACCGTAGGAATGGTCATTCAGAACAGAGAACAGCAGCATCCGGGAACCTATGTCGGAAAAGGAAAGATTGAAGAACTGAAAAGTATGATCTGGGAGCTTAGGGCGACAGGAATCGTATGTGATGATGAACTTTCTCCGGCACAGATGAAGAATCTGCAGGACGAACTGGATGTAAAAGTAATGGACAGAACATTGATCATTCTGGATATCTTTGCGGCAAGAGCATCTACAAGTGAAGGCAAGATTCAGGTAGAACTGGCGCAGTTAAAGTACCAGCAGACCAGATTGGCGGGCTTTGGTAAGGCTATGTCGAGGCTTGGAGGAGGAATCGGAACCAGAGGCCCGGGAGAAAAGAAACTTGAGATGGACAGGCGTCTGATCAAGAGCAGGATCGCACAGCTTAACCGTGAATTAAAAGATGTAAAGAAGCACAGAGAAGTAACAAGAGAGCAGAGAAGCCGCAGTCATATTCCGGTGGCCGCGATTGTTGGTTATACGAATGCGGGAAAATCAACACTTCTGAATACGCTGACCGGTGCAGGGATTCTTGCAGAGGATAAATTATTCGCAACCCTGGATCCAACAACCAGAGATCTGAAGCTGCCAAGTGGTCAGGAAATCCTGATGACAGATACGGTAGGATTTATCAGAAAACTTCCGCATCATCTGATCGAGGCATTTAGAAGTACACTGGAAGAAGCCAGATATGCAGATATTATCCTGCATGTAGTAGATGCTTCTAATCCGCAGATGGATGAGCAGATGCATACAGTGTATGAAACACTTCAGAATCTGGGTGTGAAAGACAAACCGGTTATCACAGTATTTAATAAGATCGACCGTATGGAGGATATCTGGGTGCCGAGAGATCTTCATGCAGACTATTATGTGAAGATCTCAGCCAGGACAGGGGAAGGAATTACCGAATTCCTTCAAGCTGTAGAAGCAGTATTAAGGGAGCAGAAAGTAGAGATTGAGGCACTTTATCCATATAAAGAGGCAGGAAAGATTCAACTGATCCGAAAGTACGGGGAACTGCAGGAAGAAGAATACCGGGAAGATGGTATCTTTGTAAGGGCTTTTGTTCCGGCAGAACTTTACGGACAGGTACGGCCCGAAGGCGTAACACCGAACAATTGTTTATAAGCTCTGGAGAAGGTAGAGTAATCTTTAAAACCACAATCATAACAAACCTGTGTGCCAGGCGCACCGGTAGATAAAAGTTCTTTCGCAAGCAGGAGCCGTTTCTGGGAGATGTATTGTCCCAGAGTATAACCGGTCTCCTGCTTGAATAATCTCATCATATAATATTTACTGATATAGAATTGATCTGCGATCAGATCGATTGACAGATTTTCACAGAGGTGTTCGCCTACATAATCAAGGATGGCGAGCACCTTTTCATTACAATTATCAGTATCGATATATTCGAGCCGGTTCTTTCTTACGGCCCGGTTCAGATGTATCATAAATTCCAGAAACATAACCTGTCTGTAAAGCTCGGAAGCATAGCCGCCATCCGTAAACGAATGCTCCAACTGAGAGATAGAACGAAACAGAGAGCTTTTTTCGAAAGATGGGATACGCAGAACATTGGAATGCTCTTTTGCAGCCTTTTGAAAACAATAACTCAGATCATAATTATCTGTCTGATAAGCATTCATAAAATTAGGTGAGATATAGACAATGATTCTTTCATATGGGCAGGAATTGTCAACGGTCAGTCTGTGGATATCGCCTTGTTTTACAAGTACAATGTCATAAGGTTTCAGATCGTAAGAACGGCCCTCGATCATGTAATTTACTTTGCCACGGATGAAGATGGTGATCTTATCAAAGTCATGATAGTGGTAGTCTACTTCTTTTGTCTCCTGATCTGTCAGATGAAAGAGACGGAATTCGCTGTTCAGGTATCCTTTTTTCTCATATTGTTCCATTATCTGTACCTCCCCGGATATATATTGGACTGTCTATAGAAAGTTTATATGAAAACGGCATTATTTGCAAGAAATACAGCATTATTTACGTAGAATATGGAAATAATGCCTGTTATGATAAAGATATATAGAACAGAAAATATAAAAGCGATCATATAAAAAAGCTGGGAACAAAGATCAGGAGGAAAAAAGATGAAGGTAGTAGTAGAACGTTATCATGGACTTGGCAATGATTATCTGGTATTTGATCCGAATCATAACGAATTAAAACTGGATGAGGCAAATGTAAAAATGCTCTGTGACCGTAATGAGGGACTGGGAGCAGACGGAGTACTTGAAGGCCCGATTCTGAAAGAAGACGGTATGCACGTAAAAGTATGGAATCCGGACGGAAGTGAATCTGAGACCAGTGGAAATGGTGTCCGCATTTTTGCAAAATATCTGAAAGATGCAAGTTATGTACAGAAAAAGAATTTTAAATTATATACAGGAAACGGTCCGGTCGAAGTTACATTTTTAAATGAGGACGGAAGCCGCCTGCGTGTATCGATGGGAAAATTATCTTTCTGGAGTGATGAGATTCCTGTTATTGGAGAAAGACGAGAAGTGATCAATGAGGATATGGTATTTGGAAGAACGTTGTATCCGGTTACCTGCGTATCGATCGGTAATCCTCATTGTGTCATTCCGATGCGGGAGATCTCAAAACCACTGGTATGTAAGATCGGTGATTATTCTGAGATCGCAAGATATTTCCCGAACAGGATCAATACACAGATTATGCAGGTGATCGATAAGGAAAATATCGCAATCGAGATCTTTGAACGAGGTGCAGGTTATACAAGAGCATCCGGAACAGGTGCCTGTGCAGCGGCAGGAGTTGCATACAAACTGGGGCTGACTAACAGTAAAGTGATCGTTCATATGCCTGGAGGAGAACTTCAGGTAGAAGTAGAAGATGACTGGAATGTATATATGACAGGTGATGTCTTCTATATTGCAAAGGTAACATTAAGCAATGAATTTGCAGAAAGACTTCGCGCATTGTAGACTAATATGTATACAACAAACATATATTCGTGTTATACTAGGGCATAAGGAGGAAACCTTATGCCTTTAAAATTTGTATTTGGGCCGTCGGGCTCAGGAAAATCAACGTATTTATATCAGCATGTCATAGAAGAATCTGAAAAAAATCCACAGGAGAATTTCATAGTGCTTGTACCGGAGCAGTTTACAATGCAGACACAGAAAGATCTGGTTCGTATGCATCCGAGACACGGAATCATGAATATTGATGTATTGAGCTTTGCACGTCTTGCATACCGTGTGTTTGAAGAGACCGGAGTAAAGAAAATACCGGTACTGGATGATGAGGGAAAGAATCTGATCCTGCGAAAGATCGCAGGGAATTATGAGGATAAACTGACTGTCCTAAAGGGAAATATTAAGAAACTGGGGTATATCTCTGAGGTCAAATCCGTGATTTCGGAATTTACACAATATGATATCGGGGAAGAAGAACTGGATGATATGATAGATTCGCTGGATGAAGAATCCAGGTTATATTATAAATTAAAAGACATCCGGCTTTTATATGATGGTTTTCAGGATTATTTAAAAGAACGTTATATCACAAAGGAAGAGTTGTTAGATGTGCTGAGCCGAGAAGTTAGAGAATCAGAGCTTTTAAAGAACAGCACAGTGGTACTGGATGGATTTACAGGCTTTACACCGGTGCAGAACAGGCTGATTCTGGAGCTTATGAAATATTGTAAGGGTGTATGGATAACGGTTATCATGGATGAAAGGGAGAATCCATATTCTTACAGACATCCATATCAGCTGTTTGGACTGAGCAAGCAGATGGTGACAACATTAATCAGTCTGGCGAGGGAAGAACACATTGCGGTAGAGGAACCGGTCTGCTTGTATGGATATCCGGTAAAGCGTTTTGAGAAAAATAAAGAGCTGGCATTTCTGGAGCGAAATATTTTCAGATATGGAGCAGGAACATATGAAAAAGAAGTGAAAAATCTTGGAATTCATGTGGCGCGAAATCCGGGAGAAGAAGCAATGGCTGTAGCAGAAGAGATCAGGAAACTGGTAAGAAAAGAAAGATACCGTTATCGTGAGATTGGTGTCATAGTCAGTGATATGAATGTATATGGAGACTATCTGGAACAGGCATTTGAAACATATGGAATTCCTGTATTTATGGATCATAAGAGAAGTATTCTGCTGAATTCATTTGTAGAATACCTGAGAAGTCTTCTGAATATGGCAGAGAAGAATTTCTCTTATGAAAGTGTATTCCGTTTCCTGCGGACGAATCTTGCAGGATTTAGTTATGAAGAGGTCGATGAACTGGAAAATTATGTGATCGGACTCGGAATCCGGGGCTATAAGGGCTGGCAGAACCGATGGATCCGTCGTATGAAAGGGATGGAAGAAGAGGAACTGGAGAGGCTGAATCATTACCGAGTACAAATGGTAGAAAAAGTGGATAATCTGATGTTTGTTTTAAAACAAAAGAGGAAAACCGTAAAAGATATTACCTTGGCAGTATATGAATTTATGGTTCAGGAGAATATTCAGGAAAGACTTAAGAAAACAGAAGAAGAATTTCAAGAGGCAGGGGAACTGGCTCTGGCAAAGGAATATTCTCAGATTTATCGGATCATCATAGAGTTGTTTGATAAGTTTGTGGCACTTCTCGGAGAGGAACCGGTGGGCTTAAGTGAGTATTGTAAACTTCTGGATGCAGGTCTTGAAGAAGCAAGGGTCGGCGTTATTCCGCCAAGTGTAGATCAGGTGGTAGCCGGAGATATGCAAAGGACCAGACTGAAAGATATAAGAGCACTCTTTTTTGTGGGAGCCAATGACTGTTTCCTGCCGGGGGCGCTTTTAAGAACGGGACTTCTGTCTGAACGCGACAGAGAAAAATTCCGTCAGGCTGATCATGCGTTGTCTGCGGGAGGTAAAGAAAAAGCTTATGTCCAGAAGTTCTATCTGTATATGAATCTGACGAAACCATCGGAAAAGCTTAAGGTATATTACAGCAAGGTGTCCGCGGACGGGAAAGCATTAAGACCTTCCTATCTGATTCAGGAATTATTGCGTCTGTATCCGGATGTGAAGGTACGGGACGAGGATGAGAAGGAACTGGTGCAAAAAGAACTGACGGAAAAAACAGGGGTAAAATATCTGATCCGTGGTCTTCAGGAGAAAAATCTGGATGTCACATGGCAGGAGCTTTATACCTGGTATCAGAAAGATCCAAAGTGGAAAGAAAAAGTAGACGAACTTTTAACGGCATGGTACTACAGACGTCCGGAGGATCCATTGTCGGAAAGCGTTGCAAAGCAGCTTTACGGTGAAAATTTCGAAGGAAGTATTACCCGAATGGAACAGTATGCAAGTTGTGCATGTGCACATTTCCTTGCATATGGATTACGTCTGAAAGAACGGCCGGTATATGAGTTTAAAGCAGTGGATCTTGGAAATGTATGTCACAGTGCCCTGGAATTATTTTCAAAAAAAGCATCTGAAGCAGGCGGCTGGACGATCCTGACAGAAGAACAGAGGAAAGAACTGATCGATGAATGTGTGGAGGCAGCGATCACAGACTATGGTAACTCAGTGTTATACAGTTCGGCGAGAAATGAACAACTGATCGTCAGGATGAAACAGATGCTGGAACGCACAGTATGGGCACTTACGAATCAGCTTAAGGCAGGAGATTTTGTGCCGGAGGCGTATGAGCTTCGTTTCTTTGGAGGAAAGATTGACAGAGTAGATGTGTGTGAAACCGAAGAACAGGTATATGTTAAGGTGATGGATTATAAGACTGGAAGCAAGGCGTTTGATATCGTAGCATTGTATCACGGCCTGCAGCTTCAGCTTATGATCTATATGGATGCGGCAATAGAATTTCAGAAGAAACGCCACCCGGAGAAAGAAGTTGTTCCTGCGGGCGTATTTTATTATCGGCTCCAGGATCCGATTGTAGATAAGACGAAAGATAAAGAAGAAGCAGAACAGGCAGTCTTAAAGCAGCTGAAACCAGACGGGATCATACCGTTAAAGGCAGAGATCCTTAAGCATCTGGACCGGGATACAACGGGAGAATCTATGGCAGTCCCGGTGAAATATAATAAGAACGGCAGTGTGTCCGGATACTCTAAAGTAGTTGCGGGAGAGGATTTCCAGGCAATGATGGTACATGCCCGGAAAAAGATGAAAGATGCAAGAACAAAGATATTAAATGGAGATGTAGGAGCACTTCCGTATAAGAGAGGACAGGAAAGCGGCTGTGATTATTGTCCATACCGGCAGGTGTGCGGCTTCGACGTGAAAATCCCGGGATATGAATATCGTGATATAGGAACAACGGGAAAAGAAGAAGCAATGGAAGCAATGCGGATGGAGCAGAAAGGAGGAGAATAGCCATGGGTGTGAAGTGGACGGAAGAACAGGAGAAAGTAATCCGATTACGGAATCGCAATATTCTGGTATCAGCGGCAGCAGGTTCCGGGAAAACGGCAGTTCTGGTAGAACGAATCATCACAATGTTGACAAAAGATGACCCTCCGATGGATGTGGACCGACTTCTGATCGTTACTTTTACGGAGGCAGCAGCATCGGAAATGAAAGAAAGAATCCGGCTGGCAATCGAAAAGAAACTGATGGAATATCCGGATAATGAACATCTGAAGCAGCAGGCTACTCTGATCCATAATGCGCAGATCACAACGATACACAGTTTCTGCCTTTCCGTGATCCGTGATCATTTTCATGCGATTGATATTGATCCGGGATTCAGAATTGGTGAAGAAGGCGAATTAAAGCTCCTAAGACATGATGTACTGGAAGATATGCTGGAGGAAAAATATCAGGAAGGAAGTAAGCGTTTTCTTGACTTTACCGCAGCGTACAGTACCGGCCGGAATGATAAAAAGATTGAGGATCTGATACTTAAAATTTATGAGTTTTCCAGAAGTTATCCGGACAGTGAAGCGTGGCTGGATTCCTGTGTAAAATTCTATGAAATCCCGGATGTAAAGGCACTGGAAGGAAGCAGCATCATGAAGAAAGTGATGACAGATATCAGAAAGAATCTGGAAGATGCAAAAGAACTGCTTATCTATGCGGAAAATGTGTCATTAAGTCCGGAAGGGCCTGCCGTATATGAAGCAACACTAGAAAAAGATCTGCAGGTCATTGAAGAATTGTGTAACAGGGCGTCTTATAAAAGCCTTGCGGAAGCATTTTTGAATGTAAAATGGGCGAGGATCGCAGCAAACAAAGATAAAACAGTATCAGAAGAAAAGATTGATCTGGTCAAAAAGATCAGGGAAATGGTCAAAGGGATTGTGAAAAATATGAGCGCCCAGTATTTCTATGAAAGTCCGGAAGAACTGGTGGAAGATCTTCGGGTATGTGCTCCGGCAATGGAAGAACTGGCGGATCTGGTGCGGCTTTTTGCAGAGAGATTCGAAGAGCAGAAGCGTGCCCAGAATATGATCGACTTTTCTGATATGGAACAGTACGCACTGAGGATTCTGACGCAGAAGACGGAAAATGGTTTCGTTCCGTCCAAAATAGCGGAAGAATATCAGAAGCAGTTTGAAGAAATCATGATTGATGAGTATCAGGACAGTAACCTGATCCAGGAAGCAATTCTTACCAGTGTATCTGGCTGCAGAAGCGGAAGATACAATATATTTATGGTGGGGGATGTAAAACAGAGTATTTACAGATTCCGTCTGTCCAGACCGGAATTATTTCTGGAAAAATTCCGCACATATAATATAGAAGAAAGTAAGACGCAGAGAATTGATCTGCACAAGAATTTTCGAAGCCGGAAAGAAGTACTTGAAAGTGCCAATGCTATATTCAGACAGATCATGACTGAAAAACTGGGCGGAATCGTCTATGATGATCAGGCAGCTCTTTATCCGGGAGCTGAATATCCGGAAAATGACAATGTTAAGACAGAGATTCTTGTGATGGACAGTGACCTGGAAATATTGCCAAAAGAGGAAGACTTTGAGGAGAAAATTCCTTCCGAGAGGGAACTGGAGGCAAGAATGATCGCAATGCGTATCCGGGAACTTCTGCGTTCACAGAAAGTTACAGATAAAGAGACAGGGGAACTTCGGAATGTGCGTTACTCGGATATTGTAATCCTGACGAGAAGTATCAAAGGATTTGCCGATGTATTTACCGAAGTGTTGAACCGGGAAGGAATACCGACTTATGCAGGAACAAGCGAGGGATATTTTCAGACTCAGGAAATTGGGGTGCTCATGGATTATTTGAGGGTCTTGGATAACAGAAGGCAGGATATTCCACTTACTGCTGTCTTAAGTTCAGCATTTGCCGGACTATCTCAGGAAGAACTGGCAGAAATACGGTGTGCATATCCGGATACGGCATTCTTTGAGAGTGTGACGAAGTACAGAGAACAAGGAGAGAATGCGGATATACAACTGAAACTTCAAAAATGTCTGGATCAGATGGATGACTTTAGAAAGATTGTACCGTATACACCAATGCATGAATTGCTCTGGAAGATATTGGAAACAACCGGATATGGAGATTATGTTGCATCCATGCCGGGAGGTGCACAGAGGAAAGCAAATCTGGATATGTTGATTGAAAAAGCCAGAGCGTACGAGTCAACGAGCTACAAAGGATTGTTTCATTTTGTAAGATATATTGAACAGCTTCAGAAATACGATGTAGATTACGGAGAAGCAAGTATAGAAGATGAGCATGCAGACACGGTACGGGTAATGACGATTCATAAAAGCAAAGGTCTGGAATTCCCTGTTGTGATCGTGGCCGGAATGGGAAAACGATTTAATATGCAGGATGCAAGGAGTGCTGTGGCTCTTCATGCCGGAATGGGTGTTGGACTGGATGCAGTTAATCTGGAATACAGGACTAAGATACCAAGCATTATCAAAAAGGTGATCCAGAAAGAAGAAGCTCTGGAAAGTCTTGGAGAAGAACTTCGTGTATTGTACGTTGCACTTACGCGTGCAAAAGAAAAACTAATCATTACAGGAACACTTTCAAATCTCGAAGATAAGATATCTGACGGGCGGGTATTTCAGGGAAATAAGAGAAAAGAATTATCATTCTTGCAGCTGAGCCATGCGGTGACGTACTGGGACTTCATATTACCGGCAGTTCTGCGTACAGAAGGAGAACCATTAAACCTTCAGATCTTACATGTAGAAGATGTGGTAAAAGAAAGCATAGAAGAGGAAGAAAAAAGTGGGATTTCCAGAGCTGTTCTTGAAAACTGGGATGTGAATGAGATTTACGAGCCAAAGCTTCATGATATGATGAAAGAACAGTTTGAATTCATCTATCCGTACGAAAAAAGCAGTATGAGAAAGCTGAAATTTACAGTTACCGAGCTGAAAAAGCGGGCATATGAGATTGGTCTGGATGGCGGCGAAGAAGAACGAGAAGAAGAAGGAGAATTTCTGCAGGAAGAACCGGAAGTTGTGCCGATGATTCCGCAATTTTTGCAGGAAGATGAGGTTCTGGCCGGAGCTGCAAGAGGTACGGCTTATCACAGAGTTATGGAACTTCTGGATATGAAAGGGATGCCTGAATTTACAGAAGATACGGCCGGGGAAAAAGAAAACTGGAAGAAATATTTTATGGACTGGCTGGATGATCAGGTAAGAAGAGGACGGATAGAAGAAGATGCCGCAAGATGTATCTGCTGGGAAGATATCCTGCAGTTTGCAAAGTCAGGTATAGGAAGGCGGCTGCGGGAAGCGGACGGTAAACAAAGACTTTGGAGAGAGCAGCCATTTGTACTGGGAATAGATGCCAGAGAGCTGTATCCGGAGGAAGAAGACGGGGAACTGATACTGGTACAGGGAATTATCGATGCCTATTTTGAAGAACCGGACGGACTTGTCGTGCTGGATTATAAGACCGACAAGGTAAGACGGAAGGAAGAACTGGCAGAAAGGTATCAGGAGCAGCTGCGCTATTATGCAAAAGCGTTGGAACAAATGACCGGAAAGAAAGTAAAAGAAAAGATTATATATTCCTTTACACTAAAAGAGGGGATTTATATTAAATAAATAGAAAAAGGCACATCTGTGTATCGTAAGAAATTATTTCAGTTATTTGAAAGATTTTGCGATGACCGGGTGTGCTTTTTTTATCATCATACGTTCGAGAAAAGCTATCGGTGACAGATTCTGCAGATTTAACCTTACATTTTTGTAATGTAAACAATATGTGTTGACATACTATATTATACGACATATAATATGCGTAACGAAATAATATTAGATAATAATGCGAAAGGGAGTGAGAGCATGGTTTTTAATACAGGCGCAGCTCTTCTGGATGCAATTGTGCTGGCGGTAGTATCGCGGGAAGATGAAGGAACTTATGGATATAAGATTACGCAGGATGTAAGAAAAGCGATCGATGTATCAGAATCTACATTATATCCGGTGCTTCGGAGGCTGCAGAAAGGGGATTATCTGGAAGTCTATGACCGGCAGTTTGACGGAAGAAACAGACGTTATTATAAAGTGACGGAAAGTGGAAGAACGCAGCTTGCCATGTATCAGAAAGAATGGAAAGAATATTCCGGAAAGATCAGCGAATTGTTTGAGGGAGGTAGATTAGAATGAACAGAGTAGAATTTATGGAGACACTGTCCAGACTTCTTCAGGATATTCCGGAAGAGGACAGAATCGATGCGTTGAAATATTATAATGATTATTTTGATGATGCAGGGTCTGAGAATGAGCAGAATGTAATAGAAGAACTGGAAAGTCCGGAAAAAGTAGCGATGAAGATCAAAGCGGACCGGGAAGACACATACCAGTATTATCAGGAAGATACATACGGAGAAGAAAAGGATAATAAGATATATCAGGATAACGGAACCTATGATTATGAAAGCCAGGAGAAAAAGCCGTGGACAAACAAATGGCTAAAATTGGCCATGATCATAGCAATTGTAGTGATCGGATTTCCGATTGTGATACCGCTTGGAGCAGGGATTCTGGCATTAATTGCAGGAATTGTAATAGCAGTGTTCTGTTTGTTTGCAGCGATTGTAATCGGCTTTGCGGCAGTGGTGATGGTCGGTGTTGTGCTTTTTGCTGCAGGAATAGGAAGCCTGTTCGCCAATCCGGGTGTGGGACTTGCGGTTCTTGGAGCAGGACTGATGGTGATCGCGATCGGTGTAATCGGTACCGTAGTTGGAGTAAGACTCTGTATTATCGTATTTCCGGGAATCGTCAGAGGAATTGTATATATTTTAAGAAAACCATTTCACAGAAAGGCGGTGGCATAAGAGATGAAGAAACGTTGGAAAATATTCTGGATCGTGTGTGGTTCTATGTTTCTGATTGGAATCATATGTTGTTCGCTATCTTGGGGAATGGGAACGACCCTGACAGATATAGCACATCAATTTCCACATGGGATCAGCTGGGTATCCGAAGATAAGGCATATGGTGATCCGGATGATGATGATGACGATATAGATGATGATCAGGAGGAAGATAATGAGACTGATACAGACGATGATCAGGACGAACAGAAACAGGAAGAAACAGCACAAGCACAGGAGAAAGCGAACATGAAAGATGCAACCGGTGTTATAGAAGGAAACGGAAAAGCAACATATCAGAATATCCATGAGATAAAAAGTACGGTGCGCGAAGGAAGAATCCATCTGAAGACACAGTCAGATACAGATGAGATTACAGTAGAAAGCAAAGACACACATGAAAAGCTTGGCTTTTGTGCGTTTGCCCAAAATGGAACCTTATATCTTACATCGAATAAAAAGATTAAAAGAATCAAGAATATAGGAAAAGGAACCATTACTGTGACGCTTCCGAAAGATATGGAACTGGAAAAGGCAGAGCTGGATCTGAAGGCTGGTGAATTAAGGGCAGAGCAGATTCTTGCAAAAGATCTTGAGGTAAATGCCGGAGCAGGTGAGGTTAACATCCTGGAATTTGCAGCTGAAAAAGCAGAATTTAAATGTGGGGCTGGTTCTATAACTGCAACAGGCGATGTAAAGAAGAAAATCGAAGCAGACTGCGGAGTAGGAGAGATAAACCTGAAGATAAAAGGAAAGCAGAAAGATTATAATTATGACCTGGACTGTGGTATCGGAGAAATTCGATGCGGAGATGACAGCTTTTCAGGATTTGGGAGAGAAAAAAGCATTGATAATGGCACAGACAAGAAAATGGATATTGACTGTGGTATCGGATCTATCAATGTAGCATTTATGGAACAGCTGTAAATACAGACAGATGTAGATGATCACAAAGATAATAAAGCAGGCAGAGCATATAATAAAAATATGGAGGACAGAACAATGGAAGGAAAAAGATTATACCGATCAAGAAAAGACAGAATGATATGTGGAGTATGTGGTGGAATCGCAAAATATTTCAACATTGATCCGACACTTGTGAGACTGGCATTTGTACTGATCTCAATGGGAGCCGGATCGGGGGTACTGGCTTATATTGTTGCGGCGATTATTATACCGGATGATCCGGAGGAAAATTAAGGGGTATTTCTATTTAGTTCATCATCGTGGCTTATCCCGGTCCATGAGAAAGACTTGGTATTATGTTTGTTGCTGGATGTCAAGATGCAGAAGTTCTAAGGCAGTCCGCCTTCCCTAAGAACGAAAGGGTCTCCGCTCAAAACTCACCCCTACGGGGTTCAAACAGTTCGCTCCGTCCCTTTAACGGGAAGTCAAACTGCCTAAGAACTTCTACACATCGCGCCAAAATACGCATCAAACACAATACCAAGTCTTTCTCATGTCGTGATTGGCCAATGATAATGAATTCAATAGAGGGATTGTAACCGTTGTGTAGCCGGAAAGTTGTGGTGAAACCATTGATTTTCCGGCTTTTTCGTACACTTCCGGTATCACAAAGGTTACGGTTCCTCTGTTTAATTATTCCGGTCGGTGACAGCCGCCATGATGCATTAAATAGAAAAAAGTGGGCATACTTATAAGAAAACGAAAGGAATGCACCCACTATGTCATCAAAAAAGAAAACCCCAATCCACCTGGAGGACCTTACTCCAGATGAAAAAGTAAAATATGAGATTGCGGAGGAATTAGGCCTTCTGGACCGGGTGATGCAGGATGGATGGAAATCACTTACATCCAAGGAAACCGGTCGAATCGGAGGGTTGATCACGAAAAAGAAACGGGAAAATGAAAAAAATGACAAAAGTATTACGAATGTTAATTAGTGTGAAGATTGTGTAATAAAGGTTGAAAAGGGAATATCCATTTGCTATAATCGAAAAACTGGGAAAAGAGTTAGCAGGTGAGGATATGAACGAAAAGATTAATGTTTTAGATGTGAATATAGACAGCTGTACAGCAAAAGAAGCCATGAAAGAAACGATAGCTTTTCTGGAGTCAGAACCTGTAAGCGTGATAGATGTGGTATCGGTAGACGGTCTTATGCAGATGAATGATCTTTCGGAACTTAAGGCCAGGATGAATGAATTTGATCTTGTGCTGCCGGGAGAAAAGCTGATTCTTGAAGCAGCAGAAGAAGCGAGGCTGCCAAAGGAAATCGATATAAAATTATATCTGAAGATGTTTATGCGTTATTTGCATAAGAATCATAAGAGAATGTATCTTCTGGTCGAATCGGAGGAAGATGGACAGGAAGCATTTCGCTATATGCAGAGAACCTACAGTGGGATTCAGCTGGTAGGTCTTGCAAAAGTATCAGCGGAGGGAAGGGCAGACGACATGTTGGTCAATGCGATTAACGGAAGTGAAGTGGATTGTATTCTTTCGGCATTGTCAGTACCGTTACAGGAAGATTTTATAGCGAAAAATAGGAATCTCTTGGATGCAAGAGTATGGGTCGGCGTCGGGAATAGAATGTTCTCGGATCACAGGCAGGGACTTGGTCATGGGAAGCTGGCAAAATTTCTGTTGAATCATATATTTAAGCGTGAAATGGAAAAAAATAAGCTAAAAACAAAATCCTAAGAAAAACATAAGAAATATGTTTCGTCACTATGTCTATGGGATAAATGTGAATAAATTGTAAAAAAACTGAGGAAATTACCAAAAAAGTGTGATTTCCTCTTTATTTTTTTG